>Ga0187873_1000018_pt1 | contig 179705 bp, 157 predicted proteins | sample June2016WEW_16_1_2_FD_133012 | JGI IMG/M metagenome (GOLD analysis project Ga0187873, IMG submission 133012) | Peatland microbial communities from SPRUCE experiment site at the Marcell Experimental Forest, Minnesota, USA - June2016WEW_16_100 | ecosystem: Environmental > Terrestrial > Soil >...
ACGGCGTGTTGCCAGAAACCCTCGTAATCCTCGTCGAGGCCTAGTTCTCGATCTCTGTTTCGGCAAGCACAGAACGCCGAGGCGCGGAACGCGCGCGTTCGCGCCCGAGTTGGCGTTATGCGCGGCCAAGCCACGCGCTCGCTCGCGCCCGTGGAACGCCCAGAGTCGGGACGATACAACATGGACAAGAACCAATGCCCAAGACTGAGCCCAGCGCTCCAGACTGGCCGGCCGGCATCATCGCCACGCCGACGCTGAAAGAAACCCGGACCCGGTCCCATGCCGATGGCGAAGAAGTGGTCCCATCAAGCTGGCGAGCGACATGTTGCCCTCCGCTGCTACGGGTTGGCGCTGTTGGCGATGGTCCAGTGGTGGCCGTTCCAGGTCTCGATGAGGGTCAGGGAGACGGCTTTCGTGTTGGTGTAGTAGCCGACGGCGGTGCAGTTGCTGCGCGAGACGCAGGACACGCCGTTGAGCCAGTTGTCCTCGCCCCGCGAGGGGGCCCGGGCGTTCGGGCTGCTCGCGATCGTCCAGCCGGAGCCACTTTCGGTGAGGATCAGGGTCTGATTGAAGCCATCGCTGTGGCTGAGGTAGGTACCCGCCGCGACGCAGCCGCGGTGCGCGGCGCACGAGATCCCGTTGAGGGTGTTGCGTTCCGTCGTTGAGGTGTTCGGGCTCCGCATTGCCGCCCAACGGCTGCCATTCCAGGTCTCGATCAGGTTCCGGTTGGTGGGCGTCGTCTCAACGGGCGTGTAGAAGGTGCCGACAGCGGTGCAGTCGCTGGCCGAGGTGCACGAGACGGCGTAGAGGATGTTGTGGCCGGTGGTTGAGGCGTTGGAACTGTTCACGATCGACCAGCGGTGGCCGTTCCAGGACTCGACGAGCGTGAGGGTGAGGTTCCTGTAGTGGTATCCGGCCGCGGTGCATTTGCTGCTGGAGGGGCACGACACGGCGAGCAGGAAGTTGTTCTCAGTCGCGGACGCGTTTGGGCTGGGCACCTCTTCCCAGGCGCGCCCGTTCCAGGACTCGACGAGGGTGTGCCAGACGCCAAGCTTGGTGTCAGCGGCGTAGCCGACCGCGATGCAGGAGCCGGCCAGCGTGCATGACACTCCGTCGAGGATGTTGTCGGCGCCGGTCGAGGTGTCGAAGCTGGGCACGATCGTCCAGCTGCTCCCGTTCCAGGATTCGGTCAGCGTCTGCTGGAAGCCGCTGCGGCTGTTGTGCGCGCGACCGACAGCCGCGCACGAGCTGCTCGATGCGCACGAGACGGCGTAGAGCTGATTATAGTCGCTCGTCGATACGTTCGGGCTCTTCATGAGTGACCAGCGGCGCCCGTCCCACGACTCGATCAGCGTCTTCGCGTGCCCCGCCACGTCGGTGCTGTAGCCGACAGCGACGCAGAACTTCGACGACGTGCAAGATACGCCGTCGAGATAGCTCAAGAGCTCCCGAGTGGCCGCTACGGTGCGGCCGGCAGCTGGCAGCGGCCCAACACGGGGCCCCAGGTCGGCCGCGCCCGTGCGAGCGACAGTCGACACGGCGGCCGCTACAGGTGCGGTCGATCCGGCCTGCGCAGCTCCCGGCAGCACGGCGATCGCGATGCCGCACGCCGCGGTGGTCACTGCGCCAGCGACCAATCTCGCCGCGACGCGCTTGATCAGCGCTGGGCTGGCGCTCCTTCGACTCAATCCCGTACGCATCGCGACTCTTCCGCGGTATCACCACTCACCTGACATTGAGCACGGCTGCTCGCGTGATCAGAACCGTCTCGTCCGGGCGGGAACTGGCCGATCCTCGATGCTGTCGCAACGACCATTGGGTTCTCCTCCTCGACAGAAGCCACCACTTCCAACAGGGACAGAACATCTCGCCATTCGATGTTGCGGCCGACAGGGTGCTGCAGTATCTCCGCCAAAGTGTTGCGGTGATGGTTGTTGAGGTGCACGGACTTGGGCGTTGAAGGCATGGGGGCCTCCTCTCATTGCCGAAACTAGCCGCCCACGGTGAGAACTCATCGTGCTGAGCTCCCCCCGTCGTGGCGTGAATCCACCATGGTGACTCCGCCAAACCGAGGGACCATCAACCTGTCCGGAGACGGGGGACGCACACAACGACGGTTCGCCGTCTCGAACATCAGAGCGACCCGTCAGACGCGGGCACCGCCGATAAGAGCTTCAACATTGGCCCTTCGCCGTTCATCGCTCGTCGGAGTCAACGTGTTCTGTTTTACGTTCCGCGCACTGAGGTCACAAGAGCCATCACATGGCCACAAAGGGCCCTATTTCGCGCGCCCGGCGCGCGCCCGAGCCATTTTTCGCGGGTGCCACAGCAGTCACGAATAGCCTCTGACCTGGGAGTTCTTTGGTGGAGGTGAGCGGACTCGAACCGCCGACTTCCACGTTGCGAACGTGGCGCTCTACCAACTGAGCTACACCCCCAGGTGAGCGTTCAGAACGGACACGCCGACCCGGAACTCGTCTGAGAATAGTCCCAGCTCGCTGTCCCCTGGCCGGGGAACCGGGGATGCGGCTCGCGTACGCGGATGATCGTCGCGCGGGTGATTCCGCTCTGGCACCCGGCAAAGCAACCTTGCTATCGGGGAGGTCTCTCCGGAACCTCGAGGCGGGGTCTCCGGGGATCGACTGACGGCGGCATGACGACGTACGCCCCGCCCTCCGCAGCGACCAGCCGGAGCTCCTGCTCCGGCGCTGCTCGGTGCGCGTTGACTGAGATCGCGACAACCTTGCGCGCGCGTTCGGCCGCGCCCGCCTCGGCCGCAGCACAACGGACGAGTAGCGCGAGGTACACACCCGTCACCGTCGCAAGCAGGACGGCCACGACCCAGAAGGCCCGCAGCAGGGGAACCGCCCCGATGAGGAACGTCGAGAAGATCCCCGACCCGAGAAGGAGCAACGTCTCCCGCCGGCGAACCCGTTGCGCTTCGATACGCGCCCGGACCTCCCGCAGCACTACGAGCTCGGCGTCATCGAGGACACGTGCCCTACTCGGTGATCCCAGTGGCCGCCTGCCCGCACCAACGAAACTCGCGTGGGCGCGCTCGAACATCTCCGTCTGACGCTGGAAGCGCGCGACCGACGAGACGAACTGCAACTCGGAGAGTTTGCGCACGGCGATCGGCAGGGTGACGACCATCCAGATCAGCACGAGGACGAGTACGACCATCCCGTTGCTTTCCTTCTCGTCGGCCGATTCCTGCGATCAGCTTGACGCTAACGGACGGAGATCGCCAAGGGGTGGATCGTCGAGGCGCTCCCGTCGCCCCCGACGATTCTCGGGTCGGTCAGGAAGACGACGATGCGACGCCGCCGGCGGCGCGCCGCCACGAGCCCGACCGGCCGCCGCTTTTCTCCCAGAGCTGCAGCTCTCCGATCGACATCGACCGGTCAGAGGACTTGCACATGTCATAGACGGTGAGCGCGGCGATCGCGCAGCCGGCCATCGCCTCCATCTCAACCCCGGTGCGGTCAAACGCTTCGACGTTCGCCTCGACCTCGACACAGTCGTCACCGATCGTGAAGTTGATCGACACCTGGCCGACGAGCACCGGGTAGCAGTAGGGGAAGAGCTCCGCGGCCCGCTTTGCGGCCTGGATGCCCGCGACACGTGCCGCACCGAGCACGTCGCCCTTGGTGATGGCGTTCGTCGCGACCTTCGCCGTCGTCTCCGAAGCCATCGAAACCTTGCAACGGGCCTGGGCGCGGCGGTGCGTCGTGTCCCGGGGCGCAACGTCGCCCATTCTCGCTGGGCCCAGCGGGTCGAGGCGTGCGAGGTTCCGTTCCGGCATTCCGCAGAGTGTAGGCAACCCCCGTCGGTCCCGTCGCACCGGGGGCCGGCGACCGGGCGCTGGGAGGACACCGGACGACCGGTATACTTGGCACTCGCACTCCAGGAGTGCTAGCGCCGGCATCAGCAGGCCGGCTGGCGGAGGAACGCGATGCCGGTCTACGAATACGTCTGCAAGAGCTGCGGCGACGGCTTCGAGATTACGCAGGCGTTTGCGGACTCAGCCCTCACGACGTGCGACAGGTGCGGCGGCCCGCTGCGGAAAGTCTACGGCTCGATCGGGATCGTGTTCAAAGGCGGCGGCTTCTACCGGACCGACAACCGCTCGAGCCACTCCTCGTCACTCGGCCACAATGGATCCTCGGCGAGCGAGGCCGTGGCCAACGCGCCCGAGCCGATCCCCCCCTCGAAGGCGGACACAGCGGCGGAGCCTCCCGGCCGACCGGGTTCGGCGGGAAGTGCGACGCCGCCGCCAGCCAAACCCACCGCGAAGGTCTGAAGGCACCCGCCTCCGCCACGACGACGCGATGCTCGCCTGCGTCGAGCACCGCAAGGCCGAGGGAAGAGCGATCGCGAGATCAGGCGCTGCCTGAAGCGCTGTGTCGCACGCCGGCATCGCCGAGTGCTCGAAGGCGCTTCACGCGGAACTGACACGTCACAGGAGCGTCATTCAGTTCCCGCTCATCGCGACGTCACCGATCGCGATCGTCAGGCCAGAAGCGACGCTCGGCAACCACTCGACGTCGCCACCCACGATCTCGATGCCCTGCAGCAGGCGCTGGATCGTCGAGGCGATCGTGATCTCGCGGACCGGTTGCGCGAGCTCACCCCGCCGGATGAGGAGACCCTCCGCCCCGACGGAGAAATCGCCGCTCACCGGGTTCACTCCCGAATGGATTCCCGAGACGCTCTGGATGAAGAGCCCCTCGTCGACTGCCGCGATCACACCGGCCTGATCGAGGTCACCGGGCACGAGGGAGAGCGCGCGGGCCCCCACCCCTGGCGCCGACTTGAACCCGGCCCGCACCGCGGATGCCGTCGAGTGCGCCTTGGCGAGGCGAGCCGAGTACGTGTCGTAAAGGTAGGCAACAAGTTGGCCCTTGTCGATGAGCGGCAAGCGACGAGAGGCGAGGCCTTCGGCGTCATAGCGTGACGCGCCGAAGGCGGGTTGGTTCGTCGGGTCCTCGACGAGGGTGATCGATGCCGCGGCGACCTGATCGCCGAGTCGGTCGGCGAAGAGCGACCTTCCCTTGGCGACCTCCTCGCCCGAGAGCGTCCTGGCGAGCACCGAAAGGAGCGTCGCCGTGATCGCGCGGTCAAACACCACCGTGAACCTTCCGCTCGCCGGCTTGCTCGCACCGAGCATCCGCGTGGCCCGTACGACCGCCTCGCGTGACGCCTTCTCGATCTCGAGCTCGCCCGGTCCCCGGCCGACGCTGTAGCCCGCACCGGTCTGGGTGTCGTCGCCCTCTCCGGCAACGGCGTAGACGACGAGGTAGCAGGTCGTCGCGCGCGAGCTGGCGCTGATTCCCGTCGAGCTGGCGACCGCCTCCTCGACCTGGTCGTCCCCGTAGTCGGCGCTCACGACCTCGCGGATCCGCGGGTCGCCGGCACGTACCTGGCGCTCGAGCTCGAGTGCCAGCGCGACCTTCTCGTCGGTCCCCATCGCGTCGAGCGAGTCGTCCCACAGCTCGAGCTCGGCGGGCACGATGCCGTCCGGGTCCGCCAGGCCGACGTTGGCGTCCTCGGTCGCGAACGAGGCGTTGTCGCGTGCCTCGGCGAGGGCCTCCCTGGCGAGCCGCTCGTCGAGGTTGCCGACATAAGCGAACCCCTGACGCGACTTGGCGATGACCCGGACGCCGATGCCGGCGGACTCCGCCGAGGAGAGCGACTCGACCTCGCCGCCGTAGGCGCGCACCTCGGTCTCGCGCTGCCAGGAGACGAACGCCTCGACCTCCTCGCTGGGCGCCGCCCACGAGGCGACCCGCTGCGCCAGATCGAGCAGCTCAGCCACCGGCCGTCCCCCCGATCGTGACCGAGGAGATCCGAAGCGTGGGCTGGCCGCTGCCGACGGGGACCGACTGCCCGTCCTTGCCGCAGGTCCCCGGGCCCATGTCGAAGTCGCTGGCGATGGCGTCGACCTTCATCAGGACCTCCGGCCCGTTGCCGATCAGGTTGGCGTCCCGCAACGGCTCGGTGATCCGGCCGCCCTCGATCAGGTAGGCCTCGTTCATGCCGAAGACGAAGTCACCCGTCGCCGTGTTTACCTGGCCCCCACCAAGCTTGGCGAGGTAAACGCCATAGGGTGTCGCGGAGATGAGCTCCTCGGGGTCCTCGCTCCCTGGAAGGATGAAGGTGTTCGTCATGCGGACCATCGGGAGGTCCTGGTAGCTCTGCCGCCGCCCATTGCCCGACGACTCCCGTCCTTCTCGGCGCGCCCGCAGGTAGTCCCACATGTACTCCGTGAGCACGCCGTCCTCGATGAGCAGGTTGCGCTGCGCCGGCCGTCCCTCGTCATCGATAGTCGACGTGCCCCAGCTCTCGGCGACGGTGCCGTCGTCGACAAGGGTGACAAGCGGGCTCGCCACCTTCGTCCCCATCCGTCCGCGAAAGGCCGAGGCATCCTTCACTATGTGGTCGGCCTCAAGGCCGTGCCCGCACGCCTCGTGGAAGATGTAACCCCCGGTTCCGCCCTTGATCACGACCGGGTACGGCCCCGAGGGAGCTGGACGGGCGGCGAGTTTTCGCACCGCACGCCGCGCGGCCTCCTGCGCCGCCTCCTCGACGCTGAAGCGATCGAACAGCTCGAAGCCGATCGTGCGCGCCAGCACCTCGAAGCCGGTCTGCAGACCGGAGTCGCCCGAGGCGACGCAGGAGACAGCGAACCGCGTCCGCACCTGGTCGTCCGCGACGTACAGCCCGTCGGAGTTGGCGATGACAATCCGACGGCGGCTATCCCCGTAACCGGCCGACACCTGGACGATCGAGCCGCTGGTCGTTCGTGCTGCGTCGTCGGCACGGGCAAGGAGCTCGACCTTCGTCGACTTGTCGATGTCCTCCGGGTAGACGCCGATCGTGCCGACCGGGTCGTTCCGGCGCTCGGTGAGCCCGACCGCCCGCACGCCGCCCCCACCAGTGTGCGCGACCGCCGCCGCGGCCTCTGCCGCCTGATGAAGGCCACGAGCCGAGAGGTCGGCGGTGTGGGCGAAGCCCGTCGTCTCGCCGACGACGACACGGATCCCGGCCCCGCGGTCCCGACCCGACGAGAGCTCCTCGATCCGACGGTCGTCGAAGGAGATCCCAGTGGACCGGCGGTCCTCGACGAAAACCTCTGCAAACTCGCCACCACGCGCGAGCGCCGTCTTGAGCGTCGTCTCGATCGCGTCGCGATCGGCCAGCAGGTCGTCCTGGTCAACCATCAGTCCCCGCTCCTTCCTGACCGTCTCCAAGTCATCGGCCGGCCGCGGCGGCGACCCGGGCGGCAGAAGGAGCACGTCAATCGCCATATCGTAACGGCGCTTCGGGTGCAGGCCGTTCCGGGCCGGCTGGAGCGCGAGGTCATCCAGCAGCTCGTTCCAGCCGCGGCCCCCCGACGGCAGCCCGGACGGGGTGATCTGTTGAACCCCCCCTGATCCCCCTGGCGGCCGAAGCCCCCGCCCAGTCCAGTTGCCGACAGAATCTCGGCCGTGGGAGCGGCGAAGTTCCCTACCCGACGCGCAGCAGACCGATACCATCGCGGCTGCAGGCGTGTTGCTGCCCGGCCGGATCCGGCGGGCGCATCGATGCGAGCAGAGCGCCGGGAGGCGCCGGGAGGCGAGCATGGAGGAGTCTCGAGCGTCGCAGACGGACGAGGCCACACCGATCTTCGGTGCGTATCGTCGCGGCTACGACCCTGAGCAGGTCGATCGTTACGTCGCGGCGCAGCAGCGACGGCTCGACGAATCGTTGCACCGCGCCGCCGAGGCCGAACGTAAGCTCGCCGCCGCTGTCGGTCAGCTCCGCGAGCTGCACCGGCGCGTCGGCGCGCTCGAGGACCAGCGCCGTCCGTCCCAGACCTTCACGCTCGACGGTGTCGGCGAGCACATCCAGCGGATCTTTGAAGAAGCCCGCGAGGGGGCGGATGCGCTCCGGGAGAAGGCCGAGGTCGAGCTGGCGGAACTCCGCGAGAAGACCGCCAACGAGGCTCAGACGATCCTCGCGTCGGCACGCAGCAAGGCCCAGCAGATCGAGGCGAACGTCGAGCAGCGCCGACGCGAGCAGCTCGGCCGCCTGGAGGAGGACCGGTCCCGAGCGGTAAGTCAGCTCACGTTCCTCCACGAGCAGCGCAAGAACGCCGTCGCCGAGCTGGTACGGCTCCGCGAGGTCATCGACTCGGCGATCGCGGAGCTCTCGACGGATGACGAACCGATGAACGAGCCACCACCGCGCGAAAGCCTCGGGGACGAGTTGGACTTCACGCGACGCGGCCCGATAAGCGAACGGCATCCTTCGATGACGAACCGCTATTTCGCGGGCGGCCGTGTTTCCCCGACCCCCGCCTCCGAGACCCGAGCTCCGGCGGGACCGCCGCTACGCAATCTCAAGCCGCCTGCCGAACGGAGTGGAACCGACACGGCGCGCCTCGTGCGCGAACACCGGGCCACGGTCGCGGCAGAGTCGGACTTCCCGAGGGCCCGCGCCACCGCGCCCCGCCCGGCTGGGTCCCGTTCAGTGTCAACGATCTTCGATTTCGAGGAGCACCAGACACCTTCGGCCCGGTGAGGTGCGGCCCGGGTACTGGCCGCGGGCTTGCCACCGGCGCGATCGGTGGCCACCGTCTCCTACGATGCTCCTGAACATCCCGACCAGCCGAGGTGGATCGCGCCCGGCGGGATGCCAATCTGATCGGGCCGCTAGCTCATCGGGTAGAGCAGGGGACTTTTAATCCCAAGGTGCCGGGATCGAGACCCGGGCGGCCCACGAGGCTCATCAGCAGCTGGATAACCGCGGCCAGTTTGCAACGAATTGAGAGCGAACCTCTCGCTCAGTGGCAACGAATCCCGTCCTTGCGGGCTTAGCGTCGGCGAGGGGGTGGGCTCGTTTCGTCTCAGTCACGGCTGCTCGAGCTGCAACGAGGCCGACCGCTTGGTTCCTAACGCCTACCTGTTGCGCGCTCTTGCGCCCCATCGTTGCCGGCGGCGGCGCGCGAGGAGCGCCTCAGGAAACGACCAGTCGCTTCTTTGCTCCATTGCCGTTCTTGACCGTAACGATCAGCATCTCGCTGAGGGGCTTCCTCGCGACATGGGCGAGCACTACCCGTCCCGCCGGCGTGAGAGGGAGATATACGACCGCAGTTTTGCCCTTGGCAATCCTGTAGTCAGCGCTGGCGAGCAGCCGAACTTTGCCCATCAGTTTCTCCAACTGCACCGATCCTGGACAGGTGGCAACGGCGCACGTGAGCTTCACCGGCACGACAATCGGCTTCGTCAGGGAGCGGATGATTCCCCGCGAGTCGATGACGATCCTCGGGCGCTTCGCTCCTGGCAGCAACTGGGCCGATTTCTCACTTGACGGCGCGTTCGTTCGCGAGGCCGTGTTCGTCCCCGAGTCCGCGCTCGTTTTCGACGTCGCCGGCGTTCCACCCGCGAGCGGACCGGCTGGGTTCGTTCCTGCCGGCTGTGACGCGTCGGTCAACGTCTTGAAGCTTTGGACACTGCCCGAGTTGTCCAAGGTACCATCGCTCGCGAAGAGATAGAAGAAGTACGTCGTGTCCGGCTTGAGGCCGGTCACGGTCGCTGAGACGTCGACGGGTGAGGAGCCAACAGACGTGAACCCGGTGCTCAGCGGCATGTCGTCCTCCGACAGGCCGTAGCGGTACGTGTAGGTTGTCGATGCGCCGTTCGCGTTCACCGTACCGTTCAGCTTCGCGGTCGTCGAGGTGATGGTCGTCGCCGCGTTGGTCGTCACGTCTGGCGCGGTCGTCGAGGACGTGGACGTCGGCTCCGACGCCGTGAAGGCCACGTTGCCGCTCCTCGAAGTGACGTTGTCGGCGTTTGTCGCGCAGATCCAGACCCAATACTCGGCGTTCAACATGAGACCGTAGGCCTCTGCCGACACGGTGACGGCTGACGTGCCAGAGCCGACCGAGGTGGGCGGCGTCGTCACGCTGGGGAGACCCGACACCGGCTCGTACACGAAGTAATAGGTAGTCGCCACCCCATTCGGGTTAACCGTGCCGTTCAGCATCGCGGTCGTCGCGGTGACGTGCGACACCGCCTCGATCGTCACTGTCGGCCCCTCGACGGCTCCAACCGGGCTCACGCGGACGAATGCAAGCACCCCCCCGACAAGCGCAATGACGAGTGCCAGTCGCCGAACGATCACGAGATAGTGAGATCGACTGTTCATTGCGAACTCCCTCTGCGGTGGCGGTGCTGCCATGACATTCCGCTCCAGCAATCCTCGGATGTCGGCAACCCAGCCGGGTCGGATTGGCCCTCGTCGAGCAACCCACGTGCTAGCCCGCCCTCAGCTCGGCGGCCGGTCGACCGTATACGAGCCACGAATGAACTCGAGGCACACATTCGCACGAGTGGGCGCGCCAGGCTGCGCGGAAGATCCGGGTGCTGTCCAGGAATGCCGCACGACGATACCGACGCGTCGGTCAACGCCGTAATCCAGTCAGAGCGGGTTTGGCTGCCTTGACTTCCTGATCCTGAGCAATCGTCGTCTCGAAACGTGCCACGCGGAAAAGCTAAGTCAGAATTGGCGACATGAGGGCGATTCAGACACAAGTGTCCTGTAAGGAATGATCAATATGTGCCATCGTCGAGCCAACGCGTAACTCAACTAGGCACGGCGAAGCTGCTTCGCGAGGACTGAACGTCGCGACGGCTAATTAGGGAACTGACATACTTGACGCACCCCGCCCCTAAATGACACGGGTGTGGTTCCCCTGCTAGTCGGCCAATTGATACAGCCCCCTGCGACAATAGGGGCATGTCAGCGAGTCGGGAACCCAGGAATCTGCTAGAAGCCATCCGTTACTTTTCGGATGAGCAAGTGGCCTTTGATTTCGTCGTCAAGCTGCGTTGGCCTACGGGTGAGCCGACTTGCCCGCGGTGTGGGTGCCTCGACAACTACTACCTGAGCACGCGGCGCATCTGGAAGTGCTCGGGCTGCAAGCGTCAGTTCAGCGTGCGTGTTGGAACGATCTTCGAGGACTCGCCCCTTCCGTTCTCTGTTTGGCTGCCCGCCTTCTGGCTGCTCGCCAATTCAAAGAACGGCGTCAGTTCGCACGAACTGGGCCGCGCACTCGGCATCACGCAGAAGTCAGCATGGTTCGTGCTGAACCGCATCCGCCTTGCGATGCGGACGGGCAGCTTCGAGAAGATGACCGGCGAGGTTGAGGTTGACGAAACGTTCGTCGGCGGACTCGCCAAGTTCATGCACAAGGCTCAGCGTGCGAAGCTCACCGGCACTGGCCCCATCGACAAGACCATCGTGGTCGGCGCGCTTGAGCGCACCACCGAGGACAACGTTTCCCGTGTTCACGCCGAAGTGACCCCCGACAGGACCGTTCAGACCCTTCACGCGGTTGTGGTGGCCAATGTCGTACCGGGCAGTGTCGTCTACACGGATGCTCACTTTGGCTACAACCACCTGTCGGACAGGAACTACGCACACGCGGTTATCGACCACGCGATTGCCTACGTCGATGCCAGGGTCCACACTCAGGGCATCGAGTCTTTCTGGAATCTTGTCAAGCGTTCGCTAAAAGGCACCTACACGCACGTTGCGCCAGAGCAATTGGCCCGCTACCTGGACGAAAGGTGCTTTACGTTCAACGAACGCGAACTGACCGACGCGGAACGGATGCGTTCTGCGGTGCGTGGCATCGTCGGGCGTCGCCTCACCTATGCCGACCTGACTAGTCGATGACCGACCACTTGCTCAACGGATCAAACGTCGTCGAGGACGCGGCTGTCGTCATCTCGGCCCTTGGGGGTGCTTTCGCCATAAGTCGCTACGCCCGCAGAGCCAGTCCCACGGTCAAGGCCGTGATTAACAAGACGAACGGGCGCCTCGTCGTTGCCGCACGCCCAGTGGTCCACAATCCTGGCGTGCTCAAATTGGACGTGCGGCGCGAGGGGTCGGTGCTTGTCACCCTCACACCACGCGTCGAAGATGGCGACCAGAGCAAAGACAGCGAGAATGGCGTGCAGAGACGGGCCGTTTTCGTAGACGACGACGACATTCGTGCGGGCGAGACAGCATCGACAAGCACCATCTTCCATATCGGCTTGCCTCTTCCTGCGGACCTAATCGGTTGGCGTGTCTCGCTGATCGTGGAGGTTCCGGTCTGGCACGCGCGCCTACACCAAAGCAAAGAGAGTCGAGACAACGCCGTTCGTTCTTGGCAAGACATGATCTTCATCCCGCGTCCGTCAGATAGCGTTCTGTATGACGCGGAGGTGCGAGATGGTGAAAAAGCAACGCCCAAAGGATTCGATCAACCCCGTTGAACCGCTGAAGTCAGACGAAGTTCACGGCGTTACGAAGATTGTTCAGGCGAAAGAAACTCGCGGTAAAGGCGGCAAGGCAAAAGAGGGAAAGGGCTTCGGGGGAGGTTCCTAGCTTTTCGGTTCGGTCCCCGTGTGGCCCTCTTCCTGCTCGTCAATCTCGTGCTTCGGCACCGCGATCAGCTTGCGGGCGAAGTCCTCGAACCGCTGGAATGGCGTTCGTTCGTCCTGTTCGGCGGTGGTTTTCTCGGTCCCAGGCATCACACACAGACTACAACTCGCCTGGACTGATCGGGTCCACGCGAGCAAAGCAACCGATGGGTAGCGTGATCCTCGTGCCCAACACGCTGTACTACGGCGACAACCTGGACGTGCTGCGGCAGAACATCGCCGACGAGTCGGTTGATCTGATCTACCTCGATCCACCGTTCAACTCAAACGCAACGTACAACGTGCTGTTCAAGACTCACGCGGGCGACGAGTCGCGTGCTCAGATTCAAGCTTTCGATGACACCTGGGGCTGGGGACCGCAGGCTGATGATGAGTACGCGGAGCTAACCCAGGGCCGCGCGCCCATCGAAGTAGCTCGGTTCATTCAAGCGATGCGGACCGTGCTCGGGACCAGCGACATGTTTGCCTACCTGGTGATGATGGCACCGCGCCTTGTCGAGATGAAGCGCGTGCTCCGTGGGACGGGCACGATCTGGCTGCACTGCGATCCGACCGCGTCGCACTATCTCAAGCTGCTTATGGACGCTGTCTTTGGGGTAGACAGCTTCAGGAACGAGATTATCTGGAGCTACAAGCGGTGGACTGCGTCGCGCAAGACGTTGCCACGGTTGCACGACGTGATCCTTCTTTATAGCAAGGGATCGCAGTTCACGCTCAACATCCCGACCGTTCCAAATGACAATCCCAACTCGTCCCAATATGTTTCAGCCAAAGACGAACACGGGAAGACCGTTGTCGCGCGCGACGAATACGGACACCCGATCAGGCGCCAAGTGGCAGACCGCATCCAACTAGGAGACGTTTGGGAAATCGGCATCATCTCACCAAACGGTAAAGAACGTCTCGGTTATCCGACACAAAAGCCGCTCAACCTCCTGCAGCGCGTGATCGAGACCGGAACCAACCCAGGCGATGTCGTGCTCGATCCGTTTTGCGGTTGCGGCACGGCTGTCGATGCTGCTCAATTACTTAAGCGCCAGTGGATCGGTATCGACATCACCTACATTGCCGTCGACCTCATCATCAAGCGCTTACAGCATCGATATGGTGACGAAATCCGGTCGACATTCACGACCAACGGAATCCCCACCGACATCGAAGGCGCTGAGGCGCTGTTCGCTCGAAACCCATTTGACTTCGAGCGATGGGCGGTCTCGATGGTGAGCGGGGAACCAAACGAAAAGCAGGTCGGTGACAAGGGCGTTGACGGTCGAATCCGATTCCATCGTGGCGGAAGCGTGACGGGTCTAGCGGCTGTCTCTGTGAAGGGTGGCCACCAGATCAATCCATCCATGGTGCACTCACTTGTCGGAGCGATGGGGGACGAACGCGCCGACATGGGCGTGCTCATAACCTTGCATCGACCTACGTCAGGGATGCTCGAAACGGCAAACCGCGCTGGGATCTACGAACATCCGCCGACCGGCAACCGTTACCCACGCGTTCAGATCATTACGGTTCCCGAGTTGTTTGATGGCAAGCGCCCGAACATGCCCACCGTGATCCTGCCTTACATCAAGGCGAGCCCGCGTCCTCAGTCTGAGGCGGTGTCGCTGTTCGACCGGGCAGACGAGGCGCTGGACGAGGATGACGAACAGGCCCCGCTGGGTACTTGACAAGGCCCCAGACTCAGCCGATGAGATCGGCGAGGTACTTGTCCTTGATGCGCTTGTTGTAGAAGGACCCCTTTGACGGGGCTCTTAGGAACGCCTCGTAAACCGCCAAGGGAACGCCGTGGTACCGGCAGGTGTCTTGGTCACCCTTGCGGAACGTCAGCGTTAAGTGGCCGCCACGCTTCACGTATCCATACCCAACGAACGTCTGCGAGCGCGGCGTCAACGTCCAAGACACGCAACCAGCTTAGGAGTGCCATGCGCCCATTGCTCATTGAACAGATCGAGCCATCCCACTGGGCACCAATCGGCAAGACGCACCACCCGCGACGTTGCCCGCTCTGTCTGATTACTCGTCTTGGGAAGTTCCTTCGGCTGATTGAGTGCGTCCCCGAGTACGACGAGTGAGCGGGGTGCGTCAAGTATGTCAGTCCCCTAATTAGGCGGTCGCGGCACTCGTCACGGCGCCTAGTTAGCAAGCAAGGCTCAGCTGGCATTCAAGGCGTAGACCGCGCAGACAGGGACGTGTCTGCCCGCGCACCTATCGCCATGCGCCTGGTCGGGCCGTGAGCCGGCCGACCTTCGTGAGCACGCTCGTGAGCTCGCGGTCGGAACTGAACAGTGCGTCAATCTCGGCGCGGACGCGATCGCTGGGGGATCCTCGTGGTGCCACAGGCGTCGGTCCTCCTTGGTGAGTTGGTGCTCTAGAAGGAACCTGCGCCCGTTGCACAATTGCACCAGGGATTGGACGCCCCCGCTCGCCGACTCGCCAGGTTTGCAAACAACCCGCGGCCCGGCCTTTTCAAGGCTCGCGAGCATCGCTCGCGCGCCGGCCACCTGGACGGTCAGCTGATCGGGACAGCTGCACTCCGAGTCGACGAGGTTTTCGACGCCTGCGCGACGTTCCACCGGTGTCGCCTGGTCTCAGATCGCCGCGAGGCTGAGAGATGCCAGACTCTCGGCAGCCTCACCGAACCGCCCGAGACCTCGGCGCTCCTGTCTGACGTTGCGAGATTCCCTAGTCGGCGCCGACGATACTATGAACGGGCTCGCATGCGGATTGCATCACCCCGTCGGTCCATGGCTGTGGCCGCTGCAGTGGTGGTGGTCACGTTGGTCTTCGTGTCGGGCTGTGCGAGCGGCCCCACGACGACAATACCTTCCACGTCCTCGTCCACGCCTACGTCTACGTCTCTGCCCAAGGCGGTTTCGCCCCGATCTGCCACGGAGGCGTTGGGGACGAACAATCCCGCCCAGGGAGACTGCACGACGAACACCAGCGAGGCAGCCACCTCCGTCGGGTCTGTGGTGATCAGCGTTACGCCCAGCTCATTCAGGGCCAAGGTCCAGTTGCGCGCGGGCACTCCGCACACCACCTACGCGGTGTTGCTGCAACAGGTCCCCGGATCGTGCCCGCAATTGTCAGACAACAGCGGCACGCTGTCCACCAATTCGACTGGCCGTGGTCAAGCGTCCGCTACCGTGCCGCGCGTGCCCGGCGCGATCACCTTCTTCGTGCAACTCCTCCCTGCTGGATCTGGAGCGCCTTCGTACACCAGCGGCCGCATGTCAGACGTGTCGTAAGGCTGACCGTCGCGCCCTGTCGCGGTCGGCCATTTTCCGGCTGTCTTCAAGGCGTGCGCAGCATCCCTCGGCCCTTGGCACAGTCTGCGGTTGCGGCGTGAAAGAGCGAACCCGCCGGGTTGATCGTCGTAACTGCGCGGCGTTCAGGAGGTCGGACCCGAGGTGAGCGTACAGGTCTGCTCGAAGGTCTCGAAGTGGTAGGGCGAGCCGCCCTTGATCGCGACCGTGAAGGGGCGACCCCGGGTCTGAAACAAGGCCATCGGCCACCGTCATCCCGCAGACCGGGTCGACGGCAGTCACCCGTCTGGTTCCCGCCAGTTTCGACGCCAGCTTGACGGGAGCGGGCTCCTGTGACGATGTGCCCCGCGGCGGTCGCCCTCCACTGCAAACCGACTCGGGTCGGCGACGAACCGGTCCCTGCACCGATCCGAGCAGAACACGTAGCTCGTCCCCACGCGCGACAGCTCCGCAGGGGCGTCGCCGAGACGCACCTGCATGCCGCACACCGGATCGGTCGCATAGCCGTGGCCAGCGCTGAAGAGTGCCCTGTTGCGGGCGAGCCACCAGGCCGCGACGGCAAGCACGATGAATACGATGTCGAGGTAGGTCGTGTAGTTCCAGGCGAACTGGGCCGACCGCACGTGGATCGTCCGATTCGCCGGGATCACGCCGAACAGCCCGAAGACCCCCTGCGTGGCGAGACCAGCGAGGACCATCACCACGTAGAGCAAGCTCACGACCCGCAGGGCCAGCCGCGCTCCGTAGTACCTCCGGTAGATGAGGATCAACGGCATCGCGATGAGATCAGCGAAGATAAATGAGATCACACCGCCGAAGCTGATCCCGCCCGACCAGAGTGCCGCGGCGAGCGGTACGTTCCCGATCGAGCATACGAAGCTGACCACCGCGATGAACGGCCCCACGAGGGCGTTCTCGAGGACCGTCCAAACCCCGTGCCCGTGGACGAACAGGGCGTCCCAGACGTGGACGGGAACGAGAACGGCGAGGAACCCAGCCACCGTGTAGCCGACGACGAGCTCCCTGCGCAGCATGGTGAAGTCGGCGACGGCGTAAGCGGCGGCGTCCGAGAGCGCCGCCGGGGAGCGCAATCTCGCCGGCCACGTCGTCCTTTCGCCGTCACCCGCCGGCGCGCCGCCGTTCCCCGGGTCGCCCCCCGACCCGTTCGTCGACCCGTCCAGACGTCGCCGGGCAGCCTCGACGAGGGGCCCGCGCAGCACGAAACCGCCGGCGAGGGCGACGAGGGCGATCATGATCGGGCCGCCGACGAACTCCGCCGCCATGAACTGCCAGCCCAACAGGACGAGCATGACGATGCCCAGCTCGACGACGAGATTCGTCGAGGCGATCATGAAGACGAGCGCGGCGACGAAGTCCGCCCCCTTGGCGAAGAGCGACTTCGCCATCGCCGAGGCGGCGTAGGAGCAGCTCGACGAGGCCATACCGTAGCCGGCAGCCCGGGCGACGGCAGCCGGACCGTGGTTGCCGAGCTTGGCCTGCATCTGCGCTCTCGACACGAACGCCTGGACGAGGCCAGAAAAACAGAAACCGAGCACAAGCGCCCAGAGCGTTTCCCAGAACATGTAGATGCCCCCGCGCAGGCTGCGACCGACGTCGACAAGCGGGGAAATGGCAGCCAGGTGGATCACGACCGCACCAACCGGGCGATCGCCGCCGAAGCCTCGTCGATCTTCGCCTCGGCCTCCGCCCCGCCCTCGGCCACGGCGTGGGCGACGCAGTGCGACAGATGCTCGCTCACCAACGCCAGCGCGACGGCCTGCAGGGCACGCGTCGTCGCCGCGATCTGGTCGAGCACATCGATGCAGTAGCGGTTTCCCGCGACCATGCTCTGCAGCCCGCGGATCTGGCCCTCGATCCGCCGCAGCCGCCGCTGGATGGCTGCCTTCTCGTCGACGTAGCCCGGTGTCATCATCGTGGTCCGTCCTCCTCATGGCGAGGATATACCCATGGGGGGTATCCAGTTCCGACGGGATGGGTGCGCCACCACGGCGGCGCAGCGGTGGTCGGAGGGGCCAGGGCCTCAGAGCCGGTGGGCGCGGACAAGTGTGTCGATCGCCACGAACTCACCGTCCGGGGTGCCGACCACCCGATCCACGTGCTCGGCCCGCTCGATCTCGAGCACCCCGACGAGGTCGCCCGCCACGTCCTCCGGCCGGTAGAGGACCCCGGGATCCTGCGGGCCGCCGTAACCGCCGGCCAGGTTGGCGAGGGCGTGGCCGACGACGAGCATCGTCCCGCCGGCAGCGACCGAGGCGGCCATCCGCGCGAGGACCTGGTGGCGAAGATCCGCAGGCAGTTGCAGGTACAGCACCACGACGAGGTCGTAGCGGTCCGGCGTCTCCCAGCTAGCGAGATCGCCCTCGACCCACTCCACGGCCACGCCGCGCGCCGTCGCCAGGCGGCGGGCCTTGTCCAGGCCGACGGGGGAGAAGTCGACGCCGACGACCCGCCAGCCCTGCTCGGCAAGCCAGATAGCGTTGCGACCCTCGCCGCAGGCGACATCGAGGGCCGTCCCGGGTTTGAGCCCCGGGATCTCCTCCGCGAGGAAGCGGTTGGGGCCCGCGCCCCACACGAGCTCGCTGCCGCCGTAGCGATCGTCCCAGGAACGGCTGTCCATCAGCACCGCTTCTGCCCACCTCGGCTCGACATGGACGGGCAGCACAGGTTAGCGGCGAGACGGTTCCACCTCGCTGGCGGCGGCGCGGCAGTTCGGCGGGCGTCGAGACGTCCCGGCGGACTGAACCTTCCGCGGGCGCGCTCGCTCGGCGAGAATCACCCTGCCCGCACACGATCACGGAGAGGGGCGATGACTTGATGGGCCAAAGTGCCAGCCCGGACATCCGCGCCCACGTCATCGTTCGCGGCCGGGTTCAGAACGTATTCTTCCGGGCCTCGTGCCGGAGAGAGGCGACCCGCCTCGGTCTCAGCGGCTTCGTCTCCAACCTGCGCGACGGTCGGGTCGAGGGCGTATTCGAAGGTGAGGCGGACGCCGTGCGCGATGCCGTCGAGTGGTGCCGCCACGGCCCACCCGACGCCGTCGTCGAGTCGATCGAGGTGACCTTCGAGGAGCCCGTGGGCGAGACCGGGTTCCGGGTCCGCTGAACGGCGGCGCCACCACGCCGCGAACCGGCTGCGATCCCCCCTTCCCGCGATGCCACACCCCGGTCCGCGCGGCGAGCGGGCACGAACTCGAACCTTCTTGGGGCGAAAGTCTCTTTGGCTGACGCCAGGTCGATGAAAGGATGACCCCGTGGAATCCGCCATCGAGGTCGAGGGGCTCGTCAAGCACTTCGCGCAGGTCCACGCGGTCGACGGCGTCAGCTTCGACGTCGCTCCGGGCACCGTCTTCGGCCTGCTCGGGCCCAACGGCTCAGGCAAGACGACGATCGTGCGGATCCTCTCCACGATCCTGCGCCCCGACGCCGGCAGCGCCCGGGTGCTGGGCCGCGACGTGGTCCACCGGGCCGACGAAGTGCGCTACCTGATCGGCCTCGCCGGCCAGTTCGCGGCCATCGACCCCAATCTCACCGGGGCGGAGAACCTGCGGCTCACGGGTCGGCTCGCCCAACTGCCAGGGAAGGTCGCGCGGACCCGCGCCTACGACCTGCTCGACCGGTTCGAGCTCCGGGACGCCGCCGATCGCCCGACGCGGACCTACTCGGGTGGTATGCGGCGGCGCCTCGACGTGGCGGCGGCCCTCGTGCAACGGCCCCCGGTCGTGTTCCTCGACGAGCCGACGACCGGACTCGACCTCCACAGCCGCAACGAGCTCTGGGACATGATCCGGGAGCTCGTGGCCGACGGAGCGACGGTGCTGCTCACGACCCAGTACCTCGAGGAGGCCGATCGCCTGGCCGACCGGGTGGTCGTCATGAGCGAAGGCCGCGTCATCGCCTCCGACACGCCCGCGGCGCTCAAGTCCCAGCTCGGGAACACGGTGCTCGAGATCAGCCTGAACAACGAAGCCGAGGCGGTCCTGGCCGCACGGCTCCTCGCCGAGGCGACGGGGATCACCGCGGACCGGGAAGGGACCGTCGTGCGCCTCAGCTCGGCCGACGGGACCCGCGTGCTCCTCGAGACCGTGCGGTCGCTCAACGAGAACGACGTCGCGCCGGCGACGCTCACCGTCCGCGAGCCGAGTCTCGACGACGTGTTCCTCGCACTGACCGGGAAGCACACGACGGCGGACGAGACCGACACCGGAACGTCGGCCGGAAGGAGCCGACGATGAGCCTCGGCACCGCAGGCCTCGGCGCAAGGGTCGTGCCGCACCCCTACCGGCTCACCCGTCCCTTCCGGGACTCCCTGTCGGCCGGCAGCCGCAACCTGATCGCCTACTGGAGGGTCCCCTCCCTGCTCGTCTTCTCGACGATCCAGCCGATCATCTTCGTCCTCATGTTCCGCTACGTGTTCGGCGGCGTCGTCGGGCTCGCCGGTCTCATCCCCTATCCCTACGTCGACTACCTGATGCCCGGCATCTTCGTCCAGACGACGGTATTCGGCGCCATCGGTACGTCGATCGGGCTCGCCACGGACCTGCAGAGCGGGCTGCTCGAACGGTTCCGCTCGCTCCCGATGTCCCGCTCCGCCGTCCTCGCGGGCCGCACCCTCGCCGACCTCGTGCGCAACGTCTTCGTCGCGGCCCTCATGGTGGGGATGGGCTTCGCCGTCGGCTTCCGGATCCGGGCCGGCGTGCCCGGCCTTATCGCCGCCATGCTCCTCGTGCTGTTCTTCGGTTACGCGCTCTCGTGGGTTTTCGCCTCGGTCGGCCTCATGACCGGCGACCCCGAGACGGCCCAGGCCGCCGCCTTCCCGGTCATGGCCCCGCTCGTCTTCGCCTCTTCAGCCTTCGTCCCGGTGACCGCCATGCCCGGCTGGCTCCAAGCCTTCGCCGCCCACCAGCCGGTCTCGGTCACCGTGACCGCCGTCCGGGCGCTCTGCGTCGGCGGGCCGACGGCGACGAGCGTGCTCGAGGCCATCGCCTGGAGCATCGGCATCCTCGTCGTCTTCGGCCCGCTCGCGGTGCTCCGCTACCGGCGGGCGGCCTGAGAGGACCTGTGCAGCGCCGGATGAGCGCCGGCGCGGATGACGACCTTGCGGACTACCAGGGCCCGTAGTCGCTCATGTTGGCGGCGCGCAGCGCCCCGACGTAGCCCGCCCGCTCGTAGTCGGCACCGTCCGCCTCGGCCGGCACGGCGAGCCGCCCTCGCACCGCGGCCAGGTTCTCGAATCCCTTGCGGTCCATCCAGTCCGCCAGGCCGTCGAGAAGCACCGCCGTGTACTCGGGACCGTGCCGCAGGAGCGCCGAGGCCGACATCACGACGTCCGCGCCGGCAAGCAGGAACTTGGCCACGTCATCGGGTTCCTCGACACCAGTCGTTGCCGCCAGGTCGGCGTGGACCCGCCCGTACAGGAGGGAGATCCACGTGCGGGGCAGGCGCGCCTCGCTCGGGTGCGACAGGCCGATCTGGGGCACGACGGCGAGCGTCTCGGCATCGATGTCGGGTTGCAGGAACCGGTTGAACAACACCAGGGCATCGGCACCGGCCTCGTCGAGACGCACCGCCATCGCCCCGGTCGAGCTGAAGTGCGGGCCCAGTTTCACCGCGACGGGCACGCTGACCGCCTCTTTCACGCTGCGGAGCACGTCGACGTGGCGGTCCTCGACCTCACGGGCGGAGACACGGGTGTTGCCGGGGAGGTAGTAGATGTTGAGCTCGATGGCGGCTGCCCCGGCGTCCTGCATCCGGCGCGCGTAGTCGACCCAGCCTCCGGGGGTGACCCCGTTGAGGCTCCCCAGCACGGGGATCTCGACGGCCGCCGCGGCCCGTTCGAGCACGCTCAGGTAGTGACGCGGACCCGGCTCCTCCTCGGTCGCCTCCGGGAAGTACGAGAGCGACTCGGCGAAGCTCTCGGTGCCGGCCTCGACGAGCCGCGCGTTCTCGGCCGCCTCCCGGCGCACTTGCTCCTCGAACAGCGAGTAGAGGACCACGGCGCCGATCCCCGCGTCGGCCAGGCGCCGCACGCCGTCGACGGTCCACGACAGCGGCGAGGCCGAAGCGACGAGCGGATTGCGCAGCTCCAACCCCATGTAGCTCGTCGCGAGGTCCATCAGTGCTCCTTGCGGGCGTCGGCGGCGAAGTGCTGGGCGCCCCTCGTCGCCATCTCCTCGTAGACGTCCCACTGCCGGGCGACCTGCTGCTCGCCGAGCCCGTGCAGCCGCTCGGCCTCGGCCGGGTCGGTGCTGGTGAGCGAGCGGTAGCGCAGCTCGCGGTTCGTGTACTCGGCGAGCGGGATCCGTGGCCGGGTCGAATCGAGCATGAACGGGTTGCCCCCGGCGGCGCGTACCACCGGGTCGTAGCGGACGAGCGGCCAGTAGCCGCTCGCCACGGCCCGGTACTGCTGGTTGAGCCCCTCGCGCATCGGGATTCCGTGGGAAATGCAGTGGCAGTAGGCGAGGACGAGGGAGGGGCCGTCGTAGGCCTCCGCCTCTCGGAACGCCGTCAGCGTCTGCTGCGGGTCGGCGCCCATCGCCACGCGGGCGACGTAGACGCTGCCGTAGGAGATCGCCTGCAGGGCGAGGTCCTTGTTGACCACGGTCTTGCCGGAGGTCGCGAACTTGGCCACCGCGCCGAGCGGGGTCGCCTTGGAGGCCTGGCCGCCGGTGTTCGAATACACCTCGGTGTCGAGCACGAGCACGTTGACGTTGCGCCCACTCGAGAGCACGTGATCGAGACCACCGGACCCGATGTCGTAGGCCCAGCCGTCGCCACCGACGATCCAGACGCTCCGCCGGACGAGGAAGTCGACCACGCTGCGCAGGTCGTCGGCGGCGGTCCCGTCGACGCCGTTCAACCGCCGCTTCAGCTCGGCCACCCGCTCGCGTTGGGCGCGCAGCTCCGATTCGCGCTGCTGGGGCGCCGAGATGATCTCGTCGACGAGCTCCGGCCCGATGGCGTCGCGCAGCTCGGTCAGGCGACGACGGGCGAGGGCGGCGTGGGCGTCGGTCGCGACGCGGAAGCCGAGCCCGAATTCGGCGTTGTCCTCGAACAGCGAGTTTGACCAGGCTGGCCCGCGGCCGTCGCCGTCCTTCGTCCACGGCGTCGTCGGCAGGTTGCCGCCGTAGATCGACGAGCAGCCGGTCGCGTTGGCGACCATCAGCCGGTCGCCGAACAGCTGTGAGAGCAGCTTGACGTACGGCGTCTCGCCACAGCCCTCGCAGGCCCCCGAGAACTCGAACAGCGGCTCGAGGAATTGCGTGCCGCGCACCGTGCCGAAGTCGACCCGGGAGCGGTCGGTCGCAGGCAGGGTCTCGAAGAAGGCGACGTTCTCCCGTTCGGCGGCGACGAGCGGTTCCCGCTCGGTCAGGTTGATCGCCTTGCGGACGGGGTCACCCGGCGTCTCCACCGGGCACGCCTCGACGCACAGGCCGCAGCCCGTGCAGTCCTCGACGTAGACCTGCAGCGTGTAGCGGGTGTCCGGCAGGCCGACCGCGTCGAGCCGCGCCGAACGGAACCCGTCCGGTGCCCCCTTCAGGTGCGACTTGTCGTACTGGCGGGAGCGGATCACGCTGTGTGGGCAGACGAAGCTGCAGTTGCCGCACTGGATGCACGTCTCCGGTTCCCAACGGGCGACGAACTCGGCGATGTTCCGCTTTTCGTAGGCGGCAGTGCCGCTTGGGTACGTTCCGTCCGCCGGGAGGATGCTCACCGGGAGGGCGTCGCCCCGGCCGGCCATCATCTCGGCCGTCACGGTGCGGACGAACTCGGGCACGTCGTCGGGAACGATGCGCGGCAGCTCGCGGGACGCGGTCACCCTCGCCGGCACTTCGACCCGGTGCATGCCCTCGAGGGCCCGGTCGACGGCCGCCTGGTTCTTGTCGACAACCTCCTGACCGCGTTTGCCGTAGGTCTTGACGACCGCCTTCTTGATGCGGTCGATCGCGACGTCGCGCGGCAGCACCCCGGAGATCGCGAAGAAGCACGTCTGCAGGATGACGTTTGTCCGGCCGGCGAGGCCCACCTCACGGGCGATCCGGCTGGCGTCGATCGCGTACAGGTCGATGTGCTTGGCGATGATCTGCTCCTGGACCGGCCGCGAGAGCGAGTCCCAGACCTCGTCCGGCGGGTACGGGCAGTTGAGGAGGAGGGTCGCGCCCGGTGCCGCTGGGCCGAGAACGTCGGCGCGGTCGAGCAGCCCGAAATGGTGGCAGCCGACGAAGCTCGCCTGGCTGATGAGGTAGGCGGCCCGGATCGGCTTCGGGCCGAAACGCAGGTGCGACACCGTCTGCGAGCCCGACTTCTTCGAGTCGTAGACGAAGTACCCCTGCGCGTTGAGGCCCTCCTCGTCGCCCAGGATCTTGATCGTGTTCTTGTTGGCGCCGACCGTGCCGTCGGAGCCGAGCCCGAAGAAGATCGACCGGACCGTCTCGGCGGGCTCGATGTCGAACGCCGGGTCCCACGAGATGCTCGTTCCCGATACGTCGTCGTTAATGCCGACTGTGAAACCGCGTCGCGGCTGGTCCGCGGACAGTTCGTCGAAGACACCGCGCACCATCCCCGGGGTGAACTCCTTCGAGGACAGGCCGTAGCGGCCACCGAACACCTCCGGCATGACTGCCCTCACACCCTTGGCAGCAGCCTCGCTGAGCGCGGCGACCGTGTCGAGGTACAGCGGCTCGCCCATCGAACCGGGCTCCTTCGTCCGGTCGAGGACGGCGACTCGCCGCGCGGTGGCCGGCAGCGCCGCGACGAGCGCCTCGGCCGGGAACGGCCGGAACAGACGTACCTGGATCGCGCCGACCCGTTCGCCGGCCTCGTTTAGCGCCGCGACGGTCTCCTTGACCGTCTCCCCACCCGACCCCATGATGACGATCACGCGCTCGGCCTCGGGGTGCCCGGAGTAGTCGACGACGTGGTACTGGCGGCCGCTGCGCGCGGCAAGACGAGCCATCGTCTCCTCCACCGCGTCCGGCACCCTGGCGTAGAAGGGGTTCACGGTTTCGCGCGCCTGGAAGTAGACATCGGGATTCTGGGCTGTGCCCCGGATGAACGGGTGCTCGGGCGAGAGCCCCCGGTCGCGGTGGGCCTGGATCAGCTCGTCGGACACGATGGCCGCGAGGTCGTCGTCGGAGAGCATCTCGATCGTGTTCAGCTCGTGCGACGTGCGGAACCCGTCGAAGAAGTGCAGGAACGGCACTCGCGTGGCGAGCGTCGTGGCGTGCGCGACGAGCGCCATGTCGTGCGCCTCCTGCACCGACGCCGAAGCGAGCATCGCGAAGCCCGTCTGGCGGACCGCCATGACGTCGGCGTGATCGCCGAAGATCGAGAGCCCCTGAGCGGCGAGCGACCTCGCCGCGACATGCAGCACGGCCGGTGTGAGCTCACCGGCGATCTTGTACATGTTCGGGATCATGAGCAGCAGCCCCTGCGACGCGGTGAACGTCGTCGCCAGGGCGCCACTCTGCAACGCTCCGTGGAGGGCGCCCGCCGCGCCGCCTTCGCTCTGCATCTCGACGACCGTCGGCACGCCACCCCAGAGGTTCGTCCGCTTGTGGCTCGCCCACTCGTCGGCGAACTCTGCCATCGGCGACGACGGGGTAATCGGGTAGATGCAGCAGACCTCGCTGAGCCGGTATGCAACCGAGGCAGTGGCCTCGTTCCCATCGACAGTCACACGCATCTCAAATCGCCTCCGCCACCATCTCGATCGCATGAACCGGACACTGTTCGAAACACGCCCCGCAACCCGTACAGCGGTCGTAGTTGAACCGGTACCGGTTTCCGACGCCGAGCTTGATCACGGCGTCTTCCGGGCAAGAGCCGAGGCAGCCGTCGCATTCGAAGCAGTTACCGCAGGACAGGCACCGGCCCGCCTCGTACACCGCCTCCTCGGCGGACAGACCGCCGACAACCTCGTCGAAGTCGGCGACGCGTTCCTCGGGCGCGAGCTCCGGCTGCTGACGCCGGGCGTTGTCACCGAAATACCAAAGGTGCAACCGGTCAAATGCCGCCAGTTCGTGCTTCGCCGCAACCACCCCGTCGGCGCCCTTGAGCCATCGGTCGATGTGGCGGGCGGCTTTCTTCCCGTGGCCGACCCCGACCGTGACCGTGCGCTCGCTCGGCACCATGTCGCCGCCCGCGAACAGCCCGGGGGACCCGGTTTCCATCGAGGTCGACACCTTCACGGTGCCGTCCTTTTCAAACTCCACGCCCGGTACCCGGTGGAGGAATTCCGTGTCGGTCTCCTGCCCGAGCGCCAGGATCACGGTGTCCGCCGAAAGCGTCTCGAACCGGCCGGTCGGCTGCGGGAAGCCCGACTCGTCGAGCTCCATCACCTCGACCTGCATCTCGGAGCCGTCCATCTCCTTGATCGTGCGCAGCCAGTTGATGCGCACACCCTCGCGCTCGGCATCCTCGGCCTCTTCGGCGTGGGCGGGCATCTGCTCGCGAGTGCGCCGGTAGACGATCAGCGCTTCGTCGGCGCCGAGCCTCTTGGCAACCCGGGCGGCGTCCATCGCGGTGTTGCCACCGCCGTAGACGGCGACGCGGCGACCGATCACCGGCCGCTCACCCGAGGCGACGCTGCGCAGGAACGAGACCGCGTCCAGCATCGGCCCGGTGTCTCGGGCCGGGATGTCGACTCGCCGGGACAGGTGGGCTCCGACAGCGACGAAGACGGCGTCGAAACTTCCTTCCCGTTTCTCGGCAACGAGATCATCCACCTTGTGCTGGCCGGTCATCTTCACGCCGAGTGCCGAGATCCGGGAGAGCTCGGCGGTCAGCACATCTCGGGGCAGGCGGTAGGACGGGATGCCGTACCGCATCATCCCGCCGGGTTCGGCTCCCGCGTCCCGGATCTCGACCTCGTGGCCGAACCGGGCGAGGTGGTAGGCCGCCGAGAGCCCGCTGGGGCCCGCTCCGATCACGAGCACCCGCTTGCCGCTGCGGACCGCCGGCGGATCGAACTGCCAGCCCTTCTCGAGCGCGAGGTCCCCGAGGAACCGCTCGACTGAATGGATCGACACGGCGCTGTCGAGGTTGGCCCGGTTGCAGACGCTCTCGCACGGGTGATAGCAGACCCTCCCGTGGACCGCCGGCAGCGGGTTGTTGGTGACGAGCTCGCGCCAGGCCTGCTCGTGGCGACCCGCCAGGATGTGTGACAGCCAGGCCTGGATGTTCTCGCCGGCCGGGCACCCGGCGTTGCAGGGTGGCAGTAGGTCGAGGTACACCGGGCGCCGCTCTCGAACGGGGCCGGAGTGAGTTCGCCCGTGTGTCAGGTCCGGCAACATCGCAACGTCCCACAACCGGCTGCTCATGACTGTTTCCACTCCTTTTGCGCCATGGAGGTCAAGCTAGCTGGCCGGGTACACCCCGGCCAGGGAATAAGGACCCTGACCTCCAATCCGGACGCGTGTCAGCTACGCGAATCCAACTGGACCGGGGGGCGACGTGACCCCCCGAAACTGACCTTCGATCCGTCCCGGTTCCCGTCTGGGGGTGACGGGCGCCGACTCCGCCGGGAGGGCGATCCCTGGCAGCTCCCATCGGTAAGCCACCCTGCGAACGGGCGTGAACTTCTCGAGGCTGCCAGCTGTCCGGGCCAGACACTCGTGGCACAGCGTCTTTCTTCTTTCTTCCTGGCACGTCCGTGCGACGTCTGGCTCCCGGTCCATCGGCGGTCGCGGCCTCGCCGCGTCGTTCTCAAGCGCCGGACGCGGTGCCCTCCTTGCCCCTGAAGGAGACCTCAGCGAGTCGCTGCGGCGAGCTCGGCGTCGCGCATCAGACGCCTCGTGGATCAGATGGTTCGCGCCGCCGGTCAACGCCCGTGTCCGGCCCTTCGCCGGTGTCGACCATGTCCTGGGCCACCTCGCGGAGCTTGCGGTTGAGGCGCTGCGAGGCCCGGCGCCGGATGTCGAGGGCCCCGTCTCCGGTGAGGAGTTCGCGCTCCTTGAGGGTGCCTTGCGCGTGACTGATCAACTCACGGAGCCGAACGCCTACCGCACTCAGTGGCGGTGTCCACCGTGTCCGTGGCATTGAACGACCTGGCCCGGTCCCGTCGGACCTGATGGCCCGGTCGCCCCTGATGGCCCGGTCGCCCTTGGGAAGCCTGATCCCTGGCCGTGGTGGCCCGACCCCCCACCGAAGCCGAATCCGCCAAAGCCGTGGCCGGAGTGCTTCCGCTGGCCGAAGCCGACCAGTCCATTCCTCATGCTTCCCGCAATGACCACGACGGTCGCTGTCACTGTCGTTCCCGACGTCGTGCCGAAGACGCCGACGATCTCGCCCGTCGTCACATTGTCGAGCGTGGGACTGGACACGCCGTGCTCGGCGTAGGCCGTCGTCGCCGTGACGTCGACCGTCATCGTTGTCCCGCCCCAGCTCGTGACCGTGAAGCCCGTCGATGTCGGGGTGGCGTTGACGACACCCGCTGTCGCGAGGTGTCCGTGAAGCACCAGGTGCGCGATGACGACCCCATTCGCGGTCACCGTCGTCCCGTCGGTCGTGCCGTAGACGGCGACGAGCACGCCGGGAACCACGTCATCGAGCGACGCGCTGGACGCGCCGCGTTCGAAGTAGGTCGTCGTCGCCGTCACGTCCACGGTCAACTTGGCGCCTGACGGGGTCGTGATGGTGAAGCTGTCGTCGGCCGGCGCACTCGTGACGACTCCGGCGGCGACGGGTTTTCCGTTGTCGAGTCTTGGTACCCGGATGCTGACCTCAGCCGCAGTCACCGTCGTCCCGGAGACCGTACCGAACACGACAACAAGCTCGCCCTGCGTCACGTTGTCGAGGGTGGGACTGGACACGCCGCGCTCGGCGTAGACCGTCGTCGACGTCACATCCACGATCACGGTCGTACCGGAGCGCGTCGTGATCGGGAAGGCGTCGTCGACGGGGGCAGTCACGACGGTGCCCGCGGCGACCGGGCGACCTCCGGGGCCCTTGCCGTGGTACGACGGCTTGCTCGACGCGGCCGCGACGCCCGAGAGGACTGAGAAAAGCCCCATCACCAACCCGACAGCGACGCACACGCACACGGCAGACGTGAAGACCCGCCCTTCACGGAGAGCTTCACCAGAGCGAGGCATGACCACCTCCACGATCGATCTGGCCACAGTCTGGCAGACCGTCCTGCGAGGTCAGTTAGGAAACGATTAGGGACGCGAACAAACCCCATTGTTCGTCATGTGTCGGTTGGTTGGCCCGTGACGGAGGGTCCATTTGGTCATCTGTGCCTGAGCAGGATCTGTCAGTTCGACTCGATGAACGGCCTGTCGCGCAACTGGGGAACCGCGACCAAGACTCTGCCGCCGGGATGGATCCGACCCTCCGCGGTCGGCTGCAACGGCACGCGGAACCAACCGGGTAGCCGGCAACGCCCCTCGCCTGTTGGTATGGCGGCCCTCGCCCTGGACGACCGTTCGGTCACGGCACCGGATCGCGGCCGAGGGCCGGTTCATGTGATCCGATCACCCCAGCGGAACGGAACGGTGGGACGATCGACCAGGTCGCCAGGATCGAACCAGCGATGATCATCGGGAAGCCGATCGCGATACCGAGCGTGAATGGCTCACCGAGCGCCACGACGCCGAGCAACAGCGCGACCGCCGGGTTGATATAGGTCACGACTGTCGCGCGAGTTGGCCCGATTTCCTTGATGAGCGAGAAGAACAACATGAACGCGAGCACCGTGCACACGACCGAAAGTGTCACGACTGACTCGGCGGTCTCGGCGTGGAACCTGCGCGGCAGGTGTGTCAGCGCGAACGGCAGGTAGATGAGGGCGGTCACGACCATGGAGGCGGTGACGACCTCGAAGCTCGGGACCTTGGCGAGGCGACGGCTGACGATCATCGGCGCGATCGAGTAGCCGACCGAGCACAGGACGATCTCACCCATCGACACGAGATTCGATCCCTTGAGGCCCACGCCGGCGAGGACGACGACCCCCGCGAAACCGAGGAACAGTCCCAGGACCCGTCTCGCACCTGGGCGCTCGTGACCGAGCGCCCAGGCGATCAACAGCCCGAAGATGGGCACGGTCGCGACCAGCAGTCCCGCGAGCGAACTCGTCACCTTCTGTTCCGCCGTCGCGAGCAGGAACCAGGGCACCGTGATCTCGGTGAGCGTGTAGGCCAGCACGGCGGGCCAGTGCTTGATCAGCTCGCGCAGCTGCCGACGGCGGATCGCGAACGGCAGCAGGATCAGCGAGGCAAGCCCCGTTCGGAAAAAGACGAGCGTCCCCGGATCGAGGTCGCGGACGGCGAGCCGGATGAAGAAGTAGGGAAGCCCCCAGATGACCGAGATGCCGCAGAACTGCGCCCACGCTCGTCTCGACATCGCCAACCTAGCCCCGTGCGCTGCCGCGACGTCGGCTCAGGCCGCCAAGAAACCACGCGAACTCCACTGGCGACACGCGCGATCGCATGTACTTACGCTAGAGGCTCCGGCGAATACCCCCGAGGCGAGCTGTGCCGCTTCTGTGACAGGCATCGCCCGATGCACAAGACTCGACGACGTGCTCACATCTCCGACGCTGTGCGGGCGCTTCGTCCAGCTCGAACCGCTCGCCGTCGGCCATATCCCCGGTGTGGCCGCCGCCGCCGCTGAGGACCGCTCGTCGTTCACCTTCAGCGAGGTCCCGAACGGACTCGAGGAGGTCACTCGGTACGTCAGTCACAACATCGACCTGGCCCGCTCGGGGCGCCAGGTCCCGTTCGCCGTTCGAGTGCTGGCAACGGACCGGATCGTCGGCGCGACCCGCTTCATGGACCTTGAGGTCTTCGGGTGGCCGCCTCCCTGGCCGCCAGGCGTGACGAGGGGACCGGCGCCGTCGGACGACACCCCGCCGAGCGTCGCCGAGATCGGGGGGACGTGGTACGCGGCGTCGGCACAACGGACCGTCGTCAACACTGAGTGCAAGCTTCTGCTCCTCTCCTACGCCTTCGACACCTGGGGCGTTCTGCGCGTGACCCTGAAGACCGACGCCCGCAACGAGAGGTCTCGAACGGCGATTCTGCGGATCGGCGCGCGATTCGAGGGCATCCGGCGCGTCCACGCCCCGGCAGTCGACGGCGGGGTCCGGGACACCGCCTACTACTCGATCGTCGCTCGGGAATGGCCGGAGGTTCACGCCCACCTCAAGTCGCTGCGCGACCGGTAAGTCCCCCGTTCGCCGAAATCACGCACGTCGGCGGCGCCGGACTCGGCCGTCCGGCCCCTTCAGTTCGACCTGTCGAGACGCAACAACAGGGCTTGCACGAGGAGCGTCTCGTTCGGGTTCCGGCTGAGGCGTGTCGCGGCCGCGTCGATCTCCTGGCACGCCGCGACGAGCGAAGCGGCCCGGCGCGCGGGGAGATTCTCGGCTCCGAGCCGCGTCCGGTAGGTCGCGGCGAGCGTCGCCAACCCTGCACGCAGTTCGTCCGTGCGCACCTGGCGTTGCTCTCGGCGGTGACGTTCCTCGATGGCCTTCCGTCCGGGGGTCCGACGCTCGCCCGCAAGTTCAGCCGCGGCGTCGGCACTCGCGAGTTCCGCCTCCTGGCGTTCGGTGAGCACCACGAGCAGCTCCTCCGTCGCGGCGAGCAGTTCCGTGGTCAGGGTCGCGACTGCCGCCCCGGTGCCGTCGAGCCGCTCGGAGACCGAACGCCAGCGAGCCTCGCGGGTGGCGAACCCTGGATCTCCGACCAGCAGCCGCGCCCGATCGAGGCGTCCGTTCGCCGCCGAAGCAGCCGCCAGAGCGACTTCCTCCGTCGCGCCGCCCGCACGCAGCGCGCCCGCGATGCTCCCGACGTCGAGCGAGGAAAACTCGACGTCGACGCAGCGGCTCGCGATCGTCACGAGCGACGGCACGCGCTTGTCGGCGAGGACGATGATCACCGTCGTCTCGGGCGGTTCCTCGATCGTCTTCAACAGCGCCGGGGCCGCCCGGTCAACGAGATGGAAGTCGGCGAGGACGAGCACCTGCAGCCTGGCAATCCGCGGGGCCCGCTGCGCAAGTTGCGCGACCTCCCTCGCCTCGTCGACGAGGATCGAGGCGCCGTGACGCTCGACGAAGACGACATCGGGATGGCGTCCCGCAAGGACGTCGCGGCACGACGGGCAATCGCCGCATCCGCCGTTCGGACAGACGAGCGCCGCCGAGAACGCCCGGGCCGTCTCACGCTTGCCAGAACCCGGCGGGCCGACGAAGAGAAAGGCGTGCACGGGCGACGTGACGAACGATCCGAGAACCGCCCGTACTCGCGGTTGGCCGACGACGCGGTCGAGGACCGGCGGGCCCGGGCCCGCCTGTCGATCGGAAGTCGATGTCGCGGTCAGTTCGCCCTCACGCCATGTCGCTCCTGCCGGTCAGTCCGAGGCGGGTAGCAACGACTGCACGCACACGTTCGGCTACCGCCTCTCGGGGGCCCGAAGCGTCGACGACGGCCCAATGCCCGGGATCGGCCTGCGCGAGCTCCCGGAAACCCTTTGCCACCCGGGAGAAGAAGGCCTCGTCCTCCTTCTCGATGCGATCGTCGGGTTGTTCCCGGCGCGCGGCCCCCTCGGCGATGGGCAGGTCCAGCAGGACGATGAGATCGGGTGAGAGGCCACCACAGCTCAGGTCGTTCGCCGCCACGATCTCATCGAGCGGGAGGCCGCGACCGTAACCCTGGTAGGCGAGCGTCGAACCAGAGAAGCGGTCGCAAACAACGTCGCGACCGGCGTCAAGCCACGGCCTGATCCGCTCGGCGACATGCTGGGCACGCGTGGCCAGCATCAGCATCAGCTCCGCCCGAGGGTCGAGCGGTGCGAGATCGTCGGCGAGCAGGATCGCGCGGATCCTCTCCCCGATCGCGGTCCCACCCGGCTCTCGCGTCGACTCCGCACCGAGGTACGCCGCGAGCAGCTCCGCCTGCGTCGACTTGCCGCACCCCTCACCGCCCTCGAGGACGATGAACCTCCCGCGAAGCACCATCGATTGCGAGACTACGACACCGGAAGTTCGCGGCGATCCCCCACCGATCCGGCTAGGCCGAAGGGCGCCGCTTCGCGGCCGCCCGGCGAGCGCTTCGGGCAGGTGGGGAAGCCTTCGCCACGGTCTTCTTCGCCACGGACTTCTTGGCCGGGGGTTTCTTGGCCGCGACCTTCTTCACGGTGGTCTTCTTCGCCGCGGTCTTCTTGGCCGCGACCGTCTTCGAGATGGACTTCTTGGTCACGGACTTCCTGGCCGTGGACTTCCTCACTCCCGATTTCCTGACGCCGCGCGCCCGGCGAGGGGACCTCGGTCCGGCAGCTCGTCGCTCGGCGAGCAGCTCGGCCGCGCGTTCAAGCGTCATCGAGTCAGGGGCGTCGCCGCGCCGCAATGAGGCGTTCACTGTCCCGTCGGTGACATAGGGACCGAAACGGCCTTCATGAAGGAGAATCGGTGACCCCGACTCCGGATCGATACCGATCTCACGGCCCGGGGCGCTGCCCGCCCGACCGAATCGACGTTCCTTCGGGCGCGCAAAGAGCTCAAGGGCGCTCGCGAGGTCGATCTCCAGCAACTGCTCCTCGGTCGCGAGACTGCGCGAGTCCCGGTCCCGCTGCAGGTACGGTCCGTAACGACCGTTGCGAGCGACGACCTCCTCTCCCGTCGCGGGGTCGACGCCGACAACGCGGGGCAGACGAAGCAGCTCGAGCGCCTCCTCGAGCGTCAGCGCCTCGGGGGTCATCGACTTGAAGAGTGACGCCCGGGGGGGCTTCCCGCCCTTGGCGGCCGCCTCGCCGAGCTGGACGTACGGCCCGAACCGCCCGATCCGGACCGACACGACGAGGCTGGACTCCGGGTCGACCCCGAGCTCGCGTTCACTCGACGGTGTCGCGAGCAGTTCGAGGGCGCGATCGAGCCGAAGCTCGTCCGGGGCGAGGTCCATCGGGATCGCGGCGCGGTCCTCGCCCCGTTGCAGATACGGTCCGAACCGGCCGACCCTGACGACCACGGCGTTTCCCTCGTCGTCGGCACCGAGCAGGATCGAGTTGATCTCGCGGGCGTCGATCTCGCCGAGGTGGTCGACGATCGCCTGACGCAGCCCCTGACCGCCCTCGACCGAGGCGGGGCGGCCGTCGGCGCCGTCCGAGCCGTCGCCGAAATAGAAGCGCTCGAGCCACGGGATCGCCTGCTCGGTGCCGGCCGCGATCGCGTCGAGGTCGTCTTCCATCGCGGCCGTGAAGTTGTAGTCGACGAGCGACGGGAAGTGCTCCTCCAACAGGCCGACGACGGCGAAGGCGAGGAAGGCGGGTACGAGGGCGCTGCCCCGCTTCCAGACATAGCCGCGATCCTGGATCGTCTGCAGAATGCTGGCGTAGGTGGAGGGTCGGCCGACGCCGAGCTCCTCGAGGCGCTTCACGAGCGACGCCTCCGTGAAGCGGGCAGGGGGCTTCGTGGCGTGCTCTTCGGCGGCGAGAGAGTCGAGGGCAAGCGCCGCACCGGACTCGACGGCCGGCAGGCGGACATCGTCGTCGCGGCGATTGTCGTCCACCTCGTCCTCGCTCTCCCGGTAGACGCGCAGGAACCCGGGCGAGGTGATGACCGTCCCCGCGGCCGAGAACTCGGCCACGGTGCCCCGACTCGCGACCGGGGTGGCAGTCGTTGTCGCGCCGGCGATTCTGAGACGCGCCGTGACGCCCGTCGCGTCGATCATCTGCGAGGCGATCGTGCGCTGCCAGATGAGCTCGTAGAGCCGCCACCCGTCGCCAACGACCGACGGCGCGATCCCGGAGGGCAGCCGGAAGCGGTCGCCTGCGGGTCGGATCGCCTCGTGGGCCTCCTGGGCGTTCTTCACGCGCCGCTCGTACGTGCGCGCCCTTTCGGGGACGAGCCCGGCGCCGTAGAGCTGCCGGGCCTGGGCCCGCGCCGCGGAGATCGCGGTCGACGAAAGCGTCGTCGAGTCCGTCCGCATGTACGTGATGTAGCCCTGCTCGTAGAGCCGTTGGGCGACCTGCATCGTGCGCTGGGCCGAGAAGCCGAGCTTGCGGGCCGCCTCTTGCTGCAGCGTCGAGGTGATGAAGGGCGCCGAGGGCGAGCGCCGGTAGGGCTTCTGATCGACGGAGGCGACCGAGAACGACGCCGCCTCGAGAGCACCGGCGAGCGCCGCCGAAGACGAGGCGTCAAGTAGCACCGGGCCGGCCGGGTCGGTGAGCTCGCCTGCCGAGTCGAAATCGGCGCCGTCGGCGATCGGCCGGTCGCCGAGGCCGACGAGCTGGGCGGTGACGGGTTCGCCTGATCCGGTGATGAAGATCCCGGCGAGGCTCCACCAGGACGCCGACCGGAACCGGATGCGCTCGCGTTCGCGCTCGACGACGATGCGCGTCGCGACGCTCTGGACGCGCCCCGCCGACAGACCCCGCATCACCTTCTTCCAGAGGACCGGCGAGAGCTCGTAGCCGTACAGGCGGTCGAGGATGCGGCGCGCCTCCTGGGCGTCGACGAGCCGCCGGTCGAGCTCGCGCGGGTGCTCGATCGCCTCCGCGATCGCCGCGGGCGTGATCTCGTGGAAGACCATCCGTTTCACGGGAACCCGCGGCGAGAGCACCTCCAACAGGTGCCAGGCGATCGACTCACCCTCGCGGTCCTCGTCGGTGGCGAGGTAGAGCTCGCTCGCCCCGTTGAGGAGGGCACGGAGCTTGCGCACCTGGTCCTGTTTCTCGCGGGCGACCACGTAGAGCGGCTTGAAGTCGTTCTCGACGTCGACCCCGAGCCGAGACCACGGCTCCGCCTTGTAGGCCGCCGGGACCTCGGCGGCCGAGCGCGGGAGGTCGCGGATGTGCCCGATCGACGACTCGACCAGGAAACCGCTACCGAGGAAGCGCGCGATCGTTTTCGCCTTGGCGGGCGATTCGACGATAACGAGCGGCTTGGGCACGGGGAACCCTCCGGGACGGTGGCGAACGATAACGGCGCTCACCCCGCCGGGCCAGCACCCCAGCGCCGGGGGTGTGGGCGGGCGCGTCGGATGAGTTGTAACGGGTCCCCCCAGCGTGTTCGATAGGAGGCGTGGACGCTGCCCGATGGGAGGGCCCGCCCGCGGTCGGGGCGCCGCCGCGATGAGCGCCGTGACCGAATCGGAGTCCTACCGGCGCTGGCCGCAAGCCCTCGACGAGGCGGCGTTCTTCGACCTCGACAAGACCATCATCGCCAAGGACGCAATGGCGGCCTTCGGCGGGCCGTTGCGCAAACAGGGCCTCATGAGGAGGCGTTCGCTGGCCCAGGTCGTCCTCGCCCAGGTCATCTATCTCATCCTCGGCTCGAACGACCGGCGGCTCGACCGCATTCGCGCCGCCGTCCTGCGGCTCACCAAGGGCTGGTCGCAGGCGGAGGTCGTCGCCATCGTGAACGACGCCCTCGAAAGCGTCATCGAGCCGATCATCTACGACGAGGCGATGGACCTCATCGACGACCACCATTCGGCGGGTCGGCGGGTCGTCATCGTCTCGGCGTCGCCGTCCGAGCTCGTGCAGCCGCTCGGCCGCCGTCTCGGCGTCGACGCCACGATCGCCAGCGAGGCGGCCGTTGACGCCGCCGGCTGCTATACGGGCGAGCTCGCCTTCTACGCCGCCGGGCCGCAGAAGGCAGAGGCGGTGCGCGACTACGCCGCGCGAGCCGGCGTCGACCTCGCGCGCTCGTACGCCTACAGCGACTCCCTCACCGACCTGCCGCTGCTCGAGATCGTCGGCCACCCGGTCGCGGTGAATCCCGACCGCGGGCTCGCCAAGGTCGCCGAGGAACGCGGCTGGGAGATCGAGAGCTTCATCCGACCGGTCCGCCTGCGCGACCGGGTGCGGGACCGGATGCGCGCCGTGCCGCCCCGGCCGGCGATCGCCATCGGGACGAGCACCGTCGTCGTCGGGGTCGGCGCCGCTGCCCTCGGCTGGTGGCTCCACTCCCGACGGCGGACAGGAGCGGTCGTGGAGCAGGTCCGCGTGTTGTGAGGACGTGGGCTCAGTCGGAGCTGAGGCGCCTCGCGACGACGAAGCCGAGCGCGACGAGCAAGGCCAGAATGAACAGCTTCTTGCACATGCGCGCATCGTAACGGCAACGGAGCGCCCGACCTGGGCACTCCGGTCCGGTGCCGCGACGCTCAGACGGTGAGGAGGTCGCGGGCCCCGGTGTCGCTCGAGGGGTGGCGCAGCTTGGACATCGCGCGGGCCTCGATCTGGCGGATCCGTTCCCGGGTCAGGTTGAAGTGCTCGCCGACCTCCTCGAGCGTGCGGGGCTCACCACGGTCGAGCCCAAACCGCAGCCGGAGGATCTCCCGCTCGCGTTCGTCGAGCGGCGCGAGCAGCCGGTTGATCTCCACCGGCAAGAGCGCCGTCGCGGCCATCTCGAAGGGGGACTCCGCCGAGCGGTCCTCGACGACGTCACCGAGTTCGGCGTCGCCGTCCTCGCGCAACGGCTCCGACAGCGAAAGCGGCTCGGCACGGAAACGCAGCGCCTCGATCAGCTTGTCCTCGGGCAGCTCGACCTCGGCGCCAAGCTCGGCGAGCGTCGCCGGGCGGCCGAATTTCAGCTCGAGGCGCGCCTGGGCCTTCTGCACCCGCGCGAGCGTGTCACCGGCGTGGACGGGGAGGCGGATCGTCCGCCCCGTGTTGGCGATGCCGCGGGTGATCGCCTGGCGGATCCACCAGGTGGCGTACGTAGAGAACTTGAAGCCCTTGCGCCAGTCGAACTTCTCGACGGCGTGCATCAGGCCGAGGTTGCCCTCCTGGATGAGGTCGAGGAGCGGCAGCCCGGACGCCTGATACTTCTTGGCGATCGAGACGACGAGCCGGAGGTTCGACTGGACGAAGGTGCGCTGCGCATCATCGCCCAGGCGGATGGTCCGCTTCAGCTCGCGCCGGCGTGCCGGCGTCATCCCTTTGGGCGGCTCCGCCAACTCCTCCTCGGCCTGACCGCGGCGCTCGATCGCCTGGGCCAGGCGGACCTCGTCATCCTTGGTGAGCAGCGGGTACTGACCGATGTCGGTCAGGTACAGCCGGACGAGATCTTCCTCGTCGCGCTCGACTCGCTCCTTCGCCAATGCGGTCCGGTCCTCCGTGGGTGGGTGGAGCCGCTCGCAGCGAACTCCCGACGTCCGAACAACAAACGACGTCCTCGTCGGCAACGGCAACCGCACCGGTCCGACACACGCCGGATCCGGTCGGTTCCCTCACTCAGTGTAACGACGGAATCAAGGGGGTCCCGCACACACCCGACCAGGGAGGACGCGCTCCTCGCGCTCACGGATCCCGCCGCAGCGAGCCGAACGCGCCGGGAACCTCCTGGAGGAGCTCGCGCACACGCCCCGCCCGAGCGCTTGCACCCGTCGCCGGCCCCAGCGCCCGGCTGTCGGTGGTGATTCCGCCGAGATCCGCCAGCACCCGGCGCAGCACCCGCTGCACGGCGGCGTCAGCGGGTGAGCCGGCCTGTGCGAGGTGCTCGGCGTAGGCGGCGGTCATCGCCGGGTAAACCGCCCCCACCAGGGCGTCGAGCAGATCGTCATCGTGACCGTCCGCGGTGAGCACGTCTAGCGCCTCCTCGAGGCGGCCGCCCGGGGAGCGGGTCACGCCCGTCACTGCGGGCAGGGCATCCGACACGGGGAGGAGGGACTCGACGAGCCCGGCCCGGTACCCGTGGGCGCGGCTCGCCCCCGCCAGGTAGACGACGAGGGCAGCGTCGCCGCACGTCGGCGCGCGCTCACCCAGGCGGGCAAAGAGCGAAAGCTCGACGTGCCGGTAGCGACCGAGCAGGTCCGCCGTCTCGAGAAAGGTCAGCGGCGCTGTCACGGCGGACTCGCGACGCCCGGGGGGCGGCTCGCCCGGAAGCGGTTCGTGATCGGCATTCGGCGGTCCTTGCCGAACGCCCGGCTCGTCACGCGCGGTCCCGGCGGCGCCTGGCGCCGCTTGTACTCCGCCGCGTCGACGAGGTCGAAGATGCGCCGCACCGTCGCGGCGTCGAATCCCTCAGCGACTAGTTCGTCGACCGTGGCGTGGCGCTCGACGTAGGCCTCGAGTATGGGGTCGAGGATCGCGTAGGCGGGCAGCGAATCGTCGTCCCGCTGATCGATGCGCAACTCGGCGGACGGCGGCTTGGTGAAGACCTGCTCCGGGATCACCGCCCGGCCGGCCAGGGCGTTGCAGTGCCGCGCCAGGGCGTAGACGAGGAGTTTGGGAACGTCCCGGATGACGGCGAAGCCGCCGGCGGTGTCGCCGTAGAGGGTCGAGTAGCCGACCGCCGTCTCGCTCTTGTTGCCGGTCGTGAGCACGAGCCAGCCGAACTTGTTCGACAACGCCATGAGCAGCGTGCCGCGGATCCTCGCCTGGAGGTTCTCCTCGGCGATGCCGGCCGGTCGGCCCGCGAAGCTCGGTGCGAGAAGTCCGAGCAACGCGGCGTGCGCCCGCTCGATCGGGATCTCCAGGAGGTCGATCCCGAGGCCGTGCGCGAGCGCGGTCGCGTCGGCGATCGAGCCAGCCGAGGAGAAGCGCGACGGCATCGCCACGCCGTGCACGCGGGCCGGTCCAAGCGCCTCGACGGCGATCGCCGCGACGAGAGACGAGTCGATCCCGCCGGACAGGCCGACGAGACAGTCGGCGAAACCGTTCTTCACGACGTAGTCCCGCGTCGCCAGCACGAGCGCCTCGTACGTCTCGGCCCCGTCGTCAAGGACCGCGGCGATCGGCCCGGGGGCCGGTTCGCCGGCCCGTCGGCGCGGCCCGCTCACCGCGACCACCTCCGCGGCGTCCGACGCGGTCGGGACGTAGGGCACGTCGACGACGACGACGTCCTCCCGGAATTCGGCCGCCGAGGCGGCGAGCGACCCGTCCGGGAACACGACCATCGAGCCCCCGTCGAAGACGAGCTCGTCCTGCCCGCCGACGAGGTTGACGTAGGCGATGGCGCAGCCGGACTCGGCCGCCCGTTGGGCGAGCATCTGCCGGCGCTCGTCGCGTGCCCCGGCGCGGAACGGCGAGGCGTTGAGTGACAACACGATCCCCGCCCCGGCGCCGGCGAGGCGGGCGATCGGACCGGCCGAAACCCAGGCGTCCTCGCAGACGATCACCCCGACCGGTGCCCCGGCGATCCCGAAGACTGGCGAGTCCCCCGCGCCGGGGACGAACCAGCGCTGCTCGTCGAACACGCCGTAGTTGGGGAGCAGCTCCTTTAGCGCGACGCCGCGCACGGCGCCCGTTCGGCAGACGGCGGCCGCATTGCGCAAGCCGCCGGACTCGGCCACGTAACCGACCACCGCGGCGCACTCGCCCGACCGCGCCGCGATGGCGGCGAGTGCCCGCTCGCTCGCCGCGACAAAGTCAGGCTCGAGCAACAGGTCCTCGGGCGGGTAGCCGGTCACGACGAGCTCGGGAAAGACGGCGACGTCGGCGCCCAGCCCCTCGGCCTTCTCCAGCGCGTCGAGGATGCGCCGGACGTTGCCGTCGAAATCACCGACCGCCGCGTCGATCTGGCAGAGCGCGACGGACAGCCAGGCCACGGCGCCATCGTAGCGATGGGGTCCCGACGGCCCGTGGGTGCCGGAACGGGAGCCGCCGTTTGGTCGGGCGCGCGGGGTCTGCGAGACTTGTCGCAGCGACACCGACGACGGCGGTCACGCACCACCTGGAGGGGTGACCCGATGGAGAATCAGCGCGAGTACGTGCTCAAGACCGTGGAGGAACGAGGGGTCCGCTTCATCCAGCTCTGGTTCACCGACGTACTGGGCACGCCGAAGACGTTTTCGATCCCGCCCGCCGAGTTCGAGAACGCGATCGACGAGGGGATGACCTTCGACGGATCGTCGATCGACGGATTCAGCCGCATCCAGGAGAGCGACGTGATCGCGCACCCGGACCCGAAGACCTTCCAGATCCTTCCCGTCATGTCCGGAGGGAACACGACCGTCGCGCGCGTCTTCTGCGACATCTCGAACATCGACGGCACGCCTTTCGAGGGGGACCCGCGCCACGTGCTGCGCCGGGCGCTCGAGCGCGCCCACGAGAGCGGCTTCAGCTTCTTCGCCGCCCCCGAGCTCGAGTACTTCTACTTCGCGAGCTCCGAGGCCGACGCCGGTGTCCCGCCGCAACCGCTCGACACCGGTTCGTACTTCGAGCTCACCGTGGCGGACCTCGCCACCGACCTCCGGCGCAAGACGGTGCTCACGCTCGAGGACATGGGGATCCCGGTCGAGTACGCGCAGCACGAGGACTCGCCCAGCCAGCACGAGATCGACCTGCGTTACACCGATGCCCTCACGATGGCCGACACGATCATGACCGTGCGGCTCCTCATCAAGGAGATTGCCCAGGAGCACGGCGTCTACGCCTCGTTCATGCCGAAGCCCCTCGCCGGTGTCCAGGGGTCGGGGATGCACACCCACTGCTCGCTTTTCAGCGGGGGCAAGAACGCCTTCTACGACGGCGACGACGAACACGGGCTCTCGGCGACGGCGCGGCAGTTCATCGCCGGGCTGCTCGAGCACGCCTGCGAGATCACGGCTGTCACGAACCAGTGGGTGAACTCCTACAAACGCCTCGTCGCCGGCTACGAGGCGCCGTTCACGGTCTCCTGGGCGTACAACAACCGCTCCGCCCTCGTGCGCGTACCGGTCACGAGGCAGGGCAAGTCCGAGTCTGCCCGCGTCGAGTACCGCGCGATCGACCCGGCGTGCAACCCGTACCTCGCCTTCGCCGTCGTGCTCGCGGCGGGCCTGAGGGGGATCGAGCGCTCCTACGAGCTATCCGATGAGGCCGACGCCAACCTCTACACGATGAGCCAGCGCCAGCTCGCCGCGGCCGGCATCCGCCCGCTGCCCCGCACCCTCGACGAAGCGCTGCAGGCGATGGAGAGCTCCGAGCTCGTCCTCGACACACTCGGCGACCACGTCTTCGAGTGGTTCCTCCGCAACAAGCGGGCCGAGTGGGACGACTACACGCGCCAGATCACGCCCTTCGAACTCCTCCGCTACCTCCCCGCCCTGTAGGAGCCGAGTTGACCTCGCCAAGGATCCGGCGGTAGGCGCATGGAACCCCTGCTCTGCTTCCCGAACCCACCCAGCCCCGAGCTCGCCAAGGCGCTCGAAGCCGCCGGCTACACCTTCACCGCCGTCGCCGACGCCGATGGCATCGGTGCGCTCGAGCCGACGGTGGGCTGGTCCGGCGCCGTCGTCTCCGCAGTCGATGCGCCCGAGGCGGCCCTCGGGCTATGCCGGGCGCTGCGCCAGCGCGACGAACCGGTCGGCCCGGTCCTCCTCGTCGTGACGAAGGTCCAGCTCGGCCTGCTCGCCGGACACAAGGAGCTCTTCGACGATTTCACGCTCGCCGAGGCCGCACCCGACGAGATCGAGACCCGCCTCGCCCACCTGCTCTGGAGGACCGGGCGGGGCAAGCACCACGACGTCATCGCCTACGGGCCGCTGGCGCTCAACCTCGAGACCTACCAGGCTGTCGTCGCCGGGCGCTCACTCGACCTCACCTTCATGGAGTACGAGCTGCTCCGCTTTCTCGCGGCCCACCCGGGCAAGGTCTTCACCCGCGAGACCCTGCTCGCCCGGGTCTGGGGCTACGAGTACTTCGGCGGGGCGAGAACGGTCGACGTTCACATCCGGCGGCTGCGCGCGAAGCTGGGCGAGGAGAACGCCCACCTCATCGAGACGGTGCGCAGCGTCGGCTACCGCTTCGGTGTGCCCCACTGGCGTCCGTAGGACGGCCGGCGGGCGGTACCCCGCGTCGCCGGGTAACGGGCCCGCCGGGGCTACGCCCCGGTGACGGGCGAGTACGCCCAGGCCTCGACCTCCACCGCCGCCCCCATCGGCAACGCCGCTACGCCGACAGCGGAGCGGGCCGGGAGGTGGTCCCCGAAGGCGGCAGCGTAGGCCTCGTTCATCGCCACGTACTCGCCCATGTCGATGAGGAAGACCGTCGTCTTGACGACGGCACCGAGCGACGAGCCTTCGGCTTCGAGCGCGGCCCCGAGGTTGGCGAGCGCTTGGGCGAGCTGCCCAGCGACGCCCCCAGCGACGAGCACCCCGTCGGCCAGGCCGAGCTGTCCCGAGCAGGTGAGCCACTCGCCCGCCCGTACGACCGGGCGGTAGTAGCGCCGGGGAGGGTCCGGCCTGCCTTCGGGAGCGGTCTTCAGCTGAATGAGCTGCCGCAGCCGCAGGTGCGGGTGGCGGCCGGATTCGTAATGTGGAAACCGGATCCCTGCAGGCCGTCGCTGAAATCGAGCGTCGCCCCCTTGATGAGCTCGGCGCTCTCGGGGTCGACGACGACCTTCACGGTCCCGAAAGTGCGCACGATGTCGTCGTCGGCGATCTCGGCATCGAAGAACATGTCGTAGCTGTAGCCCGAGCAGCCACCTGGCCGAACGGCGACGCGCAGGGCGAGGGTCTCGCCGTCTGTCTCGCTGGCGAGCAGCTCGGCGACCTTGGCCGTGGCAGCGTCGGTGAGGCTCACCGGACCCGGCCGCTGACCAATCCTGACCGTCGTGGCGGTGTTCACAAGACTCGCTCCTTTGCCCTTCCTGTCCTGAGCGTAACAAGCGGGCCGCGCGATCACTCCCGTTAGCATCGGTTGGGATGCCTGCCGACCCGAGTCGGCGCGGCGTGGCGACTCGCCCCCCGAGCCAGGACGAACTCCTCGAAGCGCTGCGCGCCGTCGTCGACCCCGAGCTCGGCGAGGACATCGTAACCCTCGGCATGGTGCGCTCCGTCGGCTGCGACGGGGTGCGGGCGAGAGCCGAGATCGCCCTCACGGTGGCGGGCTGCCCACTGCGAACCCAGCTGCGCGATGACGTCACGCGGCAGCTCGCCGCCGTCCCGGGAATCGAGTCCGTCGAGGTCACGACCGGTGTGATGGGGCCCGACGAGCGGGCCCGCCTGATGTCGACGGCCCGCCGGGCGGCACAGGGCCGCGCCGTTGCCGTTGGCTTCCCGGACTCGACGAGGGTGCTCGCCGTCGTCTCGGGCAAGGGGGGGGTCGGCAAGTCGACGGTGACGGCGAACCTTGCCCTCGCCCTCGCCCGGCGGGGGTTCGCGGTCGGACTCCTCGACGCCGACATCTGGGGCTTCTCGATCCCCCGCATGCTCGGGATCTCCGGCCGGCTCGAGGCCGCCAGCGGCAAGATCATCCCCGCCGAGATCGCCGTCGGCCCCCGGGCGCTGCGCGTCGTGTCGATGGGCTTCCTCGCCGACGAGAACGAAGCGATCATGTGGCGCGGCCTCGTGCTGGCCCGGGCCGTCCAGCACTTCCTCGAGGACGTCGCCTGGGGCCCGCTCGACTACCTGCTCGTCGACATGCCCCCGGGAACCGGCGACGTCCAGATGGCGCTGGCGAGGATGCTGCCCCGCGTCGAGCTCATCGTCGTCACGACACCCTCCGCCGCCGCCGCCAGGGTCGCCGGGCGGGCGGCGGACATGGCCCGCAAGAGTCACGTCCGCATCGCCGGCGTCATCGAGAACATGGCGCCCTACACCAGCGAGGACGGCCGCCGCCAAGCCATCTTCGGCGAGGGCGGCGGTGCCTCCCTCGCCGCCGCGACCGGCACGCCGCTCCTCGGCTCACTGCCCCTCGACCCGGGCCTCGGCGCGGCGGGCGACGCCGGGGAGCTGGTGCGGCTCGACGCCACGAGCCCCGCGGGACGCGGGTTCGCCGCGCTCGCCGAGCGCATTGCCACGACCGCCGCGCCCCCGCTCGATATGTCCGGCTGCACGGCGCGCTTCATCGCGCACCTCGACGAGGCCCTGGCGGGGCAGGCCGGCTAGAGCGTCCCCTCAGCCGGCGCGGCGTTCGAGGATCTGCTTGCGCTCGATCTCGTTGAGGCCGCCCCAGATCCCGTGAGGCTCGCGGATCCGGATGGCGTAGTCGAGGCAGGGACGCTGCACAGGGCAGAGGGCGCACATCGACTTAGCGGTCGCCTCCCGGTCGAGCCGCTCGTCCTTGCCCTCGGGCTGGGTCGGCGGGAAGAAGACGGCGGCCTGCGGACCGCGGCACGAAGCTTTCCGGTACCAGGCCTGCTCGGATCGCTCCGCGATCACGAACCCCTCCCCGTCCCGTCCCCTCGGGGACAGCCGCTCGAGCGGCGCCACCGGTCCCACACCGCGGCTGGAGGCGGTTGTACCGGCTGGGTGGTGACGCTATCGCCACCCCCAGCCGCCTGACAAGGGGGCGGAACCCGCCGGCCACCGCCCCGGGGCCGGACCCCGCTCCCGGTAGTGTCGGGCGCCGGATGGACGTCACAGTGTTCCTCCGCCGGAGCAAGGTCCTCGTCGTCGTCGGCAAGGGTGGGGTCGGCAAGACGACGACCACGGCGGCACTGGCTAGTCTCGCCGCCCGAGCCGGCCTCGACGTGCTCGTAGTCGCGCTCGACGACACCGCCGGGCTCGCCGCCCTCCTCGACTACGGGGACGGTCTCGGCTACGACGAGGTCGTCGTCCGCGCCCCCGCTTCCCCACCCGGGGAGCCCGGCGAGAACCGCTCGCCGGGTCCGGAAAGGGTCCCCGGCCGGGTGCGTGCGAGGGTGCTCACCTCGGACGCGGCGCTGACCGAGTACCTCGCCGCCCACGGGCTCGGACGCTTCGCCGCCCGCCTCGTGCGCACGGGGGCGCTCGACGTCGTCGCGATGGCGATCCCCGGGATCCGCGAGGTCCTCATCCTCGGCAAGGTCCGCCAGCTCGAGGTGGCGGGGACGGCCGACCTGATCGTCCTCGACGCCCCGGCGACCGGCCACGCCCTGAGCTTTCTGTCGAGTTCGGGCGGCCTCGCCGACGCCGCCCGCGGTGGTCCGTTGCGTGCCCAGGCCGACCAAGTCGTCGCGATGCTCACCGACCCCGACCGCTGCCAGGTCCTCCTCGTCACGATCCCCGAGGAAACGCCGGTGAACGAGGCGGTCGAGACCGCCTTCCGGATCGAGGACGAGATCGGCGTGACCCTCGGCCCCGTCGTCGTCAACTGCTGCTACCCGGTGCTCCACCACCTCGACGACGACCCGGCCGAGGCGGCCGCGGCGGCCGGCGCGCCGCCGCCAGAGCCCGGACTCGCGGACTCGATCGCCCGGGCCGCCGCCTTCCGGCGGGGGCGCCAGCGGCTGCAAGAGGCACAGCTCGCGCGTCTTGCCGAGCGGCTGCCGCTCCCCACCATCAAACTGCCCTACCTGTTCACGGCCGGGGTGGGTGTGGCGGAGCTCGGCCGGCTCGTGGCGGCGCTCGCCGCGGGGATCGCGGCACTGCCGTGAACGTGCTCGGGACCCTCGTCGAAGATCGCGCCGTCATCGTCTGCTGCGGCTCCGGCGGGGTCGGCAAGACGACGGTGGCAGCGGCGCTCGCCGTCGCGGCGGCGCTGCGGGGTCGCCGGGCATGCGTCGTCACAATCGACCCGGCCCGGCGGCTCGCCGACGCACTCGGCGCGACCGGGGTCGGCAACGAGCCACGCGAGATCGCCGGGCCATGGCCCGGCCAGCTGAACGTCCTGATGCTCGACGCCACGTCGACCTTCGACGACCTCGTCCGGCGCTACGCCCGCGACCCCGGGCAGGCAGACCGGATCCTCGCCAACCGCCTCTATCGCAACCTCGCCTCGGTGCTCTCGGGCACCCAGGAGTACATGGCGACCGAGAAGCTGTTCGAGCTTCACGAGGAAGGGACCTTCGATCTCGTCGTCGTCGACACGCCCCCGACGCGACGCGCCCTCGAGTTCCTCGACGCGCCCCGCCGCGTGGAGTCCTTCCTCGACAACCGGATCTTCAGGACCTTCGTCGCCCCGGGTTCGTCGTACCTGCGGGTGGCGAGCCTCGCCGGCCAGCTCGTGTTGCGGTCGATCGCGCGCGTCGCCGGGGCGGAAATCGTCGACGACACGCTCGCGTTCTTCAACGCCTTCCAGGGCATGGAGCAAGGTTTCCGGGACCGCGCCGCCCGGGTCGAGCGCCTCCTCGCCGAGGAGTCCACCGGGTTTGTCCTCATCGCCACCCCCCGTCGCGACGCCATCGACGACGCTCGCTACTTCGTCGGTGAGCTCGGGCGGCGCCACGGGGCGGTCGACGCGCTCGTCGTCAACCGGATTCACCCCGATTTCGGCGTGCCCCCCGCGGGGGGAGCCGCCAGCGCGGCTAAGGAGGGCGCCAGCTGGCGCGACCTCCTTGCCAACCTCGCCGACCTCGCCGCGATCGCCCACCGGGAGGAGGGCTTCCTCGCCGACCTCGTCGAGGCGGTCGCGCCCTCACCGGTCGTGCGAGTCCCGTTCCTCGAGGGCGACGTGCACGACGTGGAGGGCCTGCTACGCGTCGTTCGCCACCTCACCGACTGAGCGCTACCTTGGGCTGGTGACGAAGATCCTGCTCGTGGCCGACACGACGGCCGTCCTGGAGGACGTCTCCGCCGTCATCGACGACGGCGGGACTGAGATCCGCGAGTTGCGCAGCGGCGCCGCCGTGCGCGACGTCGCCGCCGAGATCGAGCCGGACCTCGTGATCGCCGACAGCCAGGTCCAGAACATGGGCGGGTTCGCGATCGCCTTCGACCTCGCCAACGAGGAATCCGGTGGCCGGCTTGCGCACGTGCCGGTCCTCGTCCTGCTCGACCGCCGCGCCGACGTCTTCCTCGCCCGGCGGGCCGGCGTCGAGGGCTACCTCGTGAAGCCGCTCGACCCGCTCCGGCTGCGCCGGGCGGTCGAGTCGCTGCTCGCGGGGGGCACGTTCCGCGACGAGTCGTTCGCGCCGACCACCGTCGCCGCCGACTAGGAGCCGGGTCGGGTGTGACGGCGTCCCCGGCTCCCGACGACCCCACCACGGGGGACCCGCGATGAGACGCCCCCGCCTGAAGCGCACCCCCGAGGCCGCCCACGGCGCGCCCTCGGAGCAGGAGCTGCAGATAACGAGCGGGCTGAAGGCCCTGCGCGAGTCGACTGCCCGCGAGGTGATGACGCCGCGGGTCGACGTCGTGGGGCTCGCCACCCCGGTCAACTTGGCCGACGTCGCCCGGGCGGTCCGGCGCTCCGGGCACAGCCACTACCCCGTCTACACGGACGACGTCGACCACCTTCTCGGCGTTCTGTTCGTAAAGGACCTGTTCAACCTCGACGTGCCCTTCGCCTCGGGCGAGATCGAAGGGGCTAAAGCGGCCTTCTCGAGCGCCGACGTGGCGGCGAGACTGCGTGAGCCCTACGTCGTGCCGGAGTCGCGCTCGGCGCTCGAGATCCTCGCCGACATGCGCCGGGGCCGTCGCGGCTTCGCCGTGGTCGTCGACGAGTACGGCGGCTTCGCCGGCGTGATCACCGTCAATGACCTCGTGAGCGAGCTCGTCGGTGACCTGCGGGACGAGTTCGACCGCACAGCGAGCCCGGCGATCCTGCGCATCGATGCCCGCCGCTTCCTCGTCGACGGGGCCTGCGCCGTCGACGAGGTCGCCGGCGAACTCGGCGTCGCGCTCCCCGAGGGCGACTACGTCACGCTGGGGGGGTTCCTGTTCGACGCCCTCGGCCACATCCCGGCCGAGTCCGAGACGTACGAGCTGGACGGGTGGATCTTCCACGTCACACGGATGGAAAGGCGGCGTATCGCCAAAGTCGTCGTCGAGGCACCATCGGCTACGATCGCCCCCGGAGACGGCGCGGGCCGGACTTCGAACGGGAAGTAGCGCAGCTTGGTTAGCGCGCAGCGTTCGGGACGCTGAGGTCGCGGGTTCAAATCCCGCCTTCCCGACCAACAAAAGGCGTTATCAGTGGTGTTTTCTTAGTCGCCCGTTAGGCGTTCAAATCGCGCCGTGCGCGCTGCGTGCGCGATCGCGGGAAGAACCCCTCACCGTGATTGTCCGTGTCGTGTAGAAGCTGTTCATGTGGTGTCTCTGGCCCGGTGCTGGGGAGCTGCTCGAGAACCATGGGCGCCCCCGAGTCCCTGCGGTACCTGGCGATGCCGCGCCACGCCCGGTCGCGCGAGGCACCCCTCGACGCGCACCCCGCCGACCCGCCGAGCGCGCCGTCCGCCCGGATCCAGAAGCCGTGGGTCCCGATCGTCCTCGGGGCCGAGCACCGCTCCGGCTGGGAACCCCCCTGGACCCCCGCCCGAGATGCCGCCTCCGGCGCCCGCGAGTCAGCGGTCGGCGAAGGGGGATCGGGGGCCGAAGACGCGGAGCGCGCCGATCAGGCCGACTTGCTCGAAAAGCTCCTGTCCGGCCGGGACCGGCAGCTCCGCGTCGCAGTCCGCGGACGGTAGCGGAGCCTCCCGGGATGGACGCGGTGGTGCGCGCCACCGAACCCGAACGACCCGACCACCCCCGGCATCGACGACATCACGGACGGCGAGGACGACGTGACGATGGCGACCGGGGCCGCGCCGAGCGCCACCCGGTACGGCAGGACCTGGAGCCACTCGGCATACGGGAATCCCCACTCGGCGTTCGGTGCCGTCGTCGGGTCCTCGACCCGCCAGTCGACTACGTCGAGCCGGTATCTCCAGTAGCCCGGGCCGACGTTCTCCTGCGAGACCGTCACCGTGCCGTCGCCGGTCGCGCGGTCCACCGAGCTCGCCGAGACGACCGCGACGTGCCCCGGTGACCAGCTGTCGAACCCCGGCGCGTCCGAGAAGCTGATGACGTCACCCTCGACTGGGGGGTGCCCGACGGCTCCCCGCGAGCCGTTCACGTACAGCCTCGTGTTGGCGTAGGCCCCGTGGTAGTTCGCGGCCACTTGCTGGCCGTTGCCGAACACTGGCGCGAGGCCGTCGACGACGGCGAGGAACCGTTTGGCGAGCTCGACGCACTGGAACCCCTCCGTCGCGTCGAAGTACCCGCGCTCCGTCCCGTACGGCCCGGGTAGGTCGACCATCGACCAGGTGCCCCCGTTGTTCGGGCCGGGGCCGCAGATCGGCAGATTCGGCTTCGTCCCGGTCCAGCCGACGACCGACGAGCCAAATCGGGTGCACCAGGAAGTCGTCGTCCCGGGGATGGAGCCCGCCGCGGCCCGGGGCGCGACACCCGGCGGGACGAGCACCACCAAGAGCGCGCCGAGAAGCACCCCCGCGCCCCCGACCAACGCGCCAAGCGGACCTCTTTGCATCTCGCTCCTCGTCGATTCGCACGGTTCCGCGCCACAACACCGGTAAGACGACGTAGAAAGCCACGGGACGTACCCGGTTCGCTGTCCCGGCGAATGTACGGAACCGCGCCGAGCATCGCAAGGTGGCCGGTATGACGATGCCGTGACAATGACAACGTCCCTGCGCACGGCGCCGCGCTCGCGACGTCTTCCCCACCGGGCGTGGTCGAATCCCACGCTCGGTGGCACCGGCTGACCCCTCGCGGCGGAGGCACCACGGAGTTGGCGCGGGTCGGGTCGGTGATCCGCTACGTTCGCCACCCAGCGCAACGAATGCGCCCGCCGAGCGAAAGACCCGACTCTGATGGCAAAGGCGAACGAACGCGGGATCACCCCGCAGAGCGAGGACTTCTCGGCCTGGTACAACGAGCTCGTCCTGCGGGCCGAGCTCGCCGACCGCGGTCCGGTGCGCGGCACGATGGTCATCCGCCCCTACGGCTACCGGATCTGGGAGCTGCTGTCGGGCGAACTCGACCGGCTCATCAAGGCCACGGGGCACGAGAACGCCTACTTCCCGCTCTTCATCCCCGAGAGCCACCTCCGCCGGGAGGCCGAGCACGTCGAGGGGTTCTCGCCCGAGCTGGCGATCGTCACCCACGCCGGAGGCGAGGACCTCGAGGAGCCGCTCGTCGTGCGGCCGACCTCGGAGACGGTCATCGGCGAGATGTACGCCCGCTGGATCGACTCCTACCGGGACCTGCCCGTGAAGATCAACCAGTGGGCGAACGTCGTGCGCTGGGAGCTGCGGCCGCGCCTATTCCTGCGTACGACGGAGTTCCTCTGGCAGGAGGGCCACACCGCCCACGCCGACGAGGAGGGCGCCGTCGCCGAGATGATGGTGGCCGCCGACTTCTACCAGGAGGTCGCCGAGGGGTTCGCGGCGATGCCGGTCATCGTCGGCGACAAGACGCCCCCGGAACGCTTCGCCGGGGCGGTCCGGACCGTCACGCTCGAGGCGATGATGCGCGACGGCCGCGCCCTGCAGGCCGCTACCTCCCACTACCTGGGGACGAACTTCGCCCGCGCCTTCGGAATCGAGTACACCGGGGCCGACGGCGTGCGCGCCCTCTGCCACACGTCGTCGTGGGGGATGAGCACCCGGATGGTCGGAGGGGTGATCATGACCCACGGGGACGACCGGGGCCTCGTGCTCCCTCCGAGGATCGCCCCGCACCAGGTCGTGATCGTGCCCATCGGCAAGGAGGGCGAGCTCGGAACCGTCGCGGCGGCCGCCCGGACCGTCGAGGACGAGCTCGCCGGGGTCGGCGTCCGGGCCCACGTGGACGCCCGCACCCACGTCTCGGCGGGGTTCAAGTTCAACGAATGGGAGCTGCGGGGGGTGCCGGTACGCATCGAGCTCGGCCCGCGCGACCTCGCCGCCGGTTCCGCCGTCGTCGTCGACCGGCTGACGGGCGTGAAGGCACCCGTCCCGCTCGGCGAGGTGGCCGCGACGATGCCGGCGCGCCTCGACGCTTTCCAGCGCGCGCTCTTCGCGCGGGCAAGAGACTTCCGCGACGACCACACGGTCACGACCGACACGTTCGACGAGCTCGCCTCGGCCGTCGCGACGGGCTTCGCCCGGGCCTTCTTGTGCGGCGACCCCGCCTGCGAGAAGACGATCCAGGAGCGGACCGGCGCGACACCCCGCTGCATCCCCCGGGACGCGCCACCCGAGAACGCCCGCTGCGTGGCGTGCGGCGGCCCGTCAGAGTACGGCCGCCGGATCCTCTTCGCCCGCGCCTACTGAGCGCGGGCGGCGGGGTGTCTAGCGCGCCGCGAGGATCTCGGCGATCTGGACAGCGTTAAGGGCGGCGCCCTTGCGCAGGTTGTCGCCGGAGAGGAACAGCGCGAGGCCGTTCTCGACCGACGGGTCGCGCCGGATCCTCCCGACGAAGGTCGGGTCCCTCCCCGCCGCCTGCAGGGGGGTGGGCACGTCGCTGAGGACGACGCCGGGGGAGCCGGCAAGGATCTCCGTGGCGACGTCCGGTGAAATCGGCCGCGCGAACTCGAGCGTCAGGGCGAGTGAGTGTCCTGTGAAGACCGGGACCCGCACGCACGAGCAGACGACGCCGAGGTCGGGCAGGCCGAGGATCTTGCGGCTTTCGTCGCGGAACTTCTGCTCCTCGTCCGTCTCGCCCGTCTCGTCGCCCACGAGGGAACCCGCCAGCGGCAGCACACTGAAGGCGACCGGCGCGACGAACTTCGACGGGGTGGGGTAGGTGACCGCGTCCCCGTCGAAGGTGAGCCGCCTCGCGACGCCCGCCACGGCGCGCACCTGCTCGTCGAGCTCGGCGACACCGGCCAGCCCCGCACCCGAGACGGCCTGGTAGGTCGCCGCGACGACCCGCCGCAGCCCGGCCGCGACGTCGAGCGGTTTGAGGACTGGCATCGCGACCATCGTCGTGCAGTTCGGGTTGGCGACGATCCCCTTCGGGATCGAGGCGAGCGCCTCCGGGTTCACCTCCGAGACGACGAGGGGGACCTGGGGGTCCATCCGCCACGCCGACGAGTTGTCGACAACGGTCGCCCCGGCGGTCGCGACCCGCGGCGCGAGCCACAGGGAGGTCGTCTTGCCGCACGAGAAGAGGGCGATCTCGAGGCCCGAGAAATCCGCCCCGTCGGCGTCCTCCACGGCGATCGGGGTGCCGCGCCAGTCCAGCTTCGACCCGGCCGAGCGGTGTGAGGCGAAGTAGCGCATCTCGTCGACGGGGAAGCACCGCTCGTCGACGAGTCGCCGCATGACGCCACCGACCTGGCCCGTGGCTCCGAAGATCCCGACGCGCATGGCCTCAGGTTAGCGAGGGCGCGCGGTCACGGTCCTGTCGGTTTCAGCCTCCCAGGCCGAAAGCATCGTGCAGGGCGCGCACAGCGTCGACGACCGTGGTCTCGCGCACGATGCAGGAGATCCGGATCGGCGAGGTCGAGATCATCTCGATGTTGATGTTGTGCTTGGCGAGCGTCTCGAACATCATCGCGGTCACCCCGGGATGCGTCTTCATCCCGGCGCCGACGATCGAGACCTGGGCGATGCCCTCGTCGACGAGTACATCGCGCGCCCCGATCTCCGCCGCCAGGGAGTCGGCGACAGCCCGGGCGGCTTCCAGCTCGGCGCGACCGACCGTGAAGGAGATGTCGGTCATCCCGTCGACCGAGGTGTTCTGGACGATCATGTCAACGTTGACGGCGCTGTCGGCGAGGGCGCGAAAGACGGCCGCGGCGATCCCCGGGCGGTCGGGCACGCCGCTGACCGTCACCTTCGCCTCCGAGACATCGCTGGTCACCGCAGAGACGATGGGCTGCTCCATGGACGGATCCTCCTCGGTCACCCACGTCCCGGGCTCCCAGGTGAACGAGGAGCGGACGTGGACCGGCACGTGATGGTTACGGGCGAACTCGACCGACCGGAGGGCGAGCACGCGTCCCCCGGTCGCGGCGATCTCGAGCATCTCCTCGAACGAGACCTGGTGGAGACGGCGCGCGCTGGGAACCACCCGCGGGTCGGCGGTGAACACTCCCGAGACATCCGTGTAGATCTCGCACCGCTCGGCGGCGAGCGCCGCCGCGAGGGCGACCGCCGTCGTGTCGGACCCGCCGCGGCCCAGCGTGGTGATGTCGCGGGCCGTCGAGACGCCCTGGAAGCCAGCGACGACCGGCACGACGCCCCGGGAGAGCGCCTCGGTAAGCCGGGTGGCGCGCACCTCGACGATCTTGGCCTTGGTGTGCGTCGTGTCAGTGATGATCCCGGCCTGGCTGCCGGTGAACGACTCGGCCTCGACGCCGAGCTCGGCGAGCGCCATGCACAGCAGCGACATCGTGATGCGTTCGCCCGCCGTCAGCAGCATGTCGAGCTCGCGGGCCGGCATCACCGAGCTCACGTCCTCGGCCATTCGGACCAGCTCGTCGGTCGTCTTGCCCATCGCCGACACGACGACGACGACGTCGTCGCCATTCTGGCGCGTCCAAGAGACGTGCTTGGCGACCTCCCGGATCCGGTCGGCGTCGGCGACCGACGTGCCACCGAACTTCTGGACGATGAGGGCCACGGGGACAACCTAGTGCCCTGTCGCGACTAGCTTGGCTGGCCGTGCCGAGTGAAAAGCGGGCGCGCCAACGCGCGATGCGTGAAGTCAAGGTCAGCGAGATCCAGAAGCGCAAGCGCCGTGCGCGTCGCCTGCGCCGGACGGGCGGGGCGCTCGTCGCCGTGGCGATCCTCGTGGGGGTGATCGCCCTCCTGAGTCAGAGGTCCACGCCGGCCGTACCGCCGGTGAACAAGGCGATCGCGCCGGTCTGCCTGCCCAAGGGCAAGTACCTCGCTTCCTACCGGCACACGAACTTCACCGCAGCGCCCCCGATGTGCATCGCCGCCAAGGCCATCTATGACGCCGCCGTGAAGACCGACGTCGGCACGTTCGTCATCTCCATGCCGGCCGCCGCCGCGCCCAAGGCCGTCAACAACTTCGTCTTCCTCGCCGGGTACCGCTTCTTCGACGGGACGAACTTCTTCCGGGTGATCCGGGGCTTCGTCGTCCAGGGCGGCAGCCCGACGAACCTGGACTCGGGCGGGCCCGGCTACTACTGGATGGGGGGTACGCCGCCGAAGTCGTGCGCGAAGACGCGGGACTGCTACCCGGGCTGGAGCGTCGCCTACGCCAACTCAACTGGTCCCGGCACGAACGAGAGCCAGTTCTTCGTCGTCGTCCCCGGGGGCGGGGCGCAGCTCTCGCCGGACTACACGCTCTTCGGCACGCTGGTGAAGGGGCGGTCGGTCGTCGCCAGGATCGCCAGGGACGGCGGAACCGGCCAGCAGGGCGTCCCGGTGCACCTCCACCACATCATCTCGGTCACGATCACCAAGGTCGCCGGCTAGCGGGCGACGTCCCGAAGGGAAGGCCATGACGAGCCAGTGCCCGCCGGCGGACGGTTCCGCCCCGAAGACCGTCCGCTTCGCCGGACCACCGCCGATGTGCCTCGACCCGGCAAAGCGCTACACGGCGACGATGGTCACCTCGAAGGGCACCTTCGTCTTCGCCCTCGACGCCGAGGGCGCGCCGATCACAGTCAACAGCTTCGTCTTCCTGGCCCGCTACCACTTCTTCGACGGGATCGCCTTTCACCGCATCATCCCCGGCTTCGTCGTCCAGGGCGGCGACCCGACCGGGACCGGGACCGGCGGACCGGGTTACCGCATCGCCGACGAGCTGCCGCAGCCCGGCCGCTACGAGATCGGCTCGCTGGCGATGGCGAACGCCGGGCCGAACACGAACGGCAGCCAGTTCTTCATCATCTCGGGGACCCAGGGCAAAGCGCTGCCACCGCAGTACTCGCGCTTCGGCCAGGTGGTATCCGGCCTCGACGTGCTGGCGGCGATCGACGCTACCGGGAGCGCGTCGGGCAGACCGAGCGAGCGGGTCACGATCGAGTCCGTGACGATCGCCGAGTCGTCCGGCTAGCGCCTCGGTCCTAAGTCCCCGGCCGTCCCCCGGTCGCCACCAGCTGGTAGCGAAGGGCGTCGAAACGGGCGTCGACCCCGCCGCGGACCCGAATCGGCGTCGTCCCACCCATGATCCCGCCGGCGCCCACCTCGAGAGCACGCGCCGCGCAGGCCGAGCTGATGATGCCGGTCCCGCCGATGACCGGGAGGCGCGGCGCGCGCACGCCACATCGGCACCACGAAGCCCCTCGGCGGTGCCGCCGGCGGCTCACGAACCGACGGGCAGTCCGGCGAACGACACCGCGACACCGATCACGCCGGCGGCGAGCAGGCCGACGACGACGTTGCGACGCAGCGCGACGAGCCAGACGAACGCCGCCGCGAGCACACCCACCTGCCAGAGGTGGGCGAGCGCCAGCCCGAGCGGGAGCGAGGCACCGGCGATCGCCCCGATGGCGGCGGGTCCGGCCCCGGTGAGGAAAGCCTGGGCACCACCGCCAGCGCGCATCCGGTCGAAGTGCGGCCCACCGAAGAGCACGAAGAGGAACGACGGCGCAAAGGCGATGGCGGCGGCGAGCAGGCCCCCGCGCAGCCTCGCCGCCGCGTAGCCGACGACGGCGACGGTCTGGACGACGGGCCCCGGCGTGATCTGCCCGAGCGCCACGGCATTCAGGAACTGGGCGTTCGTCATCCAGTGAAAGGTGTGGACAGCGTCGGTCTGCATCAGCGGCACGATGACGAAGCCACCGCCGTAGGAGAGGGCGCCGATCTTGAATGCCTCCCAGGCCAGCGCGCCCATCCCCCCGACCGCGGCCAGCCCGGCGAACACGGGAAGAACGACGAACCCCGGCAGCACCGTCGGCGCCCGGTACCTCAGCTCCCGCACGACGACCTCGACGACGCCGCAGGCCAGCAGCACAACGACGAGGAATGGTCCAATCGTCGCCGCGGCGACGCCCCCGGCAACCGCGTACACAACCCAGCGGGCGTGCTCGGCGCGGCGCGAGCCGATCCTTCCCCAGCTCGACGGCATCAGCCCGATCGCGGCGTTCAGCGCGACCGCGGCCACCGCTGCTCCCGCTCCCGCGGCGGCGCCCTTGGCCCAGTGCGGCGGGTGCTTGGACAGGAAGAGCGCCGAGAGCGCCAGGATGAGGACGAGTCCGGGCACGATGAAGCAGACCCCGCCGACGACCGCACCCCACCGTCCGCGCAGTCGCCATGCGCAGAAGATGGCGAGCTGGGTCGAGGCCGGCCCGGGGAGAAGGTTCGTCGCCGCGATCCCGTCCTCGAACTCCGTCGCCAAGATCCAATGGCGCTGCTCGACGCAGAGCCTGCGCAACAGGGCGATGTGCGTCGGCGGGCCACCGAAGCCGATACAGCCGATGCGTCCCCATTCGCGGGCGATCGTCGCGAGCCGGACCCGCTCGGCGGGCCCGGCCCCGGCGACGACACCTTGTTGCTCAGCCATGCCCCCCCCGGCACCGAATACGACGGCCCGAGGCGCCCACCGCCCAGTCAGCGCCGGGCAACGCCGTTGCCAGCGCGCGCACCGCCCTAGTCCGGGGCCGCGACGATCGAGAAATCGACAACTGCTCCGGCGGCGACGTTGAGGCGGATCGCCCCGCCTTTCTGGATCGTCCGGGGAGTGTCAGCGATCACCTGCGAGTCGGCCAGGGCGTCGATGACGCCGACTAGCACGTCGCCGTGCGTGCAGGCCACGACGACACCGGGATGCTCGGTCGACCTCGTGATCGCCAGGATGTGCTGCAGCGCGTTCCCCCCATCCGACCCCTCGGCGAGGAAAGGCGCGATCTCGACGAGGCGTCCCACCTCCTCGGCGATCCCGGCGACCGTCGCGACGCAGCGCCGGGCGGGGCTCGCCAGCACCCGCCCGACGGGTTCCGTCGCGAGTTCACGGGCGAGTTTGGCCGCCTGGCGGTCGCCCCGGCGCGACAGCGGCCGCAGCTCGTCGTCGCCCCGCCAGCTCGAGCGGGAGAGTGCGACAGCGTGCCGGAGCACAAGGCACGTGCGGATCTCGGCAGCCGGGGTCGAGGCGCGGCCCGGGGGTTGAAGCCGCCGCAAGGGCCCGCCTAACCCGCCGTCGCGCCGACCGCGGCGCCGATGCCGTACGTGATCGCCCCGGCCGCGGCGCAAAGGAGGAGCGAGCGCAGCGCCGAGCCGACGACCGGGCGGCTCGTGAGGAACGAGAGCGCGCCCCCGACGAGGAGGGCCGCAACAGCGGTGGCCGCGATCGCGGAGAGGATCGCACCGGTCCCCGACGAACCGCCGAGGAAGGCGGCGAGCGGGATGAGCGCGCCGACCGCGAACGCGACGAATGATAACAACGCCGCCTGGAAGGGCGAGCCGAGCGCCGCCGGGTCGAGGCCGAGCTCCTCGCGGGCGTGCGTCTCCAGCGCGATCCGCGGGTCCGCCATCAGCGTTTCGGCGATCCTCTCGGCGGTCTCCGTGTCGAGCCCCCGGCTCTCGTACAGGTAGACGAGCTCGGCGCGCTCGCTCTCCGGCTGCGCCTCGATTTCCGCCTGCTCGACGTGGAGCTCGCGCTCGAACGCCTCCCGCTGGACCCGCATCGAGATGTATTCGCCGGCCGCCATCGAGAACGACCCGCCGAACAGCCCCGCAAGGCCGGCCAGCCGAACGACGCCCGCCCCGGGATGGGCACCCGCCGTGCCGAGCACGAGCGACACGTTCGACACGAGTCCGTCGCTCACGCCGAATACGGCGGCGCGCAGGCCACCCCCGCGCATGTCCCGGTGCGTGTGCTCCACAAAACGCGGCTTCAGCGGTTCAGGCTGCGTCCGGAAGCGCACCACTTCCTTGAGCGCCGCAAACCGCCTCGCCGACCACGACGACATGCCGTGCAGATTACTTCCCGAAGTCCGCCTGTTCGCCGGGAAACAACCAGATCCTGGTTGCTGCGCCCGTTTCTGGTCGGGCGGGCGCACCCGAGATTTCGTCGCCCAGTCATGAACTGTTCACCCCGGTCTCACGGTCCTGTCACTGTCCCAGGTAACCATCGCGTTCGGCGACGACAGGGCAGCCGGGGAGTGCGGCGTGAGCAACGGTGTGGCGACCGAACGAGAACGGACCGAGTGGCCGCGCGTCCTCATCATCGAGGACGATGAGGACCAGCTGTTCGCGCTCACGATCGGCCTCGGTCGCGAGGGCCTCGCCATCTCGGGTGCGCGTGACGGCGCCGAGGCGCTCGAGGCCATCGAGCGGGACCACCCGCACGTCATCCTCGTCGACGTGATGCTCCCCGGGATGTCGGGCATCGACGTCTGTCGCGCCGTGCGGGACCGCGGGATCTCGACGCCCATCATCATGCTGAGCTCGCGCAACGAGGAACTCGACGTCGTGCTCGGCATCGAGGTCGGCGCCGACGACTACGTCGCCAAGCCTTACCGAATGCGCGAGCTCGTCGCGCGAATTGGCTCCCAGCTGCGCCGCAGCCTCCCCACCCCCACCCCCGAGTTCGTCACCCCACGCAAGCACGTCCTCGCGCCAAACCCGATCCTTGCAGCCGGGGGCGTGGAGCTCGACCCGGAGAGGCACGAGGTCACCGTTGCCGGCCGGGAGATCGCGATCCCGCTGCGCGAGTTCCAGTTGCTGCGCGAGCTTCTCGAGCACGCCGGACGCGTCGTCACACGCGACGAACTGCTCCAGCGGGTGTGGGGCCTCGACTACGACGGTGACCCACGCATCGTCGCGACACTGGTCGGCCGCCTGCGGGCGCGCATCGAGGTCGACCCGGACAACCCCACGCACATCATCACGATCCGCGGAGTTGGATACAGGCTCAACGACCGGCCCTGAGCCCAATGCCGGGAGGGCACCCTTGTTCGTCCTAAGTTGGGGGCCGATGGCCGAGAACCCCCCACCCGGAAGCGGCGACGTGGAGCGCGGACGGCCCGGCCGACCGAGTCTCGGCGACGAACTGCTCACGCTCGTGAGGGAGCGGGCGTACACGCGTGCCGCCGAGCCGTTCCTCCTCGCCTCGGGCGCCCTCAGCTACGACTATGTCGACATGCGGCGGGCCGTCGCGCGGGGCGTGGACCTCCAGATCGCCGCCCGGGCGGTCATCGACCACCTCATCCGCATCGGCGTCGACTACGACGCCATCGGCGGGATGACGATGGGAGCGGACCCCGTCTCACACGCGGTCGCTCTCCTCGCCGCCAAGGGCTGGTTCTCGATCCGCAAGGACGAGAAGACCCACGGCAACCGACGGCGGCTCGAAGGGATCGACGTCGCGGGCTGCCGCGTCGTGCTGTTTGAGGACACCGCCTCGACGGGAGGCTCGATCCTCGAGGCTTTCGACGTCGCGGCCGGGGCGGGCGCGAACGTCGTGCACGCCTGCGTGCTGTTCGACCGTGGTGATTCGGCCCGGGCCGCCTTCGCCGCCCGCGGCGTCCCCTACTCGAGCCTCCTCGACTACCGCGATCTCGGGATCGAGCCGATCGTCCCGCCCCCGGCCGGGGAGTAGGAGGACCAGGCGGCCTGATGGACGCCCTCGACATCGCCATCATCGCCATCTGCCTCGCCGCGGCGATCCACGGTGTTCGCGTCGGGGGGCTGGCGCAGGTCGCCGAGTTCGTCGGCGTCGTCGCCGGCTTCGCCCTCGGCGCCACGCTCGTCCTGGTCATCTGCCCACGTGTCTCGGGATCGGTCGCCAAGCCGCTCGTTGCAGTCGTCCTCCTCGTCCTTCCGGCCGCCGTCATCGGCGTCGGCGGGCGTCAGCTCGGCCTCCGCCTGTCTCAGACCCTTAGCCGGTTCCGCGTCCACCTCCTCGACGAGGGCGTCGGGGCGCTCGTCGCCGTCGCCAGCGTGCTCGTCGTGCTTTGGCTGTTCGCCTCCGTCCTCGTGAACAGCCCGCTCACGACCGTCTCGAGCGAGATCGAGGGCTCCGCTGCCCTGCGCGGCGTCTCCCGGGTGATGCCGCCGCTTCCCGACGTCTTCTCCGGCGTCGAGCGCTACCTCGCCACCACCGGTTTCCCGCAGGTTCTAGCCAACATCGTCCCCCAGCCCTCGGTCCCGGTACAGCTCGCGACCAGGGCCGAAGTCGAGTCCGTGGCGCACCAGGCGTCGTCTTCCGTCGTGAAGGTCGTCGCCTACGGCTGCGGCGGAGGGCGCGAGGGCTCGGGCTTCGTCGTCGCCGGCGGGCTCGTCGTCACGAACGCGCACGTCGTCGCCGGGACCGGATCGATCGCCGTGATCGCGCCGAACGGTCGATCCTCGCGTGTCGTGCCAATCCTGTTCGACCAGCGTTTCGACCTCGCCGTCCTGCGCGTCGACCGGCCGCTCGGAGTCCGGCCGCTGCGGCTGGACAACACCCTGTTCCCCCGCGGAACGGTTGCGGTCATCCTCGGCTATCCCGGTGGCGGGCCGCTCGACGCCGGGTCGGCCGGGGTGGTCTCGCTCTTCGCCGCCCAAGGACGAGACATCTACGACCAGGCGCTCACCGTGCGCAACGTCTACGAGCTCGAGGGGATCGTCCTTCCCGGCAACTCCGGGGGACCGCTCCTGGCGGCGAACGGAAGGGTGTTCGGGGTCGTGTTCTCCCGCTCCACGTCGAATTCCGACATCGGATTCGCTCTCGCCGCCCCCGGCGTGCTGCAACGCGTCGACGAGGCGCGGCTCGACGGGAAGCCCGTGGCGACGGCGTCCTGCATCGACTGACCGCCCCGGGGTGCCGCCGCCCGGGCGTAGAAAGGCCAGCCCGCGCGCGAGTGGGATGCCGGCGGGCCGGCGGAGGGAGTGGGATTCGAACCCACGGTACGCAGGACGTACAACGGTTTTCGAGACCGCCCGATTCGGCCGCTCTCGCATCCCTCCGGGCGGCGAGGCTACCCGACGCGACGCCTTCCCATCTCCTGCTCAGCTTTCAGTGGGTTCGCGGCGTTCGGCGAAGAAATCGCTGAGCAGCGTCGCGCAGCGCTCGGCGAGGACGCCGGGTCGGACGATCGCCTCGTGGTTGAGCCGCGGATCGGCGAGCAGGTTGTAGAGCGACCCACAGGCGCCGGCCTTTGGATCGGCGGCGCCGAACACGAGCCGGCCGACGCGGGCCGCGACGAGCGCCCCGGCACACATCGGGCAGGGCTCCAACGTGACGACGACGGTGCAGTCCGGCAAGCGCCAGCGACCGAGACGGGTCGCCGCGTCCCGCAGGGCGAGCAGCTCGGCGTGGGCAGCGGGGTCGCCGGTGTCCTCGCGCTCGTTGTGGCGCCGCGCGATGACAACACCGTCCGCCACCACCACGGCCCCGACCGGCACGTCCCCTTCGGCCGCGGCGAGGCGGGCCTCGGCGATCGCGAGCTCCATCACGTCGTCGTCGCTTCCTGGTTCGGCGGGCAGGACCATGCGGCCTCCGGGTCGGCGTGTCCAACTGACGCGGAGGAGGTGGGATTCGAACCCACGGTCGGTTGCCCGACACACGATTTCCAGTCGTGCCGATTCGGCCTCTCTCGCACCCCTCCCGGAAGCCCAGACGCTATCGTGTCGCCGAGCTGCGGCGCCTTCGAGTGCAGCGGCCGGGTTCTGCGCGACGGGGCCCCGTGAACCGAGTCAGGGTCGGAAGACAGCAGCTCTCAGCGGACCGCCACGTGTGCCGCAGGCGACCTGGCCGCTGCACCCGGGGGCGCCGAGAGCGATCGGCGACGGGCGTACCAACGCAGCCGTAGCATCGTCGGCGTGCCGCGCTCCCGACCGACCCCGACGGCGCAACCCGAAAACGACAGGCCCTTCCAGTCCCTCTACCGCCGCTTCCGGCCCCAGCGGTTCAGCCAGGTCCGCGGGCAGGAGCACGTCACGCGGGCGCTCGTCAACGCCGTGCGCGACGCCCACGCCGCCCACGCCTACCTCTTCAGCGGCCCGCGCGGAACCGGCAAGACCTCGACGGCGCGGATCCTCGCCAAGGCGCTCAACTGTGCCGCGCCCGACGGCGGCGAGCCGTGCGGGACCTGCGCATCGTGCCAGTCGATCACCGCGGGCACCTCGTTCGACGTCCACGAGCTCGACGCCGCCTCCAACAACGGCGTCGACGCAATGCGGGATCTGGTCGCCCGTGCGTCGCTTGCAACGCCCGGGCGCTGGAAGGTGTACATCGTCGACGAGGTCCACATGCTTTCGACGGCCGCTTCGAACACACTGCTAAAGACGCTGGAGGAGCCGCCCGACCGAGTCGTGTTCGTGCTCGCCACGACCGACCCGCAGAAGGTGCTTCCCACGCTGCGCAGCCGGACCCAGCACTACGAGTTCCACCTCCTCAGCGAGGTCGAGCTCTCGTCGCTCGTCGCCGAGATCGCCCGCGACGCCGGAATCGAGCTCACCGACGACGCTCTCGACGCCGTCGTCCGGCGTGCCCGCGGCTCGGCCCGGGACGCCCTCTCGGCGCTCGACCAGGTGGCCGCGGGCGGCACGGCCGACGACGACTCCGTCCCCCTCGCCGCGCTCGTCACGGCGCTCGCCGGGGGGGACGTCGCCGGAGCACTCGTCGCCGTCGACGGCGCCGTCCGCCGGGGACGTGACCCAGCGCAGTTCGCGGTCGAACTCGTCGAGCGGCTCCGACGCGACTTCCTCGTCCTCGTCGGCTCCGCCGCGACGGAGGAGGTCTCCGGCACACACCGCGACGCATCCGAGGTCATCGATGCCCTTGGCCCGGCCCGTTGCGTGCGGGTGATGGAACTCGTCGGCACGGCGATCGTCGCGATGCGCGACGCCCCCGAACCCCGCATCACGCTCGAGGTCGCCCTGATCCGGGCGGCGCGGCCCGAGGCGGACACCCTCCCGGAAGCTGTCTTCGACCGGATCGAGCGCCTCGAGCGCCGGCTCGACGGGCGCGCCCCGACGCCGACCCCGCCGGCTGTGACCGCCCCGCCGGCGCCGAGGCGGGAGCCCCCGTCCCCCCGTCCGGCGTCGGCGCCGCGACAGGCAGCCACGTCGCTCGCGCCGGAAACCCCCGTCGCCCCCGGATCGACGCCCGTGCCGCCGGACGCCGACGCGGAGGCGCTGGCCCAGGCACCAAGCCGGGACGATCTCGTCACCGCCTGGGCCGACGACATCCTCCCGACGCTGCGTCCCAAGGTCCGCGCCATATACCAGGCGGGGCGGTTCGTCGGGACCGAGGGGTCCGACGCGCTCCTCGCCCTTCCGAACGACGCCCACATCACCCATGCCGAACCACTGCGTTGCGAGGTCGTCGACGCCCTCAGCCAGCATTTCCACCAGCCCGTCGGGTTGAGGCTCGTTGCCGAGGCGGCCGTGGGGCCGCGCGCCCCGATGACGCCGGCAAGCGGTCGGGGCCGGGAGAGGCGGGACGCGCCGCCGGCCGCGGCACCGGAAGAGGATCTCGACGGCGTACTCGTCGACGAGTCCGATGCCGACGCCGATCCGGATGCGGCGCCCGCGCGGTCGCCCTCGAGTGCCGAAGTGATCGAGGGTCGACTCCTGGAGGCCTTCCCCGGCACTGAGGAGGTGTGACGACGGTGACGGCGCCCCGCGACGACGGCATCGAGCGCCAGTTCTCCGAGGTCCGCCGGCAACTCGCCGAGGCCGAGGAGTTGGTCGGGACCGACGACGTCGTCGGCACGGCGGGTGACGGCGCCGTGCGCGTCGGGGTGCGCGGCGAGTTCTCGTTCAACTCCGTCACGATCGATCCCCGGGTCGTCGACCCGTCCGAGACCGAGCTGCTCGAGGACCTCATCCTCGCCGCCCTCCGGGACGCCGTGGCGCGTCTTGCCGACCGGCGCCGGGCGGCCCTCGGCGCCGCCCTCGGCGGGATCCTCGGCGGGATCCTCGGCGGCGCGGAAGCTCCGCGGCCCGATCCCGGCCCGCCGGCAGTCGAGTGAGTTAGGAGCCGACCCTGGCGCTCTTCGAAGGTCCCATCCAAGAGCTCGTCGACGAGCTCGGGCGGCTTCCGGGCATCGGGCCGAAGTCGGCGCAGCGCATCGCGTTCTACCTGCTCCGGATCCCCGAGGAGGACGCCCTCCGGCTCGCCCAGGCGATCGTCGAGGTGAAGGAACGGACCGTCATCTGCTCGGTCTGCTTCAACATCGGCCTCAGCGAACTCTGCTCGATCTGCGCTGACCCGAGAAGGGACCCGTCCGTCCTCTGCGTCGTCGAGGACCCCCGAGACGTGATCGCCGTCGAGAAGAGCAGCTCGTTCCGCGGTCGCTACCACGTCCTCGGGGGGGCGCTGAGCCCGCTCGAGGGGGTGGGGGCCGAGCAGCTCCATATCCGCGAGCTACTTGCCCGCGTCGAACAGGGCCACATCGTCGAGGTCATCGTGTGCACCAACCCGAACCTCGAGGGCGACGCCACGGCGATGTACCTCTCGAGGGTGCTGAAACCCCTCGGCGTGCGCGTGACCCGTATCGCGAGCGGCCTGCCGGTCGGGGCGGATCTCGAGTACGCCGACGAGCAGACGCTCGGCCGGGCCCTCGACGGTCGCCGCGAGGTCGACGCCTGAGCCCGGCGGGGACGCGGACGGTCGGCGCCCGGTAGCCTTCGAGCTATGTCGGAAGGAGCCGGAGACCTGCGGGCCTCACGGCTCGCCGAGCTCGAACGGCGCAAGGCCGAGGCCCGGCGACCGGGCACCGAACGGGCGATCGAGGCTCAGCGCGCCAAGGGCAAGATGACTGCCCGCGAGCGCATCGAGTACCTGCTCGACGACGAGTCGTTCCAGGAGGTGGACACCCTCGTCCGTCACCGGGCCCACGGGTTCGGCCTCGACGAGCTGAAGCCCTACACCGACGGGGTCGTCACGGGCTTCGGGACGATCGAAGGGCGGCGTGTCTGCGTCTACAGCCAGGACTTCACGGTCTTCGGCGGCTCGCTCGGCGAGGCGCACGCCGAGAAGATCCACAAGATCCAGGATCTCGCCGTCACCTCGGGCGTGCCCCTTATCGGGATGAGCGACGGCGGAGGCGCGCGCATCCAGGAGGGGGTCGCCGCGTTGAACGGCTTCGGCGGGATCTTCTTCCGCAACGCCCGGGCCTCCGGCGTCGTGCCCCAGATCAGCGTCGTGCTCGGCCCGTCGGCGGGCGGCGCTGTCTACTCACCGGCCCTCACCGACTTCGTCTTCATGGTCCAGGGCACGAGCCACATGTTCATCACCGGCCCGGACGTCGTCCGCACCGTCACGGGCGAGGACGTGACCGCCGAGCAGCTCGGCGGGGCGATGACCCACGCCACGAGGTCGGGCGTCGCCGCCTTCGTCGCCGCCGACGAGAGGGCCTGCCTCGACGACGTCCGCTACCTGCTCTCGTTCCTCCCCTCGAACAACCTCGAGGAGCCGCCGCGCGCCGTCTCGACGGACGACCCCGACCGGCTGATGCCGGAGCTCCGCGACCTCGTACCGGAGCGCCCCAACCAGCCCTACGACATGAAGCGCCTGATCGAGACCGTCGTCGACGACGGCGACTACCTCGAGTACTTCCCCTTCTGGGCGATGAACATCACGTGCGGCCTGGCAAGGATCGCCGGCCGCGTCGTTGGCATCGTCGCCAACCAGCCCCAGGTACTCGCCGGAGTGCTCGACATCGACGCCTCCGAAAAGGCCGGGCGTTTCGTACGGACCTGCGACGCCTTCAACATCCCGCTCGTCACGCTCGTCGACGTGCCGGGGTTCATGCCCGGCACTGACCAGGAGTTCGGCGGCATCATCCGGCACGGCGCCCAGCTCCTCTACGCCTACTGCGAGGCGACCGTGCCGCGGGTGCAGATCATCGTCCGCAAGGCCTACGGCGGCGCATACCTCGTCATGGACTCGAAGTCGATCGGCACCGACCTCAGCTACGCCTGGCCCTCGGCCGAGCTCGCCGTGATGGGCCCGGAGGGGGCGGTCGAGATCGTCCACCGCCGGGAGCTCCAGGAGGCCGCCGACCCCGCCCACCGGCGCGCCGAGCTCGTCGCCAGCTACACCGAGCGCTTCACGACCCCGTACGTCGCGGCCGAGCGCGGCTACGTCGACGACGTCGTCGACCCCGCCGAGACCCGCCGGGTGCTTGCCCGGAGCCTCGAGATGCTGGCGACGAAACGCGAGGACCTGCCGAAGCGCAAGCACGGCAACGTGCCCCTGTGAACCACCCGCTGACCGCCGGCGACCGGCGCCCGCCGCTCGACGCCCCGCCCGAGGTGCGCCGGGCGATCGAGGCCGCCGTCATGGCCGTCTGGCCCCGGGACGACGCCGTCCTGGGGGGACCATCGTCGGGCTGGCCGACGGCGTCCCGCCGCTCCTGGCGGTTCGCCAGCCGCTGGTGGGTCTCACCGGTCCAGCTGCGCCGAGAGCGCCCCGGCTGACTCCCGGCGGGGCCGAATGGGAGACGCACATTCGTTCGTTTAACGCCCGTCCTCCGTGGCATCCGGTGCCGTGACGGCCCGCGCGCCCGACGAAGCCTTCCACCCGGCGGTCGCCGAGTGGTTCCGGCGCACCTTCCCGGCCGGGCCGACCGCCGCCCAGCGACGGAGCTGGCCGGCGAGCGCGGCGGGCGAGGACGCCCTCATCGCCGCGCCGACTGGGTCGGCCCCGGGCGCCTGCCGGCGCTCATCGGGCGCGAGCTCACCCCCGTCGATGGATCACCCGTAGCGACCGACGACGCGGCGAGCCGCGCGGCTGTCGCCTCCTGAGTCCCACCCGTGGCGCGCCGCCTCGCGTTTCAGACGCCGGCCAGGCGTTGCTCGAGGGCGTCGAGCTCCCCCGCGAGGGTGGGGGGCAACCGGTCGCCGAAGATTCCGAAGTACTCGCGGATCGCCGCGGCCTCCTCCACCCAGGCGGCGGTTTCGACCGAGAGCAGCTCGTCCATCGTCCCGGCGCCGGCCGCCAGGTTCTCCTCCGGGATCGAACCGGGTGCCGGCAGCAGGCCGATCGGCGACTGCACGACCTCGCCCATGCCGTGGCAACGCGCGAAAATCCAGGCGAGAACTCGAGAGTTCTCCCCGAACCCCGGCCACAGGAACTTGCCGTCCGGACCCCGGCGGAACCAGTTCACGTAGAAGATCCGCGGGAGCTTGTCCGGATCGAGCCGGCCGGCAAACGAAAGCCAGTGGGCCCAGTAATCCGCCATGTTGTAGCCGCAGAAGGGCAGCATCGCGAACGGGTCACGCCGGAGTTTTCCCACCACGCCCGCCGCCGCGGCGGTCATCTCCGAGGCCATGGTCGCCCCGAGGAAGACGCCGTGGTTCCAGTCGAAGGCCTCGTAGACGAGCGGTACGACCGAAGAGCGGCGGCTGCCAAGCAGGATCGCCGAGATCGGCACCCCCTCAGGGTCGTCCCACTCCGGGGCACTCGCCGGGTGCTCCGTGATCCGCACCGTGAAACGCGAGTTCGGGTGGGCGGCGGTCTCAGGGGAATCCGGTGTCCAGTCGTTGCCGCGCCAGTCGACGAGATGCGCCGGCGGCGTGGCCGTGAGCCCCTCCCACCAGACATCACCGTCGTCGGTCAGCGCCGCGTTCGTGAAGATGACGTTCCTACCGAGCATCGTGATCGCGTTCGGGTTCGTATCCACGCTCGTACCCGGCGCCACACCGAACAGTCCGGTCTCGGGGTTGACCGCCCGCAGGGTCCCGTCGCGACCGATCCGCATCCAGCAGATGTCGTCACCGATCGTCTCGACCCTCCAACCCGGCAGGCTCGGCACCATCATCGCGAGATTGGTCTTCCCGCACGCCGAGGGGAACCCGCCGGTCACGAAGCGCGTCTCGCCCTCGGGTGAGGTGAGCTTCACCACCAGCATGTGCTCGGCGAGCCATCCCTCGTCCCGCGCGATCGACGACGCGATCCGCAGCGCGAGGCACTTCTTCCCGAGAAGGGCATTCCCCCCGTAACCGGAGCCGTACGACCAGATCTCCCGGGACTCGGGGAAGTGCACGATGTAGGTGTTCTCCGGGTCACACGGCCACGGCACGTCGGTCTCGCCGGGGGCGAGCGGCGCCCCGACGGAGTGCAGGCACGGCACGAACTCCCCGTCGGTCCCGAGGGCGGCAAGTGGCGCGCTCCCCATCCTCGTCATGATGGCCATGTTGACGACGACGAGCGCCGAGTCGGTGAGCTCAACGCCGATCTTGGCGTGGCTCGAGCCGACCGGGCCCATCGAGAACGGCACGACGTAAAGCGTGCGCCCGCGCATCGACCCGGAGAAGAGCCCGGTCAGCTTGGCGCGCATCACTTCTGGTTCCGCCCAGTTGTTCGTCGGGCCGGCGTCGGTCTCTCGGGCCGAGCAGATGAACGTCCTGGCCTCGACGCGCGCCGTGTCACGTGGGTCCGAGCGGGCGAGGAAACTGGCGGGCCGCTTCGCCGCGTCAAGACGCAGCATCGTCCCCTGCTCGACGAGGAGCTCGCAGAGCCGCTCGTACTCGGCGGCGGAACCGTCACACCACTCCACGCGAACGGGCTTCGTCAGGCCGGCGAACCAATCCACCCAGGCGGTGAGCTTGCGATGGCTGGTGGGCGCTGCGCTCAACGGTCCTCCCCTTCCTCCGGTTCCATCCACCCCGCCCGCCGCCGGGATCGGCCCGCACCACCGGTCTTCTCTGACCCCGCCCGGCTGCGCCCGGTCGGTGGTCGCCGACGTCACGGTGGCGCTCGACCCCCCTGTGAAGCGGGCGCAGCCGCTGACCAGCGGTCAACGGCTCGAGCGTGACGAGCTGTGAGTGAGGTTTCATCCTTATCGGCGAGCGTGACGGCGGCAAACCGGGGCCCGACACCGCGGGTGCAGGGCCGCGCCGGAGTCGATACGGTGCCGCCGTGGGTCTGTACCGCGACCAGCTCCTGCCGCGTCTGGTCGACCGCGCCTGCCGGGCCGCGCCGATCCGGCGGTGGCGGGCCGCGACGGCGGTCGGGCTCCAGGGCACCGTCGTCGAGATCGGCTTCGGTTCCGGGCTCAACCTCGAGCACTTTCCGCGCGAGGTGGAACTCGTCTGGGCGGTCGAGCCGGCCCCGGCCGCCTGGCGACTCGCCGAGCGCAGACGGACCAAGGCGGTCGTCGGCGTCGCCGGGGCGGGATCCGACGCTCAGTCGCTCGCCCTCGGGGACGGGAGCTGTGACGGCGCCCTCTCCACTTTCACCCTCTGCGTCATCCCCGACGTCGAGCTCGCCTTGGCCGAACTGCGCCGGGTGGTCCGGCCCGGCGGGCGATTCCACTTCCTTGAACACGGGATCTCGCCGGACGCCCGCGTCGCCCGCTGGCAGCATCGGCTCGAGCCCTGGCAGATGCGCCTCGCCGACGGCTGCCACCTCACCCGGGACCCGGCCCGCCTCGTCGAGCTGGCCGGTTTCGAGATCGTGGAGCTCGAGCAGCGCTACGCGACGGGGCCCAGTCCGTGGACCTGGTTCACGAGGGGCGTTTCCGTCAACCCGCAGGCGGGCTGAGCCGCGCTGTGCGGGCCGCCGCACGCCGCCGGGCGACGCGGGTGTGCCTCCCGCCCCCTCCGCGGGTTCGAAAGCCGCCACGTCCTCCCTTGGGGCTCCACGGAGAGGTTGGCGTCTGTTGGCGCTAATATTGTTGCTATCTGATAAGCAATATGCTGCGACGGGCGGGAGGCGGGACGGCGATGAAGCACCCCGTGGCGCCACCGGCGGGCGGTCCGCGGCCCGCGTCAGATGATGACGCGGCGGTGCGCCTGCGCATGGCGATCACGCGCCTTTTCCGGCGGATCGAACGCACCCGGGCCGGCATCGCCCTCACCCCGTCGGAGACGATGGTGCTCTCGGCGGTCGTGCGACAAGGGCCGCTCCGTCTCACGGAACTCGCGAGATCCGAGGACATGAACCCTACGATGCTCTCCCGGATCATCCGTGACCTCGAGTGGGAGGGTCTCGCGCTCCGGCGGGCCGACCGGGTCGACCGCCGCGCCGCCCTCGCCGAAGCGACCCCGGCCGGAAGGAGGCTCCACGAGCAGATCCGCGCCGAACGCAGCGATGCCCTGTCGGCGGCCCTGGAACTGCTCTCGCCCGGCGAGCGGCGCGCGCTCCGGACCTGCCTGCCCGTGCTCGAGACCCTCGCCGACCGGCTGAAGGCCCGGCGCCCGTGAGGAAACGCCTCCGCCGGATCAGAAGACGGACGTTCTCCGCACTGCGGATCCCCAACTACCGCCTCTACTTCGCCGGTCAGTCGGTCTCACTCGTCGGCACCTGGATGCAGATCACCGCCCAGGCCTGGCTGGTGCTCAGCCTCACCCACTCGAGCACCGACCTCGGGCTCGTCGCCGCCATCCAGACCCTCCCGGTGCTGCTGCTCGCCCCCTACGGCGGCGTCGTCGCCGACCGGGTGGACAAGCGCCGGTTGATGGTCGCCCTCCAGACTGCGATGGGCCTCCAGGCGCTCACCCTGGGGCTCCTCTGCCTGCTCGGCGTGGTGCGCTTCTGGGAGGTCTGCTTGCTCGCCGCCCTCCTGGGGCTGAACAACACTTTCGAGATGCCCTCCCGGCAGGCTTTCATCCGGGAGATGGTCGGGCGGGACGAGCTCCGCAACGCCGTGACGCTCAACTCGGTGATGAACAACGCCGCCCGGACCGTCGGCCCGGCGGTCGCCGGGGTGCTCCTCGCGACGGTCGGGGACGGGGCCTGTTTCATGCTCAACGCGGCGAGCTTCGCGGCGGTCGTCACCTCGCTCGTCGTCATGGACCGGGCGGCGCTGCGGCCGAGCACCCCCGAACCCAGGGCGAAGCGCCAGCTGCGGGAGGGGCTCGCCTACGCAGCACGCACGACCGAGATCGTCGTGCCGCTCGTGATGATGACCCTCGTCGGCATGCTCGCCTACGAGTTCTCCGTCAGCCTGCCCTTCTTCGCCACGCGCACATTCCACGGCGGTCCTGAGGTCTACGGATTCATGACGGCGTCGATGGGGATCGGCGCCGTGGCGGGGGGGCTGTTCACGGCCGCCCGCGGGCGCACGGGGCTGCGGCCGATGATCCTCGCCTGCACGGGCTTCGGGCTGGCGATCCTCTTCACCGCGCTGGCGCCGGCGCTCTCCCTCGCCCTGGTGGGCCTGGCCTTCGTCGGCTGGGGAAGCGTCTCGTTCGTCTCGATCGGCAACTCGACCGTCCAGCTCAGCACGGCCCGGAACATGCGGGGCCGGGTCCTCTCGCTCTGGCAGCTCGCCTTCCAGGGGACGACGCCGATCGGCGGGCCGCTCATCGGCTGGGTGATCGCCGAGTCCGAGCCGAGGGTCGGCCTCGTCGTCGGCGCCGTCACCTGCCTCGTCGCCGCCGGCCTCGGCGCGTCGATCGCGCGCCACCGCCTCGTCTCGGCCCGTGCCCCCGACGCGATCGCACTCGTCGCCACGGAGGCGACGACCCGGATCGCCTGATCGCTCCCGGCCAGCGGCCGGCCCGCCCCGGGGGGCGGGCCCCCAGCCGTCCTCGCCGCCCGGTCCGATCGGACATGGCGGGTCGGCGACGAGCACGTTCGCTTCCCCGATCTCGGCGGCATAGATGGTCGGCGCCGCGGCGAGCTTTGGCGGATCGCCGCGCATGGCTCGGGCCGCGGCCAGCATCTCCCCGGCGCGCAGGTGCGCGTGGGACTCGGTCGCGGTGGCGGACGGGTAGTCGGTCGAGACGACCATGCCGGAGTCGGCGAGCCGTTCGCGATCGCCAGCCACGGTGATGTCGGCTGGCACGGGGATGGCCCGGGTGATTTCCCCGGCGAGCGCTACGAGGCGGTCGGCGCGCCACGCGACGGCGACGACGCTCGCGCCCCGGGAGTCGAGCAACCGGGCGGTGGCCGCGCCGATCCCCGCGGACGCCCCGGTCACAATGGCCACCGCGGCGTTGATCTCCCCAGTCACCTCCCCGCGCGCCCTTCTGCCGACGAAGTGCCTGTGCACCAGGACATCCTGGTTGCCGGAAGTGAGCGGCGGGCTCAGGCGCCGTCACCCACCCGCTCACGTCCGGGTGCGACGCGACGGCGGCAGGAGCGCACCTCCCCGTGGGCGAGGGGGGACTTGAACCCCCACGTCCTTGCGGACACAGGAACCTGAATCCTGCGCGTCTGCCAAATTCCGCCACTCGCCCGGCGAGGTAGCGATGCTAACCGACGGCGACCGGAACGAGTTTCTCCGTCCCAGTAGTGTTGAAACGGCATGGGACTCCAGCAGTTCGAGCGCCGGCTCGAGCGCATGGTCGAGGGAACGTTCGCGAGGGCGTTCCGCGGCGAGCTCCAACCGATCGAGCTCGGCCGTCGACTGACCCGGGAGATGGACCTGCACCGCGCGGTCTCGGTCCGCGGCCTCGTCGCGCCGAATGACTTCGAGGTCGTGCTGTCCCGCCACGACTACGGACGCTTCGAGGGTTTCCTCGAGGCGCTGGCGAAGGAGCTGGCCGAGGCGGCACGAGCGCACGCCCGGACCGAGGGTTACACCTTCCTCGGCCCGGTCGTGATCGGGATCGCCTGCGACAACGCCCTGCCGAAGAGCGCGTTCGAGATCTCGAGCGAGGTCATCGAGAACACCGAGAAGACCGCCGGCTGGATCGTGCTGCCGGACGATCACAGGGTCGCCGTGGGTTCCGAGCCCGTGACCATCGGGCGCATGCCCGACTGCGCCGTGCCGCTCGCCGATCCGAACGTGTCGCGGCACCACGCCGAGATCCGGCGAGACGGCGACCGGGTCTTCCTCATCGATCTCGGATCGACGAACGGCACGCGGGTCAATGGCGTCCCGGTCCACCAGCGAGAGCTGGCCGACGGCGACGTCGTCACGGTCGGGACCACCGCGTTCCGCTACGAGGCCGGCTAGCCCGACTGCGATGACGCACGGCATCCTCGACGTCCTCCGTTTCTTCCTGCTCGCGTTGATCTGGCTTTTCCTCCTCTACGCGGCACGCATGGTCTACGTCGAGGTCCGCCGGGGCCAGCGCGAGGGGGCGGTCTCCGGCGGCGCGAGGACCGGGGAGGGCATGCCACGCCGGGTGCCCTACATCCGGATACTCGAGTCCAAGGACCGCAGGGGCGAGCGCTTCGCCCTCGGCGATGAGACAACGATCGGCCGCTCGCCGGGATGCACGATCAGCCTCGAGACGGACAACTTCGTCTCGAACCTGCACGCCCGCATCGTCGAGCACGAGGGGTTGTGGTGGATCGAGGACCTCGGCTCGACGAACGGCACGTACCACAACGCCCGGCGGATCGCCTACCCCGAGAAGTTGCGACGCGGAGACCGCTTCACTGTCGGCAGCACCGTCTTCGAGGTCGCCCGGTGACAACCCTCGTCGCCGCCATGGCGACCGACACCGGGAGGGTGCGGGCCTCCAACCAGGACCGGGCGATCGTCGATGACCACCTCCTCGCCGTCGCCGACGGGATGGGCGGTCACGTCGGGGGTGAGACCGCGGCCCGGCTCGCCGTCGAGGCGGTGGCGCGCTCGTACCGGGCCCACCGGACAGCCCACGGGCTCGTCGCCGCCGTCCACGCCGCCAACGACGAGATCTACGCCTACGGCGTCGAGGATCGCGGGCTGCGTGGCATGGGCACGACGCTCACCGCGGCGGCGCTCGTCGAGGCAGACGGGACGGCCCGCCTCGTCGTCGCCCACGTCGGCGACTCCCGCGCCTACCTCTCCGGGCGGGCCGGGCTCCGCCGGCTCACTGAGGACCACAGCCTCGTCGAGGAGATGGTCCGCCGGGGCGAGATCACGGCGAACGAGGCGTTCTTCCACCCACACCGCCACATCCTGACGAGGGTGCTCGGGGTCGACCGCCAGCTCGACGTCGACACCTCCACGGTCGATCTCGCCGAGCACGACCGCATCCTGCTCTGCAGCGACGGCCTGACGAACGAGTGCCCCGACCGTGAGATCGCCGAGATCCTCGCGGCCAACGCCGACCCCGATTCGACGGCACGCGCCCTCGTCGTGCGGGCACTCGAGAACGGCGGGAGCGACAACGTCACGGTGATCGTCGCCGACGTCGAAGGCATTCCGACTAGGGCGTCCGCACCCGCTCGCCAGGCTTCCGTCGCCGGCGTGGCGGTCAGTGCCCCCGCCACCGAAAGCGCGCCTGCACCGACCGCCGCCCGGTCGCACCCCCAGCCGCGGCGGCGTCCGGGACCCGGGGAACGCCTCGTCACCCCCTGGTCGGTGCTCTTCGTGCTCGCCCTCTTCGGCGTGCTCGCCGGTGCCGTCGGCTTCGTCGAGTGGTTCGTCAAGGCTTCGTACTTCGTCGGGTTCGAACGCAACAAGGTCGCCATCTTCCGCGGGCGGCCCGGGGGGTTCCTGTGGTTCAAGCCGACCCTCGTGAAGTCGACGTCGCTCACGCGCAGCGCCGTCTACCCGCCGAGCCTCCCGTTCCTCACGGCGGGGCTGCTCGAACCCTCGCTCTCGGCGGCGCAGGGCGCCGTGAGGACGCTGATGGCGGAGAAGCGCAAACTCGGGCTCACGGCGGCTTACGCGACCGCGGGATCGGCGACGGGACGCGTCTCGCTTGGCGCCTCAGCACGGGGCATCTGAGATGAACAGGCGGATCCGCACCTTCGCCCTCGTCTCGCTCGCCTGCTTCGGGTTGCTCCTGCTGCAGCTGGGCAACCTCCAGGTACGCCAGTCGACGGCGCTGCGGAATTCGGTGTACGAGCCGCCGCTGAACGGGGGCGACCCCTTCGAGCAACCCCGGGGCGAGATCGTGAGCTCTGACGGAGTCGTCCTGGCGGAGTCGATCCCGACGAACAGCGGCTACCGCTACTTCCGGCACTACCCCGACGGGCCGCTCTTCGCCGATATCACCGGCTACTACGACGTCACACAGTCCTCGGCGCCCTACGGGATGGAGGCCGAGTACAACAGATTCCTCAGCCCGAACACACCGGCGGTGCACAACCTCGACGAGATCCTCACCGAGCGAACCGGCACCGACTCGGTCGAGATCACCGTCTCGGCCGCCCTCCAGAGGATCGCCGCTGGGGCGCTCGGCAGCGAACGGGGCGCCGTTGTCGCGATCGACCCGCGAACCGGGGCCATCCTCGCGGCGTACGCCAGCCCGACATACAACCCCAACAAGCTGTCCTCCGATGACGCCCGGGCGGTCGAGAGGTACTACAAGTCGCTCGACCCCAACAGCGGCGACTCACCGCTCGTCGACGGCGTGACCGCCCAGCGCTACCCGCCGGGATCGACCTTCAAGGTCATCACGACTTCGGCGATCTTCGACCACGACCCGTCACTCGAGACCTTCGTCGCCAAGCCGGCGTCGTCGATCGCGCTGCCGGACACGATCCTGCGGCTCCACAACTTCGGCTACGAGACTTGCGGCGGCGATCTCGCCAACGTCCTCGCCGTCTCGTGCGACACCGCCTTCGCCGAGATCGGCCTGCGCCTCGGCGCGCAGCGGCTCTACGACGAGGCATCGTCGTTCGGCTTCAACAAGGTTCCGCCGATCGACCTGCCCCCGTCCGAGGTCATCCCAGCCGTCTTCCCGCCGGCGGCGAGCTTCGCCGAGAACATCCCGGGCATCGCCGACTCGGCGATCGGCCAGGAGAACGTGGCGGAAACGGCCCTCGAGGACGCTCTCATCGCCTCGGCGATCGCCGACAACGGGACGATCATGGCGCCGCACTTCATGTCCCGGATCGTCGACGCCGCCGGGAACGTCGTCGTCAGCTACTCGCCTCACCCCTGGATCGCGGCGACTTCGGCGATGACCGCCGACACGGTCCGCACACTCATGCTCGGCGTCGTGCGGTTCGGGACGGCGGCGGGAGTTGGCTTCCCGCCGAGTCTCAACGTCGCGGCGAAGACCGGGACCGCCCAGACGCCGAACCGCGCCTGCACCGACGACTGGCTGATCGCGACGGCCCCCGCCGGGCCGGGGCAGACGCCCACGGTCGCCGTCGCCGCCGTCGTCGTCCAACCGACCGCGCAGTGCGATGGCACCGGCGCGGCCGTCGCGGGCCCAATCGTACGAACGGTCCTCCTCGCCGCGCTCGGGATGGGCTTATGACAACGATCCGGCCACCGTCCAATGCGGCGGCTCGCACGCCTAGGCTCACTGGCACATGACGATGACCCCGCACACCGTGGTCGGGGGGCGTTACGAGCTCGGCGACCAGATCGCCCGAGGCGGCACCGCGCAGGTCTTCCTGGCTCGCGACCTCCTCCTCGGCCGCCCGGTCGCCTTGAAGATGCTCTTCTCGGAGCTCTCGACGGACTCGGCCTTCGTCGAGCGATTCCGGCGTGAGGCGCAGGCGGCGGCGAACCTGTCGCACCCGAACATCGTCCCCGTCTTCGACTGGGGCGAGACCGACTCGACGTACTACATCGTCATGGAGTACGTCGACGGCGAGGCGCTTTCCTCGATCATCCGCACGCAGGCCCCGCTCACCTCGGCCCAGGCGGCGTCGGTCGCCGCCGACATCGCCAAGGCCCTCGCCTACGCCCACCGCCACGGGGTCGTGCACCGCGACGTGAAGCCCGGCAACGTTCTCATCACCTCCGACGGGCAGGTCAAGGTCACCGACTTCGGGATCGCGCGGGCGATCGGGGTGGACGAGCAGGTCACCCAGACCGGCCTCGTCATGGGGACGGCGACGTACTTCTCGCCCGAACAGGCCCAGGGGCTCGGGGTCGACGGGCGCAGCGACGTCTACGCCCTCGGCGTCGTGCTGTACGAGATGGTGGCGGGCCGCCCGCCCTTCGTCGGTGAGTCACCGGTCGCAATCGCCTACCAGCACGTCCGGGAGAGCCCCGAGCCGCCGAGCACCTACAACCCGAAGGTCTCGCCGGCCCTCGAGGCCATCATTCTTCAAGCGATGGCGAAACTCCCCAAGGAGCGCTATCAGACCGCCGAAGAGTTCCGCGCCGACCTCGAGCGCTTCGCCCACGACCAGCCGATCCATGCCCGCCTCCATCGCGAGGAAGCGCCGACGGTTGCCGTCCGGACGACGGAGCCGGCGATCCCCCCGGCCGGGTCCGTCCCGGCGGCGGCGGCCGCCGCGACGGCGGGCGGCGCCCCGCCCACGGCGCAACGAACCACTCCGTACTGGCTCGCCAGCGGCTGCGTCTTCGCCGTGGCGATCGGTCTCGTCATCTACTTCGGCGGCCACTCGCTGGGGTACTTCGGCGGGGCACGGTACTTCGACGTCCCGAACGTCGAGGGGCTCTCGACCAAGGCCGCGATCGCCAGGCTCACGAGATTCGGCCTCGACCCGAGGACGAAAGAGGTCCCGGGAAACGCGCGGACCGAGGGGAAGGTCGTCGCCCAGGACCCGACGAGTCCCGGTCAGGTGGCGAAGGGCCAGCGGGTGATACTCGACATCGCGCTGCCGCCGAAGAACATCGACATCCCGAACGTCATCGGGCTCAACTACTTCTACGCTGAAGCGGCGCTGCACTCCCACGACTTCAAGTGGCACGTCAACCTGGTGCTCCCCACCGCGCCCGGACTCGTCCAGGGCCAGGTGGTCGACGAGGTCCCGGGGCCACCCGCCCTCGCGCCCGCCGGGACGAGGATCGCCCTCGACGTCATCCGCGGCACCTACACGATCGCTGTGCCCCAGGTCACCGGGATGACCCCGGCGCAGGCCGACTCGGCGATCACCGGGGCCGGCCTCACCGTCGGTTCATCCAGCAACGCGCACTCGCCGATCGTGGCACAGGGCCTGGTCATTTCCTCGAGCCCCGCCGCGGGACAGAAGGTGCCAGACGGCACCGCCGTGCACCTCCTCGTCTCCTCCGGCGCGCTCGTCACCGTCCCCTTCGTCGTGGACGAGACGCTCCAGCAGGCGCAGCAGGACCTGAGCAGCGTTGGGCTGCAGTACTTGATCATTCCGATCGCGACGAGCTCACCGGACCAGATCGGCTTCGTCATCAACCAGCACCCGATGTCGGGCCAGCTGGTGAAGCCTGGCTTCCAGGTGACCTTGCGGGTCGGCGTCTCGAACACCTCGACGACCACAACGACCACAACGACTACGACGCCCACGACGCCAACCTCGTAACGGCCCGGCCGGGACCCCGAAGGGGGCTCTGAGGGAGTGATGGCGCCGTTTCCGCACCAGTCCCCCGGGGTCAGTATCCTCGGCCCCATGGCCACAAAGGCGAGGACTCCGGGACAGGGCCACGGCCGCGCGACGGCCAAGGGCCGCCCGGCCTCGGGCCGCTACACCCCTCCCGTCCCGCGCCAGGTGAAACGGAGCCCGAGATGGTTCCCGTGGATGTTGCTCAGCATGCTCGTCCTCGGCGTCCTGCTCTTTCTTCTCAACTACATCGGCGCCCTGCCGAAGAGCCCCGCCAACTGGTACACGCTCGTCGGCTTCGGTTTCATCCTCGCGGGTGCCCTGCTCGCGACCCGCTACCGCTGACCGCATCACAACCCTGTAATTCTCCCCAGAGTTGTCCACAGCTGTGCATGATTGGCGATGTGTAACTTGACGTACCCAAGTGATAGAGTCGGGCGTGACCACGAATGTCTATGTCGACGGATTCAACCTCTACAACGGGTGCGTAAAGGACAAGCCCGACTGCAAGTGGCTAGACCTCCGCGGTTTTGCCGCGAACCTCCTGGGGAAGTCCCACACGGTTGGAGCCGTCTACTGGTTCACCGCGCCAGTCTGGATCTTCGGAGGGAATACGGACCAGCGAGAGCGACAGAACAACTACGGGAGAGCACTCCGAGCGCATTCCGGAGTGGTCGTCCAAGAGGGCCGGTTCCAGCAAAACGAAAAGACCGTCTGGATCGTTGCCACTGGCCAGCGGGAAAAGGCCAGCGTGCTCGAAGAGAAGGGGTCGGATGTAAATCTGGCCGTCCGTCTTGTCTGGGACTCCTTCTCGGACCACGACATGACCGGAGCCCTGGTTGTCTCAAACGATTCGGATCTGCAAGAAGCGATCAACATGGCCCAGAAGCTCAAGAAGATGGTCGTGACGTGCAATCCGCATCATGCGGAGGGCCAAGCAAACCATTTGGACGGAGATGAACGAAGAGTCATCGACGTTCGCCATCTACGTAGGAATCAACTCCCCAACCCCGTTAAGGACGCGAAAGGTCGTCAGATTTGGCGACCGACGTCTTGGTCCTGACGCGCAAAAGGCCGCCTTTCGGCGACCTTTGCTGACCTGAACCCCTGAGGAGTCAGGCGGGTTGGACGCAAGTGTAACTCCGGGGAGCTTCGTTGGCAATCACCGTTAGTGATTCCTAACGGTTCCCCCATCGCTGGAAGTGCTTGCGGTAGGGTGGAGCACTCGGGGATTGGACCCGACACCGTCAGCTTCCAAGGCCCGGCGGTGGTCGACCAAGACGTGCCCCGTGTGGAGCGCCCCCGGACCGCGGCAAGGTCACCCTGCTAGGACGGCCCGCCCACGAAAGGGTCCGGGGGCAATTCGCCTCCTCACGACGCAAATACCTCCGTTTTCTCCGCGCCCTCGTCGGGAGTTCGTCCCGACCCGCCGGCTGCAGGCAGTTGGGCGCGTTTGGGCGAGCTATACGAATTCATCGTGTCGATCAGACCGAAGACGAATTCCCGGTCCTGGCCGGTCAAGCTGAAAAGGTCGGCCGAGACCGCGAGCGTCACGATTGCGCCAGATTCCAGCTCAAGGCTGCGCGTGCTCTGTTTGGGCTCCTCCCCCGAGTCGCCTCCGTCACCGGGGCCGACGCCACGCTGGTCTGACGGGCCACGAAGCGTCTTATCCCGCTTCTGTCCTGCTGGCCGGACAGCCGGCGTCTTCCAGAGTTTGCTGACCGGCACGCCTGAGTACTTAGCGGCAGCCAGGAAGAACGAGATGACCTTCCGCATCGTGTCAGTCCCCGACACTCCCATTTCTCGGAATGCATCCACCATTTGCTGTTGGGTGGCATTCTTGCCAAGGGCAAGCACCGCGCCGTAGTGCTCACGGAGGATGGCCGCGACTAGTGCGCGGCGCTCCGTGTCAGCTGCCCGCACCAGTTCATGCATCCGTTCTTCAACTTCGGCGGTCTTCTTGTTGCGAAGGCCAAGCGCATCCAGGGCTGCGAGCACTTGGGTCTGATAGCCACCAGAGAACGTATCCAGGTAGCTCTTATCAATCCGAGCCGGCGGTTCCTCCTTCTCCATGCGAAGGATCAGGTCATTCAGTGTTCGCCAGGCGATGTAGGGCGGGATCCAGACCCGCTTCTTCTCCTGCTGCTCAACTGCCATTGCATCTCTCCGTCCTGCGGCCCGGTTTCGCTCCGCTAGCGATGGCATTTTGCCAGATGCCAACCGGGCTGTCAACAGATGATAGGAGGATTCTCTGGTATTGGGGTAGGCATTCGCAAAAAGCGCTGTTATCCTGGTCTTATGAAAACTCAACTTGAACCCGGATCTCAGGTGACTGCTCGTTCTGCTTTCGGAAACCTGCTCCAGAAGCGCGTCGTGAGGGGGCCAGATACCAGCGGCTCGTTCCCGGTCGTGTGGGTTTGTAGTCTCGAGGAGTGGGAGGAGGCACGGGACAAGGGTCGGGCACCCATCGGAACGCCCTGGCCGGTGGAGGACGTAAGTGAGCACGAAACAGCCTCGGCCTAAGAGGGGGCATAACCCGACTCCCGAGGAACGGGACGAGCGCGTTTCGCTTGAGGGCGTCGACCCCGAGAAGGCATTAGAGGCACTGCTCCACGTCGACCCGGAAAGCGAACCTGCCGAAGAGGACGAGGATTAGACCTCGTCAGTCAGTGGCCGGTAGGTCAGGCGCTTGCCTGCTACTTGGCCCATGAGGCGTGTCATGCGCGCCGAGTCCGTCTCCTCGCGCGTCGAGTACCGGAAGTCGAATTCGGCCAGGTAGCGGGGCAGGTGTTCCTCGCTCACGTGGTGATGCGTCCCGTCGATTGACCGCTTTAGCTGGGAGAAGTAGTTCTCGGCCCGGTTGGTGGACACGTCTCCGCGGACGTATTCCCCGACGATGTGGTCGACTGGCTGATGGTCGGCGAACCACCCGCGGAACCGCCGGTAGACCTGTGCTCCGTCAGTGTGGAGCACGGAGTTCTCGGCGTCGACATGCTGGTCGAGCACAGCCCGCAGATTGGTCGCGTTCACCTTGGCCACCACTTGGCTCCGGACTTCTCCGGTTTCCTTGTGGATGAGCGAGACGATGGGGATCTTGTCCGTGTATCCGATCCGGTTACCCATCTCATCGCGGGCGACCTTGTTGCGGTGCTTGTTCCGCGGGTCGCCCCCGATCCACGTCTCGTCGGCAACGATGGTGCCGGCGAGCAATCCCGCCAGTGGGTCGCGGCGCATCGCCTCGCGGATCCGGTGGAGGACAAACCAGGCGGACTTCGGCGAGAGCCCGTACTTCCGCTCAACCTCACGCGCGGCGAGCCCGTTCTTGTTCGCACAGAGTTCAAAGAAAAGAAAGATCCACGTGCGAATCGGGACGTGGGTACCGTGCATGACCGTCCCGGTGAGGACCGAAAACGGCTGGCGGCAGTCGCGACACTTCCAGAGACGGCGCTGCGTCTCAGTCCCACGGTTGGTCTTACGCACGCCACCGCGAGCCTTCAAGAAGTAGTGCTCATTGACCGAGCCGCAATGGGGGCAGACCGGCTCGCCGTGCCAGCGAAGCTCCTCCAGGAACTCATACGCCGCGGCCTCGGTCGGAATCCGTTTGGCCAGGTTGGGGATGGAAAACTCTTTCATGCACCCATTATCGCACGTTAGAGTGGGTACGTCAAGTTACGCATTGCCGCATGATTGGGAACGTGCGCTGAGACACACCCAGCTCCCGAGGCCGGTGATGGGCCATGCGGCATGGCAGTCGGAGACGACCGGCGCGCCCGGAGGCTCGAGGGCGTAGGACCTTGCCTCGTCTCGGCACCCCTTTCCCATGGGGAACCGATATGCACGCCGGACGAGGCTCGGGCTGATGGCGTGAACCGGCGACAGGTGAGCAGAACCGGGCACCTGCCGATCGGCTTGCGGATCCGATGAGGACCAGATCGACGAACTCGACGCCGTCCTGGCGGGTCCCGCGGGCGAGACCGGCCGCCGCGGTCAGATCAGTGGACGGACCTCCAGGGCCGCGGCGATCCCGCCACTCGCCGAGTCGAGTTCGTCGAGCCCGAGGTCGACGAGACCCCGCACGACGAGGCGCTCGCCGCCGGCAATCCCGAACACCCGGGCGCCGAGACCGGCTTCCGTCGCGAGACGCATGAGCTCGTCGGGCAGCGGCGTCGCGACGAGCACGCGGGGCGGCAGCTCGGCGAACAGCCCCTCGTGCCCGGCGACACCGTCCACTTCGGCCCCCGTGCGGGCGGTCCGCGCGCACTCGGCGAGAGCGACGCCGAGGCCCCCGTCGGCGATGTCGTGCAGTCCGTGCACGAGCCGCAGCGGATCGTCGTCGCCGGCCTCTCGGGCCACGAGCTCGCGGACGAACCGGCACAGCTCCCGGTGCACGACCAGGTCGACTGGGGCGAGCACACCGCCGGTGCAGCCGGCCACCGCTCGCGCCCAGCGGGAACCGGCGAGCCCCCCGGCGGGCGGGCCGAGGAGGATGAGGGAGTCACCCGGTCGCCACCCGGGAACGGGCGGCTTGCGCACGATGCGCCCGATCAGCCCGACCACGGCCACGACCGGAGTCGGGTCGATGTCGCGTCCCCCCGACTCGTCGTAGAGCGAGACGTTGCCGCCGATGACTGGGATGGCGAGCGCCTCGCAGGCCTGCGACATGCCGTCGATCGCCTCGGAGAGCTGCCACATCACCTCGGGGTGCTCGGGGTTCCCGAAGTTGAGGCAGTTCACGAGGGCGAGCGGGGTCGCGCCGGCGCACGAGACGTTGAGGGCCGACTCCGCGACGGTCGCCGCCGTGCCGAGACGGGGGTCGACGGCACACCAGCCGGGGTTCCCGTCGGCACTCATCGCGAGCGCCTTGCCACCCCAGGGGATCCCCGGGGCGGCGAGCTTGAGGACCGTGGCGTCGCCCTCTCCCGGACCGATGACCGTGTTCAAGAACAACTGGTGGTCGTACTGGCGGTAGACGGGGGCCGCGTCAGCCAGCAGTTCCAGCAGGTCCTGACCCGGGTCGGAAGGCGCCGGCAGGCGGGACGGGTCGTCGGCACGCCGCTCGACGAGGTCCGCCGGCGGCGCGAGCGGACGGTCGTACAGGGGGGCGTCGTCGGCGAGCGACGAGGCAGGCATGTCGGCCACGACCGGGCCTTCGGGGCCGTCGAGGATCCGCAACCGGCCGACCCCTTCCGCGTCCGGTGCCGTGACGACGCCGATCGCCGTCGCCTGGACCTCCCAGCGGCTGCACACCTCCTCGACGGCGGCGAGCGATTCCGGGGCGACGATCGCCAGCATCCGCTCCTGGCTCTCGCTCGTCATCACCTCGACCGGGGTCATCCCCGGCTCGCGGCGCGGCACCCGGGAAACATCGACATCCATCCCCAGGCGCGCATGGGCGGCGGTCTCGCTCGTCGCGCATGACAGGCCAGCCCCGCCCAGGTCCTGGATGCCGACGACGAGGCCGGCGTCCAGGAGCTCCAGACAGGCCTCGATGAGGCGCTTCTCCTCGTAGGGGTCGGAGATCTGGACGCTCGGGCGTTTCTCGGACTCCCCGGCGGCGTCGGCCTCGGCGAAGCCGGCGGAGGCGAGCACGCTCACCCCGCCGATCCCGTCACGTCCCGTCGCCGAGCCGAGCAGGACGGCGAGGTTGCCCACCCCGGACGCCGCGGAAAGCGCGAGTCGGGAAATCGGCAGCACGCCAAGGCAGAAGACGTTGACGAGCGGATTCGACCGGTAGGTCGAATCGAACGTGATCTGGCCCCCCACCGTTGGCACGCCGACGGCGTTCCCATAACCGGCGATGCCGCGCACGACACCGTCGAGGATGTACCGGCTGCGCGCGTCCTCCGGGGAACCAAAGAAAAGCGGATCCATGAGGGCAATTGGCCGAGCGCCCATCGTGAAGATGTCGCGCAGGATCCCGCCGACACCCGTCGCCGCCCCCTGGTAGGGCTCAATGTACGAGGGGTGGTTGTGGCTTTCAATCCGCATCGCGACGGCGATCCCGTCGCCCACGTCAATGACCCCGGCGTTCTCGCCAGGCCCTACCAGCACGTAGGGCGCCCGGGTGGGCAGTCGGGACAGGTGGGCCCTCGACGACTTGTACGAACAGTGCTCGCTCCACATCACGGAATACATCGCGAGTTCCGTGTCGGTCGGTCGCCGTCCGAGGACCCCGACAATCATGTCGTACTCATCGTCGGTGAGCCCGAGACTGCGGTGACGTCGGAGATCATCAGATTCTGCGCGATCAGTGGAGATGTTCAACGCCTTCTACCCCTTCCGGATGGCGTGGTGAAATGGGAAAACCCTGCCACGGCATTAAGGAATTGCATTCGAACCTTTCCGCGGCCATAGTGGAGTTATGACACCTCCAAGGAAGCGAACTTCGATGACCTCGGAACACAAGGCGGCGCTCGCCGCGGGCCGGACACAGGGCCTCGCCGTGCGGCGTTACCTGGAGGCCCTCGAGCGGAACCGTCCGCGGCGGGGACGCCGGCCGAGTGCCGAGTCGCTCCGTAAGCAGTTGAACGACATCTCCGCCCGTCTGAAGGACGCTGACCCCCTGCAGAGGCTCCACCTCATCCAGCGCCGCAAGAGCATCGAGGCTCGGCTCGCGACGGGGAGCGGCCCCGAAGACATCTCGGCGCTCGAGAAGGGCTTCGTCGGTGCCGCCGCCGAGTACGGCGCCCGCAAGGGCATCGACTACGCGACCTGGCGCGAGGCGGGGGTCCCAGCCGAGGTGTTGCGCCGCGCTGGCGTCCACCGGAGCGCCGGGACCTAGATCGCCGCTTCGACCGGCGCGGAGGCCGGGGGGCTGATCGTCATGTCTCCGCCGCCGCGAGCAGTGACTCGAGCAGGATCACCCCGTCGGTGCCGACGCCGAGGGGGTCGGAGGCGCGCTCGGGGTGCGGCATGATCCCAACGACGTTGCCCGTGGCATTGGCGACGCCGGCGATCGCGTTGAGGGCGCCGTTCGGGTTGTCCCGGTAACGCAACACGACTTGGCCGCCGGCCTCGATAGCGTCGAGCGTCTCCGGATCGCAGATGTAATTGCCCTCGTAGTGGTTGATCGGCAGCCGGAGTACCTCGCCCGCCAGGGCGCGGCCGGTGAGCACGCTGGACGTCGACTCGACGGTGCACTCGACGGTCCGGCAGATGAACCGGAGCCCGACGTTGCGCGTCAGCGCCCCGGGGAGCATCCCCGCCTCCGTCAGCACCTGGAAGCCGTTGCAGATCCCGACGACGGGACCGCCCGCCGCGGCGAAGTCGGCGACCGCCTCCATGACGGGGGAGAAGCGGGCGATCGCCCCGGGCCGTAGGTAGTCACCGTGGGCGAAACCGCCCGGGATGACGACAGCGCCGACGCCGCCCACGGTCTCCGCGCCGTGCCAGATGATCCGCGTCGAGGCGCCTAGCGCCTCCAGCACCCGGGCGACGTCGTACTCGCAGTTCGAACCGGGGAAGCGGACGATGCCAATCTCCGCCGTCACGCCGGAGCTCCTGCCGACTCGGTGTCGACGCGGATCTCGGCGCGCTCGATCACCGGGTTGGCGAGTAGCCGTTCGCACATCTCCTCGGCCGTCCGGCGCGCCACGGCCTCGGTCGGGGCCTCCACCGAGAACCGGAAGACCTTGCCGACGTGGACGCCCCGCACGCCGTCGAAACCGAGTGACGGGAGCGCCCGCTCGATGGCGAGCCCCTCCGGATCGGCCAGCCCGGCGAGGCTACGGATCTCGACGATGATGCCGTAGTTCACTTTCTCCCTCCGTCCTCCCACCATTCGGCGAGCCGAAGCCCGGTGATCCGTTCATAGGCGTCGATGTAGCGCGCCCGCGTCGAGACGACGACCTCGTCGGGCATCGGCGGCGGTGGCGACGCCATGTCCCAGCCGGTCGTCGCCGCCCAGTCGCGCATCGGCTGCTTGTCGTACGAAGGCGGCGTCCGCCCCGGGGCCCAGCCGACAGCGTCCCACAGGCGCGACGAGTCCGGCGTGATGATCTCGTCGCAGATCGTGAGCTCGCCGTCGACGAGACCGAGCTCGAACTTCGTGTCGGCGATGATGACGCCCCGCTTGAGCGCCTGGGCCGCCGCCCGCGAGTAGACGGCGAGGCAAATCTCGCGGACCCGCTCGGCGCGGCCGGCCCCGATCAGCTCGGCCGCGGCGGCGAACGAGATGTTCTCGTCATGACCCGTCATCGCCTTCGTCGACGGCGTGAACACCGGCTCCGGAAGGCGGCACGCCTCTTCGAGACCGGTCGGCAGCGGCTCGCCGTGCATCGTCCCGTGCGCTCGGTACTCGCGCCAGGCCGAACCGGTCAGGTACCCGCGCACGATGCACTCGATCGGCAGCATCTCCGCCCGCCGAACGAGCATCCCCCGGCCGGCGAGGCCCGTCCAGGTGCGCGTCTCGGCCGGGAAGCACTCGGGATCTGCGGACACGAGGTGGGTCGGTGCGAGCTCCGTCAGCTCGCCGCTCCAGTAGGCCGTCATCGCCGTCAGCACGCGCCCCTTGTCGGGCACCGGCTTGTCGAAGACGTGGTCGTAGGCGGAGATCCGGTCGGAGGCGACCATCAGCAGTAGGTCCCCGCCGGCGTCGTAAACGTCGCGCACCTTTCCCGAGTAGACGAGCTCGAGGGTCACCGACCGACCTCCCGAATTGCATCGGTGATGCGGTGCACGTGGCGGAGCGCCCGCTCGAGGCCGAAGGCCTCGTCGAGGACGGCGCCGACCCGCCCGGCGCCGAGCGCGGCGGCGAGCTCCTCGTCCTCCTCCAGCACGGCCCGGAACGGGCGCCGCTCGTCGGCGGCGCGGCGGGCGTCACGCTGCACGATCGCGTAAGCCCCGTCCCGGTCGAGGCCCGCGCCGACCAAGGCAAGCAGGACAGGCTGCGAGAAGACGAGCCCGTACGAGCCTTCGAGCAGGTTCTCCCGCATCCGGTCGGTGTGGACGACGAGCCCGTCGACGAGCCGCGCGGCCCGCACGAGCGCGTAGTAGCAGAGCTGGCTGGCGTCCGGGAGGATGATCCGTTCGGCCGAGCTGTGCGAGATGTCCCGCTCGTGCCAGAGGGCGACGTCCTCGAGCCCGGTGACGAGGTAGCCGCGCAGCAGCCGGGCGATGCCGACAAGGCGCTCGGAGGTGATCGGGTTCCTCTTGTGCGGCATCGCCGAGGAGCCCTTCTGGCCCGTGGCGAAGGCCTCCTCGACCTCGCCGACCTCGCTGCGCTGCAGGTGACGGAGCTCGACGGCGATCGCCTCGATCGTCGTCCCGGTCGAGGCGATCGCGTACAGGAACTGGGCGTGGCGGTCGCGGGAGATCACCTGGTTCGCCGGGGTCGAGGTGATCCCGAGCGCCGCACAAACGTGCGCCTCGACGGCGGGATCAACGTTCGAGTACGTCCCGACGGCGCCGGAGAGCTTGCCCACGGCGACCGCGGCGCGGGCCTGCTCGAGTCGGACCCGGTCGCGCTCCACCTGCAGGCAGTACAGGGCGAGCTTCGCCCCGAACGTCGTCGGTTCGGCGTGCATCCCGTGGGTGCGGCCGACGGTCGGTGCCGCGGCGAACTCGAGGGCGCGACGCGATAGCACCTCGGCGAGGCCCTCGGCCGCCCCGACGAGGAGGTCGGCCGCGCGGCAGAGCGTCACCGAAAGCGCCGTGTCAACGACGTCGGACGAGGTAAGCCCGTAGTGGATCCAGGCACTCTCGGGCGGACCTATCGCCTCGCCCACGACGTCGACGAAGGCGGCGACGTCGTGGTCCGTCACGCGTTCGCGCGCGTTGACGGCGGCGACGAAGGCGGCGTCGACCACGGGGGCGCGTCGCCGGGCCGCGGCGGCGGCCTCGGGCGCGACGACGCCGAGCCCGGACCACCCTTCGACCGCGAGCAGCTCGACCTCGAGCCAGAGGGCGAGCCGCGCCTCGTCGGTGAAAAGGGCTGCCATCTCCGGCAGCGCGTAGCGGTCGATCATCGCTCGCTCCCCACGCGGGCCGGCTCGGCGATGTCGCGTCGGTACTGGAAACCTGCGATCTCAATCGCGCCGATCGCTTCGTAGGCGCGGCCCCTGGCCCCCTCGACCGTCGGCGCGACCGCCGTGACGGCGAGCACCCGCCCGCCGTCCGTCCGTAGTTCGCCCCCGGGGTCCCGCCGGGTCCCGGCGTGCAGGACGGTCACCCCCTCGACCGACGAGGCGGCCTCAAGGCCGCGGATCACGTCACCGTGCCGCGGGTCGCTCGGGTAGCCGGCGGCCGCGGCGATCACGCAGACGGCGCAGTCCGGCGCCACCCCCACCGAGTCGGGCACCCTCCCGGCGGCGGCGGCGGCGAGCAGACCTGCCAGGTCGCCCTCGACGCGGGGCAGCACGACCTCGGTCTCGGGGTCGCCGAAGCGCACGTTGAACTCAACGAGCCGCGGCCCCGAGTCGCTGAGCATCAGCCCCGCGTAGAGCACGCCCCGGTAGTCGATCCCCCGTCGACGCAGCTCGGCGAGGGTCGGCAGCACGATCCGATCCATCGCCTCGTCGAGATCGCTCCCCTCGACGAACGGGACCGGGGAGCAGGCCCCCATCCCGCCCGTGTTCGGGCCGAGGTCACCGTCGAGGGCGCGCTTGTAATCCCGAGCGACCGGGAGGGCGAGCGCCCGCACCCCGTCACAGACGGCAAGCAGCGACGCCTCGCGGCCGGTGAGCGCCTCCTCGATCACGACACGCCGCCCGGCGGCACCGAAGGCCGTTCCCGAGAGCTTCGCCGCCACGTCGGCCTCCGCCTCGGCCAGGTCGGCGGTGACGAGCACCCCCTTGCCGGCGGCGAGCCCGTCGGTCTTGACGACGTACGGGCCGGGGGAGCGACGCAGGTGGGCGAGCGCCTCGTCAGGGCGGTCGAACACGGCGAAGCGGGCCGTCGGCACCCCGGCGGCGGCGGCGAGCTCCTTCATGTACGCCTTCGAGCCCTCGAGCCGGGCACCGTCCGCCCCGGGCCCGAGCACGAGCCCGCCCCGCCCGCGCAGGCGGTCGGCCAGCCCGGCGACGAGCGGAACCTCGGGACCGACGACGTAGAGGTCCGCCTCGATCTCCTCGGGTGGCGCGGCCCGCGACTCGAGCACGTGGCCCTCGGGGGAGATCCCCTCGATCCCCGGGTTCCCCGGGGTGGCGACGACGTCCGCCGTGCGCGCGCAGGCGAGCGCGAGGGCGTGCTCCCGGGCACCGGAACCGACGACGCAGACCTTCACGCCGCGAACCGCACGTACTGCTCACGACCGGGCCCGACGCCCACGTAGGAGATCGGCGCCCTCGCGTACTCGGCGATCATCCGCAGGAAGTCACGGGCCGTAGGGGGCAGATCGCCCGTCTTCGTCGCGGCCGAGAGGTCCTCGCCCCAGCCCGGCAGCTCCTCGTAGATCGGGCGCACCCGGTGGAGCACCGACTGGTGGTACGGGACGCGGGTAAGCCGCTCGCCCTCGTACTCGTAGGCGACGCAGAGCTTCACGCTCTCCAGGGCCGACAACACGTCGAGCTTGGTGAGGGCGATCTCGGAAACCGAGTTCAGCCGCACGGCGTGGCGGAGCATCACGAGGTCGAGCCAACCGGGGCGGCGGCGGCGGCCGGTGTTCGTGCCGTACTCGTGCCCGCGTTCGACGAGCGTGTCGGCGAGCTCGCCATCGACCTCGGTTGGGAACGGACCAGCGCCGACACGGGTCACGTAGGCCTTGGCGATGCCGACGACACGGTTGATGTCCCGGGGCCCGACCCCGCTCCCGGCGCAAGCACCACCGGCGGTCGGGTTCGACGACGTGACGTAGGGGTACGTCCCGTGGTCGAGGTCGAGGTAGGTCGCCTGGGCCCCTTCGAGCATGACGTTCTCCCCGGCGTCGAGCGCCTCGTGCACGAGCCCGACAGTGTCGCCGATCATCGGCGCGATGCGCGGGGCGAGCTCCTCGAGGTACAGCCGCGTGATCTCCCGGCCGTCGAGGGCGAGCCGGTTGAAAACCTTGGCGAGGACGAGGTTCTTCTCGCGCAACGCCACGTCGAGCTTCTGCCGGAAGATCTTCGCGTCGAGCAGGTCCTGGACCCGCAGCCCGATCCGGGCTGCCTTGTCGGCGTAGGCCGGCCCGATGCCGCGCTTGGTCGTGCCGAGCTTGTTCTTGCCCAGCGCGCGTTCCGTCGCCCGGTCGATCTCGTAGTGGTACGGCATGATCAGGTGGGCGTTGCCCGAGACGACGAGCCGGCTCGTGTCGATGCCACGTGCCTCGAGGGTGTCGCGCTCGGCGACAAGGACGGCGGGATCGACGACGACGCCGTTGCCGATGACCGGCACGGTGTCGGGGTAGAGCACGCCGCTCGGGATGAGCTGGAGGGCGAAGGTTTCGCCGCCGACGACGATCGTGTGGCCGGCGTTGTGGCCGCCCTGGTAACGCACGACAAGCCGCATGTCCCGGGCGAGAAGGTCGGTCAGCTTCCCCTTCCCCTCGTCGCCCCACTGGGTACCGACCACGACGGTCGCGGGCACCAGGCTCCCCTCCGGCTCGACGGCCCGATCCTACTGGCCGACGCAAGCAAGCCTGGAATTTGCCAAAAGGGCTCACGCGAAAACCACGCGGCGCGGCGCAACTTGTTCCAGCTTCTGCGGCGACCGCCCTGCATCTTGGGCTCCCGTAGGCGACGCGCGAGTCCTTCTTGCCGAATTCGGCCCTAGTTGAGAGAGAACTTCCCGTCGGCCACGTCGACCTGCACGACAGCTCCGTCGGCGTAGTTCCCCGCCAACAGGGCGAGTGCCAGGGGATCGCCGATCTCCCGCTGGATGACCCGTCGGATCGGCCGGGCACCGAACTGCGGGTCGTAGCCGCGCTCGGCGAGCAGCGCCTTCGCCGCCGGCGACACCACGAGCGACAGGTCCCGGTCGGCGAGTCGCCTCTCGAGCACGGCAAGCTGGATGTCGACGATCGCGACGATGTCCGCGCGGTCGAGCTCGCGGAACCGAACGATCTCGTCGATGCGGTTGACGAACTCCGGCTTGAAGAAGTCGATCGGCTCGCCGCGCAGGTTCGAGGTCATGACGAGCACCGTGTTCGTGAAGTCGACCGTCCGCCCCTGGCCGTCGGTGAGCCGCCCGTCGTCGAGCACCTGCAGAAGGGCGTTGAAGACGTCGGGGTGCGCCTTCTCGATCTCGTCGAGCAGCACCACCGCGTACGGCCGCCGCCGCACGGCCTCGGTGAGCTGGCCGCCCTCCTCGTAGCCGACGTAGCCCGGGGGAGCGCCGACGAGGCGGGCGACCGTGTGCTTCTCCTGGTACTCGCCCATGTCGAGGCGGATCATCGCCCGCTCGTCGTCGAACAGGAACTCGGCGAGCGCCCGAGCGAGTTCGGTCTTGCCGACGCCAGTCGGGCCGAGAAAGAGGAAGGAGCCGATCGGCCGGTGCGGGTCAGCGAGGCCGGCCCGGCTTCGCCGGATGGCGTTGGCGACCACCGCCACCGCCGCGTTCTGACCAACGACGCGACGATGGAGAACATCCTCCATCCTGACGAGCTTGGCGATCTCACCCTCCATCAGGCGGCTGACGGGCACTCCGGTCCAGTGCGAGATGACCTCGGCGACGTCCTCGGCGTCGACCTCCTCTTTCAGCATGCGCTGGTCCGACTGCAGCTCGCTGAGCTTGGCAGTGGCAGCGGTGATCTTGGCCTCGATCTCGGGGATCTCGCCGTAGCGAATCGCCGCCGCGCCTCCGAGGTCACCGTCGCGCACGAAGCGCTCCGCCTCGCCCCGCCGCTCTTCGAGCCGGCCCTTCAGCTCCCGGATCGATGAGATGGCGTCCTTCTCCGCCTGCCAGTGCGCCGTCATCGCGCGCTCGGTGTCGTGGAGGTCGGCGAGCTCGGACTCGATCCCCTCGCGCCGCTCGATCGAGGCGGGGTCCGTCTCCTTGGCGAGGGCGACCTGTTCGATCTCGAGCTGGCGGATGCGGCGCGTGATGACGTCGATCTCGGTCGGCACCGAGTCTATCTCGATCCGCAACCGGCTGGCCGCCTCGTCGATGAGGTCGATCGCCTTGTCCGGCAGGAAGCGGCCCGTCACGTAGCGGTCGGACAGCACCGCCGCGGCAACGAGGGCGGCATCCTGAATCCGAACGCCGTGGTGAACCTCGTAGCGCTCCTTCAAACCCCGGAGGATGGCGATCGTGCTCTCGACCGACGGTGGGCCGACGAGGATCGGCTGGAAACGGCGCTCCAGGGCGGCGTCCTTCTCGACGTGCTTCCGGTACTCGTCGAGCGTCGTCGCCCCGATGAGGTGAAGCTCACCCCGGGCGAGCATCGGCTTGATGATGTTCCCGGCGTCCATCGCGCCCTCGGCCGCTCCGGCCCCGACGATCGTGTGGAGCTCGTCGAGGAAGGTGATGACCTCGCCTCCGGAGTCGACGACCTCCCGCAGCACGGCGCGCAGCCGCTCCTCGAACTCCCCCCGATACTTCGCCCCGGCGACCATCGCCGACAGGTCGAGCGCGACGATGCGCTTGTTGCGCATCCCTTCCGGCACGTCAGCCTCGACAATGCGGTTGGCCAGGCCCTCCACGATGGCCGTCTTGCCGACACCGGGCTCGCCGATAAGGACCGGGTTGTTCTTCGTGCGCCGCGAGAGCACCTGGATCACGCGGCGGATCTCCTCGTCCCGGCCGATGACGGGGTCGAGCTTCCCCCGGCGCGCGAGCTCGGTGAGGTCCCGCCCGTAGCGCTCGAGGGCGCGGTAGGTGCCCTCGGGGTCCTGGGAAGTCACGCGGTGCGAACCGCGCACCTGGCGGATCGCCTCGAGTAGTTTCGCCCGGTCCACGCCGAGGTCTTCGGCCATGGCGAGCAGCAGGTGCTCGAGCGAGAGGTAGTCGTCGCCCATCTCGCGACGGGTCGCGTCGGCGCGCTCGAAGGCCTCCACCGTCGCCTTGGCGAGCTGCGGGCCCTGCCCGCCGAAGGCCCGAGGGGCGTGCGCGAGCGTCGCCTCAAGCCGCGCGCGCGTCTCCGCCGGGTTGGCGCCCATCCGCTCGAGCAGCCCCGGCGCCAGCCCGTCGGCCTGACCGAGCGCGGCGAGGAGCACGTGGGCAGGTGTCACCTCGGCCTGGTCGACGTCGGCGGCGCGGCGCGACGCCTCCTGCACAGCCTCCTGGGTCTTCAGCGTCCAGCGGTTGGGGTCGAGTGCCATGGTCTGCCCTTCTGACTAGGGTCGTCGCGTCGCCGGGAGGTGCTCACCTCGAACCGGGACGAGATCCCTGCGGTACTGCTTGTGGGTGCGCAAGACGGCCTCGCGCATTGCCGCCTGGGCGGCGGCGAGATCGGCTTGCAATCGGGCGACCTCCGCCTCGAGCGCGAGGACCCGCCGCACACCCTCGAGGTTCACGCCGGCGCTCGTCAGCTCCTGGATCCGCCGGAGCTGCGCGATGTCCGCGTCCGAGTAGCGCCGGCTGCCACCACCGGTCCTCTCGGGGTCGAGCAGCCCGCGGCGCTCGTAGATCCGGAGCGTCTGCGGATGGACGCCGGCGATCTCGGCGGCGATGGAGATCACGTATAAGGCCCGCGGTGGCTGACGGGATCCCGGACGGGGTGCCATCGCCTCAGACCCCCAGGTGGGCGCGCGGCGAAGCTGGTGAGGCCTGGGCGAGAGCCTCGATGGCCTTGCGCTCAGTATCGGTGAGCTTGGAAGGCACGACCACCTCGACGGTGACGAGGAGGTCGCCCGCCTGCGAGCCGTGCTGGAGCCCTTTTCCCCGGACGCGCAGCACCTGGCCGGTCTTCGTCCCCGGCGGGATCTTCAGGGTCACGGGGCGGCCGAGCGACGGCACCGTGATGGTCGCGCCGAGCGCCGCCTCGGGGTAGGTGACCGGGACGTTGAGCGTGAGGTCACGCCCGCGCCGGCCGAAGAGCGGGTGCGGGGTCACGCGAAGCGTGACGAGGAGGTCCCCGGCGAGTCCGCCGTCACGTCCCGGTTCGCCGCGTCCTTTCACGCGGATCCGCTTGCCGTCCTCGACGCCGGCGGGAACGCGCACCCGCACCCGGCGTTCGCGGCGCTCGAGCCCGGTCCCGAAGCACGTCGGGCAGGGGTCGACGACCTTCGTCCCCCGGCCGTGGCATTCCGTGCACGTCGTCGCCAGCGAGAACAGGCCCTGGTTGTCGTTCACCACCCCGGATCCGCCGCAGCGGGGGCAGACAGCCGGCATCGTGCCCGGTTTCGACCCCGAACCGCCGCAGCTGTGGCACGCCACCGGCGTCGTGACGTTGACGGTCGTCACGACCCCCTCGACGGCCTCGGCGAAGGCGAGGTGCAGTTCGGCCTCGACGTCGTCGCCTCGTCGGGGTCCTGCGGCCGGTCCACCGCGTCGCCGTCCTCCTCCCTGGCGAAACACGCCGCCGAACAGGTCGGAAAGGTCGCCGATGTTGAAGTTGAACCCGCCGGGCTGACCGAATCCCGGGCCGGCGGCGCCGAGCCGGCGGACCTCGTCGTACTCCTTGCGCTTGTCCGGATCGCCGAGTACGTCGTAGGCGGCGGAGATCTCCTTGAAACGGTCCTCGTGCCCGGGGTTGGCGTCCGGGTGGTGCTGCTTGGCGAGCCGGCGATAGGCGCGGGTGATCTCCTTGTCGGGCGCGTCCGGACGGACGCCGAGCACCTTGTAGTAATCGGTCTCGAACCACTCCCGCTGGGCTGTCACGCGACGCCTAGCCCTCCACCTTCACCATCGCGGGCCGCAGCACCCGCCCTTTCAGGCCGTACCCGGCCCGCATCACCTCGACGACCCGCACGCCGTCGTCGGCGGGGGTCCCGGCCTCCTCGTCCGGGCCCTCGGGCACCTCGCGGGGCACGTGGGCCACCGCGTCGTGGATCGTCGGGTCGAATGGCACGCCGACGCCGTCGATCCGCTCGAGGCCCTCCTGGGCGAGCGTGTCGCGCAGCAACGAGTTGATCTGCCCGAGAGCGCTCCTCAGGTGAGCGGCGGTCGCCTCCTCCTCGCCGACGTGGGCGATCGCGAGATCGAGCGCATCGAGCACCGGGAAGAGCCGCTCCACGACCGCCTCGGACGCCCGCGTGAGCAGGTCGGTCTGCTGGCGCACGGTCCGTTTCCGGAAGTTCTCGAACTCCGCCTGGAGCCTCCGGAGGGCGTCGAGGTAATCGTCGCGCTCGGCGGTCAACTCGGCGAGCGCGTCCTCGGGCCTGGGTTCGTCGGCCGCCTCCTGGTCGTGGTCCGCGAGGACGGGGGCGTCCCGCCCGTCATCGGCCGGACCGGACTCGCCCGGCCCGGGCCCGGTGAGAGGGTCGTCCCCGGTCATGCCCCGGCCGACCCGGCGTCGTCGACGATCTCGGCGTCGACGACCTCGTCATCGGAAGGCGGGGTCCCCGAGGCATCGGACGCACCGCCACCGGTGGCCGAGGACTGGGCCGACGCCTGCTCGTACAGGCGCTGGGCGAAGGCCTGGGATGCCGACAGCAGAGCGTCGGAAGCCGAACGGATCGCTTCGACGTTCGACCCGGTGAGGGCTTCTTTCAAGCCCTTCAGCGCCGTCTCCACGCGGTCCTTCTCGTCGCCCGTGAACTTCGAGCCCTCGTCCTTGAGAAGCTTCTCGGTCCGGTGGACCAGGGTGTCCGCCTGGTTGCGCGTCTCCGCCTCTTCCTTGCGCCTCCGGTCGTCGGCGGCGTGCTGCTCGGCGTCCCGCACCATTCGTTCGATCTCGTCATGCGGCAACGAGGTTTGGCCGGTGATCGTCATCGACTGCTCCTTGGAAGTCGCGCGGTCCTTGGCGGAGACGTGGACGATGCCATTGGCGTCGATGTCGAAGGTCACCTCGATCTGCGGGATGCCCTGCGGTGCCGGCGGTAGGTCGACGAGCTGGAACTTGCCGAGCGTCTTGTTGTACATCGCCATCTCGCGTTCGCCCTGCAGGACGTGAATCTAGACCGACGGCTGGTTGTCCTCGGCCGTCGTGAAGACCTCGGACCGCTTCGTCGGGATCGTCGAGTTCCGCTCGATGAGGCGGTGCATGATGCCGCCTTTCGTCTCGATACCGAGGCTGAGCGGCGTCACGTCGAGGAGCAGGATGTCCTTCACCTCGCCCTTCAGCACGCCGGCCTGGATCGCCGCGCCGACGGCGACGACCTCGTCGGGGTTGACGCCCTTGTGGGCCTCCTTGCCGGACATCTCGCGGACGAGCTGCTGGACGGCCGGCATGCGAGTCGAACCGCCGACCAGGATGACGTGGTGGATGTCGGAGTTCGTCAGCCCGGCGTCCTTCATCGCCTGTTCGAACGGGCCGCGGCACGCCTGGACGAGGTCCTCGGTCAACTCCTCGAACTTGGACCGCGTCAGCTTGACGTCGAGGTGCTTGGGCCCGTCGGAGGTGGCCGTGATAAACGGGAGGTTGATCGCCGTCTCCTGGACGGCGGACAGCTCGATCTTGGCCTTCTCGGCGGCCTCCTTCAGCCGCTGCAGCGCCATCTTGTCGTTCGACAGGTCGACGCCTTCGTTGTCCTTGAACGACTTCACGAGCCAGTCGATGACCCGCTGGTCCCAGTCGTCGCCGCCGAGATGGGTGTTGCCCGAGGTCGACTTGACCTCGAAGACGCCCTCGCCGATCTCGAGCACCGACACGTCGAACGTCCCCCCACCGAGGTCGAACACGAGGATTGTCTGGTCGGCGCCCTCCTTGTCCAGCCCGTAGGCGAGGGCCGCGGCCGTCGGCTCGTTGATGATCCGCAGCACCTCGAGCCCGGCGATCTGACCCGCCTCCTTCGTCGCGGTGCGCTGGGCGTCGTCAAAGTAGGCCGGCACGGTGATCACGGCCTGGTTCACGCTGTCACCGAGGAACGCCTCGGCATCGCGCTTCAGCTTCTGGAGGATCCGGGCGGATATCTCCTGCGCCGTGTAGGCCTTCCCGTCGATGTCGATCGTCCAGCTCGTTCCCATCTGCCGCTTCACCGACCGGACGGTGCGGTCCGGGTTCGTTATCGCCTGACGCTTCGCGACCTCGCCCACGAGCACCTCGCCCGACTTCGCGAAAGCGACGACCGACGGGGTCGTGCGACCTCCCTCGGCGTTGGGGATGACCGTTGGCTCGCCGCCTTCCAGGACCGCCACGACCGAGTTCGTCGTCCCGAGGTCGATACCGACCGCCTTTGCCATTCGTCCTGCCTCCACTGATCTGATGTCCTGTCCGGGCAGCTCGCTGCATCACGGCCGCCGGCCACCCGGCTTGTTAACCGACACTATAGCAAAGTTAAGTGTATAGTTGTCAACTTATTGCCCCAGTAGAAGTGCTGGTCACAGGGGGAGCGGAGCCGCGCCGGGACGTGTCGCCCCGACGACCCGCGCCGTGCCCGGCGCGAAGCCAAACGGTGCACGGGAACGGACACGCCCCGGTGCGGTCCCACGAAGCCGCGCCGCGCTCGCTACCCTGAGGCGGTGCACACCCTCGTGATCCTCCGCCACGGCGAAAGCGTGTGGAACGCCTCCAACCTGTTCACCGGCTGGACGGACGTCGACCTGTCGCCGAAGGGCGAGGAGGAGGCCCGGGCGGCGGGCGCGGCGCTGGCCGCCGAGCCCGGTCTCGTCATCGACGTCGTCCACACCTCCGTTCTCACGCGCGCCGTCCGGACCTGCGACATTGCCCTCTCCGTCGCCGGCCGCAGCTACCTCCCGGTGCACCGGCACTGGCGGCTCAACGAGCGCCACTACGGGAAGCTCCAGGGGACGAACAAGAAGGAGGCCAGCGAGCGTTTCGGTGCCGACCAGGTGAAGGCGTGGCGCCGCGGCTACGCCACCCCGCCCGACCCGGTGCCCCTCGACGACCCCAACCACCCGGTGAACGACCCCCGCTACGCCGACGTCCCTCCTGACGCCCTCCCGGGCTCGGAGTGCCTCGCCGACGTTGTGCGCCGGCTCATCCCCTACTTCGAGGACCGGATCGGCAAGGACCTCCTCGAGGGGCGCACGGTGCTCGTCGTCGCCCATGGCAACAGCTTGCGCGCCCTCGCCAAGTACGTCGAGCACCTGAGCGACGACGAGATCGTCTCGCTCGACATCCCGACGGGGGTCCCCCGCGTCTACGAGCTCGACGAGAGCCTGCACCTCGTCTCCGCCCGCTACCTCGGCGACCCCGAGGCGATCCGCGCCGCGGCGGAGGCGGTCGCCCGCCAGGCTGGCTGACCCGCGCTACTCGCGCGGTTGCCGGGCTCGGGCCTTAGCTGTCCGCTTCTTGCCGGAAGTTCTCGAAGTAACGGCTCGGCGTCGGACCCCGCTGGTTCTGGTACTTCGAGCCGAGCGACTTCGAGCCATAGGGCCGCTCGGCCGGCGATGTCATGGCCAGAAAGCTGATCTGGCCGATCTTCATGCCCGGGTAGACGGTGATTGGCAGGCTGGCGACGTTCGACAGCTCGAGGGTCAGATACCCGGCGAACCCGGGGTCGACGAATCCGGCGGTCGAGTGGATGAGCAGGCCCAGCCGGCCGAGACCCGACTTGCCCTCGAGCCGCCCGACGAGATCGTCGGCCAGCGCCACCCTCTCGAGCGTCGAACCCAGCACGAACTCCCCGGGATGCAGGATCAACGGCTCATCGCGACTTATCTCGACGAGCTCGGTGAGCGACTCCTGGTTCTCCTTCACGTCGATGACGCGTGCGGTATGGCTCCGGAAGACGCGGAAGTAGCGGTCGACGTGAAGATCGACCGAGGACGGTTGGATGGCGGTCTCGTCGAGCGGATCGATGACGATGCGACCCGCCGCTAGGGCCTCGCGGATAGACGTGTCGGAAAGGATCATCTTCGGTTCGCACGATACAGTGACGGCGGTGACTTGAGGGATCCGGAGGCTCGCGAACGGTTCGAGTCGTCCGATCGGGCTGGCGAGCGTAGTTCAGCGGCAGAACATCAGCTTCCCAAGCTGAGAACGCGGGTTCGATTCCCGTCGCTCGCTCCACGGCTTTCCTGCCGCGCGATTCCTCTCGCCTTGTCCCCCTCCGCATTGCCTGAATACCCCCGTTTCGCGCCGGGGCCTGGAGTTTTGCCTTTGCTACCGTCAGGCGATGCCGCCGCCGGATCTCTCAGCTCGAGAAACCGAGGATCCCCGTGTCCCAGCAAGGGTCGTGCCGGATGGGGGGCGTGCTCGTCGGTGGGTCGCCCTGACGGCCATCCTCGCCTTCGGCGTCGGCGTGCCGTTCGTCCTCTCCCTGACGACCCACAGCATCTCCATCCCCCACAACGACTCCTGGTCGTACAGCAAGGCCGCCGAGATCTTCGCCCGGACAGGGCAAATCCAGCTCCAGAACTGGAATCGCAGCGCGCTGGTCGGCCAGTTGGTGCTGCTCGGACCACTGGGCCGGTGGATCTGGGTCCAGCAGACCGCCGTTGCCGTGCTCGGCGTCGTCGGCCTCTTGCTCACCTTCCGGATTCTGGCGAGGCGCCTCGCCCCGGGAACTGCCCTGTTGGGAACGGCGCTCGTCGCGGTGCTCCCCGGTTACGGGTTGATCTCGACGTCGTTCATGGACGCCATCCCGGCCTTCACCGCCGCGGTCGGGTGCATTGCCGTGGCCGACGTCGCGATCGAAAGACAATCACCGGCTCTCCTCGCCGCGGCGCTCGCGATCGGGTTCGTCGGCTTCACGATCCGGGAAGAGGTCCTGGCGGCGCTCATAGCCGCCGTCGCGGCGGCCCTGTCTGTTTGGCGCCACCGCCACGTCCTCACCGTCGTCTCGATGGCGGCGGTCTTGGTCGCGGCCATGGCGGCGTTCGAGATCTGGCGGACCCATCTCCCCGACGCCGACCGTCCGGTGATCCGGTTCTACCTTCATGACGCGCTGAACGGCGCCGCGCGCAGCTACTTCACGCTCGCCTTGTTCCTGTTACCGGCGGTGCTTGCTTCCGGCGTGCTCCGGCGCCCGTCACGCCTCGGTGTGGCACTGGCCGTGCCGGCCGGGGTGATCGGCTGGGCCACCGTGTCGCGCTTCGGCTCCCTGACCTTCCTGGGCAACTACCTCGGGTCGAGCGGTGCCTACGCCACCGCCGACATCGGGGTCCGGGTCCTGTTCCCCAGCGCCGTAATGGACATCGTGCTCGTCGCCGCCCTCGTTTCGGGAATCCTGTTCCCCGCCGTCGTCGTGATGAGATGGCGCGCCCTGGACCCGATGCTCGCCGCCCTCGGCATCCTCGCGTTCCTCGGCGTGGTCGGCGAATGCCTCGCCGGCGAACTCGTCTACGACCGCGATCTTCTCGTGCTCGTCCTTCCCGCCGCCGTCCTCTGCCTGCGCGCGCCGGCCCGACGCCCCGAGCCCTGGGTGAGCGCGGTACCGCTCGCGGGGCTCGCCGCACTGTCGCTCCTCCTCTGCGCCAACGCCCTGGCCCGCGACGGCGCCATCTGGGGAACGGCGGACCGGCTGGTCGCCAGGGGTGTCCCGGCAACGGGGATCGACGCCGGACTGGACTGGGTGGCCTACCACTCGCCGACGCCGGTGGTCCGCGGCCAGCCCGAGAACCCAGCGGAACTGGGCTTCTGGGATCAGCTGTTCCCCGACTTCCGGTCCTGCTTCGCGATCACGGTGTCGCCATTGCCCGGCCGCAGGCCAGTCGAGCGCGTCACGTACTCGACCTACGCGGTCGCCGGCACCTCGGTGCTCGACGTCTACCGGCTGGGCTCCTGCGCCACCACGGCCGGCTCCGCGCGCCGGGGGACTGCTCCCGCGTCCGGCCCTCCGGGGCTGCCGGGCTGATTCTTCCGGCCGCCGTCCGCGGCGACTCGTCAGGGCTCCGGCGATCCACGCATGAGGGCTCGTCGCAGGGAAAACCGGGCGACGACCCCCCGGGGTGCGACAACGCTCGGCAGCCCGGCGACCGAACTCGCGGGGATGGCCGTCTGCTGACCGCCGAGATGCGGGGCGCCACCGCCTCAGACTGGAGCCAGGGTTTCAGCAGCTTCCCCAGATGGGAACGCGAGTTCGACTCCCGTCGCTCGCCGCCGGGCATCTCTCGGCGCGGGCGTTCCCCTTTCCCGTTAAGTCGGGAAGGGGCTGCTCGCAGCCCGTGTCTGGGGACCCTCCTTTGGTACCGTCTCGTGATGCAATCGACGCTCCAGCGACCGGCCACGGGCGTCCGCACGGCGCGGCTCTTCGCCAAAGTGGCGCCGTGGCGGAGCGGTGTCCGCCGAAGGACCGCTCTGGCGTCCCTCGTCGTTTTCGCGGTCGGCGTGCCGTTCATCCTCGCCCTGACGACCCACAGCCTCTTCATCCCCCACAACGACGGGTGGTCCTACAGCAAGGCGGCCCAACTGTTCGCCGAAACCGGGGCCATCCACCTTCAGAACTGGAACCGCAGCGCGCTGATCGGCCAGCTGGTGATGCTCGGTCCGCTGGGTCGCTGGATCTGGGCCCAACAGACCGCCATGGCCGTGCTCGGTGTGGCTGGCCTGCTCCTCACGTACCGGATCCTCGTGAGACGGCTGACCCCTGGGCGCGCCCTGCTGGGAACGGCGCTCGTCGCCGTGCTTCCCGGCTACGGATTGCTTTCGACCTCGTTCATGGACACGATCCCGTCGTTCGTCGCCGCAGTTGGATGCCTGGCCGTCGCCGACATCGCGCTCGAGCGACGGTCCCCGGTCCTCCTGGCCACCGCACTCGCCATCGGGTTCTTCGGCGTCACCATCCGGGAGGAGGTCCTCGCGGCGGCTGCCGCTGTCGTGGTGGGGGCGCTGCTCGCGTGGGGCCGGGCCCGCGCCCGCACCGTCATCATGATGGCCGCCGTCTTCCTTGTCGCGTTCGCGGTGTTCGAGGTCTGGCGTTCGGGACTCCCCTACGGTGACCGGCCGGCGATCTGGCTGACGCCAGTCATCGGCCTGGAACATTCCGCACGCGCGTACCTGACCATCGCGCTGTTGCTGTTCCCCGCGGTGCTCGTCTCCGGTGTGTTGCAGCGCCCGTCCCGACGTGTGCTGGCGATGTGCGTCCCGGGTGCGCTGGTCGGGTTCGCCACAGTCCTGCGCCTCCACAGATCGATCTTTCTCGGCAACTACTTCAGGCCCGACGGCGCCTACGCCGCGGCCGTGTTCGGGGCCCACATCGTCATCCCGGCCGCCGCCATGACCGTCCTCATTGTGGCGGCACTGGTCTCCGGCGTGCTCCTGCCCGCCGTCATCGTGACGAGGTGGCGCGATCTCGATCCGATGCTCGCGACCCTCGGCATCCTGACGATCCTCGGCATCATCGGCGAATCCTTCCTTTCCGAGATCGTCTTCGACCGCGATCTCATCGTGCTGCTGCTGCCCGGCGCCGTCCTGTGCCTGCGGACGCGGGTGCCGCGCACAAGACTGTGGATGAGCGCCGCGCCGCTGGCGGGCCTGGCGGCGGTGTCGCTCCTCCTCTGCGCCAACGCCATGGCCCGCGACGCCGCCGTCTGGGAGGCGGCGGACAGTCTCGTCGCCCGGGGTGTCCCGGCGACGAGCATCGATGCCGGGCTGAACTGGGTCGGCTACCACGCGACCACGCCGGTAGTGCGCGGGCTCGACCAGCCAGGAGACCCGCTGGACTTCTGGGCGCCGATGTTCCCTGATTCCCGGGCCTGTTATGCGATCACGGAGGGGCGGAAACGCGGACTCACGGTCCTCGAGCGAATCCCCTTCCGGACCTACGCGGTCTTCAGCACGACCAAGCTCCACGTCTACCGGCTGGGACCGTGTCCGACCCGTGTCAGCTCGTAGGAAGGACGACCGTCGCCCCGCCGGGCTCGAGACGCTCGCCGACGACGTGCCCCGAGCGGGTCCACGCTTCCTCGGTCAGCGACCCCCCGATGAGCTCGTCGTGGTCACGGCGTGACGACGAGAAGCAGGGGGAGTTCGGCGACGACGCCCCAGGGCGCGACGACACTCAGCGAGCCGACGTCCGAGCCGGCCGGCTCCCCCGCCAGGTCGGTCGGCGAGACACCGGTCCTGGTCGAGACCCGCTCGGTGAGCCTGAGCCCGTGCCACACGACGACGAAGGACGCTCGGCGCGGCGCGACGAGTGAAACGCTGGCATTGCCGTGCCGAAGGGCGATGGTGACGACCGTCGCGCCGGGCGCCACCACCCGGTAGGCGACGAGCCCGTCCGTCGTCGCGTCGAGCAGGGCCTCGTCGACCTGGGCAGCACCCCAGAGTCCGTCGGGCTGACCGAGGGCGGCGGAGACGACGAGCACGCCCTGATGGTGAAGCGTGCGGAAGGCGGCGGTGACAAGACAGCCCTTCGCCTCGAGCGTCCAGCCGGACTTCACCCCCTGTATCCCGTCGACGCCGATCGCCGGGTTGGCGTTCCAGATGCTCCTCACGACGGGGAAGGGGAGGTCCGCCCGGCGGACGATCCCCCGGATCACGGCACTTCCCATGAGATCGGAGGCGAGCCTCGCCTGGTCGGCCGCGGTGCTCACCGAAGCCGGGTCGACGCCACTCACGTCGGCGTAATGGGTCGAGGCGAGCCGAAGCGACCTCGCCGTCGCGTTCATCTTGGCGACGAACCGCCAGACGCTGCCGGCATCCCAGTCGGCGAGCATGACGGCGATGTTGTCGCCCGAAGGGATGAGCAGCGCCTCGAGGAGCTGGCGCTCCGAGAGGATCTCGCCCGCGACGACCTTCACGGTGCTGTCGCCCGCCATCTCCTCCGCCCCGAACGTCGCCACGTCGAACCTTGTGACCCGGATATCCGGGCCCGATTCGCCCGGCTTGAGCGGGTGATCGTGAAGAACCACGTAGGCCGTCATCATCTTCGTCAGGCTCGCGATCGGGACCGGCCGCTCCGCCGGTGACCGTCCGACGATCCCGACGCCGCGCACCGCCACGGCGGCCTGCCCGGCCTCGGGCCAGCGCAGCACCGGCGCGGCGCCCGGGACGACGGCCGTCGTCACGACCCGGATCGCCTCTCTCCAGCCGCTCGCCGCGACGCTCCCCACGGGGCGGACGGGCGACGCGATGTGGCGGCCCGTGACGACGGCCTGCGGGACCGACACGGCGACACCGAGCGCGGCGAGGGTCAAGAGGGCGGCCGCCGTCCTGCCGCGCCGCCCCACCCGGGGGGTGCGCCGGTGACGGTGACGGCGGGAAGGTTTGTCACCCCGAATCCCCTGCGCGATGGGCACGATCGGCTCGCTCACGCGTTGACCCCCTGCAATCGGTGCTGGCGAATTCGCTGGGAATCTACCTGGTGCCGGTCCGACCGGCACCGTGGCGGAGCCTGTTTCTTGTGACGGAGCCGCGTCGCGCCCGCCCGCCCCGGCGGTGCCGCGCGGGCGTAGCCTCGGTGACATGCCCCCTCTCCGCCGTGGCCACCTCTCCGAAGCCTCGCTCGCCCCGCCCAAGGGCGAGACCGCCGGGGAGGTCTTCGGGTTGCACGGCGTCGTGATCGAGCAGATCCTGAGCGGCGAGCTCGTCGCGCCGGTCGACCACGACCAGCCTCACGACGAGTGGGTCGTCCTGCTCGACGGCCGCGCCGAACTCGACTTGGAGGGCGAACGCTGCGCGCTCGTCCCGGGCGACTGGATCTTCATCCCCCGCCACACGCCGCACCGATTGGTCCGCACCGACCCGGGATCGCGGTGGCTCGCCGTCCGCTCCGCCGGCGAGGCACCCGAGGAGGTGCTCCCGCCCATCCGGCGCGCCCCCACCCGGTGACGGGAGACGACCCCTGGGACCTCGCGCGCTTCGTCGCGGCCCAGGACGACGGCAACACCTACGAGCACGCAGTCGGCGAGCTGCGCTGCGGGCGGAAGACGCGGCACTGGATGTGGTTCGTCTTCCCGCAGATCGCCGGGCTCGGCCGCTCGGCGATGTCGCGCCACTTCGCCATCTCCTCGCTCGACGAGGCCCGGGCCTATCTCGCGCACCCGGTCCTCGGCCCGCGCCTCCTCGCCTGCGCGGGGATCCTCGCAACGGCCGGCGAGGCGCCGGCAGAGGAAGTCCTCGGGGAGATCGACGCGATGAAGCTGCGCTCCTCGATGACGCTCTTCGCCCTGGCCTTACCCGACGAGCCGGTCTTCCGACGCGTGCTCGACCTGCACTTCGGGGGCCGGGCCGACCCCGCCACCGAGGCGATCGTCTGAGACGGCGCGTCACCGCGTCCCGGCGGGCGCGAGCCGCGACCAGACGAGCCGCGAGATCCCCCCAATCGTCGAGATCCCATAATCCTCGGTGAGGTTGCCGTTGGTGAGCACGGCGACGATGTAGGCGCGACCCTGGCCGTTCACGTAGCCGATGCTGTTGATCTGCCAGTCGTCGTCGACGATCGGCACCCAGCCGTTCTTCAGCGCCACGGTCACGCCCGCCGGCGGCCCGGCGCAGATCCCCCACCGGTCGTACGGGATCACGTTCTCCATGAGGTGCAGCTCATAGGCGCGCGAGGTCGCGTCGAGGAGCTTGTTGGCGAAGACGAGATGCTCGACGAGGCGGACCTGGTCGAGCGCCGTCGTCATCGTCTCGCCCCAGTAGCCCTCGGTGTTCGGTGCCGTGTCGGTGAGCCTGGCCAGCGAGTCGTAGCGCGCGACCGCCGCCGCCCCGCCGACCTCGTCCCACAGGTCCGTCGCGTCGTCGTTGTCGCTCTCCTCGATCATCCCGGTGGCGAGATACTCGTCGTCCGTGTCGAGCGGCCGGTACGTCGCCTGCTCCTGATGGAGCAGTGTCTCGAGGATGTCGACCTTCACGATGCTCGCCGTCTGTTCGGTGACACCGGGCCGGTAGAGGTAGAGCGCGTGGTTCTCCATGTCGTACAGGGCGGCCGTGATGTCGCCCCGGCGGGTCCGCAGGTAGGTCTGCATCGCCGCGGTCGTGAACGGGTCCGCCTGCGGCATGGACCGCCTCACCGCCCCGAAAGACACACCCTGCCGAGCCGCCGGTTGCGCAGCCGACGCCGCTCCCAGCGAGCATGCGGCCAGGGACACGACGGCCGAGGCGACGGATGCCAGGCGGAACGTCGCCCTCCTGCGCAGGGAAGCACTCATCAGAACCTCCTCGATTCCGGCAGCCGTCGGGCTAGTTGCTAGCAGGCGGGATCCGGGTCCGGGTGGCGCCGGGAGTCGTCCGACCGCGCCTCAGGCGAGCGCCACCTCACCGGGGCGGAGCGGCCAGGGCAGGTCGGTCGATCCCGTGAGATAGACGTCGACCGCCGCCGCGAGGGACCTGCCCTCGGCGACAGCCCAGACGATGAGGCTCTGGCCCCTTGCCATGTCGCCGCAGGCAAAGACCCCATCGGCGCTGGTCATGTAGTTGGCGTCGACGGCGACGTTCTCGCGCCTGTCGAGCGCCAGCCCGAGCTCGCCGACGACGCCGCGTTGCTCGGGACCGGAGAAACCGAGCGCCAGCAGCACGAGGTCGGCCTCGATCTCCCGGCGCGTGCCCTCGACCACTTCGAAGCGCCGGTCGACGGGACGCACCGAGTCGACGGCGAGACCTGCCACCGCCCCGTGGCCGTCGTCGAGGAAGGACGAGGTGGCCAGCGAGTAGAGACGCTCCCCGCCCTCCTCGTGGGCGGCGGCGAGGTGCAGGGTGCGCGGCCAGGTCGGCCAGGGATTGCCGGGCGGCCGGGTGGCGGGTGGCTCGGGAAGGATCTCGATCTGGCGGACCGATGCCGCCCCCTGGCGGTGCACCGTGCCCAGGCAGTCGGCCCCCGTGTCGCCGCCGCCCAGGATGGCGACCCGCCTGCCGGCGGCGTCGATCGGCGGCGAACCGAGCACGCCCTCGCAGACGAGGTTGGCACCCTTCAGGAACTCCATCGCAAAGTGGATCCCGGAGAGCTCGCGCCCTGCGACCCGCAGGTCACGCGGTCTCGTCGAGCCGACCGCCAGTACGACGGCATCGTGGTCGGCCCTCAGCTGCGCCGCCGGGATCACCCTCGCGTCCGGCGCCGCCGTCCCCGGGACCTCGTCGGCCGCGTCCCCGCCGATCGCCGTGCGCACCTCGAAGCGCGTTCCTTCGGCCAGCATCTGCTCGAGACGGCGGTCGATCACCGCCTTCTCCATCTTGAATTCCGGCACGCCGTAGCGGAGGAGTCCGCCGAGCTTCTCGGCCCGCTCGTAGACCGTGACCTCGTGACCCGCCCGGGTCAGCTGCTGCGCCGCGGCCAGCCCCGCCGGGCCGGACCCGACCACGGCGACGCGCCGGCCGGTCGCCGGCGAACAAAGCTGCGGTTTCAGGTCCGCCGTGACCCACTCGGAAATCTCGAACTCGACCTGCTTGATCGACACCGGTTCGGCATTGATACCGAGCACGCAGGAGCCTTCGCAGGGGGCTGGGCAGAGCCGGCCGGTGAATTCCGGGAAGTTGTTCGTCGCGTGCAGGCGGTCGGCCGCCTGCGCCATGTCGCCGCGCCAGACCAGGTCGTTCCACTCCGGGATCAGGTTGCCGAGCGGGCATCCCTGGTGGCAGAAGGGGATCCCGCAGTCCATGCAGCGCGCCGCCTGCACGCGCAGCTGGTCGCCCGGAAAGGGCAGGTAGACCTCGCGCCAGTCGCGGAGACGCTCGGCGACCGGGCGGCGGACGGGCCCCTCGCGCTCGAACTTCAAGAACCCCCGGGGATCAGCCATGCGCCGCCGCCATCACGGCATCGTCGACCGACTCGCCGCGCTCGACCGCCTCGCGGGTCGCCTCGAGCACCCGCCGGTAGTCGATCGGCATGACCTTCTTGAAGTCCTCGAGGACGCCGGGCATCGACCCGAGGAGCCGCGTCGCCAAGGCCGAGCCGGTGAGCACCCGGTGACGCTCGATCACGGCGGCAAGGAACGCGCGGTCGTCGTCGCCGAGCGGGTCGAGGTCGACCATCTGCCGGTTGAGCCGCCTGTCGAGCAGCCCCTCGGGGTCGTAGACGTAGGCGACACCGCCCGACATCCCGGCCGCGAAGTTGCGCCCAGTCGGACCGAGAACGACGGCCCGCCCGCCCGTCATGTACTCGCAGCCGTGGTCGCCGACGCCCTCGACGACGGCTGTCGCGCCGGAGTTGCGGACGCAGAAGCGCTCGCCGACCTGCCCGGAGATGTAGAGCTCACCACCGGTCGCCCCGTAGGCGCAGACGTTGCCGGCGATGATGTTCTCCTCGGCGACGAATCCGGCGCCCAACGGCGGACGGACGACGACGGTGCCGCCGGAAAGCCCCTTGGCCAGGTAGTCATTCGTGTCCCCGTAGAGGATGATCTCGACGCCGCGCGGGATGAAAGCGCCGAAGCTCTGGCCGCCCGAGCCCGTCAGCGTGATCTCGATCGTGCCGGGCGGCAGGCCCTCCCCGCCGTATCGGCGACTCACCTCGGCGCCGAGCATCGTGCCGACCGTGCGGTGCACGTTGCGCACGGGCAGCGAGATCCGGACCGGTTCCCGCCTCTCGAGGGCCGGCCGCGCTAGCTCGATCAGCTCCTTGTCGAGGGCGCGTGCGAGCCCGTGGTCTTGCGCGCGCACCTGGTGCAGCTCGGTCGTGCCGAGGTACGGCTCTACCCGGCACAGAAGCGGCCGCAGGTCGAGCCCGGCCGCCTTCCAGTGCTGGACGGCCGGTTCGACGTCGAGGCACTCGACGTGGCCGACGGCCTCGTCGAGGGTGGCGAAGCCGAGGGCGGCGAGGTACTCCCGCACCTCCTCAGCGACGAACCGGAAGTACGTCTCGACGTGCTCGGCGCGCCCGGCGAAGCGCTTGCGCAGCTCCGGGTTCTGGGTCGCGATCCCGACCGGGCAGGTGTCGAGGTGGCAGACGCGCATCATCACGCAGCCCATCACGACGAGGGGAGCGGTCCCGAAGCCGAACTCCTCGGCGCCGAGCAGCGCCCCCACGATGACGTCGCGGCCGGTCTTCATCTGTCCGTCGACCTGGACGACGATGCGGTCACGCAGCGCGTTGCGCACCAACGTCTGCTGGGTCTCCGCGAGGCCCAGCTCCCATGGTGCGCCGGCGTGCTTGATCGAGGTGAGCGGCGAGGCGCCGGTACCGCCGTCCTCGCCCGAGATGAGCACGACGTCGGCGTGCGCCTTGGCGACGCCCGCCGCGACCGTGCCGACGCCCACCTCGGCGACGAGCTTGACGTGGATCCGGGCCCGGTCGTTGGCGTTCTTCAGGTCGTGGATCAGCTGGGCGAGGTCCTCGATCGAGTAGATGTCGTGGTGCGGCGGCGGTGAGATCAGGCCGACGCCGGGCGTCGAGTACCGGGTCTTGGCGATCCAGGGGTAGACCTTCTGGCCCGGCAGCTGACCGCCCTCACCGGGCTTGGCTCCCTGGGCCATCTTGATTTGCAGGTCGTCAGCGTTCACGAGGTACTCGCTCGTCACCCCGAAGCGGCCCGAGGCGACCTGCTTCACGGCGGATCTGCGCGAGTCGCCGTTCGGGTCGGGCACGTAGCGCTCCGGGTCTTCGCCCCCCTCGCCCGAGTTCGAACGGGCGCCAAGGCGGTTCATCGCCACGGCGAGAGTCTCGTGCGCCTCGGACGAGATCGAGCCGTAGGACATCGCGCCGGTCGAGAAATGCCGGACGACCGCCTCGATGGGCTCGACCTCGTCGAGCGGGATCGGCGGGCGCGGCGCCCCCTCGCCGGTTCGCAGCCGGAGTAGTCCGCGCAGCGTCGCCAGCCGCTCGGACTGATCGTCGACGAGCCGCGAGTACTGCTTGAACACGGCGTAGTCCCCCGTCCGCGTCGCCTGCTGGAGCTTGAAGACGGTCGACGGGTTGAAGAGGTGGTGCTCGCCGTCGCGGCGCCAGTGGTAGTCGCCTCCGGTCTCGATCTCGCGGTGGGCGAGCTCGCCCGCACGACCGGCGAAGGCCAGGTGGTGCCGGCGCGCAACCTCCTCTGCCACCACTTCGAGGCCGACGCCGCCGAGCTTGCTCGTCGTCCCGGTGAAGTAGCGGTCGACGAGATCCTGGTCGAGGCCGATCGCCTCGAAGACCTGGGCGCCCGTGTACGAGGCGATGGTCGAGATCCCCATCTTCGACATCACCTTCAGCACGCCCTTGCCGGCGGCCTTCACGTAGTTGCGGACGGCCCTGCGCTCCGGCAGCTCGATGACGCCGCGCCGCGCCATGTCGATCACGGAGTCCACCGCCAGATACGGGTTGACGGCGGCGGCGCCGTAGCTGACGAGCAGCGCCATGTGGTGCGTCTCGCGGGCGTCGCCCGCCTCGACGATCAGTCCGGCCCGGGCACGGGCCTTCTCCCGGACGAGGTGCTGGTGGACCGCCGACACGAGTAGCAGCGACGGGATCGGCGCGAGTTCCGGGCTGGCGTGGCGGTCCGAGAGGATGACGACGTTCGCCCCGCCGTCGATCGCCCGCATCACCTCGGCACAGATCGCCGTGAGAGCGGCCTCCAAGGCCCCGCCACCGCCGGCCACCTCGAAAAGGCCGTCGACGACGAAGGACTTGAACCCCGGCGTCTCGCCGTGCTCGTTGACGTAGACGAGCTTGGCGAGCTCGTCGTTCGAGATGATCGGGAACTCGAGCGTGATCTGACGGCACGAAGCCGGCGTCGGCTCCAGGAGGTTCTGCTCCGGGCCGATCGTCGCCGAGAGCGAGGTGACGAGCTCCTCGCGGATGGCGTCGAGGGGCGGGTTCGTCACCTGGGCGAAGAGCTGCGAGAAGTACTCGAACATGAGCCGTGACCGGTCAGAGAGCACGGCGATCGGCGTGTCCGAGCCCATCGAGCCCGTGGGCTCCAGGCCGGTGCGGGCCATCGGCGCGACGATCACCCGCAGCTCCTCGTCGGTGTACCCGAAGAGGCGCTGCTGGAGTACGAGCGAGCCGTGCCGCGGCACGAGCATCTCGCGGTGCGGCAGCCGGTCGAGGTCGACGAGGTTCCCGGCGAGCCACTCGCCGTAGGGGTGCTCGGCGGCGAGGCCGGCCTTCACCTCGGCGTCGTCGATGATCCGCCCCTCGGCCGTGTCGACGAGGAAGATCCGCCCCGGCTGAAGACGCCCTTTTCTCACGATGCGTGACGGCTCGATGTCGAGCACGCCCACCTCGGAGGCCATCACGACCAGGCCGTCTGCGGTTACCCAGTACCTCGCCGGACGGAGGCCGTTGCGGTCGAGCGTCGCGCCGATGAGCGTCCCGTCCGTGAAGACGATCGCCGCCGGGCCGTCCCAGGGCTCCATGACGCAGCCGTGGTACCGGTAGAAGTCCCGCCGCGCCGTGTCCATCTCGGCGTGGTTCTCCCAGGCTTCCGGGATCATCATCAACAGCGCGTGCGGGAGCGACCTCCCGCCCAGGTTCAGCAGTTCGAGCACCTCGTCGAACGACGCAGAGTCGCTCCCCCCGGGTGTGATGATCGGCAGTAGCCGGCTGATCTCGCCGGGCAGTAGCTCGCTTGCGAGTCGGGCCTCGCGGGCGCGCATCCAGTTGCGGTTGCCCTGCACCGTGTTGATCTCGCCGTTGTGGGCGACGAGCCGGTAGGGGTGAGCGAGCGACCAGGACGGGAACGTGTTCGTCGAGAAGCGCGCGTGCACGAGCGCGAGCGAACTTGCGAACCGCGGGTCCGAGAGGTCGGCGAAGACCCGCCGAAGTTGCACCGACGAGAGCATCCCCTTGTAGATGAAGGTCCTCGCCGAAAGCGAGGGGAAATAGCACTCGGCGTGGGCGTGTTCTACGCGCTTGCGAAGCGCGTACACGACGCGCTCGAGCTCCATGCCTGAGAGACCGGGTCGGGGACTGGCGGGGTCGGATGCGACGAAGACCTGCCAGAAACTCGGCGCCATCGCCCGTGCCGTCTCGCCAGCGGCCCCCAGCTCGACCGGGACCTCCCGCCACGAAAGCACGGCCAGGCCCTCGTCGGCGGCGACGAGCTCGATCTCGCCCTTCAGCGCCTCGGCGCCAGCGCCATCCCTGGGCAGGAAGCAGATCCCGCTCGCGTACGAGCCGACGGGGGGGAGGGCGACACCGGCGATCTCCCGGAAGAATCGGTCGGGCATCTGCACCGTGATCCCGGCACCGTCCCCGGTCTCGGGGTCGGCGCCGAAGGCGCCGCGGTGGGCGAGGTTCTCGAGGGCGGTGAGGGCGAGATCGACGACCTCGTGGGTGGGGCCCTGCCCGAGCTGCGCGACGAAGGCGATGCCACAGGCATCGTGCTCAAAGCGTGGGTCGTACAAACCTGGTTCGGTCTTGGCTTCGTTCACTTGGATCCGCTTGTCTGTAGGGCGACAACACCGTGCAGATTCGCCGAGTTGCCGGGTCGCCATGGGCCGAGCACCTGAAGCCTACCGGCCACTGTCGTTTCGCTCGAATGCTGACGTGCCCAGGATGCGCCCTTGCAGCGCATCCTGGGCACCCACGATCCACGGACCTCACGACAGGGCCCGCTTCACCTCCATCTCTCGGCAGGCGTCGGGGGACTGCCTGATTCTGCGGTCACCGTCGACCCGGCCCCTAGCCGCCATCGTCGATCTCGGTCGGCGCCCGTGGTGACGACCGACCGCCAGTGCTCGCCGGTAGCGACTCGCCGCCGAGAGACGGCCCGCGCCCGTCCGAGATCATCTGGAGCAGGCGCTCGTCGTCGACGGAGAGATCGACGTACTCGGCGTGCACGGCGAGGTCACCGATGTTGAGCTCGCTCTCTTTCATCCGCAGCGGAATGACGAGGCCGATGAGTTTCAGGAGGATAAACGTGACGGCGCCGTCCCAGACGATGATCGTGAGAGCAGCGAGGAGCTGGACCCAGAGGAGGCCCGGGTGGCCGTAGAGGGCTCCCGCCGCTCCCGCGGAGGGGTCCTTGGCCGCCAGGTAGACAATCATCTTCGGGTCGGCGAAGACGCCGACGAGCAGCCCGCCGAGCAGTCCCGCGAGGCCGTGCGTGTACACGACGCCGAGGGCGTCGTCGACCTTGCTGAACGGCCGAAAGCGGGAGAGCTTGTTGAAGCCGAGCCAGACCAGGCTCGACGCGATCACGCCGATGCAGAGCGCCCCCCAGCCGTTCACATAGCCGGCGGCCGGCGTGATCGCGACGAGGCCCACGATCATCCCGTTGACGGCTCCCAGGAAGTTCGGCTTCTTCGGGCCGAAGTGCATGTCGATGAGCAGCCAGACGAGAAGCGACGCGGCGGTCGCGAGGTTGGTGTTCAGCACCGCGGCCGAGGCGTTGGCCCCCGCGAAGTACGAGTCGCCCCCGTTGAAGCCGTTCCAGCCGAGCCACAGCATCCCGGCACCGACGGCGACGAGCATCAGGTTGGTGGGCGGGAAGGCACAGCGGTCCTTGGCGAGGCGTGGCCCGATCACCCAGGCAGCGACGAAGCCGGACACCCCGGCTGCGAGGTGAATGACGTAGCCTCCGGAGTAGTCGAGCGCCCCACGGGCCGCCCAGTACCCACCGCCCCAAAGCAGCATGGCGTTTACGGTGTAGGCACAGGTGGTCCAGGCGGGGACGAAGACACACCAGGCCTTGAAGCTCATTCGCCCGAGCACGCTCCCCAGGAACAGCAGCGGCGTGATGGCGGCGAACACGAATTGGAAATAGACCATGCTCGAGGTCGGGAAGTGCAGCGCCGGCATCGAGTGGCTGAGGAGCGGGATCGTGGCCTGCCCCTCCTCGTACAGATGAGACAGGACCGATCCCGGCAGCCCGATGAACGGGCTGAGCGCCCCGTGCCAAAGGTTGAACGGGTGGCCGAAGCCCATCTCGTAGGCCCACAGGACCCAGACGACGAGAACGCTCGCGAAGCCGGTGAACGCCATCAGCATCGTGTTCACGGCCCACTTCCGCTTCACGATGCCGGCGTAGAGGACGGCGATGCCGGGCAGGCTCATCAACCCGACGAGCGTCGCCGCGGTCAGCTGCCACGCGTTGTCGCCGGGATTGAGCCAGTGCGGGTAGGGAACGAGCATCCGGTCTTCTCCGCTTGTCACGGCTCCGCGGGCGGCTTGCGCGCGGCGTCACGACCCGTTCGGTCGTTCGGAGATTATGAAGTCCGGATTTCTGGGTTGTGGCTTCTGTGAGAAGGCTGTGTTTCCCGATTGTGAACGGCCGATGAACAACCTTCAGGCGCGACGGCGCCTCCGCCGCGGGGCTTCGACGAGCGAGGGCGGCCGCCAACCGGCGTCGGCCTCGTTGAGGGTCGCGCCGGGCGGGACGAGCTCGTCGATCCGGTCGAGCACATCCACGGGAAGGACGGTCTCCGCCGCCGGTAGCAGCGTTTCCAGCTGCTCGAGCGTCCGCGGCCCGATGATCGGCGCCGTCACCGCCGGGTGCTCGCGGACGAACCCGATCGCCAGCTCGATCATCGAGAGCCCGGCCTCCTCGGCGAGGCTGCCCAGTGCCGAGACGATCCCAAGCTTGCGCTGGTTCTCGGGAAGTGACAGGTCGTAGCGCGTCGGGATCCGCGACGCTCGACGGCTCGTGTTCGGCTTGCCCTCGCCGAAGGAGCCGGAAAGCCAGCCCCCCGCGAGGGGGCTCCAGGGGATGACCCCTAGGCCGTAGCGGAGGCAGACCGGCAGAACATCGCGCTCGACAGCGCGGGCGAGGATCGAGTACGGCGGCTGTTCCGTCGCGAAGCGCTCGCGGCCGCGGCGCTCGGCGACCCACCGCGCCTCGACGATCTCGTGCGCGGGGAAGGTCGAGCTCCCGAAGTAGCGGATCTTGCCGGCCCGCACGAGATCGGTGAGCGCACCGAGCGTCTCGTCGATCGCGCAGTCCGGGTCCGGCCGGTGGACTTGGTAGAGGTCGATGTGGTCGGTTCCGAGCCTGCGCAGGCTCGCCTCGCACTCGCGCGTGATCCACCGCCGCGAGTTGCCACTCTGGTTCGGGTCGTCACCCATCGTGCCGTGGACCTTCGTGGCGAGCACGACCCCGTCACGCCTCCCGCCCGCAAGCGCCTCGGCCACAATCTCCTCCGACTCGCCGGCCGAGTAGACGTCGGCGGTATCGATGAAATTGATCCCGGCGTCGAGCGCCCGGTGCATGATCCGGACGCACTCGCCATGGTCGGTGTTGCCCCAGGAACCGAACATCATCGCCCCGAGGCAGAGCGGGCTGACCCGGACCCCGGTTCGGCCGAGTACACGGTATTCCATGCCGTCAGCGTACTGAACGACACCGCCGATCCCACGGGCAACCCCCCGTGGACTGACTTCCGCCAGTCACCGACACCGGCCCAGCGTGGTCACCGGACCGCGAGCGGAAAGTCTCCGCCGACGACGCGTCCGGCCGGAACGATCCGCTAGCTCGGAGGACCCTCGGGCGCTGGCGACAGATGGTCCCCACCACCCGCCTCCCCCGGCAACGGGGTGTGGGGGAGCTCGATCGTGAACGTCGCCCCCGAGCCCACCTCGCTCTCGACGCGGGCGGAGCCTCCGTGTGCCTCGGCGATCGACGACACGATGGCAAGCCCCAGACCCATCCCGCCGCTCTCTCGGGTCCGCGAGGAGTCAGCGCGGTAGAAACGCTCGAAGATCTTCCCCAGGTGTTCCGGGGCGATCCCAGGGCCATGATCGGTGACGCTGACCGCGGCGCGCGCGCCGTCGGCGCGGACCGTCACCTCGACGGGCGTTCCCGGGGGCGTGTGATAGAGAGCGTTGCGCACCAGGTTGGCAATGGCCTGGCGCAACCGCTGTTCGTCGCCGAGCACGACGACCGGTGACGGTGCTGTGAACGTGATCGCACGCCCGGCGTCGACGACCGCGGCGTCCGCCGCTACCTCCCGGGCCACGCTGGCGAGGTCGACCGGGACCAGCTCCAGAGGGCGGCCCTGGTCGAGCCGGGCAAGAAGCAGGAGGTCGTCGACGAGCACTCCCATCCGGGTCGCCTCGTCCTCGATCCGCCGCATCGCAGCCGAGAGGTCTCCCGGCCGCTCGGCGGCGCCCAGACGGAACAGCTCCGAATAGCCCCGGATCGAGGTGAGCGGCGTCCGCAGCTCGTGCGAGGCGTCGGCGAGGAACTGGCGGAGCCGTTGCTCGGACGCCTGCTGTTTGGCGAAGGCCTGCTCGATCCGGGCGAGCATCTCGTTCAGCGACGCGCCGAGCCGGCCGACCTCGGTGTGCTCGTCGGCGGGCACGACGCGGCGGGACAGATCTCCCGCCGCGATGGCGCCAGCCGTCCGCTCGATCTCGAGGAGCGGCCGCATGCCGACCCGGACGACGACGAGCACGAGGATGGCGAGTACGACGACAACCGCCGCCGAGACGGCGATGTCGATCGTCACGAGCCGGCCGAGGGTGCTGTCGAGCGAGGCGAGCGGGATGGCGACGACGGCATAGCCGGGGGTCTGGCTCCCGAAACCGTAGAGATTGTTGATGATGACCGGGCGGGCGAGCACGCGGTACCGGAACGAGGAGTCCCTCTCGGATCCGACCGTGAAGTAGCGGTCCGCCGAGGTTGTCGAGGGGGAGAGGAGGCTCGCCGGGAAGTCCGGAGGGGCGCCCTCCAGGTTGGACGACGGGGTCTCGACGAGTATCCCGGACCGGGCGATGAGGGCCCCGCAGGTCCCGGCCGGCGTTTCCGGGCCAAAGCCAAAGTCCGGGCTGAACGAGCTGCCGCCGTTCCTCAGCTCTCCCACGACGGTTGGCAAAGCGGTGCGCAGCTCGGAGTCGACCTGGCCCATGAGGTACGACTGGACCTCGCTGTAGATGACGACATCGGCGACGACGAGTCCCACCCCGGCGACGACGACGAGCCCGAGTGAAAGGCGTGCCCGGAGCGAGAGCCGGCGCCAGCGCCGGAGGACCGCCGAGCCGGGGGACCACATCCGCCGGCGCCAGTGCATCGCGCCGTGCCTAGCCAGCCGCTGGGACCCGCAGGCTGTACCCGACACCGCGGAGTGTGTGGATGAGCGGCGGCCCGAGCGTGTCGATCTTCTTGCGCAAGTAGCTCACGTAGGTCTCGACGACGTTGGCATCCCCACCGAAGTCGTACTCCCAGACGTAGTCGAGGATCTGCGCCTTGGACAGCACGCGGCGCGGGTTGAGCAGGAAGTACCGGAGGAGCTTGAACTCCGTCGGCGTGAGGTCGATGGGGGTCGTGCCGCGAAACACCTCGTGGGTCTCTTCGTCGAGCTCGAGGTCGGCGAAGGCGAGCCGCGACGGGGCCCCGGCACCCTCGGCCACCCGTCGCAACACGGCCCGCACCCGCGCGACGAGCTCCTCAAGGCTGAAAGGCTTCGTCACGTAGTCGTCCCCGCCGAGCGTCAGCCCGCGGACCTTGTCCTCCGTGGCGTCTTTGGCGGTGAGGAAGAGGATCGGCACGTGTCGTCCGTCCTGGCGGAGACGCCGCGCCACCTCGAACCCGTCGAGGTCGGGGAGCAGGACGTCGAGGATGAGCAGGTCGGGACGGTTCGACTCCACCTCGCCGAGGGCGGCACGCCCGGAAGCGGCGGTCGCCACCTCGAAGCCTTCGTAGCGCAGCGCCGTCGCGACGAGATTGGTGATGTTCGGCTCGTCGTCCACCACGAGGACGCGGCCCGCCGCAGCGTTCACCCCATCATCATGCGTCCTGTCGCTGGGAACTTCCTGTGGGCGGGCTGTCGGAAAGCTGTCAGGGACGATGAGGCTAGACGCGTGCCATGTTGGCGAAGCGCGCGTAGTTCGTGACGAAGGCGAGCTGGACCGCCCCGGTCGGGCCGTTGCGGTGCTTGGCGATATGGATCTCGGCCGCGCCGCGATCAGCCGAGTCCGGGTTGTAGATCTCGTCCCGGTAGATGAACATCACGACGTCGGCGTCCTGTTCGATCGCACCGGATTCGCGCAGGTCGGCCAGCATCGGGCGCTTGTCTGCCCGGCTCTCGAGCCCGCGCGACAGCTGGCTGAGCGCGACGACGGGAATCTCCAGCTCACGGGCGAGGATCTTCAGCCCCCGGCTGATCTCGGAGATCTCGACCTGACGATTCTCAGCGTTGCTCCGCCCGCTCATCAGCTGGAGGTAGTCGACCACGACCAGGCCGAGCCCGTCCCGGGCCCGCATCCGGCGCGCCTTGGCGCGAATGTCCATCACCGTCACGTTCGGGTTGTCGTCGATGTGCAGCGGTGCGCCGCTGATCCGGCCGATGGCGTTCGAGATCTTCGGCCAGTCGGCTTCGAGCAGGCGGCCATTGCGCATCCGGCTGGCATCAACGCGCGCCTCAGCGCACAGCACGCGCTGGGCGATCTCGAGATGGCTCATCTCCAACGAGAAGAACAGGACGGGCGTGCCGAGCATGGCGGCGTTCGCCGCGAGCCCGAGGGCGAAAGCAGTCTTGCCCATCGACGGCCGGCCCCCGACGACGATGAGATTCGAGGGCTGCAACCCCGAGAGGTGCTCGTCGAGGTCCTGGTAGCCCGTCGGCACGCCGGTGATCGTCTCGCCCCGGTCGTAGAGCTCCTCGAGCCGGTCGAGGCTGCGGCCCAGCAGGTCGTGAAGCGAAACGATGCTGTCCGCCGACCGGCGCTGGGCGACGTCGAAGACCATCGCCTCGGCCCGGTCGATGGCGCCCGTCACGTCGTCGGGCAGCCCGTAACCGATCTCGGCGATCTCCTGCGCGACGCCGATCAGACGGCGGAGGAGGGAATTCTCCTCGACAATGCGGGCGTAGCGGCCCGCGCTCGAGATCGCGGGGGTGCTCGATTGCAGCGATCCAAGAATCGCCGCCCCGCCGACTTCCTCCAGCACGCCATCGCGCCGCAGCTCCTCGGCGACGCTGACGGCGTCGGCGGGCTCACCCTGGCCGTAGAGCGAGGTGATCGCGGCGAAGATCTGGCCGTGCGACGGCTTGTAGAAGTCGGCGGCAGAGCACCTCTCGATCGCGGCCGCGATCGCGTCCCGCGAGAGCAGCATCGCCCCAAGCAGCGACTCCTCAGCCTCGAGATTGTGCGGCGGGACGCGACCAGCCGGGGCCGGAGCCGAGGCTTGCCGCGGGCGTCGTCTCGCCTCTTCCAGGGGCTGCAACATGACCGCGCTCACACTGCACCCGGTCGGCTGCGAATCGATAGACCCACATCCCGGGGATAACCCGGACATTGCTGTGGGTTTCCAGTGGAGTACCCCGGCGGGTCTGTGAGTTCCGCAAGCTGCAAGCGTTCCGCGCGCGTGTCGCACCACTCGTTCACACCGCCGAACCGTACGGGACGGCTGTCTCGCTCGGTCTGGCGAGACACCGGAGTCGCCCCGCCCGGCACCGTCTGCCTAGCCGACGACCTCGACCGTGAGCACGAACTCGACTTCGGGGTGGAGGTGGACACCGACTTCGTGCGTCCCCAGCGACTTGATCGGCTCATGGATGACGAGCCTGTGCCGGTCGAGCGCGACTCCCGCCTGTGCCTCGACGGCGGCGACGATCTCGGCCGGCGTCACGGACCCGAAGAGCCGGCCCGCCTTCCCGGCGTGGGCGCGGACGGTGATGACGACCGGCACGAGTTGCTGCGCCGTCGCCTCGGCGGCGGCGCGGGCCTGCTGGTCGGCGATGTCGCGTGCCCGGCGCATCGCCGTCGCCTGGGTCGAGATGTTGCGGGTCGCGACGATCGCCCGCCCGGATGGCAATAGAAAGTTACGGGCGTGGCCGTCACTCACCTCAACGACGTCTCCGCGCTTGCCGACACCCTCGACATCGGTCCGCAGGACGATCTTCACTCCGGAATCTCCGATTCCTCCGCCACGACATCGCCCGGGATCGCGCCAGCCATGTCCGCGACGTCAGCCTCAGCCCCGGGCTCAACGTCCGGCTCGGCGGCGGCAACGGCGGCCGCCGGACGTTCCTGGCTCCGCGGGAACCCGGGCCCGCGGCCACCCCCGCGACCGCCCCCGCGCCCACCGGGGCGCTCGCTCGTCGTCCGCTGCGTGTAGGGCAGCAGCGCCAGCTCCCGCGTCATCTTGATCGCGGTCGCGACGTCACGCTGGTGCTGGGCGCAGTTGCCGGACACCCGCCGGGCGCGGATCTTGCCGCGGTCGGACACGAACTTCCGCAAGAGGTTGACGTCCTTGTAGTCGACGTACTCGACCCTGTTCTTGCAGAAGATGCAGACCTTCTTCTTCGTCCGCCTGCCGTTGTCCTTCGGCACACGGCGTGTCGAGCGCTCGCGGTCGTTGTTCCTCGCCATCAGAAGGGCTCCTCGTCCTCGCCGACCGCCGGTTCACTCGCCGGTGCGCGCCCAGAACGGGGCGCCGCGCCAGAGGGCCTCGACTCTCCGGTCGGACCACGGCGTTCGTTCTTCACGATCTGCGCCGTCGCCCAACGCAGGCTCGGGCCCAGCTCATCGGCTATGACCTCGACCTTGGTGCGCTTGTCCCCGTCCGGGGTCTCCCAGGAACGCTGCTCGAGCCGCCCGGTGACGATCACACGGGCGCCCTTCACGAGCGATTCGCTCACGTTCTCGGCCATCTCCCGCCAACAGACGACGTCGAAAAACGAGGTCGCCTCCTCCCACTCCTGGGTCTGGCGGTTCTGCCAGCGGCGGTTGACCGCGAGTCCGAAGCTCGCCGTCGCCTGTCCTGCCGGGGTGAAGCGCAGTTCGGGGTCTCTCGTCACGTTCCCGACGAGGACGACCGTGTTGCCGTTCGCCATCTCAGTCTCCGTCTTCTCGACTAACTCGCCTGGGCGCCGCTCGGCGCCACGTCGCCATGCACCCGGCCGGCCAGCTTCTCCGGCTGGCGGATGATGCGGTGACGCAGGACTTCGTCGGTGAGGGCGAGCATCCGGTCGACCTCGGCCATCGCTGCCGGATCGGCCACGACTTCGATGAAGAGGTAGAAGCCCTCGGTCTTGTGCTTCAGCTCGTAGGCGAAGGTGCGCCGACCCCAACGGTCGATGTGACCAACGGTCCCGCCGTGCAAGCGGACGAGCTCGGCGACACGGTCCGTCGTCGCCCGGACTTCGTTCTCATCTAGGCCGACATCGAAGATGACGGCGATCTCGTAGGGCCGCAGGGCGGCTCACCTCCTCCGGACCCGGCGTCGTAGACGTCCGGGACCCCGGTCGCACCGGGGCAGGGGTGAATATGACCTCGTCATGGTAGCCGAAGACTCCTGATCCCCTGGCGGGCTCCCACGGAGGGAATCTTCGCGGCCGGCAGTATCGCCCGACCTACCGGGACGGTTCCGCCGTTCAGGTCCCTGGCCCCGCCCTGAGCTCCCGCCGCAGATCAGCCGGGGCGTGGTAGGTCTCGGCAGCCGAGGGGTAGTCACCCGAACGGACGTCGGCGGCGAAGGCGGCGATTGCCTCCCGTGCTGTCGTCCCGAGTTCGGCGTAGCGGCGTACGAATTTCGGGACCCGCCCGTCCGACAGCCCGAGCAGGTCGTGCAGCACGAGCACCTGGCCGTCGCAATCCGGGCCGGCGCCGATCCCGATCGTCGGGATCTCGATCGCCGCCGTCACCCGCGAGGCCACCAGGTCGGGGACGCCCTCGAGCACGACAGCGAAACAGCCGGCGGCGGCGAGTTCCCGGGCATCGATCTCGAGCTCGCGTGCCGCCTCGGCGGCACGGGCCTGAACGGTGAGACCTCCCAGGGCGTGGAGCGACTGTGGTGTGAGACCGAGGTGGCCCATCACGGGGATCTCGGCGTCGAGGATCGCCCGGACGGCGGGGATCCGGCGCCGGCCCCCCTCGAGCTTCACCGCCTGCGCCCCGGCGCGCACGAGGGCGGCGGCGTTCCGCACGGTTTCCCTGGGATCGACGTGGTAGCTCATCCAGGGCATATCGCCGACAACGAGCGCGGCGGGCTTCGCGCGGGCGACCGCGCCGACGTGGTGGACCATCTGGGCCATGTCGACGCCGAGCGAGTTCTCGTAGCCGAGGACGGTGTTGCCGACAGAATCGCCGACGAGAATCACGTCGACACCGGCTTCGTCGACAATCGTGGCGAACGGGGCATCGTAGGCGGTCACCATGACGATCGGGATGGCGCCGCGCGCCCGTTTGCGCGCCGCGACCGCCGGGACTGTGACGGGCTCTCGCATCTCGACCTCCTGCCGTCCAGCGCACTCGGCTGCCGGCGACAGTGCCAGGGTACCCGGGTATCCCCGCCCCGGCCGGGGGGTGTCAGCCGAAAGGTCTCCGGCGCGCCGTCGGAGCCGTGAACATCCGCACGAGGTGATTCCACGAACACTCTGGGCAGACCTCGACGATGTAGAAGGCAACATCGCCGCGGCTGCGCGCGAGGGCACGCATCTCGCCGTCCATTGCGAGCGCCCTGCCCCCCGGCGGCAGACGCGGGCCGAAGGCGAAGGCGACGTGCACGAGCCTCGCCCCGTCGCAGATCGGGCACTCGACCTCCGTTGCACGGCCGAGGTTGCGCGCCACGCGCAGCAGCTCCCGCTGGGCATCGCAGACCTCGAGCCGGGAGAGCCGACCCCGCCGGAAGTCACGCACGACCGAATCCCGGGCGAGGCGGTACTCGATCTGACCGAGGCCCGTCGGCGCGAGACGGCGGGCGGAGGAGTCAGGCTCCGGTCGCACGGCGTCAGGCTACCCGTACTCCCCGTGCGCCCCGTGCCCCTGTCCGGCCGGGGCGGCAGAGCGGCGTAGGTTGCCTGTCACACGATCGACATATCGACTCGATACATCGCCTGCTACGATCTCGCGGTGCTCGAACTCGCGATCCTTGGCCTGCTCAAAGAGCGGCCGATGCACGGCTACGACATCCGCAAGTCGTTGCGCGAGGACTTCGGCGTGCTCTCGAACCTGTCCTTCGGGTCGCTCTACCCGGCGCTCGCCCGTCTCGAAGCCGCCCACGCCGTCAGGGCAGCCGAGCCCCTTCCGCCGTTGCGGCGCGGACGTCGCGCCGAGGACGACATGCCCCTCACCGGTTCGCTCACCGGCGAGCGCGCCGCCCTCGTCGCCCGCCGAGCGACCGCCAAGGCGGCAATCGCGCTCGGCGGACGCAGCACCCGGGCCCGCAAGGTCTACGAGATCACGCCCCACGGCGAGGAGATCTTCGAGCAGCTCCTCGAGGCGGCCGACGAGCAGGGCGGGGATCCTCGGGGCTTTTCGCTCCGGCTCGCCTTCGCCCGGCACCTCACCCCGCCCGCCCGCGTCAGGCTCCTCGAGAAGCGCCGCGGCGAACTCATCGAACGGCTCCAGCACGGTGAACGATCGCTCGGAAGGCGGTCACGACCGATGGACGAGTACGAACGGTCGATCGCCGAGCACGCCCAAGAGACGGTCGCCAACGATCTGTCGTGGGTCGAGCGGCTGCTCGACCGGGAGCGCACGTCGCTCGACCGATCGAGCCGAGTCCCGGCCGCGCCGGGGCGCGCGCCGCTCGGGGGCGCACCGACAAAGGACCTCGGCGATGCCCCCCTGCCCGCACGTGCCGGGACGGGGGTCGCGTGGGACGGAAGGCAACGGCCATGAGACGAAGGGAACGGCTATGACCAGCCCGAAGGGAAGGATCAAGCTCGCGATCGCCGGGGTCGGCAACTGTGCGAGTTCGCTCATCCAGGGTGTCGAGTACTACCGGAACGCCAGCGTGGACGAGGCCGTGCCCGGTCTCATGCACGTCTCGCTCGGCGGCTACCATGTGGGCGACATCGACTTCGTCGCGGCCTTCGACGTCGACGCCGAGAAGGTCGGCCTCGACCTCAGCAAGGCGATCCAGTCCGGCCAGAACAACACGATTCGGTTCTGTGACGTGCCGGCGATCGGCGCCACCGTCGATCGGGGACCGACTCTCGACGGGCTCGGCAAGTACTACCGCGAGGTCGTCGACGAGTCGCCCGCGCCGCCCGTCGACGTCGCCGACGTCCTGAAGCGCAGCGGTGCCGAGGTCCTCGTCGCTTACCTCCCCGTCGGCTCCGAACACGCCCAGAAGCACTACGCCACGGCGGCGATGGAAGCCGGCGTCGCCTTCGTGAACGCGATCCCGGTCTTCATCGCGAGTGACCCGGTCTGGGCCGCCCGCTTCGAGAAGGCCGGCGTGCCGATCATCGGCGACGACGTGAAGAGCCAGGTCGGTTCCACCATCATCCACCGGGTACTCACCCGTCTTTTCGAGGACCGCGGGACGGTGCTCGACCGGACTTACCAGTTGAACTTCGGTGGCAACATGGACTTCAAGAACATGCTCGAGCGCGAGCGTCTCGAATCGAAGAAGATCTCGAAGACCCGGGCCGTCACGAGCCAGCTCGACCACCGGATGTCAGCCGACTCGATCCACATCGGCCCTTCCGACCACGTCCCGTGGCTCGAGGACCGCAAATGGGCCTACGTCCGACTGGAAGGGCGGAACTTCGGTGACGTGCCACTCAACGTCGAGCTGAAGCTCGAGGTCTGGGACTCGCCGAACTCGGCGGGCGTCATCATCGATGCAGTCCGCTGCGCCCGCCTCGGTCTCGACCGCGGTCTCGCCGGTCCGCTCATCGGCCCGTCCTCGTACTTCATGAAGTCGCCGCCCGTGCAGTACCACGACAACGAGGCCTACGAGCTCGTCGAGCGGTTCGCCGCCGGCGACTGAGCAGCCGGTTCAGCCCGGGCCGGAACCCTCGGCCTCCCACCAGGCGTCGAGGCGCCGACTGGCTTCCTCCACACCGACGAGGCCCTCTTCGAGGCGGATCTCGAGGAGGAACTGCAGCGCCCGGCCGACGGCCCTGCCCGGCGGGATCCCGAGGCGCGCCATGACGGCGACGCCATCGAGCTCCGGACGGATCGCGTCCAGCGCCTCGCGCTCGGCGAGCTCGGCGAGGCGCCGCTCGAGCTCGTCGACGCCACGTTCGAGCTCGCGGGCGCGTTCGACGTTGCGCGTCGTGCAGTCCGCCCGCGTCAGCTCGTTGAGTCGCGTGAGCAGCGGCCCCGCGTCGCGGGCGTAACGGCGCAGCGCCGAGTCCGTCCACCCCATCTGGTACGTGTGGAATCGCAAGTGCAACTCGATGAGACGGCAGATGTCGTCGATCTCGCCCACCGGGTAGCGCAACATCTGGAGCCGCTGCCTGGCGAGACGCGCCCCGACGACGTCGTGGTGGTGGAAGGAGACACCGTCCGGGCCGATCGTGCGCGTCCGCGGCTTGCCGATGTCGTGGAGGAGCGCGGCGAGCCGGAGGATCCGGTCGGGGCGGGTCTTGCCCACCACAGCGACCGTGTGCGCCAGCACATCCTTGTGACGGTGGATGGCGTCCTGTTCGACCGCGAGGGCCGGGATCTCGGGCAGGAACTCGGCGGCAAGGCCGGTCGTCACGATAAACCACAATCCCGCCGTCGGGTCCGGCAGGACGATCAGACGGTTGAGTTCGTCGCGGATGCGCTCGGCCGAGACGATCGACAACCGACCCCGCAGCGCGGCTACCGCCACGACCAGGTCTTCGTCCGGATCCAGCGAGTACCCGGTGAGGAAGCGGGCAGCGCGCAACATGCGCAGCGGGTCATCCGTGAACGACACCACCGGGTCGAGCGGCGTGCGTAGTTTCCTCGCCGCGAGGTCGGCGAGGCCGTCGAACGGGTCGACGAGCTCGAGCGTCGGGAGAGCGAGCGCCATCGCGTTCACGGTGAAGTCCCGTCGCGACAGGTCGGCGACGATGTCGTCGCCGAAGCGCACCTCGGGTTTGCGGGATTCCGGCAGGTAGGCGTCAGCCCGGTGTGTCGTGATCTCGAAACGACGGCCCGCGTGCCGGCAGCCGATCGTTCCGAAGCGCTTCCCCTGCAACCAGACCGCCTCGGCCCAGCCCTCGATGAGCAGTTCGATCTCGTCGGGGAGAGCGTCGGTCGTGAGGTCGATGTCGGTATCGGGCCCCATGGGTTCGCCGCCCCCCGGTGGGCCGGCGACGATGTCCCGCACGGTCCCGCCGACGACGTAAATGCGCTTCCCGGCCGCGACGAACCGGGCGACGAGCTCACCCGTCTCCTCGACAACGGGCCGGACGCGTTCGGGGACCACGGCTCGTGAGGGTAGCCTGCGGCCGGCCCCGATCTCCGGGAACGACGCTCTCCCGGCTGACCTGGGAATCGGGCCGACAGTAGGCTCCCGTCGAACCGGGTTCGATCGGAGGCCATCGTTACCCGTGGCTTGCTCGCAGTCATCGATCGGCGCGACCGCGGCACGCACCTTTCGCGCCGCCCTCCTCGCCTCGGCGCTGGCGGTGACGCTCGTCGCCGTGAGCGCGACGGCTGGTCCGGCGGCGTCCGCTACCGGGCGCCACGACCGCTCGGATCTCACGCTCGTGTCACAGACGGACTGGGTCACCGGCGCCTCGATGTCGCTCCACGTGTCCCTCCGCTCGCCCATGCCGCGGGCCCACCTCGGGCTGAAGCTCACCGTCTACTCACGCCTTACGAGCCGCTACGCCTTCGGCCTGTCCGAGTCCGGCAAGCTGGCGCCCAACGAGCTCGTCCTCGACGCGACGCCGATCATTCCCGTCGACGCCCTCCACGCGACCGGGTCGGCCACCCTCGCCGTGGCGATGCGCGTCCGCGTGTCCACGGCTGCCGCGACAAAGCAAAGCACGCTCGGGTCGCCCGGCCTCGCGCTCGACTGTGCACCGCTCTCTTGCGACGGCGTCTACCCGCTCGTCGTGACCGCCGTCAACACCTCGAACAACACGCCCCTCACCTCGTTCACGACGTACCTCGTGTATGTGGCCGGACAGTCGGGTTCGACCCCGCTGCGCGTCGCTGTCGTGCTGCCCGTCGGCGCGGTGCCAGCACTCGACGCCGAGGGAGCCCCGGTCCTCACCTCCGGCCAGATCAGATCCCTCGCAGCTACCCTCGCCACGATCCGGCACGACCCCGATACGCGCCTGACGCTCGATCTGTACCCGCAGCTCCTCGTCGCCCTCGCCGACTCGTCCTTCCCCCGGGCGGCGGCCGTCCTCGCCGGGTTGCGCGCGCTCGCCCGGCGGTCGGACAACAGCGGCTCGCCGGAATTCCTCGAGGCACCGTTCACCCCGGTGAATCTCGACGCACTCGCCTCCGCCGGGCTGGTCGGCGAGTTCCGCCTCCAACTCACCCGGGCAGCCGACGTCTTCCGTTCGGTGCTGTCGGCGACTCCGCCGCAGGGCGTCTACCTCTCGGCGACACCGCTCGACAACGCCAGCCTCGCCGAGCTCGCCCGAGACCAGATCTCGCGGGTCGTCGTCCCCCCGACCGGACTGCCTTCGAGCGCGTCGATGACCCAGACGGCACCGCTCAATCTGACCACGTCCCCGGCCAGATCCTCGGGTGCCCGCCGTTCCGGGATCTCGGCCGCCGTCGCCGACTCCGCCCTCGCGCTGCACTTCACCCAGGGGGTTCCCGCTTCGCTCGCGGCACACCGCTTTCTCGCCGAGATCGCCCTCGTCTACTTCGAGCAGCCGTTCGGCCGTCAGGCCCGCGGCATCGTCGTCGCGCCGGCGACGATGCCGCGCTCACCAGCGTTCCTTTCGGACGTGCTCCAGGGTCTCGAGTCGAGCCCGGTCGCCGAACAGGCGACCGTCACCTCGGTCTTCGCCTCCGTGCCGGTCGGAGCGGACGGTGCGATCGGCCGTGCCGACGCGGTGCCGGACCGCGCCTCCCCGCCGCACGACTTCGACTCCTCGCTCTTCGCGGCCCGCGCCACCCTCAACGACCTGGAATCGGTCGTCCCGGGTGACGCGACCTTCACCTCGCAGGTCGCTGACTCGATCCTGCTTGCCGAAACGGCGGGACTGGGGCGCGCCGCCTGGACGCACTACACCGCCGAGCCGCTCGCTGCCTTCGGCCAGGTGAAGAGCGCCATCTCGCTCGCCGGGACGCGAACCGTGACGCTCACGCAGCGGAGCTCCAAGGTCCCGTTGACGATCGTCTCGGCGTTCCCGAGCCCGATCCACGCCACGCTCATGCTCATGAGCAGCACGCTGGCCATCGCGCCGCGCTTCTTCAGTCTGCCCGTCGTGCTCGGGCACAAGAACACCCCGTTCGAGGTACCAGTGACGGCGCGCACGTCCGGCGTGTCGACGCTCACCATTGCACTCGTGTCGCCTCGCGGCGGGATCGTGCTGTTCGAGCACGTCTACACGGTCCGGTCCACGGCATTCTCGATCGTCGGCGTCGCGCTGTCGCTCGCCGCCCTCGTCGTACTGGCGCTCTGGTGGCTGCGCTCACGCCACGGTCGCCGGCGCCGGCGCGCGACCGAGCGCGCCGGGCCAGAGCCCGCTGTGGCGAACCACGGGTGACCTCCCCAACGTCAACCCCCGACGGCGTCGGCATCCTCGGTAATCGCTCGCGTTCGAAGCGGCTCCAGCGCGCCTCGCTCGGGACCGGGCTCGGGACCGTCGCCTCCCGGTTGACCGGGCTGGCACGGCTCATCGTCCTCGCCTACGCCCTCGGCGGATCACGCCTCGCCGACTCGTTCAACCTCGCCAACAACACTCCGAACGCCATCCACGACCTCGTCCTCGGAGGCGTTCTCGCGGCGACATTCGTCCCCGTCTTCGTCGAGCGGTTGTCCACGCGCACCGAGGAGGAGGCGATCGAGTCGATTTCGGCGGTCGTCACGATGGCGATCGTCGTCCTCACCCTCGCAACGGTCGTCTTCGTCGTCGCCGCGCCAGGGCTCATCACACTCTTCACGTTCGGCAAGGCGACCCCCGCTGAGCACACGGTCGCCGTCGACCTGCTTCGGTTCTTCGCGCCCCAGCTGCTCTTCTACGGGGCGATCAGCCTGATGTCGGCCGTGCTCGCGACACGCGACCGCTTCGGAACGGTCGGGTTCGTCCCCGTCGTCAACAACCTGGTCGGGATCGGCGTCCTCGGCGCCTTCGCCGCCTTTGCGCGCCACGCGACGATCGCCCAGGTCCAGCACGACCACGGCCTGCTCGTCCTGCTGGGCGTCGGCACGACCCTCGGCGTCGCCCTCCAGGCGGTCGCCCTCATCCCGTCGCTGCGCCGGTCGCACGTGAGGCTCCGCTTCCGGTGGCGGCCGCACGACCCCGCCATCCGGATGATCGTGCACCTCTCGGGGTGGACGTTCGGTTTCGTGCTCGCCAACCAGATCGCCCTGTTCGTCGTGCTCGCCCTCGAGTTTCACGTCGGCACCGGTGCGGTCAGCGCCTACACGTACGCCTATGTCTTCTTCCAGTTCCCCTTCGCAGTCGTCGCCACGTCGATCATCAATGTCGCCTCGCCGGACCTCGCACGCCTACGGACGGCCCGTCTGTGGCGCCAGCTCGGCCTCCGCTTCGGGGGGGCGCTGCGTCAGGTGCTCGCCCTCATCCTGCCGGCCACCGTCGGCTATTTGATCCTCGCCCGCCAGGCGGTGACCTTGCTCCTTCAGCACGGCAACGAAAATGCGGCAGCGTCCCACCTGACAGCGTCGGTGCTGGCGCTGTTCGCGCTGGGACTTCCTGGGTTCTGTGTCTTCTTCCTCGCAACCCGCACCTTCCAGGCGATGCAGGACACCCGCACGGCCTTCGTCCTCTACGTCCTGGAGAACGGTCTCAACATCCTGGTGGCCGTGCTGCTGTACCAGCCGCTCGGTGTGCGGGGGCTCGCGCTCTCGTACTCGATCGCCTACACGATCGCCGCAGTGGCTGCGCTGGCGGTACTGCGCGAACGGCTCGGGACGATCGGCGGCAGGCCGCTCGCTGTGTCCTCGGCTCGCTCGCTCGTGATCAGCCTCGTCATGGCGTTCGCCGTCGCCCTCGTCGCCGCGGTGACCGGCACCGGCTACGGGATCGGCGGCTGGATCCGCATCCTCATCACGATCGCCGCCGGCGTGGCCGTCTACGTCGGGGCGGCGGGTCTCGCCGCGACGTTCCACGCCTGGCAGACTTCCCGGCGAGGCGGCCACCAGCCAGCTAGAGGCGCGAGGGGGGCCCGTGGGACCTATCCGCATCGTCACTGACAACGGGTGCGACTTGCCTGGGGCGCTCCTCACCGAGCACGGCGTCATCGCCGTCCCCCTCGAGGTGCGGCTCGGCCGGACCGGCGCCGTCACCCTGACGGGCGTTTCACCGGAGGAGTTCTGGCGCGTCGCCCGCACCTCCGACTCCATCGCCGAGACCGCGGCACCCGCCCCGGGTGCTTTCCATGACGTCTTCGCCGCCGCCGACGACGAAGGCTGCGCCGGCGTCATCTGTGTCACGCTCTCATCGGGGCTGTCCGCCACGTACCAGGCGGCCCGGGCGGGGGCCGAGGAGTTCGCCGGCAAGTTCCCGATCGTCGTCATCGACTCGCTCGCCGCCTCGGTCGCCGAGGGGCTGCTCGTGCTGGAGGCCGTCGACCTCGTCGAGTCCGGCACCGACCTGGCGACCACGGAGTCGATCGTCCGGTCCGAGGTTCCCAAGACCTTCGTCTACGGCACAACCGAGACCCTCGGGTACCTGCGTCGGGGCGGGCGGATCGGCAACGCCCAGGCATTCTTCGGTTCGCTGCTGTCGATCCAACCGGTGATCACGATGCGCAACGGCGTCGTGGAAGCTGAGTCACGCCAGCGCACCCGGACGCGCTCACTCGAGTACCTCGCCGGGAAGCTCAAGGAGGTGGGGCCGATCAAGCGCCTGGCGGTCGGCCACGCCGAAGCCACTGACATCGACGACTTCCTCGACCTCGTGGCCCCGGTCTTCCCGCGTGACGAGATCCTCGTCGCCTGCATCGGACCGATCATCGGCGCCCACACCGGTCCGGGGACGATCGCCGCCTGCCCGCTGCTCAGGTGACGGTGAGTTCCGCCCTCCGCTGCCGTCCTGCCGTAACCTCGCGTCCATGAACCGTGACGAGGACACTTCCGGCAACCAGGACTGGGCGGCACGGGTCGCCGGGGCGGTCGACCTGCTGGTCGGCGACATCCGGGACCGCGCGCTCCATCCGGTCTTCGTCGCCGTACGGGCGGTCGTGCTGGCTTCGATCGTCCTCGTGCTGGTCCTCGCCGCGGTGACCGCCGGCGTCGTCGGACTCGTCCGCCTGTTCGACACCTCGGTCTTCCCGGGGCGCGCCTGGGCGACCGATCTTCTCTTCGGTGGAATCTTCCTCGCCGCCGGGATGTTGTCGTGGGCACACGGAGGACGGGCGAGGAAGAGGACGGCCGGTGACTGAGCTGGATTCTGGCGCGGCCCGCTCCGCGGTTGCTGCCGGCGACGTCCGCGACGTCGTCGTCATCGGTTCCGGTCCGGCGGGACTCACCGCCGCCGTCTACGTCGCCCGCGCCAACCTGCACCCCCTCGTCATCGCCGGAGAGCCCTCCTCGACGAGCGACCAGCCCGGCGGCCAGCTGATGCTGACGACCGAAGTCGAGAACTTCCCGGGATTCCCCGACGGCGTCATGGGCCCGGACCTGATGGAGCGCGTCCGCACCCAGGCCGAGCGGTTCGGCGCCGAGGTCCTCACCGCCAAGGTGTCGCGGGTCGACCTCGCCTCCACACCCTTCAGGATCTGGACCGGCGACCCCACAACGACGGAGCCGGACCACCGGGCGAGGTCCGTGATCGTCGCCTCCGGCGCACGGGCGCTCGCTCTGGGTGTGCCCGGCGAAGCGGAACTCACGGGTCACGGCGTTTCGACGTGCGCGACCTGTGACGGTTTCTTCTTCCGGGACCAGCCGATCGCGGTCGTCGGCGGGGGCGACTCCGCCCTCGAGGAGGCGACGTTCCTGTCGCGCTTTGCCTCCTCCGTCATCGTCATCCACCGCCGCAAGGAGCTGCGCGCCTCGAAGATCATGCAGGACAGGGCGTTCGCCGACCCGAAGATCTCCTTCGTCCTCGACTCCGTGGTGACCGAGGTCCTCGGCGGGCCGAAGGTGACGGGCCTTCGCCTGCGTGACGTCATCACCGGCGACGAACGCGAGCTTCCCGTCGACGGCTGCTTCATCGCCATCGGCCACGCCCCGAACACGGACGTCTTCCGTGGCCAGCTCGAGATGGACGCGGCCGGCTACATCCGCACGCACGACGGCACGGCGACAAGCGTTGCCGGCGTCTTCGCCTGCGGCGACGTCCAAGACCACGTCTACCGCCAGGCGGTCACCGCCGCCGGCTCGGGCTGCATGGCCGCGCTCGACGTCGACCGCTATCTCGCCTCAGGGGGGCGGATTGAAGGTGGCAGGGATCGGGGAATGGCGTCGACCCGCGCGCTGTTCTAGTGAGGGCGTTCGCACGGTGCCCACCACCGTGCGGGCCAAGGAACCTGAAGGAGGACGACGGTGTCGGCAGTAACACCAGCAGTGACGGATAGCACCTTCGACGAGGTGGTGTCCCGATCCGACACGCCGGTCCTCGTCGACTTCTGGGCCGACTGGTGCGGGCCGTGCAAGATGATCGCGCCCATCCTCGAGGAGATCGCCGCCGAGAAGACGGGGAGCCTGCGCGTCGTCAAGCTCAACGTGGACGACAACGTCGCCACCGCCCGGCGCTTCGAGGTGATGAGCATCCCGACGCTGATCCTGTTCAGAGGTGGCGAGGCCCGGGTTCGCATCGTCGGCGCGAAGGGCAAGGCTGCCCTCCTGTCGGACATCGACCCGCACCTGTAGCAGCGGGCCCGCCCGGCCGGACAGAAGCCTGGGGGGAGCCCACCTAGCATGTCGTCGTGAACGACGAGCAACCGGACCCCCTCGACGGCTCGTCGCTGCCGTTGAGGGAGGGCGACACCGGGGAAGCCGTCGCCGACCTCCAGCGGCGCCTTGGCAAGCTCGGCTTCGCCTGCGAAGACCCCCCCGGCGTCTTCGGTGCCGCTACCACTGCCGCCGTTCGGGCCTTCCAGGTCGACCGGGGCCTGCCCGGAGACGGCCGGTGCGCTAGCGAGACCTGGGCGGCGATCGTCGAGGCTGGCTTCGGGTTGGGATCGCGCCTTTTGTACCGGAAAACGCCGATGTTGCGCGGTGACGACGTCGCCGAGCTCCAGAACCGGCTGAGCCAGCTCGGCTTCGACACCGGTCGAGTCGACGGGATCTTCGGCGACCAGACCGTCATCGCCCTGCAGGATTTCCAGAAGAACGCCGGGCTTCTCGCCGACGGGACCCTCGGACCGCGGACGCTCGACGAGCTCGAGCGGTTCTCGATCCGGGCCGGCGCCTCCGGACTCGTCACCCCACTAAGGGAACGGCTCGCCGTCGCGCGCGGCTCGGCGGACCTCCGGGGCCGCCGCATCGCTGTCGCCGAGCCGGGGGGGTTCGCTACCGGGGCTAGCGCCGTATGCAGGGCGTTGCGGGATGCCGGCGCAGCCGCCGCCCTTTCCTTCTCCCATCCCGATCCCTCGCGCCAGGCTGCCGAGGCGAACGCCACCGGTGTCGACTGCCTGGTCGGCCTTGTTCTCGTACCCGAGGTCCGTTCGTGTTCCACCGCCTTCTACCGGGGCTTCCGCTACGAGTCGGCGGCGAGCCGGCGCCTCGCCGAACTGGTCCAGTCCGAGCTCCCGGCCGCCCTCGGCCTCGATGATGGCGGCATCGCCGGGATGGCATTGCCGATCCTGCGGGAGACCCGTATGCCCGCCGTCGAGATCCAACTGGGAGCCCCGGAGGTCGTGGTCCCGAAGACGACCGTCCTCGCTCGGGTCGTCGTCACCGCCCTGATCCGCTGGGTCGGTGCTGCCTGGGAGTGAACAGTCGCCATCCACAAGCTGTGCATGAGCTTGTGGATCAACTTCCACCGACGCGTTAGCGCACTCCGGTCACACGTCAGTCACCCGGCTGTCGCCGAGCGGTCACCTGCAGGTGTTTCCCCTGTTAGAGAGGTATATTGGCAGCCCCGTGCCACTAGCAACCCGCGGCGCTCTTACCCGTCCGCCGGGCCGAACCCTCAGGCTCGGCTCGAGGGTTCCCCGATCATCAACCGGTAGATGCGCTCAAGGTCTTCGAGGGTCGCGAACTGGACCGTCACGCGGCCACGGTTCGCTCGCATCTCGACGCGCACCCGCGTGTTCAGGTAGTCGGCGAGAAGCTCCTCGAGCTCCAGCACGCCCGGCGGGCGTAGTCCCGGCCCCTTCGGGCCCAGCGACGGAGGGTGGCCCACCGGCGGGGGCTCCGGGGGCGGTGCCTCGGTGACATCATGGACGAGCTGCTCGAGGGCGCGCACCGACAGGCCCTCGACAACGGTACGGCCCGCCATCGCCTCCTGCAGTTCGCGGTCGGGTGTCATGAGCAGTGCCCGGGCGTGGCCCGCCGAGAGCTGGCCGTCCCGGATCAGCCGTTGCACGGCCGGGGGGAGCTGGAACAGGCGGAGGGCATTCGAGATGGAGGCCCGGCTCTTGCCGACCCGGTGGGCGACCGTCTCGTGGGTCAGCTGGAAGTCCTCGATGAGCTGCTGGTAGGCAGCCGCCTCGTCGAGCGGGTTGAGGTCCTCCCGGTGGAGGTTCTCGACGAGCGCCTGCTCAAGGCTCGCGGCGTCGTCGGCGTCCTGGACAAGCGCCGGGATCGCCAGCAGCCCGGCGCGGCGCGCCGCCCGGCAGCGCCGCTCGCCGGCGATGAGCTCGTACTCGCCGTCGCCGGTTTCACGCACGAGGACCGGCTGGAGCACGCCGACCGCCCGAATCGAGTCGACGAGCGAAGCCAGCGCCTCCTCGTCGAAGTGGGTCCGCGGTTGGAAGGGATTCGGCTTGATCCGGGCGAGGGCGATCTCGCGCAGCCCCGTTGCCGAGACGTGCGCCGTCTCGGTTGGGATCAGCGCCCCGAGGCCCCGGCCCAGCCCGCTACGCCGGGCCACCGCTCAGCTCCTCCGCCAGCGCTCGGTAGGCAACCGCCCCGGTCGAGCGCGGGTCGTGCACGGTCACCGGCTCCCCGAACGAGGGGGCTTCCGAGACGCGGACCGAACGCGGGATCACCGTCCGGCAGACCTTGTCGCCGAAGTGCTTCCGCACCTCCCCCACGACCTGGTCGGCCAGCTTCGTGCGCCCGTCGTACATCGTGAGGACGATCGTAGACAGATTGAGCGCCGGATTCAGGTTTGCCCGGACGAGGTCGACGCTGCGAAGCAGCTGGCCCAGTCCCTCCAACGCGTAGTACTCGCACTGGATGGGCACGAGGACCTCGGACGCCGCCGCCAGGCCGTTGACGGTGAGCAGCCCGAGCGACGGCGGACAATCGATGAAGATGTAGGCGAAGTCCTCGAGGACCGGTTCGATCGCCCGACTCAGCCGGAGCTCGCGGCTCATCGCCGCGACGAGCTCGATCTCAGCGCCGGCGAGGTCGATCGTCGCCGGAACCAGGAAGAGGTTCTTTAGGCTCGTTGGCTCGATGCAGTCCTCCATCGGGAACTCGTGGAGAAGGACGTCGTAGATCGAGTTGTCGAAGTTTCGGGCTTCGACCCCGAGACCGGTCGTCGCGTTCCCCTGGGGGTCGAGGTCAACGATGAGCACCCGCCGGCCCAGCTCGGCCAGCGCCGCACCGAGATTCACGGTCGTCGTCGTCTTGCCGACGCCACCTTTCTGGTTGGCGACAGCGAACAAGCGCGCACGGTCCCGGCGTCGGACCGCGCGCCCTGCGAAGGGCCTGGTCCCCTTGGCTCGTCCGTTTGAGATGCCGAGCTCCTCTCGTCCTCGACCCGGTCATCAGACCGCGCCGAAGCTCGAACCTTCGCGTACTCGCCGATCCTTCCTGTCGCCAGGCCCGCCCTCGACGCCCGAATCGCCTTCTGGCGCGCCTGACGCCACCACGCGGGTCCCCATCCTCTACTCCCACCCGCCGCAGGTCAAGGGCGGCAGGCTACGGAACCACGATTCTGGCCCGCGATGACCCCGATCCGGCCATGCGGAAAGGTTCCACGGGGAACAAGTTCCACTGTGGTACATATTGAGCGTGGCGAGCGACGAGGAGTGGGCCTGGGCAGCAGGGGTCTTCGAGGCGGCAGGTGCCATAGTCACGATTAACGACGGCAGGGATCTCCGCCTGGCACTCCACCTCGCTGACGAGGGCGTCGTGCGGCGATACGCGGAGATCGTCGGGTCACGCCTGCTCGGGCCGTACCCCACGTCCCCCTCCACCGGCGGTGCCGCGCGACGACCGACGTTCCGATGCAACCTGAACTGCCGTTTCGCCACGGCGGCGCTCGCCCGGATGTGGCCCTGGCTCGGAGACCGCCGGCGGGCGCGTTGCCGCGAGCTTGGTTTCGAGCCCCCCCACCCCCTGGTCCTCTAGCAGTCGCCCCAACACCGGTCGCATCTTCATCTTGGCCGGTGGGCGCCACCGGCCTCCTGGCCCAAGGCCGTCTAGAAGAGCGGCCGGCGTTCGGGAAACCCGATGCGGCGAGGAAAGCGCGCGGGGCACGGCGAGATCAGCCGTAGGACCACGAACGAACGGGGCGACGTCGTCAGTCGGACGAGCTGGAGGCCCAGCTCCCCGAGCGCAACGGCGGGCCAGCTTGCTGGCTCGCCCCCGGGGGGACCAGAAACGACCAGCACACCGCCGGCAACGAGGAAGCCCGCCCCACACTCGGCCGTCGCCGCGGGATGCCCGAAGCTTCGCGCGACGACCGCCGGGAACGAGCCCCGCAGCTCCGGTTCGTGCGCCGCGATCTCGGCCCGTTCGGCCACCACCGTGACCCGGTCGGACCAGCCAAGCTCCCCGATCATCGCCCCAAGCAGGCGCGCTCTCTCGACTCGCCCGTCGAGCAAGCAGATCCGCGTTTCCGGCAGCCGCGCCGCGAGAACAAGCCCGGGTAGGCCACCTCCGCTACCAAGATCGAGGATCGCTGTCGCCTCGCCCAGCTCGGGGCAAGCCTCGAGGAAGCCGAGGGCGTGGTCGACGTGGTCGACAAGCGGAGCCGGACCGATCGCGCCGCGCCCCTGCGACCTGGCGAGGACGGCGAGGAGACCGCCACCTGGCGACCACCCGGCGCCGGGTGCCGTCGTGCTCACTGCCGGCTGATCACCGCCTTCCCCGCCGGGTTCAGTCTACGACCGCGTCGCTGCCTGACACCGGCGTCACAGGGCGGATGACGACGTAGCGCTTCGGTTCGATCCCCTCTGAGCCCGTCTCCAGGCCCGCGATCCCGGCGACGGTGTCGTGGACGATCTTCCGGTCCGACGCCGACATCGGCTCGAGCGCTTCGACGACCCCACTCTCGAGCACCTCCGCCGCCCGCCGCCGGGTGAAGGCCTCGAGGGCGGCGGCGCGGCGAGCGCGGAAACCCGCCACATCGACGACCACCCGCAGCGCGCGCTCGTCCCCGCGCCGCTGAACCACTGTGCGGGCGAGTTCCTGCAACGCGTCGAGCGTTGACCCGTGGGGACCGATCAACAGGCCAAGGTCCTCACCTGCCACGTCGACGTACAAGCGGTCGTCCTCGACGTGCGTCGTCGTCGTCGCGTCGTAGCCAAACCTCTCGACCACCCCACGAACGAAAGCCCCAACCAGATCGACCTGCTCCTCGACCGTCATCGCTTCCTCCTCACCCACATCCTCCGGCCGTCCGGCCGATTCTCTCCGCCCGCTCCCCCGCCCGCGCCCGCCTCTCCGGCGCGGCGGCCGCTTCGTCCCGCCGTCGACGGCGGGCCCCGTAGCGACGTCGGTGCGTTCCCGCGTCGTCCCTGCCCCGGGTTGTTCGGTGGTGGGCTTCGCCCGGGACACGCGGTCTTCTCCAGAATTCTTCACGCCTCGCGGGGCTCCGCTTTGGGCCTCGCGTCCCGGCCCCTCCGACCGGCCCCGGCCTGCCCGGGAGGAGCGGAAGCGGTCGCGCTGCGAGCGCTTCGGGCGCGGGCTCGATGGCCGGACTCTGGCCCGGATCCGCGCCACGCTACGCCCCAGCCCAAAGAGGCCGGACCTCGGCTCCTCGAGGATCACGAATTCGGCGTCCTGCTCGTCCACGCCGAGCTCGTCGAGGGCAGCGTCAAACGCCTCGGCGACGGTCTTCCCGGTTGTTTCGATCCATTCCATCTCAGCGCGGCTTCCGCGGCCGCTTCGCCTTCGATCGCGATTGCGTACGCCTTGGTGAGCCACCTGGACCGCGTCCGCCTTGCGGAACGGTTCGAGCCCCGCCCTGGGGTCGGGGCGCTGGCCGCGACTGCCCGCCATCGGCCTCCACCGGGGCCGCCTCGCCTGCCGTTGGCGGCGCCGGGTTGAGCAGCCGCCCGAACAGCCCTTGTGGCCGCCGCTCCTCCCGGCCCTGTGCCGGGACGACGAGCGGCGTCGTCTTCGCCCGCTCGTTCAGTCTCGCCACCGACTCCCGGATGTGCGGGTCCCGCCGGTACATGTATTCCTGCTGCCCGATCCGGAACAGGCTCGACACGATGAAGTACACATTCACCCCAGCTGCGATGAAGATGTAGATGAAGGCGAACATGATTGGCATGATCTTCTGCATCTGCTGCATCTGCGGGTTCGCCGCCGCGGCGGCGGGGTTGCGCCCGGTCATCTGCTTCATTTGGATGTACTGCAGGCCGATTGCGATGAGGATCAGCGCGATGAGCGGCGCTTTCTGGGCCCAGGTAAGCCCGCTCGTCCGGACCGAGTCGCCCATGTTGATGCCGAACGCCATCAGCCTGCCGTTGGCGTGTATCACGGCGTGGTACAGGCTCGAATTGTGACTGATGTAGAGCGGCTGCACACAGGCCTTCAGGTCCACTGGGTGCTTGCACCAGGCGCGGGCTGCCTTGGCGGTGGGGAATGTCTTTAGGTGGATGAGGCCGCGGATGGTTCCGTATAGGATCCAGAAGATCGGGAGCTGCAGCAGTGTCGGCAGGCAGCCGCCCGTCGGGCTGACATTGTTCTCCCGGTAGAGCGCCATCATCTCTTCGTTCAGCTTGACGCGATACTCCCGGCGCGCCTCCAGCGGCGCTCCCGGGGGGACTTTGTACCGCGCCTGCATCTTCTTTAGCTCCGGTGCAAGAAGTTGCATCTTCATCATCGAGCGCGTCGCCTTCCGGGTGATGGGGAAGACGGCGATCATCACGACAAGCGTCAGTAGCGCGATCGCGACCGCGTAGTTCGGGACGAGGCTGTAGAAGCGCTCGATCAGCCAGGCGAAAACGATGAAGAACGGGTGGGCGATCTCTCCGATCGATGATGCCAACAGCATCGGTCGCCTTTAGCCCGGGACGGGGTCGAAGCCCCGACCGCCCGCCGGCCGGCAGCGCGCGATCCTTCGCGAGGCGAGCCAACAGCCCCGTAGGGCGCCGTGGGTGGTTATCGCCTCGATGGCGTACTGGGAACACGACGGCACGAACCGGCAAGGCGAAGGGCGATTGAGCCGGGCCGCTTGATACAGACGGATCGCTCCGACGAGAAGCGCGCGCGCGACCGAAGAGACCCGTTTCATCCCAGCTCCCCGCTCACCCGCCGCATCGTTTCGATCACGCGTCCTCTCAGCTCGTCGAAGCGAATCTCGACAACTCCACGACCGAGGCCGATCAGGTACGTCCCGAAGGCGAGTTCCGGCGAAATCTCGGCCGCAATCACGCGCAGTCGACGACGCCAGCGGTTACGAACGACGGCTCCACCAACGTGCCGACCGATCGCGTACGCGACAAACACCTCGTTGCGGCCATCGTCCGACGGGACGAAGTGTACCGTGACGGGACCGCTGCGAGATTGCCGCTTACTGGTGGCGAGCGCAGCGAACGTTTTCCGGACGCGCACCGGTCCGGGGCGCCCAGTCAAGCCGACAGGCGCACCCGCCCGCGGCGGCGACGGGCCCGCAAGACCGCGCGTCCGGCACGAGTCGACATGCGCTGACGGAAACCGTGCCGTTTGGCCCTCTTGGCTTTGTTTGGCTGAAACGTCCGCTTCATAGAACCCCACAATCAGGAGCGCACATGCTAGCGCGCCGTGGGCGCCGAGTTCGCGTGACGCCGCCTTGAGCCCAGGGCGATCCCGTGGAGCGCGCTATACGATGCAAACCGAGGGGCCCAGGTGTCGTCCGTCTGTCGGGTAATCCACAGATGTGGACCCTCCTGTGGACAACTTGCTGGGAGGCCCGCCACGTTGCTCGACGCTCAAGAACTTTGGGACGGCTGTGCGGATGCCATCCAGTCCCAGGTGTCGGATGCCGTGTGGCGGACGTGGTTCTCCGGCGTCTGCCCGGTGGGACTTGTCAACGGCACCTTCGTGCTCAATGTCCCTAACGCCCTCGTCCGGGAGCGCCTCGAAACCCGTTTCGCCGGCGTCGTCCAGGCTGCCGTCGTCGACCTGTGCGGTTCGGAATTCCCGATCCGTTTCGACGTCGCCTCGGAGACCGCGCCCAACAGCGAGGAGCCGCGAGTCTCCAGCGCAGCTGCGGACCAAGTCGTCACCCTGAACGGGGCAGCCCCCGTGGCCGAGGATTCCGTTCCCGAGACAGCGAGTCCCTCCCGGCGGTACACCTTCGAGGGGTTTGTGATCGGGCCCTCCAACCGGTTCGCTCATGCCGCGGCGCTTTCCGTCGCCGAGTCGCCCGGTAGTGCCTACAACCCGCTCTTCATCATCGGGGGGGCTGGGCTTGGCAAGACCCACCTTCTTCGCGCAATCCGCAACTACGTTACCGAGAACTTCCCACGTTACGACGTCCGCTACGTCCCCACCGAAACACTGCTCAACGAGTTCGTCGAATCGGTGCGGGCTGTCGCGATGCCGGCTTTCAAGCGTCGCTACCGGGAATGCGACGTCCTGCTCGTCGATGACATTCAGGTGATAGAGGGCAAAGAGCAACTCCAGGAGGAGTTCTTCCATACTTTCAACGCTCTTCATGATGCCGGCAAACAGCTCGTGCTGACTTCGGACCGGCCGCCGGGTTCGATCAGGACGCTTGAAAGTCGGCTCCGTAGCCGGTTCATGTCTGGCCTCATCACCGAGATCAACCCTCCAGAGCTTGAGACCAGAATCGCGATCCTCCGGACGAAGGCCCATCATGAGGGACTCGTCGTCGATGACGACGTTCTTGAATTCCTGGCGAGCATCGTTACAGACAACATCCGTGAACTCGAAGGCGCGCTGATCCGGGTGACCGCCTTCGCTAGCCTCACCCGGGAGCGCTTAACTCGTGATGTCGCGGAGCACGTGCTCGCTGACCTCGTCGCCGATCATCAGCCGCGGCGAATCACTGCACAACAGATTCTCGAGGCAACAGCCGCGCATTTTGGTTTCACCATCGATGAGCTCTGCAGCGCTAGCCGACGCCGGCCGCTCGTGATCGCCCGGCAGATCGGCATGTACCTCTTCCGCACACTGACCGATTTCTCTTATCCAGCCATCGCCCGGGAGTTCGGTGGCCGAGACCACACGACCGTTATCCACGCCTACGACAAGATCTCCGGTCTAATGAAGGAACGGCGACAGATCTACGAACAAGTCACCGAACTCACCGTGCACATCCGTAACAATCACAACACTGGCGTCTGAGGGCATTCTGTGCAGGACGGGTGGAGCGCCATGGGGACGAGGACCCTGTTTCTGTGGACGATCAGTACTTCGTGCACAACTGAATTGTCATCCCTCACGTCTCCTGTGACGCGCGGTGGACAAGTCGTATGAGAACATCTCCTCGTTATCCTGCAGTTTCGGTCTATCGTCCACAATGCACAGCCCCTACTACTACTGATCTAATACTCATAGAACCGCTTACGAAGGGAGTTCCTCAGCGGTGAAATTCCACACCGAACGTGGCGGTCTCCTTGATGCGCTTGTAACTGCCAGCCGGGTAAGCACGGTCCGGATGGGAACGGGGCTGAGCGCGCAAAGTGTGCGCTTAACGCTACGGGGCGACGAGTTAGAGGTCGTTGGCTCCGATGCCGATCTTGTGATCGAAGTAGTCCACGTCGTGAGTGGTGCTCAGGACGGAACGATGTTGATACCGTCAAGATTGGCCACCGACATCGTGCGCTCCTTCGATCCTGGAACAGTAAGTCTTGAAGGAGATGATCAGGAAGTTCGGATCACCTCTGGTCGGGCAGAATTCGTTGTGCGTGTGCCTGCGGGAGCTGAGATCACACGGTTGTCGCCAGCGGAATCGGAAGGCATCACCCTTCCGGCCAAACTCTTTGCGGACGGTCTCCGACAAGTCGTCCCCGCGGCCCTAGGCGATGACAGTCGAGCGCCCCAACTAACCGGTGTGCTGATGGTCGCGGCCAACGACGGCGTTCGTCTTGTCGCGACCGACTCATACCGTCTTGCCTTTCGGGATCTGAAAGGGATCAGCGCGCTGGAACCGGAATCGGAAGTGCTTATTCCAGCCCGCGCGCTTGCTGAGATCCAACGCTTGATCGGCGAGGGAGACGAGAAGAAGTCGGACGACAAGCTCGTGTTTCGCCACACAAACCTTGATGCCGTGTTCGAGCTGCCGGACGTGCGGCTGACCACCCGTCTCTTGAAGGGCCCCTTCCCGGATTACCAACGGCTACTCCCGGCGTCGTACCCGAACTCGTTCCGGGTCGGCCGCGAAGAACTCAGCGCGGCGCTGCGGCGCGTGCGGCTCATGGTCCGTGATGTAAAGGATGCCACGACACCCGTGCGGATCTCGTTCGAATCTGACGGCGCGGAATTAACGGTGTTGACAGCTGAGAGCGGCCGAGCGGCCGAGCGGGTCGACGGCCAGTTCAGTGGGGAAGGGCTTGTCGTCGCTTTCAACCCGAACTACCTGCTTGACGGGATAGAAGCAATCCGTGCGGAGACAGTCGTCCTTGAGGTCATCGACTCCTCGAAGCCCGCGACCCTGCGGGGCGAAGGCGAGGACGACTATCGGTATCTCTTGATGCCGGTGCGCGTCTCCTGAGCCACATCTCCTGGCTTGAGGTCAATCAGTTTCGTAACCTCGACGAGGTCCGTTTCGAGCCCGATCCTGCCGGGCTGACCGTCGTAACGGGAGAGAACGGAGCCGGTAAGACGAGCCTTCTCGAAGCGATCGGCTACGCCTCGACGCTGTCGTCGTTCCGAGGCAGTCCGCGGGAGGCACTCGTCCGCACCGGCGCGAACCAGTGTGTCATCCGCCTCGAGGCCGCCGAAGGGGACCGTCGTGCGCTCGTCGAGATCGAGATCAGTCCCGAACACCGCGACCGTGTCCAGCGCAACCGACAACGGGTGCTGCGAGCCCAGGACCTGCTGGCGACGTTGCGAGTCTCGGTCTTCACCCCAGACGACCTCGCGCTCGTGAAGGGCGGCCCGCAGGGGAGACGGGAGTTCCTCGATGACGCCCTGGTCTCGGCCCACCCGAACCTGCTCGTCCTGTGCCAGACGGTCGAGCGGGTGCTCCGGCAACGATCGGCACTGCTGCGCCAATCGGGTGGCGTCCCCTCGCCGGAGGTGCTGGCGACGCTTGACGTGTGGGACTACAAGCTCGCCGAGGCCGGCGGTACCCTCGTGGCCGCGCGGGAAAAGTTCCTGGCCGAACTCGAGCCGCTCGCCGCGGCGGCGTTCTGCAACCTCACGCGTCGGGACGACGAGCTGCAGCTGGTCTATGAACGTTCCTTCAGCGGCGGGCTCGGTGAGGCGCTCAGCTTGGCCCGGCGGGAGGACCTGCGTCGCGGCACCACGACGATCGGGCCGCAACGGGACGAGATCGCCATCACCGCTGGGGGTCTTGACGCGCGGACCCGTCTGTCACAAGGCCGGCAGCGGTGCGTGACCCTCGCGCTGCGTCTGGCCGCTCACGCAGCCGTGACGGCGGCCGCCGGCTCCCGTCCGGTCCTGCTGCTGGACGACGCCTTCTCCGAGCTCGACGAGGCGACGACGCGGTCACTCCTCAGCGAACTCCCGGCCGGGCAGGCGGTGCTCACAACGGCGGGTGAGATCCCGCCGGGCGCCCGTCCGGCCGCCGTCGTCCGTCTCGAGGCGGGAGGGATCGTGGGATGAACGGCCCGGAAAGGCCCCCCGAGGGGCCCTCCGGCAGGCGGCCATCGCGCAGGCGGGGCGAGCGGCGTGAGGACAGGCCCGAGACGCCCCGGAGCCTCGGCCGATCGGTCGACGACTACCTCGCCAGCCAGGGACTTCTCGGGATGCGGACGTTCGGTGAGATCGCTGTGTGCTGGGCGGAGGCGGTCGGGGAGGACGTCGCTTCCCACACCCGACCGCGATCGCTCAGCGGCACGGAGCTCATCGTGTCGGTCGATCATCCGGGCTGGGCGACGCAGCTCGCCTTCCTCGCAGGAACGATCTGCGACCGGCTCGCCGACCAGCTCGGATACCGTGCTGTGGAGAGCCTGAAGGCCCATGTCGACGCCCGATTTCGCCTAGACTGAAATCAGGAAATTGCTGGGCTGCACCCACTCGTGCGTGTCAGCCCGACCGACCGGTACCGCCGTCGTTGAGGAGCCGCGCCCGAGGTGCGAACGGAACAAGCAGAGCCACGCGGCGCAACCACGGAGTCGTACGAAGCGGCCGACATCACAGTGCTCAGGGGCCTTGAGCCGGTTCGGCTCCGCCCGGGCATGTTCATCGGCTCGACCTCGTCGAGCGGGCTGCACCACCTCGTGTGGGAGGTCGTCGACAACTCCGTCGACGAGGCGATGCAGGGCCATTGCACCCGGATCGACGTGACGATCAGGGCGAACGGCAGCTGCCGGGTCGTCGATAACGGCCGGGGCATCCCCGTCGAGTCGCACCCCGACGAGCCGACGAAGTCGGCGGCGGAGATCGTGCTCACCGTCCTTCACGCCGGAGGCAAGTTCGGCGGGGCGAGCTACAAGGTCTCTGGCGGACTCCATGGGGTCGGCGTCTCGGTTGTGAACGCCCTGTCCTCACGGCTCGAGCTGCTAGTCGACCGCGGTGGCAACCGCTACGAGATGGCGTTCGTCGACGGCGGCAAGCCGACCGGCCCGTTGCAGATGACCGGCCCGTCCCCGCGAAATCGGACCGGCACAACGGTCACGTTCTGGCCGGACGCCTCGATCTTCGACGAGGTCGAGTTCCGTGCCCAGACGATCGTCGAGCGTCTGCAGATGATGGCGTTCCTCCAGCGCGGACTCGAGATCCGCTTCCGGGACGAACGCCCCGGCCACGAGCAGGCAACTACCTTCCGCTACACCGGGGGCATCGAGGATTTCGTCCGGCACCTCAACGCCTCGAAGGAGGCGCTCTTCCGCAAGGTGGCCTACTTCTCCCAGGTCGAGGAGGACCAGGAGATCGAGGTCGCCCTGCAGTGGAACACGAGCTACTACGAGAGCATCTGGTCGTTCGCCAACGGCATCGCCACGGTCGAGGGGGGCATGCACGAGGAGGGCTTCAAGAAGGCACTCACCAACGTCGTGAACCGGTCGGCTCGGGGGCGTGGGGCGCTGAAGGACTCCGACCCCAACATCCAGGGCGAGGACATCCGGGAGGGTCTGACGGCGATCATCTCGGTGCGGCTGCGCAATCCGCAGTTCGAGGGCCAGACGAAAGCGAAGCTCGGCAACGTTACGATCCGCTCGCTCGTCGAGCGGGCGACGAACGAGAAGCTTGCCGAGTGGCTCGACGAGAACCCGCGCGAGGCGAACCAGGTCTTGCAGAAAGCGCTCCTCGCCCAGCGCGCCCGCGTCGCAGCCCGCCAGGCGCGCGACCTCACCCGTCGCAAGTCCGCCCTCGATGGCGCGGGCCTGCCGGGCAAGCTCGTCGACTGCGCCTCACGGATCCCGGCAGAGTCGGAGATCTTCATCGTCGAGGGAAACTCGGCGGCGGGCTCGGCGAAGAACGCGCGCGACCCGCACACCCAGGCGATCCTGCCGATTCGCGGCAAGATCCTCAACGTCGAGAAGGCCCGTGCTGACCGGATGCTGAAGAATGCCGAGATTCAGGCGCTCATTATGGCGATCGGTGCGGGGATCTCAGACGACTTCGACCTCGCGAAGATCCGTTATCACAAGGTGATCATTCTCGCTGACGCCGACGTGGACGGCTCCCATATTCGGACGCTGCTGCTGACGTTCTTCCTGCGCCAGATGCGCCCCCTCATCGAGGCCGGCCACGTTTATGTCGCCCAGCCGCCGCTTTACTCGACGCTCGTAGGAAACGCCAAGATCTACCTGAAGGACGAGGCGGCCCGGGAGCGGTTCCTACGGGAGCACCCGAACCACTCGAAGGATTTCCAGCGTCTCAAGGGGCTCGGAGAGATGGATTTCGCCGAGCTGCGCGAGACGACGATCGACCCGGGGAAGCGGTCGCTCCTGCAGATAACGACGGAGGAGGCGAGCATCGCCGACCAGGTCTGCTCGGTCCTCATGGGCGACGACGTCGAGGTGCGGCGACATTTCATCCAGACGAACGCGAAAGACGTCCGCTTCCTCGACATCTGACAGGGCGTGGTAACGCGCCAGCGGCGGGGTAGTGACAACGGAAGGCAGGGCCGGGATTGGCACCGCGTAGGACAAATCGAACGGCTCAACCGGAGAGCGGGGTGCCCGGGGGCGGAGCGATCGAGCCGATCGAGTTCCAGGAGGAGATGGAGCGCTCCTACCTCGAGTACGCCATGTCCGTCATTGTGGCTCGCGCGCTTCCCGACGTGCGCGACGGGATGAAGCCGGTGCACCGCCGGATCCTCTACGGAATGTGGGATACCGGGCTACGACCCGACAGGCCCCACGTGAAGTGCGCCAAGGTCGTGGGCGATGTCATGGGGAGGTTCCACCCCCACGGCGACTCCGCGATCTACGACGCGCTCGCGCGGATGGTTCAGGACTTCAGCCTCCGGCACCCGCTTGTCGACGGGCATGGGGACTTCGGCGCGCCGGGGCCGGACGGGCTACCGGCCGCGATGCGCTACACGGAGGCGCGGCTCGCGCCTCTGGCGATGAACCTGCTCGAGGGGCTCGACGAGGACACCGTTGATTTCGTCCCGAACTACGACGGGAGCGACGAGGAGCCAGTCGTCCTGCCCTCCCGGTTCCCGAACCTGCTCGTCAACGGCTCGCAAGGGATCGCCGTCGGCATGGCGACGAACATCCCGCCGCACAACCTGGGCGAGGTCATCGACGCGACCCGACACCTCCTCAAGCACCCGGAAGCGAAATCGGACGAGCTGATGCAGTTCGTGAAGGGCCCCGACTTCCCAACGGGCGGTCTCATCCTTGGACGCGCCGGGATTCTCGACGCCTACCGGACAGGCCGGGGCTCCGTGAAGACGCGGGCCGTCGCCGAAATCACCGAGGCAAGAAATGGCGCGTCCCAGATCATCGTCACCGAGATTCCCTATCAGACCGCTGTTGAGACGATTGAGAAGCAGATCGCCGAGGGGATCGAGGCAGGCGAGATCACGGGTATCTCGGCGGTCGACAACCTCTCCGCCGGGGGCAAGCCACGGCTCGTCGTCACGTTGAAGCGCGACGCCAACGCCAACGTCGTGCTTAACAACCTGTTCAAGCACTCCCAGCTCCAGACGAGCTTCGGGGTGCACATGCTCGCTCTCGTCGACGGCGTGCCCCGCCTCGTCAATCTCGCCCAGGCGCTCACGGCCTACGTCACTCACCAGGTCGAGGTCGTGACGCGGCGGTCGGAGTTCCGGCTGAAGCGGGCTCGCGAGCGCGGCCACATTGTCGAAGGGCTGCTGCGGGCGATCGACATGTTGGATGCGGTGATCGCGACGATCCGTGGGTCGGAGGACCGGGCCGACGCGCGCACGAACCTCATGGCTGAGCCTTTCTCGTTCTCCGAGGACCAGGCGAACCACATCCTCGACATGACACTGGGGCGGCTCACGCGTCTCGGCCGTGCCGAGCTCGATACGGAGATGGCCGAGCTGACCGCGACGATCCAAGAGCTTGAGGCGATCCTCGGTGACGAGACAAGGCTGCGCGACGTGATCGGCAACGAGCTTGCCGACGTGAAGGCGCGCTTTGCCGAAGAGCGGCGGACGACGATCATTCACGACCCGGGTGACCTGTCGGACGAGGACCTCATCCACGACGACGAGATCGTTGTGACGCTGACACGGGCTGGTTATGTGAAGGCGGTCGCGGCCGATGCCTTTCGCACGCAGTCCCGGGGCGGCCGGGGCGTGCAGGGGACGCGCTTGAAAGAGGAGGACCTGATCCGGGAGGTCGTCTACGCGACCGCCCTCTCTCACCTCCTGCTGTTTTCCAACCGCGGCAAGGTTTATCGTCTTCGCGCGCACGAGATCCCGCTCAAGGAACGGGCGACGCGGGGAACCCCTGTCGTCAACCTCATCGCGCTCGAGCCGGGCGAGAGAATTCAGGCGATAGTTCCGGCGAAGGAGTTCGATCCGGACCACTTCTTGCTGTTCGCGACGCGTTCGGGCCAGGTGAAGAAGACCCCTTTCAGCGAGTACGACAAATCGCGCCGCGAGGGCTTCATCGCTATAACCCTACGCGCCGGTGACGAGCTCGTCCGCGTCCTTCCGACCGGTGGCGACGACGATGTATTCATCGTGACGCGCAACGGAATGGCGATCCGGTTCCACGAGTCCGATATTCGGCCGATGGGGCGCGGCGCGGCGGGGGTACGGGGCATGAAGCTCCGTTCCGGCGACGAGGTCGTCGCCTGCGATGTCTCTCGACCCGGGGTGGACCTCCTGATCGTGACCGACGGGGGGTTCGGCAAGCGGACGAAGCTCGATCACTTCAGCCCGCAGGGGCGTGGCGGTCAGGGCGTGCGGGGAATCCGGATCACCGAAAGGAGGGGCTCGGTCGTTGCCGCGCTGATGGCCACGCTCGACGAGGAGCTCATCGTCGTCTCGTCCGCGGGGATCGTCATCAGAACCGCAGTTCGTGAGATCGCGGCCCAGGGACGGGACGCGACGGGCGTTCGGGTGATGAACCTGGAGGAGGGTCAGACAGTTGCGGCGGTGGCGCCGCTTACGAGCGCAGAGGAGGCCTGAGCCAGCCGAGCGATTCGAGTAGGGTCGCGAATTCGCCGGGGCTATAGCTCAGCCGGTTAGAGCGCAGCACTGATAATGCTGAGGTCGCTGGTTCGATTCCAGCTAGCCCCACATCCTCAATGGTGTGGTCCGGCATGACTACTCTGACCCCGCCGTGCATCGGGGCGGATCTTTCACGACCAATCTGGAAGGCGGGGCGTTGGCAATACCAGCCAGAGCTGAACGATGACAGCGACGCCCGGAACAGCCGCTGTCGAGGTGACGCCGCCAGGAGACTCCGCGGCGTTGACTTCGCGACGCTCGCGCCGAGAAGAGCTGGAATTTCACCGGGTTCGGCGGTGGGGATTGGCAGTTCTCGGGCTCCAACTCGTGGTGTTGGTGCTCTGGAGTGTGCTCGAAGCATCCCGGGACATTCAGGGATACGACTTCGCTGGGGCCTATCACGCCTGGTATCTCATCAGCCACGGCGTATTCGATCCCGCGGGCTGGTGGCAGGGCCAAGGCGTATTCATTATGTGGCCTTTGGCCGTATTCGGACTGATATGGCCACATCCCGTCACGTTACTTGTGATCCAGGATCTCGCAATCGTCGGGGCCGAAGCCGTGGCGTTCTACTGGATGACCGACGCGATCCGGTCGCGACGTGGCTTGCCTTTCTTCACGTTTTCTGGTTTCGGACTTCTCCTGCTCGTCGCTGATCCATGGATCTACTGGTCGGCGTCCTGGGATTATCACTCTGAAGCGCTCGGCACATTGTTTGCGCTCTTGGCAGCTCGGGAGCTGTTTCGCGGGCGGAGACGGGGTTGGATTTGGAGCGGCCTGACGCTCATTTCAGGCATGGTTCCCGCCACTTATCTCGTTGCAGTCGGTCTCGGCATGCTGTTCAGGCGAAAGCTGCGAATATCCGGGATAATTCTGGTTGTTGGGGCGACGGCGTGGTATCTGATCCTGGTGAAACTCGGTGCTGGCGGGGGAATTGTTCCCTCGGGGGTCGGTTACTCGTCGACGGCACAGCAAGTCACGCGCGGGTTCGCGACCGATCCTGTCATGAGTCTCTTGCATCACGGACTGTCTGTTCTGGACAATTTGAGAGACCGCTGGGTAGACACGCTTGCGAATGTCGCTCCGAGCGGGTTACTTGGGGTATTCACCGCCCCGGTGGTTGGCGTAGCCGCGGTGGTGCTTGGTGAGGATGGTGCGCAAACGTATGTGGGTCCGATTACACCGAGCTTCCAGAACCTTCCGATCTACGTTTTCGCGCCGATCGGAACCGTTCTGGCATTTGCGTGGCTCTACCGCCGATTGGGCAGTCGGTTTATCCGGCCATTGATGGTGCTCGCGAGTGCCAATGTCATCGGCTGGGGCGTCATCTGGATACCTCAAGTCGTGCCGACGTGGCTGACAGTGTCCTCGGCGGAAGCCAGTGTGCTTAATCGAGCCGCGGCGATGATACCGCAGCAAGATGGGGTCGTCGCGTCGCAAGGAATCGTTGGCGTCTTCGCCGGGCACAAAGAGGTTGGCGCGCTATATGAATGGCCGCCATTCCAGGTGAAGGTTCCCACCCCGACGACGTGGTTCGTGATCGCTCCGTACGCCGGCACCGAAACGGAGACAGTGACCCAATCAATGGCTGTCATTGACGCGCTTGCCTCTGATCCAAGATCGCGGCTCATGCTGGAGGACAGGGGGATCTGGGTATTTCGACTAGACGTTGGCGAAAGGGCGACACCGGCGGAGGTATCAATTCCGGAACTGCCGAGCACCCTTCCGGCGGGTTTGTTCGAGACAGCAGTCGGAACGCGGGTGCTAACTGGCCCCGTCCAGAACTGGCACATTCGAACAAATGGAACAGCAGGTGGACTTGTTTTCGGCGACTATTGGTTGGAACAGGTTGGTCAGTACAAAGCAGCTGTGAGATTCAAGAGTTCTGGGCCGATCTCGGTCAGGGTGTGGAATACCACTACGAACAAGATGCTGGCGGAACGGAACTACAAATCAACGCGGGGCATAGTGACTGCTGTCGTGGGCGTTCAAGTCACCTCAAGTGATCCGCTCCGGTCAGGTGCTCCATATTCCGGTGTGGTTCCGTTCCGAGTCGATCCGATACCCGCCAATGTTGGGAATACGCTCGAGATCAGCGTCTATGTTTCGAGCGGCGTCAAGGCGTCCGTCTATTCGGTGTCGCTGGGACTTGTCGGGTCCGGTTGAGGTCAATGGGGCCGTGGCGTGAGGTAGTGACCAGCACTGGGAAGTGACGCCGGAGCGGCCGAGTTCTCCTGTCGTTTTCGGACGGTCAGTGAGCCAGGTGCATGCGGCAGTTGCCCGAGGGCCGGTTGGAGGTCGGCGTTGGACAAACTCCCTTCGGGGTGAGGGGCGGTTGGCGTGGCGTGCACGTGGATCCGCGGGGCGACTGACCCACCGAGGAGACGGCATGAAATCGGTTAGGGCCGGTAACGCCGGAAGGTCACGTGCTGACCGCGGGTGTCGTTCCCTCCTTGTGCCCCGAGGGTCTGCTACATGAGTCCAACACCGGGTCGTCGTGCCAGGCGGCCCGGGCGGCAACGAGCTCAGTGTCATGGGGCCCGACTGGGAACGAGCGCGCCGGCGGGGTCGTGCAGCGTGGAGGGGCCGGACCGCTCGCACAGCGGGGGACGAACCGCGCCACGCCCCGGTTGTGGGGTGGTTGCCTCCGACCGAGCGGGCAGATGACGGCGCGGGTGTCGCGGTCAAGGGAACTCGTCGCAGGGAAGGGCGTTGGCTTGATGACGAGCCGGTGATACCTGTCGCAGAGGGCCGTCCCCGTCGCTCCGGATCCGTGGGCGGGGCCGGCGAGGATTTCGCGCCCGGTTCGCTTCGCCGCAATGAGCTTGACATTGACTGGACCGCCGGGCGTGTTCGCCTGAGTGATCCTCGCCGCGGTGACGATCCCGGTGTGTGGCGCGGTCGCGAGCTGCGCCGGGAAGCCGTCCTTGCGCACCGACATCGACTTGTGGTCGCGCCGGGCCCCGGGGTCGACCGTGAAGATGACCCGGTCCTTCTCGACCTGTCGCGCGAAGCGCCAGGTGCCTTCCTCCTCGCCCGGCTCGACGTCCCCGGCGGCGACAAGGGCGAACAGGCCGACGGCGTCTTGCTGGTCGGGATCGAGGTCGTCCGCACCGTCCATCCCGTGGAGGATCGTCGAGTCGAGCACGCGATGGTGCTTGCGGGCCAGCACACCGGAAGCGTCGACGACGCTGCACACCGCCTTGAAGATGCGGTTCGGGTCTGTCGCGCTGCGGAGCCGGCCCGCCGATAGGTGAGGTTGGTGAAGTCGAAGTCTCGTCGTCAAGCGCCCATCCGCAGACGACGTTCCAGTCGACGCGGCTCCAGAGCGTCCCGATCGCGTCCCGGTCGGATAGCCCCTCGAAGGCCCGGAGCACCGTCACCGAGCAGATGACGTCGACCGCGATCGGGGCACTTCCCCCCACGAGGGAAGAGGTCCGAGAAGTCCTCGCCCCGGAGAAGATCCCGGCGGGGGTCTGCCAGGGAGGCGCAGACGGTGCCCTCCTCGACAGAGCCACGACAGAGAGCGGAGGCGCCGACGAACTACCGATCGGGGTTCGATTTCCGATGCCTGGCCGAGATCTTGTGGGCGCGGGAGGTATTCGCGAGCATCATCGCCTGGTACCTAAATTGACAGAGACTCAGAAGGAGCTATGCACCCAAGAACTCGCAGGCGAATCGCCAGACGGGTGCCGCACGGCCCCAGGAGTCGTTTGTGCGGTCGAGGTGCCGGCAGGGCGCTTCTTCTATCACCGTGCACAACTCGGCGCGTTCCAGGCTCGTAGCTGGCACGGAATATAGCGTGAGTTCTTTGCATCCACGCATTCGGACACAGTACTGTTTTCGCGGAGATGAACAAATCAGCACCGGGTAGAAGCAGCAGCGGCCATTTGACAGTATCTGTGGTCGTTATTACCTATAATGGTGCACGTCATATCGTTGATCAGATTGAATCGATTATTGGTCAGACTAGGGCGCCGGACGAGATCATTATTAGCGATGACGCCAGTAACGATGACACCGTTGAACGCGCGCGGTCGACCCTGGGGTCCTGGCACGGTCGGTCGCAGCTCCGGACAGCGAGGCGGAATGCTGGCGTGTCCGCGAACCTTCAGGGAGGTCTCGCGGTAGCTACGGGCGATGTCATCATGCTTGCCGATCAGGATGACATCTGGTTGCCGCAGCGAGTGGAGCGCCAGACGTCGGTGATTGAGAAGGACCCTTCAGTTGCCGCAGTGTTCTGCGACGCGGATCTTGTCGACGCCGATGGACACGCGGTTGGCGCGCGACTGTGGGAGCGAGAGGGCTTTTCGGCAAAGCAGAGGCGGATCTGGGCGCACGACCCGGCAACGGTGCTCCTTGGCGGCCAGGTTGTGACCGGAGCGACACTGGCATTTCGCCGCGAGCTACTCGACATCGTCCTGCCACTTCCGGCGAATGGATGGCACGACTCATGGATCGCTCTTATGACGGTGTTCTCCGGCGGCGAGATGATTGCAGTTCCCGAACCGCTCCTCTCGTACCGACTGCACGGCGACAATGCCGCGGGTGTTCCTCCACCGACATGGCGATCAAAACTGGGCGCGGCGCTGTGGCCGGGCGGCGGAGACCTCGCCCAGCTGTCCGAAGCGGTTGAGCGGCTGGAACGGGGTGCGGTCGGTGGTGCCTCGGGGGACGTCGAGCCTCTGGTTGACCGGCTCAAACGTGTGCGGGACTTCTATGTCAGTCGTCGCCGGCTTGACCCCAGACTCTGGCGACGGGCCCCCAGGATCGCCCGGTGGTGGTTTCAGGGGGAGTATTCATGCTGTCGTTCCGGTTTCCGCTCGGCAGCGGCCGATCTCGCCGTTGCTGGGATCCGTTCGAGACACGAGTCGGATGTCGCGCCGGAACGTTGAGCTGCCTGCCACGTCGACCTAGCACTGGCGAGAGGCCCGGCCAGGGCACGTCAAGCACCCACGCTGGGATAAAGCGAAGGATCACGATCATGTGCACGACGCGGGTTACCTGAGGCCGCAAGGCCACAAATGTCGGCAGATACGCGGTCGGGAGTGAGCATCCGCGAAGCCCGGAACGCGGCGTGCACGATCATCGGAATTGGTGGTGCCGGCTCGTCTCGGTCGCCGATGACCTGGAGAGCCAACCAGCACTGATAGGTGGGTGGCTAATCTTCTGAGCCATCGCGCACTTTCCTCTATCCGAGGACGGAATCGGAAGACGCCGTTTTCGCGCGAGCCGCTCGTCACGTCGCCGTCCGGCATCCAGCGAGAATCCCTCTGCCGAGAGCGCACCGACGGCGGACCCGCTTTCTAGCGAGGGCGCGGGAACGAAAGCCATCCGCGGCGGGGCCCTACGAGTGGGCTGCTACTTCCTCGGTGTGCTGGTCAGCGCGATCTCGGCGGCCCTACTCTTCCGGCACCTCGGCGTCATCGGTACAGGCCGTTACGTCACGGCTACCTCACTGGTGGCGATCATCGGTGCGATGTCGGACCTTGGACTCACAGCATTCGGCGTTCGTGAGATGTCTGCCAGCCCCCCAGAGCAACGTTGGGCCTTGGCCCGAGATCTTCTGGGGATCCGGCTGGCTCTAACGGTCATCGGCGGCGTTGCCGTGGCGCTTTTCGCATGGGCCGCCTATTCGCCGCTTCTCGCCGAGGGTGTCGCTCTCGCTTCGGTGGGCCTTCTCTTTCAGGTTACTCAAGACAATTTCGCACTACCGCTGACCATCGGTCTTCAGCTGGGCTGGGTCGCTGCTCTGGACCTCCTCCGCCAATTCCTGACGACGGTCTTCATCATCTTCTTCGTGTTGCTCGGCGCAGATCTGCTTCCCTTCCTTGGCGTTCCGATCCCCGTGGGCATCATCGTGCTGGCAGCGACCGCATTCATCGTCCGGGGGCGGCGGGCCCAGTCGCCAACCTTCAATTGGCGCCGGTGGCGGAGGATTCTTGTAGCTATTCTGCCTTACTCTGTCGCCGTCGCGGCTGGCGTGCTCTATTTTCGAATCTCCGTGCTGCTCGTCTCTGCATGTTGCAATGCCACTCAGCTCGGCTATTTCGGCACGTCGTACCGAATAATCGATGTACTCACGCTTGTACCAGGGCTTCTCGCCGGGTCTGCTCTTCCAATATTGGCGCGGGCAGCACGCGATGATGCCGAGCGATTTCGCTACGCCCTGGCGAGAGTTCATGGTGTGTCAGTCATGGTAGGAGCGTGGGTGGCCGGAATGATCGTGCTCGGGGCGCCTCTTGCTATTCAGGTCATCGCGGGACCGAGATTCGCCGCGGCGGTGCCCGTGCTGCGCCTACAAGGGGTCGGTCTGGGAGCGACGTTCGTCAGTGTCACGTGGGGATACGCGCTTCTCAGCACTCGCCGCCACAGGGCGATTCTGTACGTGAACCTCTTCGCTCTGCTCTTCAACGTTGCACTCGTCGTACCGCTCAGCTTGCTGATTGGTGCTCGTGGTGCCGCGATCGGTACGGCCGCGGCGGAAATTGTGCTCGCGACAACCGAAGTGATCGTGGTGACGAACACGCGACCGGAGTTTCGGCCTTCGTGGCTCATACTGCCGCGGACAGCCGCTGCATTGGTGATCGCTGTGGTTCCGATGCTCTTCCTCCCGATATCAGCCGCGGTGCGAATGTTCATTGCCTCAGTCGTATACGGCGTCGTATTGGTCGTGGTTCGCTCCGTGCCTGACGAACTGCTGGATCTGCTGCCCTGGCGCCGGCGGTGTCCCGCGGGGCGATGATGTCTAAGTACGAGGAGCACGCGGTGCCGCAGTGATGCCCCATGACGGTGCTGCACGAAGCTCTCGTGTACTTCAGCCTGTTCGACCCAGCGCCGGCAGACTCCGCGCCAGGCGCCGGTGACTGGGAGCCGTTTCCACGGACACGGAATGACAAGTGGGCGAGTGGACGTGGCGGGAGACTCGAGCTTCAGCGAGAGCGCGGGATGAATTCGCGTCGGAGGCTGGTCACTGCAAGGTTTACTGCAACGCTCGGCAGCAAATGTCGCGTGCTCGCAGTCAACGACCGCCGTTGTTCTGTTCGCCGATATCGCCCAGATGGTCGTCCTGCGTGAGCAACTCAGAGGACGGCGCATCCCAGCGTCGAACGAGGATGGGGTAAATCAACCCGAATCCAGCAAGCGTGACTCCATCGATCACAGCGGATTGGGCCATTGCCGCAAGAACGAGCTCTCGAGAGAATGTGTGGTCTCCAACAAGCCACAAGACAAACAAGCCCGTGTCAATCCCCACCCCAACGAAACCGAGAAGAAGTCCGATGACAAGCGACACTGCGGCCAAGGACGACCGTGTACCCGATCGAGCAGGGAACTCACTAGATGACGCTCGTCTGCGCTCCATCACAGCGAGTCCTCCAATGAGAGCCTCAACACCTATGACTAGGAATATGCCGGATATGAAGCTCGGTTGCCATCGAAGAGAACCAACTGAAAAACCAGTGGGAAGTACAAGGCTCACCACCTGGAGTGCCAGACCGAGAACGATGAGCACTGCACCCGGGGCAACGAGCATGAGATGAGGAGCAAGAGAGAGGATCTGTCGGACGTGACGCCAACCATCCGAGAATGTGTTGAGCTTCGATTCACCAATCCGCTCTCTATAGCCGGTACTGATCTCGATAACCTGCAATCCAGCTTGGCTTGCTCGGATCAGCATCTCTGATGCGAACTCCATTCCCGGGGCTGCCAAACCAAGAGAAAGGACGGCATGTCTGCTGAATGCGCGATAGCCAGACTGACTGTCGGTAATTGTAAGACCGTTGGTCGCGCGTCGGACGAGGCGCGTCAAGGTCGGTGTTCCAATGCGACGGTGGAGAAAGGACATCGTGGAGTTCGGTGCTTGGGAAAGCCGCTCGCCGACGACGATGTCCGCTCGGCCCTCGGCGACGGGACGGACGAGTTGCACGATCTTCGTGAGGTCGTAGGTGAGGTCGGCGTCGGCCATGACAACGATTTCGCCGCGTGCGGCTTGGATCCCAGTCCGGACCGCGTTGCCGTAGCCAGGGCGACGCTCATGGATCACGCGGGCGCCGTGTGATCGTGCGACCTCTGCGGAGCGATCGGTCGAGTTGTTGTCAACAACTAGCACTTCCGCTGGATACCCGGCAGTAGCGAGGGAGGAGGACGCCTCAGTGATGCATTGGCCGACCGAGTCCTCTTCGTTGAGACACGGCAACACAACCGTGACCAGCACCTTGTCGGCCACGCGACTGCCTCCCGCTGCTTGTCGTCCGAATGATGCGCGGCACGCGTCAGAACACATGAGTCGCGGCCACACTAGCCGCGGGAAATGGCGGTCCCAAGACGCATGAGAGGGCCGGACGCAAGCCGACGAGACTGTCGTTGCGCGTCAACAAGTTGACTGTTCCGGTCGTATGCTCAAACATCCGACTACTCGAAACTCCTCCCCGTTACCCGCCATTTACCGGCGGTGTCGAGAACGTGTCGCAGGCTACTTGCAGCCGCCTTGTTGCTCGCGGCGATGAGGTGCTCGTCATCTGCGCCGACGATCCGCCCCATAGCCCGCTCCTTGGCGATGGAGTTCCGATCCGTCGCCTTCGGTCGCAGTTCAAGATCGCGAACACGAACATTACGCTCGGTCTTCCAGCCGCGATTGCGCACGAGAACTGGGAAGTTGTTCATACGTACCTGCCGACTCCTTGGGCCGCTGACTGGTCCGCCGTTATTGCCAGGGTGCTCGGTCGGGCGTGCGTACTTTCCTTCTACAACGATACTGTTGGTGAGGGATTTGCGCGCTTCATTGCCGGCGTCTACAGGGCGACCGCCTTTAGGCTGTTGCTACATTTGTCGGATCGTGTGATTGTTGCTTCTGAGTATTGGCGGGATCATCTGATTTCGCTCAATCCGTCGCTGGCCGGCCGGGTCGTCATCATCCCAAATGGAGTCGACTTAGAACGTTTCACGGTTGGCCCTCATGGCGACGGCAGGCGGCTGTTGTTTGTCGGAATCCTGGACCGTTATCATCGCTATAAAGGGCTCGACGTGCTGCTCAAAGCGTTAGCCCGGGTGTCTCAACGGTGTGAGCTGACTGTCGTTGGCGAGGGCGACCTGAGACCAGAATACGAGCAATTGGCTGAGGCACTCGGAGTCAACGCCGATACACATTTTGTTGGACGCCTCAGTGACGAGGAGCTTGAGCGGGCTTACCAACAGTCGGACATATACATCCTGCCGTCGGATTTCGCGCGTCAGGAGGGAGGATTCACGCTTACGGCGCTTGAGGCGATGGCGAGCGGGTTGCCGGTCGTCCTGGCTGATGGCGCCGGGCAAATTGCGGGGGAAGCGGCTGCCTCGGGGGCAGGTATCCGCGTGCCCGTCGGGGATCCGGAGTCGCTCGCGGAGGCGCTGGACCTCCTTCTGTCGGATTCCCGACGACGCGGAGCAATGGGCGAGGCTGCCCGCAACTATGTCGAGGCCAGGCTGTCCTGGGACGTCATCACGGAGCAACGTCGCGCTGTATACGAGGAGGCAGTCGACGTGGCGCACACGCGCCGGGGCCGCAGACACAGGAATTCCAGCTGATGACGCAGGAGCCATCCGTCGCGAACGCTCAACGATCTCCAGCGCGAGTTGGCGCGCTCGTCGTCGCGTGGCGCAGCCTCGGTCTCACGCTCGACACGCTCCAAAGCATCCGGCAATCGACGTTTCCAGTGGAACCAATCATCTGTGTGGCTCAGGAGTACTCGCGGGAGGATCTGGGTGCGCTCAAGAGGTGCATGGTTGGACAGCACCTCATGATCGAAGATCGCAATCTTGGATTTGCGATGTCTGTGAATCTCGGCATGGAATATGCCATTGAGTGTGGGCTCGACTGGGTTCTACTGGTCAACAACGACGCCACAATCGATCCGGATTGTGTCGCACGATGCCTGATGGAAGCAGAGCACTCCGGGAGAATCGCACTGCTTGCACCTGCTGTCGCCTACGCGCATAACCCTAGCAAACTGTGGTACGCGGGTGGCACCTACATCGATCTTCTGGGGATCGCCTGGAACCGGGGCCGTTTCTTGAATGCATTGGGTCCTCCCGTCAGCTCTGATTGCGACCATGCGCCAGCATGTTGCGTCCTGATCTCCACGAAGGCCTGGCGCGAAGTCGGCCCGTTCCGCGAGGACTTCTTCATGTACTACGAGGACACTGATTGGTGTGTCCGGGCTCGCGAACGTGGGTGGCGTATCCGGTATGTGGGTTCCGTGTTGTGTCAACACGTCATGGCCGGCTCCTCGGGGCAGCACGGTAGTCGGTACCTTTCCGAGAGAACCGGTTACTACCTCTCGCGAAATCCGCTGAGGCATGCGCTGGAAAGCAGTGGGATCCGTCGCCTGACGCGGACGTTGGCGATGCTCACTATCTGGAATGCGTACAACTTGACGCGCATTCGGCCGGCTGACTGGTCATCTGTAGGGAGATCTTGTTTGGCGGGTCTGCGCGACGGATGGACGGGACGAATGGGTCCTCGCAGGTTCAATTCATGACCCCCATCGGGCCCAGGCAAGGAGACGCGTCGACCGAGTGAGTAATCGAGACCCCGACCGAAGCAGCGAAGCGAAACCGCTCGCCGGTTTTCGAGCGTGCATCATCTACGACTGCCTGTTTCCATGGACGATCGGCGGGGCCGAACGCTGGTACCGGTATCTGGCGGAACGATTGGTTGATGCGGGCGCGGAGGTCACCTACCTGACCCGGCGCCAGTGGGAAGACGAAGGACCGCAAATTGCTGGTGTCACGGTGATAGACATCATGCCTCCGACTGAGCTCTACCTTCCGGACGGGACAAGGAGGAATCTGCCCCCGTTGCGTTTCGGGTGGAGTGCGTTTCGCTGGTTGATTCAACACCGGGGTGAGGTTGACACGGTGCAGCTGGCGAACTTCCCGTATTTTTCTCTTTTCGCGGTCCGCTTGGCACTCCTGGGAACAGGCACGCCAATCGGGGTTGACTGGTTCGAAGTCTGGCCAAGGGAATTCTGGATCAGCTACGCGGGTGGTTTGCTGGGGCGCGCGGGGTTTCTCATCCAGCAGTCGTGTATTCGACTTACCGATCACGCGTTTGTGTTCTGGCATCACACCGAGGAGCGACTACTTGCACATGGCTTCCGGGGGCATGTCACCGTTCTGGCCGGGTTGCTTCCACCTGTTGGGCAAAACCTGCCGTCGTCCGGCCGCCGCGTTGAACCTACGGTCCTCTTTGCCGGCCGCATGATCAAAGATAAGGGTGTTCGCCTGTTGCCAGACGCGCTGCGGATTGCCAAAGCGCGGTTCCCATCGCTGCGCCTTGTCCTGGCGGGCGAGGGTCCGGAACGCGTGCTTCTCGAACGTCGTTGTCTCGAGCTGGGGCTCACGGACTCAGTCTCATTCCCCGGAAGACTGCCAGAAGCCGAACTTGCTGAACTGATGGCAACCGCGAGCTGCATTGTTATCGCATCGTTGAGGGAGGGCTATGGGCTGGTCGTGGCGGAAGCGGCCGCGGCTGGAACTCCCTCGGTAGTAGCCGCCAACCCGGAGAACGCCGCCACTGGCCACATCGTCGAGGATGTGAACGGCTTTGTCGTTGATCCAACCGCGAGCGGTCTCGCCCGCGGCATTGTCTCGGTCATAGAAGGTGGTGAGAGGCTGCGCGAATCGACAGCCGATTGGTATGAGAGCCGCGCGGACTCTATGAGCATGCTTCGCTCCGCGAACGAGATGATCGGTCTCTACAGTTCTGAGAGGATTCGGAGACAACGCTCAACTCAGGTGCCTCGGTAGCGTGGCCGATCTCGGAATCCGTTCCCGACGACAAGAGCGAGCAATGGTTAAGACCTGTGAATCATCCCGTAGCGTTGATCACGCGGCGACCTCTTAGATGTTCATCTCGCGCTCGACCATCACTCGCCTCCTGAACGTCGCGTCGGCGCGTACACGCGACGAGGGGTGGATCGTTAGTCTTCGGACGCGTTGACGGAGCCGGCAGCGTCCACGTCACCTGATGAGACGAGCGGAGACAATCGGGTCACTGCTGGAATCAACTACTCGCAGCGTTCCAGTTTGGTAGCCATACCACTGACTGCACGCACCCACGTTCACATCGATCGTCCGGCCGGTTCCCGCAAGCGTGGATAGAGTAATTTGGCGCGTAGGGACCTCGGTGTCATCGCCCAACTCGATGTTCGTCTGCCCGGAAACGCGCGAGAATCCAAGGCGAAGCCATGAGTAGTTCGAGCGATCGACCGCGGCTGGTAGCTTCATCTCGTAGATGTAAACGGGACTTATGCGATCGACAAACCCTGTCGTTCGCGCACTCGCTTCGACCGCGCGTCGCACCCCGTTTCGGTCGATCACGAATCGCGGCGTTACGCCTCTGTCGATCACCGATGCTGCGGGCTCGGCTCCCGAGCTGAGTATCCGTGTGACCGTTCCGTTGGAGTTGAGCGAATAGATTTCCAACCCCTGACGAATCAAAGCCCGGGGAACGTTCAACAGGAACCTGCTGTAGGTGAGGGCCGTCGTTTGAAAAGCGGTTGCCAGGTCAGGACTCAACATGTCGGGTGTCGCAGTCGCGACAACCCGACCTGCGATCACCGCCATAACTTCTGCTGACGGCTCCAGACTTTGATCATCGATAGCCCATCCTGCAATCGTCTCGCTCCTTGGCTTGGCAGCGACCACCTTGAGCGAGACTCCCCGACTACGGCCCACTTCGGCGGGCACTTGCAGGAAGTTCGGAATGTAACCCCAGTCGCACGACGGTTGTTCGAAGTACAAGCCGCTGGTCACGACGGGAACCCCGACACTACCGGGCGGTCGCACCTTCCCGACTAGATCCCGCCTCAACAACACAAGCTGGCCGTCAACGTCGGCGAACGGCACGTAGTGTTGCAATAAGTACTCGCTGACCTGGTAATTACGAATCATGCCGTCGATGAAGTCGTAACCGTCGGCCCCGAGGCCGAAGGTTTCATCCGAGAAGACGACGAGCCTTGGTCGGCTTTGCTTGAGCTGTGAGATTGCCATTTGCTGGGCTTGCGTCGTTTGGGCCGTCTCAATGGTGAGGAATCGCGCTCCTGGAACTCGGTTCAGCAAGAAGTAGAGAACTCCGGGTTCGTTCGCGAAGTCGAACACCGGAGAATTCCCCGGGACGTATGCGTCAAGGAACTTTCCGAGGTCTTGGACCTGTGTTGTGTCCACTGTCCCGGGCAGCGTGTAGCCGAGCAGACCAATTGTCGGCTCGGCGGGCGACGAGGCGTGCGTCGCCCCCGGGGAACTCCGTATTGACGCGAGGACAGCCGGCGTGACGAGAGGCAGAACGATCGCCACCAGCACAGATGCAATTCGAGGCGTCTGTCCGATTGAACTCAGTGCTCGACCGAGTGCGGATGTGGAGGTCCCCATGACACGCCGCAGCGACGCAGCACCACGTGACAGAGCCTCGCGTATGCATCGATCGACCGTCGTAATCGCGTCAATCCCCCAGAGGATCACGAATGGAACGAATACCGTGAAGACCTCGACGACGTGCACAACGTCAGCGCGATCAAGAGTCTTCTGGGTGTAGAGCACCACAAACGTCCCCGCGGCAATCAACGTCCACTCACGTGACGACCACGGTCGCTGATTACGAAGTTTGCCGACGGCCCGCCAGACCGTCAGGAGGAGGAGGAGGATCGGAAGGTAGAAGTAGACGACATCACGAATGTCGGCGATGTTGAACCAAGTTATCGGAAGTGCTCCCCACAGAAGGTGGCTCCCAATGTTGATCTGGTAGTAGCCCACAAAAGCACCGAGAGAAGCGGTCATCCACAGATAGATCGCAAAGCAAAGCGCTAGCCCGAGCGCAAATCCGCCGCACCACAGCGTCCGATAGAAGCTCGTCGGAATGGATTCCCCTCTCGAGCGCCCGAGCCACTCGAAAGCCACGAGCGTCGCGGCAACCCCCACGGCCAGTAAGCCGATTTCAGGTGTGACGATCGCCTGGATGACGAGGTTGAGCGAGAACGCGAAGCACCAGAAGCGACTTCGGGCTCGGATCATTTTGTCAAAGAGAATGAGCACGACGGGCAGCAGAACGAATCGTGCCAACAATGGGGGAAGGTATCCGCCCACGACCAGTATTGCGACGATGAGCGGGACAAGTCGATTTCGCCGGGCGAAATAGACCGCGAACAAGTAGTAGATACAGCACTGGAGGGGATAGAGAATCATTGTTTGGCCGGCCACAGCGCCCCAGCGGGAGTGCGAGAAGACTCCCATTCCGATCGCGCCGGAAAACACGTCCTCGAGCAACCCATGGAGCAAGTAGATGTCCCGCCATGGCAGAAGACCGTGAACGAAGACGAGCTGCGTTCCGGCGAGAAACTGTGCGTCGTCGTACCCGATGAACGTCCCGAGCGCGCTCGGCAACGACATCGTGCTCAGGAACACCGCTGTGCAGCCCACGACCGTCGCGAGCACAGATCCCTCGACCAGCTTGGAGGATCTCCACGCTGAAGCGCCCCAATGCGTTCTCGCGCACCAAGTAACGGTGAGGACCACGAGCACCACGACCAGCCAAAGGGGCATCCACGGGTAGTGAACAACCCTGTGTGGGTTCGCGATCGTGACGATGGTTGCCCAAGACACGAAGTACAGAAGCGACAGCACCATTACAGGACCGCAAAACGAGTTGATCACGCTTGTGCACGTCTCGAAACGCGATGACCATGGGCCGTGCTCAATCCGTCGCCAATGTGGCCGCAGAGCTGCGAGGATTTCGGCCGCAACAAGCACGAAGAACACGTATGCGAGCCCCGACAACACACCGACTGACGAAACCGTGCTGGATCCGGTCGCCGCGCTCACCTCAAGTGCCGCAACAGCACCCGGAAGCGCCAATCGCACCAGCATCCAAAACCCATCGCGCCAGTCCATTCGGACTTGCGGCGAATCAACCGTCACACGTCCGCTCGTCTCAGATGCCACATCAACGGGTATCGGGCGGACTCGCGCAGCTCGGCGGGATCGTCGCAACGGGCCACGCCAAGACAGGAGTACGTAGACGAGCACAGCCAGAGCTGGAAACATCCATGCTGCCAGCTCGAATGCGTACTGGTATCGGTAACCATCGAAATTCGCGAAGGTTGGATTGCCGGCAATGTCGGTAGTGACGGAAAGTCGGTTGCTGAGATGCAGCCAGACAAGCTCACAAACGGTCGCCGCCAGCCCTGTTGCGACAACGAATCGGGTGACTACCTTCCAAACGCGATCGCGATTGGCAATTTGAGCAGGCCGGGTGCGCTCGATTGAAGCGATGCCACTATCTGCCAAGTCTTCCGCCCTTCCCGCGGCTTGCCTACGCAAAATCGCGACAACAGTACACGGCGTCCATGGCGGTTCAATCGACGCTGGTGGGCCCGAGTTGCGATGGAATGGCAGGTCCCGTGGTAAATACCCAACTCCCTGCGAGCACGAGCGCGAAACCGAGAATCCGCAGAACCATCAGCAATACGTCGTGGGGAAAGGACTCGTCGAAGACGGCCATGCCGACCACGACGATGTAGATGCTTGCGACGATGTTGGTGATCGGCGCGACGACTGCGACCCGGCAGCGTTGTAGTCCGGTCTGGAAGGTAAGAAGTCCAAGGATGGACATGACCACGAATATGTAGGGATAAGGTGACCCGATCACTCGTAGCGCCCCGTCAAGCACACCGTGACGTTCCAGAAGCACGGCGGAACTCTTCATCTGCAGTGAAGCCACCGCATAGAGAAGGCCTGAGGTCACACCAAAGCGGATGCCGGCATCGGCAGTAGAGCGTCGCAAAGCCCAGAAAGCAAGTCCGGACACCGTCGCCGTGGCGGCACTGGTGATGAGCGCGCGAGCAGTCGAGCCGCCGGCACCGGGAGAAGTCGCCGAGGTAAGCGTCACGGACACGAGCGTCACCGCGAGCACGATCACCGCGAGGCCGAGATACTCCCGGCGTCCCATTGGCTCGTGCAGGTACAGGCGCGAGGCAAGAACGAGAAGGACAAGGCCGGCCCCGAAGATGGATTGAATAACCGCGATCGGAGCCAATGAGTACGCGAGAACCATGAACCCCACAGCAAAGATCCCGACGACGAAACCGGACAACCACAATCGAGAAGCGCTAAGCATGCGGACCATGTGCATCGCGCGGCGAGCTGAGATCTCTGGCATCTGATCGACGGCGCGCTTCTCCATCAGGTTGTTCAAGTTGAAGCACACCGATGCCAAGAAGCTGAAGAGCACACCGAGGGCCATGTCGAACCGGGCCTAGTGCCTAGCGCCGCTGTGAGGACCGAGAGCGAACAGTGGCCGCCAGGTCCGTTGGATACGGTTCTTAAGCATGAGATCCAGCATCCGGCGGGGCGCGACGAGCGTGACGTCCCGTGAATCGACGACGCCCTGGCAGTAGCAGCTCCTCGCACCCCAGTCCGGAGGTGGCTGACGGTCAATGATCAACCTGACGCGGCCGCGTTTGTGTGAGCAGGCGGACGACAATCCGCTTTCCTTCATGAAATAGCCGAGGACGCTTCTTCGGTCATGCTCGCAGGCCCTCATCGCGCGACGGCTCCCGACGCGCGACCGGTCAAGTCATCTGGCCGATTCTGACCCACGGCCCAGAGCGTGGCGTGTGCCCGAATTCGTCCTTTGCCTGCTTCGCCCAAGATGCTGTTAATCACCGACTGCATTCCCGCACTAAGGGTCGTTGTGGGACGCTGGTCCAACTCGGGCCAGACGTGTGAGGCCACACGCAGGTCCCGAACCTGGCGTCGGGCGTTGGGTGATGACGCGATCATGACGTTCACAGGACGTTTCATGATCCACCGGAACTGGGCGAGCACCGTTGCGACGGTCGTGGACCGATGGGAAGCGAGGACCTTCACGACAGCGGGTGCCGTAGCGGACTCTGATGCCTCGAGACGAAGCCGGAACAATCCGTCGGCGACTAGCTTGCCCGCGTCATCGGCGAACAGATAGTCCCGAATGGTGTCGAGAGGAACGTACAAGTTCAAGGGCTGACGAACCAGTGCACGTAGGCAGACTTGGGTGATCAGCCCTTGGTTCTTGGAGAGGTTCTGTGCGGGTCCGTAGAGATTGGAAAGGCGTCCGATGAGTAGCGGCGTCGCGGTCTCTGAGCACCAGCTGCGGGCCAGTGATTCTTGCGCGAGCTTGTTCCAGCCGTATGGTGCAATCGGTGCGACTGGGGAGTCCTCATCGAAGGGAGGATTGCCAGCTCCCGCATATACGCCCCCCGCGGACGAGGCGAAGAACATCGCACCCGAGCCTCTCCCGGGTCTGCAGAGCGCATCGGCGACGCTTGTCAACAAGTGAGTGAAGGCAGTCATCTCGTGGTCGAGGTCGGAGGATTCCGACCCAACCGTGCTCGAGCCCGCGCACCACGCGATCTGCCACGATGACCTACCGATCTCTGCGGCGAACGCTTGGCATGCTGTTGTCAGTTCGCGGTCAAGGACGGGCGGACAATCCCAGGAGAATCCCTGAGGCGGATGCCACATAGGGCCCCTCGCCGCGAGCGCTCGCTCGACACTGCTGCCGAGGAGACCACCGCGGCCAATCACCCAAGAAATCACGTCATTCAATGGCAGACGGATCGCTCGCACCTGCAGAGTCGCGATGCAAAGGACTTGTCGAGGGATCGGATGTCATCAGGTACAGCGGCTTACCCATCGCCATGCGGACGGCAGCTCCGACGTACTCGGCGACGACACCGATTGCCAGGAGGGTCATTCCGCCGAGAAGCAGCACGACGACGACGAGGGATGTCCAGCCCGGAACGCTGATATTGCCTGTCAGTCTTTCGACGAGAACTACGAGAGCTACGACGACACCGACAAATGCAGCGAACACGCCGACAAAAGACACAAGCCTGAGTGGTCGGGGACCGAGGCTGATTACGAGACGCCAGAAGTGGGACATGAGCTTGCGGTACGAATACCCGGAGCGGTGGTCAAGGCTTTGTCTAGAGAGGACAGGACAATACGCAACACGCCCAAATGCCCAACTGAGTGCGACATCAAGGAATACACCTGGCCCCACATAAGCGGTGACGCCCCGTCCGATTTCGCCGAGCATGAGTCGGAAGCTGCTGAAACGACCGAGGCTTCCATCCGTAAGCAAACGCGTGGCGACTACCTTGGTCGCACGCGTGGCCAGATTCCGAAGGAAACCATGTGGTGGGGAGTTAGTAGGAATCCCGTATACCAGCGGTGCACCGTTCTCAAGTGCGACATCGAGCATCCGCCCAAGGTCTCGGGGATCGAACTGGCCGTCCTCGTCCATCGTGACTATCCACTCGGAGCCCGTCGAGGACATGCCAGCGATCGTGGCCGCGTGCTGTCCAAAGTTCCGTGACAGCCATATGGGTCGGATGATCGGCAAGGCCGCGGCCAGACGTCGTATGACGGCATCGGAGTGATCGGGTCCGCAGTCGTGAACGAGCAGGATTTCCGCGACTCGCATCGGGTAACCCGCCGGCGACGAGAATATCTCTGTTAAGGGACGAAGTTCTTCGATGAGTGCATCCAAGGTGTGCTCACCGCGATATACGGGCACGACGATGGAGATCGTGTGTTCGTCGACCACGCCCATGGATTGTAGGACAGCGGAGCGGAGCACAAGGCGCAGTTGTATCGCTGACGGGGCTACTTCGTCTTCGCCGGAAGGGATGCCAGCGTCTGAGCGTCTGGCGCGACAACTCGAGTTTTCGCACGTCGGCAGCCTGAGTAACGCCGCGGTTGAGAGTGTGTCGGCACTCCTGCGGTGATCGGCCAATCCTTGCCTGTCCGCGGGCGACGGTCTGCGTCCGGGCGAGGCGCGCGCGGGCAAACGCGTCGGCGCCATGCGTCAATTGACCTACTCGAACCTTCGAGTCGCACCTACAAGCGCGTGACCTGTCAGATCGAGGTTCTCTTGAAACGCCAGAGCGTAATGACGTCTCGAGGTTTCGGTCCGTACGAACTGGAGGTAATCCTCTCCAACTCGTTCGAGTAGCGCTTGGCCCAGTTGGCCGAGCAGGATCCATCGGTCATCAGCCACCCGATGTTCGCAGCGTGCAGCTCGGAGGGCACCAGGAGTTGTTTCCAAACCGCCGTCGCCCGGACCAGATTGATCTGGTTCATTCGCGCCGGCCACGCGAGACCGTGGTTGTAGTAATCGACTCGCGCTCCGGACACTGCCTTGAGGATCTCTTGGTTGATGCACGGGCCGGCCATGATCAGGTTGTGGCCAGTTGCTGGCGCCGCGGCAGCTTGCAACGCGCGGTTGTATGGAGTGGACAGCGCTATGGTCTGGCCAGTTTCGGCGCGGTAGAAGCGGAACCAGTCCACAGACGAGACTCCGGCTATCAGCACGGCGACTGTGGCGAGCGTCGCGGCTACTGCCAAAAGGCGTCGGCTCGCGCGTGTCGCCCTAGGCTCTCGGCGCGATAGGTACGAGAGGCCGACGGCAATCGCCATCGGGACGATCGTAAAAGCCGTCAGCACGAAGCATTCAATCCACAACCGGTAAGGCTCTTGATTCGCGCCCCAGACGTCGTTCTTTGCAAGCAACAGCCAAGCCGTGAGCAAGCCGAGGGAGTACGAGGTCCATAGAGGATGTCGGCGCTGGATGCCGGCCACGAGGATCAGCAGGAGCGGTAAGAGCACTGGCGTGGCGTGCAATAGTCCGTCCTGCCAGTCGACGCCTAGGCCGGAGCTCGATGCCTCCCGGAACTTGAGGAAGGCATTGCCGGCTTGTAGGGCGAACAACGTGCCGAGCACCTGTGGTGAGGCGGTCAAAAGGGCTGCCAGCAACGGCCCAAGGATGCGTGCGCGCCACCGAGCTATCGCCAGCACCGTGCCTGGGACCGCGGGCAGCAACCCGAACACCAGCGTTACCAATCGTCCGAAGGACGATGCGAACAATGGCCCCAGGAGGAAGAGCACGACAATAAGCGCGACCGACAGCAGGGCTGACGACCAACTCCTCCTGACGGTGATTGCGTATGCCGCAATGCCATAGAGCAACACGTAGACCGCGGTCAGGAAGACGTAGGTGTGGAGGTTCGCGAGGAGCCCGACACCCGCCCCAACAACGATCGCGCTCATCAACATCGTGCGTGGGCGAACGGATCTTGTTGCGACAACAAGGAGGAGCAGGAACAGCAAACCGGCAATGCACAACGACGCGGTCTCGCTGTTCAGGGGAAACATCGTGGCGAATACTCCCCAGAGCAGGGCATGGCCCTGCAACCCCGTGGCCCAGCCACCCCCGCGAATCGAAGCCGTTCCTATCAGGAACGGAACAGCGCCGAAGTATGCGGTCCACCACTTGCGTGTGATGAGAACTGATGCCAGCGAGATGCCCACAACGAGCAGGATCTCGAGGGCGACCCCAGCAAGATTCCAGACGTCCGCGGGTGCCACCCCGGTGACGTACGAGATGCCCCCGAGCAGTTGATAGTAGAGATGTGGATCGTTGTTCGTTCCCGTCTCCGTGAACGGCTCGACGGCAGCAAAATTGCCGTGAGCAGCGTTGACAACCTCGGCAAGGTAGGACATCTGGTCATGGAAGCCGAAGGTACGGATAGATGACCAGCTCCAGTTCGCTTTTGTGAGGAGCATCGAGAACTGGGTCGCCACGTACATCGCTGCAGAGAAAAGTGCGCCGCCGGCCGCGAGATACCAGGGGGCCCGTGACCTCGTGAGTCGAGCGTGCAAGGGTTTGTTTGCGGGAGGAGGGCACCCATCCCGGCGCCGGGCAGCCAGTTTGTTTGGTGGCGCGAGATGCACGGCAACCCACAATATAGAAGTTGACCGCTGCTCTTTGCCCAGTGCTCGTCGCACTTGAGGCGAGAGAGGTACGTGGGGTGCCGTCCGCGAGACGGGGTGGTCACCCGCGGCGAGGCTTGACGATCCGGACCTCGTCGTCGGCGCCGACCTTGTTTGACAAGTCGCGGTGCTGCAGGAAGCAGCAGAGTGTCGGCGTTGTGAGCTCCGGGGTCATGCGCCCGAAGATGAACACGATGGCGCACGAAACGGAACGTGGTTGTGCTGCGATGAGTCCGAACGCTCCCCTCCGAGGCGCGTCGGCTGGCGGGGATTTCGGCGCCGGTGTGCTACCAGTGGAATGGCGCGATCCTGGCGGGCAGATGGCTCGTGCGCCGGTGGCTTGGGGCAGCCACAGCAGGCGCGGCCCCATCGCTGTCGCTTCAAGTTCCGTGAGCCCGCGGGAAGAACCAGGGGGCTGCAGTCGTTCGCGGATCACGGTTGCCGGCGCCTTGGGGTTCTGTGGACATCGCCACGATGTCGTTGCAGATGGCGTCGACTGTCAACGACGCTACCCCGCCCTTCACTCTCGTCGCTGGCCGACTCGTCGCGGGAGGATTCGGCCGATGGTGTTACGGATCATCCGGAGCTTCTCGGCGATCGCCCGCTTCAAGCACCGTTCGCGGTGGAAGACGTGATGTGCCTCGGGTCAGTTTCTCACCTGGCGCACCGAGCCTTCTCGGGTCAGCTGACTAAAGAATCGAAGAAGCACCGCGCGGACACGCAGAACACGCGATTCGCGGCTGGCAGCAGGCGCTCGGATTTGGTTCTTTCCGGGGGACGGGTATCTGTCTCAAGACGCGAACATCGATGCGGCTGCTTCATGAGGCTGGCAAGCTACGCGTCAGCGGTCTCGCGGGGTGGACTGGATTCTGACGCGTCGTTGCACTGCATGACCTGCGGATCTTCCCGGACGAGGAACTCGTCGGACGGGATGGCCGTCGTCAGAAGGGCCCGTGAGCACGCAGGAAACTGCACACTGAACGACGGGTGGGAGGGTCTCCCGCATCCGCGTGAGCTGGGGTGCGGGACAAGCAGGGGACTGCATTAACGCCGACGGAAAGGTGTCTCGTACTCACGCATCGCCCTGCGGGGTTTCTTGGAGACCCTGCCACACGGCCGGTCCCTTTTGTGGCTCCGCCCGGATGCTTCTCACGAGCGACCCTTTGTCGGCAGAGCGGACGATCGAACGAGATCGTCGAGAGAAAAGAGGTCGTCAATAAAGGCAAGCGCCGACCGGGTATCAGATTTCTTGATACCCGGTCGGCGCAAGCGCCTATGAAACTCGGTTCAAATTACGTTAATCGGCGACGTACTCCGTGGCGGCGGCTGTTTCCTCCGTCCACGCTGAGCCCAGGCCTTGCTTGGCCCAGATGTTGCCGCTGCTGTCTCTGACAGCGAAGAGGGAGCCATTTACGGCATCACTCGCGACCGCGGGCAGAGTGGCCGTGGTCCATTCGGTTGCCCACGTCGCCCCGGTCATGCTGCCTTCCTTGGCGTACACGTTGCCGCCAGAGGCCACGGCGATGACGGGACCATTCGTCGCATCACTTGCGACTGACAACGCGGAGACGGTGTTGTACTCGTCCAACCACGCTGCGCTCAGGCTGCCTTCCTTGGCGTACGCGTTGGTCGCCAGGACTCCGATGAGCGGGCCATTCGTCGGGTCGCTCGCGAGCGAAATTGCACTGACGCCGGAGGCCCATTCCGTCGTCCAGGGCGCGCTCAAGCTGCCTTCCTTGACCCACGCGGCACCAGACACCACGGCTCCGATGAGCGGGCCATTTGTCGCATCACTCGCGACGGATACGGAGGCAGCTCCAGTGGTTTCCGTCACCCACGCCGCAGTCAGGCTGCCTTCCTTGGCGTACACGGTCCCACTAGCAAAAACGGCGATGAGGAGACCGTTCTTCGGGTCACTCGCAACCGACACTGCACTGGCTCCCGAGGGAGCGCTGGCCGTGGTCCATACCTCGGTCCACGTCCCGGTCACGCTGCCTTCCTTGGCCCACACGTTCCCAGAGCCGTCGACGACGGCGACAAGGGGACCATTCGTGGGGTCACTCGCGACCGACACCGCCACGGCGCCGGAGGCCCATTCCGTCACCCAGGCCCCGGTCAGGCTGCCCTGCTTGGCCATCACGACCCCGCCTGAAAGCGTGGCAATGACCGGCGTTCCGGGGGTTGGCGTTGTTGCTGCCTGGGCGCTCGACAGTGGAACCCATGCGCCACCGAGCAGCACCACAAACAGGAGGTAAATCAAGCGCCGTACGTTCATATCTTTCTCCTTAGGCAATCTCATCGTTAGGGTATTTGACTAGGACTTTGGCAAGCAAGGCTGTGCAATCAGCTTCCGCCCGAGCCTCTGCTTTCTGCGTCCGCCCTGGAGTCGTTGATCTTGATAAAGCGGGTAAGTGCCGAAGCGACCACGTTCGACCCCGGTCACCGAGGCATCCAGACACGAGAGGATGCTATCCGATCTCGCCACTTAGAGCGACATAGAACAGAATTATCTCGACACAGAGATGATGTCAGGCAGTGGTTGCCAAGGGCACTTCCTCCTGTGCGAACTGGAAGGAGCCTAACGCGTGTCTGAGCGGCATGGATCGTTCAGAGAGGCAGTGACGGGCGACCGGACTTCGGCGCCAGGTTTTTGAACACCCTGCCAGGGCGTCGCGCGCAGATGTTTCCCGGTGCGTTACTTGAAAGGGCTGGTCAGACGCCTGTGGCTCTTCCCCGGGTGGTCTCCTCGACGCCGAGGGCACCGTGGATCCGGCTCTGCAGAGAGCTCGGTTGGTCGACGAGCGCGATCGTGCGTCCGGCATGCCGAAGTTGGTGGAGGTGGGTCTCGCCGAGTTCGGCGAGCACCCGGCGCGGGGTGATCGCCTCTTGGGAAGATCAGAAACTTCCTCCTCGTTGACCGTGGGATCGGTGCCCGTGACCGCCACGGTCCCCGCGACGATCGCGCGCGGCACGATGCGGGCGCGGACGCGCACCTCGAGCCGGTAACGACCGGGACGAAGGCCGAGGCGGTCGTTCATCACCCGGAAGCGCCGCTTGACGGTCTGCAGCATCCGGTCGTGGCGGACGACGTCGGTCGCCAGTGCCACCTCGCCCCCGAGCGGGGTGGTGAGCACGTAGCACCCGGCGAGGAGGCTTTCCTCTCAGTCGGGGGCCCCGTCGTTAACGTGCCCGGTAAGGGCGCCCGGTCGGACCGTCGCCACAAAGCACTGCGCCGCTCGCGAGTCGCGCAGGATGCAGTTCGACGCAGTGCCGGTCCTGGTCTGTCCGATTCGCGACGTTCACTGACGCGATAAGGCGGTGGCCGCCCGAACGATGAAAAGCCGTCACTCGGGGTGTCCGGTGCTCCATCGAAAGAGTGGTCCGCTCTTACTTGGACGGTTCAAGCGCGGTTCGCGAATCCTCGATGGTTCTCGCGTAGCCGGATCCAGACATAGATGCCTCGCCGTCCCCACGACTGCGCGAGAATCCTCATCGTTCGTAGCCATAGGTCGGCGGTTCCCAACGCGGTCCCTTGCGAGGAAGTTACTTCCTTGAAGAACACCCGCAGTTCACTCCCATGAAGTCCGACCAACTGCGCGCTCAGCTGACCAGAGGTCAAGCGGAAGCTTGCCCGGACACCTGGGTCTATGAGCGCATTCCCATTCTGGAGGCACCGAAGATAGAGATCTATATCAACCACATAGGTCCATCGACGATCCAGTAGCGGTGTCGGCAGCGCCGAGCGCCTGAAGAGCACGCTTGCTGGCTCGCCAAGGAGATTGGTTCCGGCTCGCGCGCAGGCTTTCAGCACAGCTGTTCGCTCGATTGGGCCGCCCCCCGCCTTGCGAGCCAAAGATCGCAGACCCCGTGCGCGGATAATCATCCTCCCAGCGTGATCGACTATTCGCCTTCGGCTTGCGACGAGGGCGGCGGTAGGGTGCGCTTCCATGAGACGTACTTGGGCAGCCAAACAGCCAGGCAACAGCACGTCGTCATGGCAGACGATCTTGACCAACTCGCCCCGGGCTGCGGCGACGCCGCGTTCCCAATTGGCGTGCAGGCCCAGTCGTTGCTCGGGTGGACTAAGGAGCCGGATGCGGGAATCGCCGATCGCCTCAACGAGCTCGCGCGTTGTGTCGGTCGACGCGTCGTCGGCAACGATTAATTCCAGATGCTCGTACGATTGGTCGATTACTGAGGCAAGAGTTTCCTGAATGAATTGCGCGCCGTTCAGCACCGGAATAACGATGGATACTAGCGGTTCATTAGGTATCAAGGATCTCCTTGAACGAGTCGCGAGCCTTTAACCAAACTCGAGGGCGTTCTCTCGCGAATAGGCAGCGCTCTTGCCCGTCGTTGCGCTTTGAGCGTGGTGGCGATTGCTCGACCCATTTCCCGCGTCTCACAGCCTCGGTCACACCGCAGTAGGTTGATTTATCGACTTTCATATTGCGTTCGACATTCTCAACATGAGTAATGAGGCTATTGGACGCGCCGCTTGCAAGCAATCGGTAAGGCCTCTGGATCGGCCCGTCCCGCTGAGCACGCGGCGACTCACCGAAGCTTCATCTCGAGGCCGACCGATACGTTCCTTGACAGCGGACGGTCCCCGCTGGTTGTCTCATGGAACGATGGCTGACCTCGTTGAGCGGGCGCGCGTCAGCCAGAGTGACCGAGACGATCATCCCGACACCGCAACAGGTTTGACGGCCGGCCCCCGGCGTCTGCCGGCCTGGCAGCGGCGTGACGCCATCGCGCTGGCCCTGCTCATATGCCTTGGGACGGGACTGCCGCTGGCGCTCTCTGCGGGGTCGGGAGCCCTCGGCGTTCCGCAGAATGACGACTGGGCATTCCGTCGAATCGCCGGGGAATTCTTCCGATCCCACCACATAGTGCTTATCGGGTGGGGCCAGATGACGCTCGTCGGTCAGGTTCTTTCCGTCCAACCGCTTCTCGCGCTCAGCAATGGCTCCGGCTGGGCCTACGGGGTCTACGGGGCCATGTCAGGCGGCGCTGCCCTTGCGGCGACGTACTGCGCGGCTCGGCGCTTCGTCCCTACGGGCCGTGCGCTGCTCGCCGGGTTACTCGTTGCCCTCGCGCCCGGCTTCCTTGCCACTGAACCGACTTTCATGACCGACGTTCCGGCGCTCGCCGCAACGATGGCCTGCCTGGCGGTTGGACTCTATGCCCTCGACCGAACTGGGCGATCTCATTGGGTGTGGCTAAGTGTCGCTATGGCGGTCGGCGTGTTCGGCTTCTCCGTCCGTCAGATGTGCTTAGCTGCTCCACTTGCGGTCCTCCTTGTCGCGCTTTGGAGACGCCCCGATCAGTGGAGGTGGCTTTTCGTCATTGGGGCGGTCACCGGAGCGGCATGCCTAGGCACAGACCTCTGGTTCTCGCATCTCCCTGGTCCGCACGAACCGAATACTTTCGCGATCACGTGGACCACGGAACTCGAAACGCTGAAGCTCGGCGCCGACCTAGCCATGGCGGTCTTGCCGGCAGTGATCTGGGTCCTAATGCGAGCCGAGCAACGGATCGTTCGTGCTCTGCCGCCCCTCTTGGCCGTGGCCGTTGTCGCTCTCACCCTCGCCGGATTCAACCCGGGAAGCGTTCTGGCGGGGAACCTTGTCTCACAACAAGGGGTCACCGGCAGTCAGGTGCTCGCTGGTACTCGACCGACCCTGTTTTCGGGGACGGTGTGGTCAGCAATCCAATGGTCAGCGCTCGCTAGCGTCGTGAGCGTTGCGGCGCTCGTATTGACGCAGCGTCGTGCGACAAGATCGGTACGCGGCGTTGTGAGCTGGTTCGCGCGCCCAGAGGGAGTCCTCGGTGCCTTCCTGGTCATTGCTGGCGGAGGACTCCTCGTGTTCACGGCAGCTGGCGCCTTTGACCGTTACTGCTGGCCGCTCGTCGGACCGTTCGCGATCCTCGTGGTCATGGCGGCCAGGTCTCGGCCCGCGCATTCCTTGCGCTTGGCGATGATCGGGCTCATCTCATTGAGCGCTGTTCTCGGAGCTGGTGAGTTGATCCTGGCCGCTAACTCCGACGCGTTCGATGCCGCTCGTTGGCAGGCAGGGCAGTCCTTGACACGCCTAGGAATACCTGCGCGGGCCGTTGACGCTGGCTATGAGTGGTTGGGGTATCACCAGTCGGGGCCGATCAGCCCCGGCTCTCCGCCGGGTGCGACTCAGTATGTGTGGTACGAGTGGATCTTTGATGCCCCCGTATGTGGCGTCGTCTCGTCGTCCCCGCTGAGCGACACCTCTCTCAAGTCTGCCGGGCTGGCCAAGTATCGCCTCCTTGAAGTCGCGGGACCGGAGGAGAACCTGTATCGCTATACCGTTCCGCACATGATGAGGGCTTGCACCAAGTGAAATACATTCATCCATTCCGCCCGGACTTGGTTCGGTCGCTGTCGGCCCCCCCAAGCGGGGGATCGCGTCTCTTCCCTGGTGTGAACGCGCGACGGTCGTAGGTTTCTTCGAGGGCCCCAACCTACGAAGGAATACCTACCACCCGTGGCACCACGAGGATCTTCCAGTGACCAGTCGCCGAGATGGACGCGCGGTTGAGTTCCGAGCGAGAGCTGGCGACCGCCCTCGAGGAGGTCGGTCGCCTCACCGTCCAGCTCTCATGCAGCAGGCGGTCGGGGCCGAGGTCGACGTGTGCCTCGGCCGGCGGCCCCTTGAGCGCAGGAGCGAGGACTCACCGCTCGGCTTCTGCAACGGTTGGCGGCCGCCGGTCGCGGTGCGAACGACGACGGGTCCGGTTGAGCTCTGCTGCGCGCCTGCCGGTTCTCGTCGGCGCGCCGATGGAGTTCTCGACGGATGGCCGAACCTGAGAAGACCAGGAGTCGCAGGCTCGCTGACGATCGTGGTGATGCCGCGGGGACGGACGGAGAGGAGAGATTCGCTTCTCGGGGAGAAGCGAATCGACTGCTTCCGGAGGCGTCTGCCGACTCCTCTCAGTTCTTCTCGATTGCCTTTGCCACTCGTGAGCCGAGGTCAGTGTCGACCTGGCGCCAGTAGTCGATCACTCTTGGCAGCATTGGTGCGGTCACGCCGCCGCGTACGTGCCCGACAATGTTCCGGACCAGGTGCTCGCGGTCGGTTTCCGAGAGCACGTTGCGATAGAGAGTTCCCGCCTGTCCGAAGTCGTCGTCCTCCTTGTGGAGGTCGTAGGCCGCACGGACGATCTCACCGGTTGCCATCCAGCCAGCTGGGTCACCGAAGCGAGCTGGGTCCGCCGCCGGTCCGCCGACGGAGTTTGGTGCATAGACCGGATCTCCCGGGTTCTCGTACCGCATCGCGCCATCCTTGTTGTACGAGTTGACCGGGGACTTCGGACGGTTCACCGGCAGCTGGAGGTAGTTTGTCCCAATCCGGTGCCGGTGAGTGTCGGGGTAGCTGAACATCCGCCCGAGCAGCATCTTGTCCGGGCTCGGCCCGATGCCCGGGACCATGTTCGACGGTTCGAACGCCGCCTGCTCAATCTGGGCGAAGTAGTCCTCGGGGTTGCGGTTCAGTGTCAGGCGCCCGATCTTGATGGGCGGGTAGTCCGAGTGGGACCACACCTTCGTGAGGTCGAACGGGTTGAACCGGTAATCGACCGCGTCGTCGAAATCCATGATCTGCATTTCGAGCGTCCAGCTCGGGTGGTCGCCGCGCTCGATCGCCGTGTACAGGTCGCGCAGGTGGTAGTCGGGGTCCTCGGCGGCCATGGCTGCCGCTTCGGCGTTGGTGAAGTTCTCGATCCCCTGGTCCGTCTTGAAGTGGTACTTGACCCAGAACTTCTCACCCTTGGCGTTGACCCACATGAAGGTATGGCTCCCGAAGCCGTTCATGTGGCGCCAGGTGCGGGGCGTCCCCCGGTCGGTCATGAGGAACGTCACCTGGTGCGCGGACTCGGGCGAGAGCGTCCAGAAATCCCACTGCATGTTGTTGTCGCGTAGGTGCGTGTCGGCCCGGCGCTTCTGGGAGTGGATGAAGTCCGAGAACTTCTGGGGATCGCGGATGAAAAAGATCGGCGTGTTGTTGCCCACCAGGTCGTAGTTGCCTTCGTCCGTGTAGAACTTGATCGCGAAGCCACGCGGGTCCCGCACGGTGTCGGCCGACCCAAGTTCGCCGGCGACAGTCGAGAAGCGGATGAGCACGTCAGTCGAGGCGTTCTTCTGGAAGACCCGGGCCCTCGTGTACTGGCTCACATCCTCGAAGCACTCGAAGACGCCGAAGGCGCCACCGCCCTTGGCATGGACGACCCGTTCGGGGACGCGCTCCCGGTTGAACTGCGCCATCTTCTGGATGAGGTAGTGATCCTGCAGAAGGATCGGGCCGTCCGGGCCGACCGTGAGCGAGTGCTCGTCGCTCGGCGCGGGGATCCCGGCGTCGGTCGTTGTGGGGCGTCGGGTCCGGTCGGACTTGTCGTTCTTCTCTGGCATCGCGCTCACCTCTCTCGGTCTCGTTGCGTGGAGGAACCTGTGGTGCGATCTCTGACGGGCTTCGGCGAACCGGCCGCGGATGTCGCTTGGCAGCGCGGACACAATCCCCAGAAGGTCACCTCGGCTTCGTCGAGGACGAAACCGTGCAGTTCTGACGGTTCGAGACACGGAGCCGAGCCGACGGCGCAGTCGACGTCGGCGGTTTCGCCGCAGACCCGGCAGACGACATGGTGGTGATTGTCGCCGACGCGCGTCTCGTAGCGGGCGGGGCTGCCGGCTGGCTCGACCCGGCGGACGAGGTTCGCGGCCGCAAGCGAACGTAGGGCGTCGTACACAGCCTGCCGGGAAACGCCACCGAGCTGCACGTCGACGGCGCGAAAGATCGTCTCGACGTTGGCGTGGGGCCGCGCGCCGACCTCGGAAAGGACGGCGAGGCGAACGGCGGTGACGCGCCGACCCGCGGCACGCAGCAGCTTGACGTCGTCCTGTGCCGTCGCCACAACCCGGACGTTAGGCGATGAACTGGAGTCAGTCATGAAACTGGAATGATTCCAGTCAGACGGTGCGGTCGCGGCGGATCCGCCATGATCGTGGCATGGCGAAACGCAGGCCGCGCGTCGTTGCCCTGGCGGTGCTGCGCCGGCCGGGGACGGAGGAGATCCTGGTCTCGAACAGTCGGGACGAGGTCGCCGGCGTCGACTTCCAGCGGCCGTTCGGGGGCGGAGTGGACTTCGGCGAGCGCGGCGAGGAGGCGCTGCGACGCGAGCTGCGCGAGGAACTCGGCGTTGAGCTCGGGTCGGTGCGCTTCCTGGGTGTCCTCGAGAACATCTTCGACTTCGAGGGCGAACCGGGCCATGAGGTCCTGCTCCTCTATGAGGCCGAGTTCGCGGACGGGTCGCTCTACTCGCGGGACGTCTTTCGTGGGGTCGAGGCCGAGCCGAAGACCGGCGTGTGGCGTGATCTCAGCAATTCGGCCGGCGACCGGCCGCTCTTTCCGCCCGGGCTGGCCGACCTCATCGCGCGAGGCGCGGGCTGAACCAGGACGCGGCCCGCTAGTCGGAGGCCCGCCCCGGGGCGCAGTCCCGGCAGCGGCCTCTCATCGCGAAGTGGTGGGGATCGATCGTGAACCCACACTCCCTGAGGGTCGCCGCGGCGAGTGAGGCGAATAATTGGTCGCTGACCTCGAGAACGGTGCCGCACTCCTCGCAGACGAGGTGGCAGTGGGTCGTGGGGGCGAGGTGGTAGGTCGCCGGGCCGTGGCCCAGATGGACGTGGGTGACGACGCCCATCCGTTCGAGCTCCTCGAGGTTGCGGTAAACGGTTGAGATGTGGACGTCGGGAGCCTCCGCCTGCACCTCGGCGGCGAGCTCCTCGACGGTGCGGTGCGCGGAGGAGGCGAAAAGCGACTGCAGGAGCAGCCGCCTCGCGGTGGTCGCCCGCCCGCCGGTCGCCCGCAGGCGCTCGATCACTCCTGCGACCGACTGGTCGACGGTGCCGTCCCCGCCGGCGTCGGGCGCGGCGGGGGGCCGGGTCACCTTGCCGGGCGAGGGGGTCGACCGGTCGGGCACTCGCCGGTTGGCCCCGTTCAGTTCCGCCGGGTCGTGGAGGTTACGACGCCGCGGGTGCGGGAGGTCGACCCGGCGACCCGCACGGCCTGGGGTCCGGGGACCGTGCCCGGGGTGTGCGGCATCCAGACCTCGGGGTCGGCGGTGATGAG
>Ga0187873_1000036_pt1 | contig 148793 bp, 137 predicted proteins | sample June2016WEW_16_1_2_FD_133012 | JGI IMG/M metagenome (GOLD analysis project Ga0187873, IMG submission 133012) | Peatland microbial communities from SPRUCE experiment site at the Marcell Experimental Forest, Minnesota, USA - June2016WEW_16_100 | ecosystem: Environmental > Terrestrial > Soil >...
ACGGTCGTCGGCGAGGGGATCGCGACGAGCGAGCAGCTCGACGAGCTCGCCTCGCTCGAGTGCGACACGGCCCAGGGCTTCCTCTTCGCCCACCCGGTCCCACCCGAGGCCATCGCCGAGTTCTGCCGCGAGGGCACGCCCCTGCCCGCCTAGCCTCCGGTGGACCCGGCGGCGCCGGTGCCACAGCGACAAGGCCGACGCGACCAGGATCGAACCACCCCGGGCCTAGTGTTCGCGGACCTTCACCTCCCATTCGCGGAATCGCCACTCCCCGTCGATGACGGTGGGCTGACCGGACTGGGGTCGGCGACAAGTCCTTGATGTGCCCACTTCCTGGGCGTGGGGGGTTCGCGTGGGAGTTCCGAGGTCCACGATCTCCGACTGGCGGCCTGAGCCGTGGGCCGGCACCTACCCGGCGATCGGGGACATGGTCAGAGTGAGGCGCGCCTCGGGGCAACTACGAAACGTGAGAAGCCGGTTCGGAGGAACAGCGCGTCGATCCCGCCAGAGCCGCGCTACGCCCGAATGTGGAGGGCATCGTGCATGAGCGCCCGCCGGAGCCTCCAAAACGAGGGTCGGGGCGTTGGGAGCGCGCGGATGGCCGAAATGAACCCGATGTAGAGGACCACGAAACCAACGAGGTAGACACCCACGCCGACAGCCAGAATCGTCAAGCCAGCATCTGTCGACCACACAAGGGCGACGAGTCCGCCGACGGCTACGAATAGGCCGAAGCCAGCTATCCGGAGCCCTCGAACTGCCAGTTTCCAGCGTGCACTGGCACTCAGGTCCATCGCGTCGTCCTTGTCAGCGTGGCCACTTCGTAGCCCCGACACCATGCTCCAATTATCACTTTGCAGCAACGAAAGACCGATGGCACCTACCAATACTTCGTCGGCGTCCAAGGGACCCGGCGGTGGGCGACGGGTTTGGTGCTGGCGTCATGTCATGGATGCGCCAGTGGAGTTCGTTCACCTGCGGTTGCGCTGTGGGCCGTAGAGGGTTCGAACCTCTGACCTCTTGCCTGTCATGCACTTTCTCGGCGTCCACCGAGGGTCGCCTTAGGTCGCTGACCTCCACTTTTCGTGATACAGCGTCGACGGTGCAGCGCCCGGTAGCTGCCGACGTAGCCACATTGTCTGCCCCCTAGGCTCGATTGGCGGAGATGCTACGTCACGGAGCCTCCGTATGTCGCGGCCTCGATCATGTCCGGCATTGGCCAATTCACCTATGTACTCAACGGCGATTCTCGGTTGCCCTACGGCGAAGATGACGCATGGGGCGTCTATCCGGCAATACTCTTGGGGCCCCGCGAGTCTCCGGCCCACCCGGTCCCACCCGAGGCCATCGCCGAGTTCCGCTGCGAGGGCACGCCCCAGCCCGCCTAGCCTCCGGCAGAACCAGCGAGGCCGCGCCCCAGCGGCCGGGCCGACGCGACCAGGATCGAACCACCCCGGGCCCCGTTTTCGCGGATCTTCGCTACTCCCCGTCGACGCCGGTGCTCAACCGGAGTGGGGGCGGCGGAGAGGATTTCGCCGTCGCGAGAGGCGGTCATGCTGGCGCGATGCGAGGCGCCGACACCGATGGACGCGAGCACGTGGATCGGTCTCGCGACGAATCGGAGCGCGGACGCGGACGGCGACCCCAAAGCGGGCTGGAGGGTAAGGAGCCCAGCCTGTGACACCTGGGTCAGCGGGCGAGCGCGCTCATCTCCTGCGCAATATCATCGTTGGTACTCTGACTTAGAGGAGGCGCCAAGAGCTCCGGACTTTGGCTCTTGAGTTGCCGTCGTTCTCGACGCCTCGTCTGAGCAACGGGCGGAATGGAGGCGTCATGAGAACGACAACGTTGGGCCGCGCGCTATTGCTTGCTGGCATCGGCGCACTGCTCGCCTTCACGCCAGCTGTCGCGGCCGCGTCGGCAGGAGCAACGACGGCAAGGCTTGCGGCAAGCCCAGACGTGATGCGCGCCTTGTCCGTTCCTGCGGGGATCCCAACGAAGTGTCCGCCTGCCTCAGTAATCGGCAAGGCACTTGGGCTGCACCTCACTGGACCTACCCTCGTCAACCATGCTGGCGGGGTGTCTTTGGAGTGCCAGTACACGGGCGGGATCGCCAAGACGACGCTCACATGGACGAAGGAGAACCAGGCCGTGTTCCTCGCCGTGTTCAAAACGTTGAAAAAGTCCCTGGGTGCCAAGTCCGTGACCGGTCTGGGTCCGGGGGTCACAGCGTTCTCGGTCCTGTCGGTCGAGTTCGCTTTCCAGAAGGGGACGGTGGCGTGCATCATCTCCTCCTTCGGACCCAAGCCAGCACAGATGACGGCCCTGGCCGAGAAGATTCTCGCCTCGTACTGGTAGCCGCCGTGAGCCCCGACCGGCTCACCGCGGCTAGGCGGGATGGAATCGGCGCCAGGTTGGTGCGCAAACCCCGTGCCTACGCCGCAGCGCGCAGCGCGCCACCGCGGGGCTTCCGGGGCTCGTCTCGCGCCTACCAGGCCGTGTCGATCAGACCTTACCGGGTTCGGTTCACGGTGGACCGAGCGCGATCGCACGGAACCGGAGCCCTGCGCAGCCTCGTCGCGACGACCACGGTCTCAGCCCCCAGCCGCAATGCGGGAACCGGAGAGGCGAAATCAGCTACGTCGGTCACAACGGAGGCGATCCCGCCATCATCGATCCGGGGACCGGCGCGAAGACGTCCGATCTGACGCGACGGCTGTAGCGACACTCCTGTCTCTGGCGGCCCCGGAAGTGCCACCGCGTGCGACGCCAAGGGTCGATTTCGACGTCGGTGTCGTCGGACGGCGACGACTCCTGCCGTGACCGATGCCGGCGTCAGGCGTGTGGTCTTCCTCGCGGCGCGCCCCGGTCAGTCGGCGCGGACGCGCGAGGGTGCTACCGGCAGGTCTCGTCAGCGACCTGCACACAGGCGGCGGTGCGATCCTCGTCGCGCTGACGCGGCCACGTGACGGACCTGCCGACATCTCTCCACTCGGAGTGTCACGAGCGGAGTACCGGCTGCCTACGCGCCCGGTCTGCGGGTACCAGGTGGGCCGTAGAGGGTTTGAACCTCTGACCTCTTGCGTGTCATGCAAGCGCGCTACCGGACTGCGCCAACGGCCCAGGGATCGCGCAGGTTACCACCGAGTCACGCCGCGCAGGCGCCGAGAGGCGCCCGGGCGGCAACCCGGTCTCTCGGTAGGATCTCGCTCGTGCAGTCCCTGCCCGGAGCGGGTCGCGAGGGCACCGGCGGGGCGGGACGGCCACGCAGGGACAAGGGTGCGTCGAGATGGCAGAGGTCCCTCGATCCCGCTTCCCTCACGACGTTCGTCGTCGTCGCCGGCGTCACCGCCTTCGTCATCGCCCAGCTGCAACCGGGGCTGGTCCTCGGGCCGAACATGGACGTCGGCGGGGACACCGCGGCCCACGTCGTCGCCGTCAACTACTTCATCCACAATCTGCTCGCCCACGGCCAGCTCTCGGGCTGGGACCCCGAGTGGTTCGGAGGCTTCCCCCTCTACGTCTTCTACTTCCCGCTCCCGGCGGTACTCGTCGCTGCCGTCTCGCTCGTCACGTCCTACGCCGTCGCCTTCAAGATCGTCACGGTCCTCGGCACCGTTTTCCTGCCGCTCGCGGCGTACGCCTTCGGGCGGCTCGCCGGCTTCGCGCGGCCGATCCCGGCCCTCATGTCCGCCGCGACGGTGCCGTTCCTTTTCAACTTCGCACCGTCGCACACGGCCGTCTACTTCCCCTGGAACATCGACGGCGGCACGATCGCCTCGACGCTGGCCGGGGAGTTCTCCTTCAGCCTCGCCCTCACCTTCGCCCTGCTGTTCCTCGGGGTCTTCATCTACTCCTTGCGGACCGGCCGCTACCGCTGGCTCGCCGCCCTGCTCTTTGCCCTGACGCTGCTCTGCCACATCATCCCCGGCCTGTTCGCCGGTGGGGCCGCGATCATCATCACCGTCGCCCGCGGGGAGCGGCGCGGGATCACGACGGTCGCCGTCGTGGGCGTGCTCGGCGCACTCGTCGCCGCCTTCTGGCTCCTTCCATTCGCGGCGTATCTCGACTACTCGTCGTCGATGAACTTCGGTCGGGTCGGTGACGTCTACGCCCAGCTCTTCCCCGCCAACGGCGAGCAGGCGGTGCAGTGGATCGCCGCCGCCGGGCTCGCCGTCGCGGTCTGGCGGCGAGACCGAATCGCGCTCGCCCTGTCCGCCGCGGCCGGGGCGAGCGTGGCGGCCTTCTGCTGGCTCCCCTCGGGACTCGTCTACAACGGCCGGTGGCTGCCCTTCTGGTACCTCGCCACAGCGCTGCTCGCCGCCTACGCCATCGGCGAACTCGGGCGCACCGCCTTCGCGGCGCTGGGGCAGGAGTGGCTCAACCCGGTGTTCACGGGATTCCTCGGCGGGGCGGTCTCCGTCGCGCTCATCGCCGCCTGGCTCGGAGTGCTCCCGTTCTACCCGGCCGGGGGATCGGTGAACCCCGTCGACAGCTGGGCAACGTGGAACTACTCCGGCTACCAGACCAAGCCCGGCTGGCCCGAATTCCGGCGCGTCATCGCGATGCTCGAGCGGGAAGCGAAGGCGCACGGCTGCGGCCGGCTCGACTACGAGTACTCCCCCAACACCACCGACGCCTTCGGGTCGACGGACGCGCCGATGTCCTTGCCCCTCTGGACGAACGGTTGCATCGACAGCGCCGAGGGCCTCTACTACGAGTCCTCGACCTCCAACGACTTCCACTTCCTCGACCAGGCAGAGCTCTCCCTCCAGGCCTCGAACCCCGTCGTCGGCCTCCCCTACCGCTCGCTCGATGTCGCCGACGGGATCCGCCACCTCCAGCTCACGGGCGTGAAGTACTTCCTCGCCGACTCGCCGACCGTGGAGGCGGACGCGGCCCGCGACCGTGCCCTCGTCGCGGTCGCCTCGACGCCCGAGTCGCCCGACGTCGTCGACGGCAACACGACGGAGGTCAGCTCGCACCCGCGCTGGGTGCTCTATCTCATCCGCGACTCTGCACTCGTCGTGCCACTGCACTACGAACCGATCGTGGAAGCTGGCCTCACCAAGACCCAGTGGCAGGTCACGACGGCCATCGCCTGGTACCAGGACCCGCAGTACTGGCCGGTGCCGATCGTGTCGGGAGGACCGGCCAGCTGGCCGCGCGCGGCTGCGGGCACGCTGCTCCTCCCGGCGGCGTCACGCCGGGTCCCGGCCACGACCGTTTCGCACATCGTCTACACGGACTCGACGGTCTCGTTCCGGGTCGGCCGCCTCGGCGTGCCCGTCCTGGTGAAGGTCCCCTACTTCCCGAACTGGACCGCCACGGGCGCCTCCGGACCCTACGAGGCGACTCCGAACCTCATGGTGGTCGTGCCGCACGCCCACCAGGTCGTCCTGCACTACGGCACGACGCTCGTCGACTGGACCGGCTGGGTCGCATCTGCCCTCGGCGTCGTCGGGCTCGCCACACTGGATCGCTTCGGCCCGGGAACCGGCACGACGACGCCCGAGCCCGGGCCGCCGGCGGCGCCCGCGGGGGGAGCCGACCCGGCCGGGAGCCGGGCCGTCGACGCGGCGGACGCCGATGAGGCATCCTTCGAGTGGTGACCAAGCGAAACAGGCACGTAATGGGCGACGACGTGGACGCTCAGCCCGGGGAGCCGCGCGACTCCAAGCCGACGCCTGAGCTTTCGGTCGTGCTGCCGGCCCGCAACGAGGTGATGCTCATCGGCTCCACGATCACGAACCTCGTCGCCGGACTCGACCAGCGGGGGCGCCCGTTCGAGATCGTCGTCGTGGAGAACGGCTCGACCGACGGGACGCTGCGGCTCGCCCGCGTGCTCGCCGCCCAGCTCCCTAACGTGCGCGTCCTGTCGCTCCCGTCGCCCGATTACGGCGCGGCGCTCGCGGCCGGCTTCCAGGACGCGCTGGGCGCCACGATCGCCAGCTTCGACGTCGACTACTACGACCTCGCGTTCCTCGACGCGGCGCTGGTGCTCATCGATTCCGGAAAGGCGGACCTGGTGCTCGCCTCGAAGCGCGCCGTCGGGGCCCAGGACCGCCGGCCCGTCGTCCGGCGGATCCTCACGGCCGGCTTCATGGCCGGGCTCCACCGGGTCGTCGGCCTCGAGGTGACCGACGTCCACGGGCCCAAGGTGATGAGCGCCTCCGCCGTCGTACCGCTAATCGAGAAGACCGTGCTGCGCGGCAGCCTGTTCGACGTCGAGCTCGTCGTGCGGGCGGGTCGCGCCGGTCTGTCCGTCCGCGAGTTGCCGACGACGGTGCGTGAGCGGCGACCCCCCCGCACGTCGGTCGCGCGCCGGACGGTCGAGTGCCTCGTCGGGATTCTCCGGCTGCGACTCATCCTCGGCCCACCGCGCGACGCCGAGTAGGCCGGGGCGGAACACGACACTTCGCTGGCGATCCGGCCGGCGCGCCGCCCCGCCCGGCGCCGTGACGCCTACCGGGGCACTAGGGGGCCCCGAGGAGCTTCACGATGTCGTGGACGTCGGTGTGGGCCACGGCGAGCTGCGTGCTGGCCGTGACGAGCTCCGACGCCGAGGCGGCGAGGGTCGCCGGAGCCGAGGAGTAGGTCGCTGGGGTGACGGCGAGGACCGCCGTCGATGAGTTCCCGAGCGTCGTCTCCATGCCCCCCAGCAACGCGACGAGCTTCACATAGAGCTTCTCGGCGGCACCGGTCCGGTGGCCGGCCTGGCGCTCGGTCGTGATCGCCGTCTGGATTGACGGCTCGAGCGCCGTCAACGCCACCACCTTGTTGAGCTCGTGGTCCGTGGCGATTACGGCGCGCACCTCGGGGACGAGCAGGGAGAACACCCGGTAGTCAAGGACCATCGCGTCGGCAGCCGTCTGCAGCTGCGGAATCGACACGTCGCCGGCGAGCGCCGCCGACAAACCCGCGAGACCGGAATCGTCCGCGGCGACGACCGAGTCGAGGGCGGCCCGGTCGGCGGTCGTGAGATAGCGCGACGCCGACACGGCGGCGGACACGACCGTTAGCGCTTCGAGACGAACCGAGAGGGCCCGCGCCATCCAGACGTGGACCCGGGCGGCGGACACCCCCGCCGGGAAGACGGGGGCGGCGTTGTCCGCCTTCGGGTTGGGGAGTCCTGTCGGCCCGGTCGCGCCGGCCGCACCCGAGAGGAGGGCGAACACCATCAGCGCGCCGCCCAGCGCCCGCCAACTGCGTCTCACTCCTCTCGCCTCCCGCTTCCGGCTCGCACGTACGCAGCCTGATCAGCTGCGCCCGGCACCTCTACATCCTGGTCCCATTGTGTTCGACATCGACGCGCGAAATGTGAGCGAAGTGTGATCCGCCCGGCGCTCCCATGTCAGCGGGGACGGCCCCGGGGCGCGACACGCCTCCCTGCACCCGCCGGTTGGATCCCGCGCCGGAGCAGCGCCCACCTACACTCGCGCCGTGACGATCGCGGCGAGGTGGCCGCCTCCCGCCTCCGGAGGCGACGGGCCCGTCCACGGCGCAGGGCGGTCACACGAGGTGATCCGGTACGCGGTCGTCGACGTCGAGACGACGGGGCTCGACCCCGCGATCACCCGCGTCCTGGAGTGCGCCGTCGTCGAGCTCGGACCCGACGGTGACGTGCTCGCCGAGTGGGTCAGCCTCGTCTCGGTGCCCGGCGAGGGCGAGCTCGGCGCCAGCTGGCTGCACGGGATCACCCGCGCGATGCTCGCCGGCGCCCCGTCCTTCGCCGATATCGCCAGCGAGATTTCGGGTCGCCTCGCCGGGCGGGTCCTCATCGGCCACGTCCTCGATTTCGATCTCGCCCATCTCGCCGCCGAGTTCGCGCGCTGCGGTCTCCGCTTCCCCGCGCTCCGAGGAGCCGGCATCTGCACCCGCGACCTCGCGCGGGCCAGCCTCCCGCCCGGATCGCGTTCCCTCATCGCCTGCTGCCGGGCGCTGGGTGTGAGCTGCCCCGCCGCCCACACCGCGCTCGGCGACGCGCGGGCAACCGCCGCGGTCTTCCGGGCCTTCCTCCAGCGCGGGGCCGTGCCCGACCCCGCCAAGGTGGCGGCGCGCGCCGCACGACTCCCGTGGCCGGAGGCCGTCCCCGGGCCCAGCCGCGCTGTGCCGCGACCGGATTCCCGCCGGCGATCGTGACGGGCGCGCGGTCGCCCTGCCCGGTCCTCGTGAACGGGGGCTGTGCGACCCTTGACCGCTAGAAGGCGACGGCCGCCGCGGTGGGGAACCAGTATCCAGGGTCGCCGTCGAACCGGCGGCGTTTCATCCCCGAGTAGAGGTGGAGGCAGGCCGCCGTCACGTCGGGGTCGAACTGTGCGCCGCCCTGGCTCTCGATCTCGGCAAGGGCCTCCGCGACGCTCGCCGCCGGCCGGTACGGGCGGGGCGAGGTCATCGCCTCGAGGACGTCAGCGACCATGACGATCCGCGCGCCGAGGCCGATCTCGTCACCTTTGATCCCGAACGGGTAGCCGCTTCCGTCGAGACGCTCGTGATGCTGCAGGATGGTCCGTGCCACGGGCCAGGGGAAGTCGATCCCGGCGATGATGTCGACCCCCGCCTGCGGATGGCCCTTGATCAGCTCGAACTCCGCCGCGCTCAGCTTGGCCGGCTTGGAGAGGATCTGTGACGGCACGACGATCTTGCCGATGTCGTGGAGCATCGCCGCCACCTCGATGCCCTTCGTTGTCTCGGCGTCGAGGCCGAGCTCCTGGGCGATCGTGACGGCGATCTTGGCGACACCCCGCTGGTGACCGGCGGTGTAGGGGTCGAACTCGGTGCTCGCCGCCACGGCGCCCACGGCCGCTTCGAGGGTCGCCGCCAGCTGCTCGAGGTTCTGCTGGTTCCTCGTGCGGTCCTGGAGCATCGCGATCCCGAACTCGATCTCGCGCGCGAACTCGCCGAAGAGCTGCACCGTGTCGGGGTCGAAGGCGCCGGGTTGCTTGGCGCAGATGCCGAGCGCGCCGGAGACCTCGTCCCCGACGATGAGCGGCAGCGCGACGGCGGAACGCGTCCCGTAGTTGAGGGCGACCCGCCGCCAGGGATCCGCCACGGGGAGCGCCTCGGCGTCGTCGACGAGCTGGACCTCGCGGGAGCGCAACGCCTCGATCACGGGGCCGATCCCCTTGATGAGGCCCGCCGACGTGGCGTGGATCGCCTCGAAGTAGTCGAGGCCCACCTCCCCGTGGTAGGCGAGGGAGACGACCGAGGAGGGGTCGTCGGGCGCCGGGACGGCGACCCAGGCGAACTGGTACCCGCCCTCCTCGACGAGGACGCGGCAGATATCGTCGAACAGCCCGGTCTCGTCGCGGGCGTGGACGAGGGTCTCGCTGGCGGCGATGAAGGTGTGCAACGACCGCGTCGCGTTGCCGAGCGCCCGCTCCACCCGCTTCTGGTCCGTGACCACCCGTCCGTTGACGAGCACGCCGTCGTGGAACCTCACCACCGAGGTGTCGAACGCCTCGAGGAACCCGTCCTCGGCTGACCAGGGAACCTCGCACCGCTCGGGCTCGCCGCTCGCCAGCACCCGGCCGTACAGATCCACCACCCCGTACTCCCGGTGCGATGGGAAGAGCTCGAGCTCACCGTGCCCGACCACGTGCTCGGCGTCCCGTCCGAGGAGCCGGAGTCCCGCCGCGTTCACGTAGCGGTACTCGAAATCGACGACCTCGTTCGAATCGCTTCGACGCGGCGCCAGGACGAAGACGGGATCGAGCAGCGTGTCGAGAACCGAGCAGAGCAGCGTCGCATTGCCGCCGTTCGCGCCGTTGTCGTCGCGGCGCCCCATCGTCAGGCCGCCTCGTCGTCGTCCGGTGGCCCCGCTGCGCCGGCGCCGAGCCTCGTGCCGGCACCGGAGGCCGCCGCGGTCGGCCGGCAGGGCTGTGGAGAGCTGCCGGACGCCGCGACGGCCACCTTTGCCGTCAGGCAGTCGCCAGAACGGACCCGCCAGGGGACGCGACGCGAGCCGACCAGGCTCTTTCGTCCGTTCGCAACGGCCGTGGCCACAATCATCTTCCCCTCACAAACCCCATTCTCCTCAACAGTCCCATCCCTAACGGCGCGGTCGGGGGCGTTGTTGAGCATCCGGCTGGGAGCACGTCGTAAGGATCGTGCCCCGTCACCCTCGGCACCACCGGCGGTGTCGGGGTCCCGGGTCCGGCCCGGGCCCGGACCTGGCAGGCGGCGTCCGGGGGACCCGGGCGCGGCCGCGGGGGCACGTTCAGGCCACGCCCGGGGACGCTTGACGCGTACTCGGCAGTCGGCGTCGCCCCGCCTGGCCGCTCTCGGTCTTCCTGGGGCCGGACCTGGCTCGCCATGGAGTCATCCTGTGCCCAGGACCTGCCGGATCACAGACACGTATGGCGGCTCTTGGAATGACGCAGATGGACCGTGCCTGGTCCGTACTGGCGGGTGCCCGACCGCCCGCGGTGGCGGCCGGTGGTGGCGCGCCGGCGGCTCGCTCAGGCCGACTTCTGGCGCTGACGGAGCATGCGACGGCGTTCGCGATCGGTGAGGCCACCCCACACGCCCTCGCGCTCGCGATACACGATCGCGTGCTCGAGGCACATCTGGCGCACCGAGCAGAGGCTACAGACGGCCTTCGCCGTCTCGGCCTCTTCGTCCGAGGCGGGGTAGAAGATCTCAGGGTCGAGTCCCCGGCAGGCCGAGTGCTTGCGCCACGTGGCTTTCATCAACCGATCACTTTCTCCCGTTGCATCGTTCCGAGCTGCTTCGTTGGCCGTGGTCGGCGCGTGCGCCACGACACGTTCGAGCGAGAAGGCCCGCGTGGGCTGCACGCCGGAGGTGCCGGGAGGCGCGCGCCATAGGCGCGGCGCAGACAGGGAAACATTTTGACTCAAGCGAGACCCGCTGTAAAGGGACGGCCCTGCCGGCCGGCGAGGACGGCCCGCCTCGGGGCACTGCCGCGCTGTGCCACACTGTGCGGGGCTGGGAGGGAGAACGGGCCGGTGAGCGTCCTCGTCATCGACGTCGGCTCGAGCACGGTGCGGGCTTCGATCGTCCGGCCCGACGGGGCCGTCGAGCGCCTGCAACAGCGGCAACTCCCCGGTCTGCGCCCCTCGCCCGGCGTGGCCGAATTCGACCCGGCCGCCCTCGCGCACGCCGCGCTCGAGGTCGCGGCGGCGGCTCTAGAGGTCGGTGGGAGCGTGCAGGCGGTCGGCATCACGGCCCAGCGTGCCTCGACGATCGTCTGGGATCGGCGCACCGGCGAGCCGGTCGCCCCCGGCATCTCGTGGCAGGACCTGCGCACCGCCGGCCGGTGCCTCGCCCTCTCGGCAACCGGCCTCCGTCTCACCCCGAACCAGTCGGCCACGAAGCTTGCCTACCTGCTCGACCTCGTCGACGCCGACCGGTCGCGTGACCTCTGCTTCGGGACCGTGGAGTGCTTCCTCACCTGGAAACTCTCCGGCGGCGCCGCCCACGTCACCGACGCCTCGAACGCCGGCGTCACGGGCCTCGTCCTCGACGACGCCTCGGACTGGGACGATCACGTCCTCGAGGAGCTGCGGATCGACCGCGCCGTCCTACCGGCGATCGTCGACTCGACCGGCCTTCTCGCCACGGCCACGGTCCTCCCCGGGAAGCCGCCGATCGCCGGGCTCATCGGCGACCAGCAGTCGTCGCTCCTCGGCCAGGCCTGCCTCCGCCCCGGGGAGGCGAAGGCCACCTTCGGCACCGGAGCGATGCTCGACTGCGTCACGGCGGCCCGCCCCGCCTTCAACACGAGGGGCGAGCGCGGCACGTTCCCCATCGTCGCCTGGCGTCAGTCCGGCCTGGTCACCTGGGGGATCGAGGCGATCATGCTCTCGGCGGGGTCGTGCATCGAGTGGCTGCGCGCCGGGCTCGGCTTGATCGGCGACGCGGCGGAGTCCGACGAGATCGCCGGCTCGGTCCCCGACGCCGGCGGCGCGGTCTTCGTCCCGGCGCTCGGCGGCCTCGGCACGCCGGTGTGGGATTTCGGGGCGCGGGGCACCTTCGTCGGCCTCGACGCCTCGACCTCGCGGGCCGAGCTCGTCCGGGCGGTCCTCGAGGGCATCGCCCACCGGAGCGCCGACCTCCTCGAGGCCGCCGAGACCGACGGGGGCGTCAGCGTAGCAACGCTGCGCGTCGACGGGGGCATGACCGCCAACGCGACCTTCCTCCAGCTCCTCGCCGACGCGCTCCAACGGCCGGTCGCGCCGGCCCTCGTCCGCGACGCGACGACGCTCGGCGCCGCCTTCCTCGCCGGCACCGCCACCGGCGTCTGGGGCTCGCTCGGCGAGGCGGCCGCTACGGCGCGCTGCGGCACCGCCGTCGAGCCCGCCCGGAGACTCGACCGCGACCGCTGGCTCGACGCGCGCGCCCGCGCCTTGCGCACCGTGCCAGCGATGTCGGCGATCTCGTTCTGATCCGGCGGCTCAGGCCACCTCGAGGGTGAGCGCCTCTTCGATCGTCGCGCCCCGCTCGAGCAGGGGCCGGAAACCCATCAGCTGGCGCGGGCTGTTGAACCCGATGACAGCGGAGAGGCGGCCGCGACGGGCCAAGCAGGCGACGAATCGCCGCTCCGCCGGCGAGCCGGCGACGACGTGCACGTCATCGCCGGCCGTTGGGAGGCCGATCGACTGGATCTTCGCGTCGAACTGATTGGACCAGAAATACGGCACCGACCGGAAAGCGGCGGCCCCCTCCCCCGCCAGGAGGCTCGCCGCGGCGTGCGCGCCCTGCTCGGCGGCGTTCGTCCGGTGCTCGAGCCGCACCGTACCGTCGGCGAGCGGGTGCGGCCAGCGGGCCAGGTCACCGGCGGCGGCGACACCGGGGCCGGCGAGGAGCGTCGGGGCGCACACCACACCGTCGGCGAGCTCGAGCCCCGCTCCTTCGAGCCAGGCGGTTCCCGGGATCACGCCCACCGCGACGAGCACGACGTCGGCGGCGAGGAGCGAACCGTCGTCGAGGCGGACACCTTCCACGTGCCGGTCCCCGACGAGACCGGCGACCCCGACCCCGACCCTCAGATCGACGCCGTGATCGGCGTGGATCTCGGCGATCGTCCGCCCAATGAGCGGACCGGCGACTCGGGCGAGCGGCGTCGCCTGCGGTTCGACCACGGTCACCTCGGCGCCGAGCCCCCGCGCTGTCGCCGCGACCTCCATGCCGAGAAAACCACCGCCGACGACGACGAGCCGCACCCCGCCGACGGCGAGCTCGGCCTTCAGGCGCCGGGCGTCTTCGAGTCCGCGCAGCGTGAGCACCCCGTCGACCTGGGTGCCGGGCAAGCTGCGCGGCGCCGCGCCCGTGGCGACGACGAGGCCGTCGAAGGCGAGCCTCCGGCCGGACTCGAGCATCAGCGCGCGATCGGACAGGTCGACCGACCGTGCCCGCTCGCCGAGCACGAGCTCGAGCTCGAGGGCGGCGAGTTTGGCCGGAGCGATCAACGCCAGGCGGTCCTCCGTGAAGGTGCCGGCGAGGAACTCCTTGGACAGCGGCGGCCGGTCGTAGGGGAGGTGGGGCTCAGCGCCGACGAGCGTGACCGAGCCGTCGAACCCACCGTGGCGCAGGCCCTCGCACGCCTTGAGGCCGGCGATCGACGCCCCAACGACGACGACTGAACGCAGCACAGCGAGAGCCTACCGAGGTGACGTCAGTCCTTCGGTTGCTCCTCCCCGATCGCCGCCAGCCTCGGCATGAGCGCGTCGACCTTCTCGCGTGCCCCGTGGATCCGGTGGTCGAGCTCCTCGACGATCTCGATCGCCCGGCGGAAACGCACCTCGAGCGCGTCGACGTCGACCAGTCCCTCGTCGAGCTCCCGCACGATGTCGTCGAGCTCCGCCGCGGCGGCCGCGTAGCTGAGCTCGGCGACCGGAGTCAAACCCGCCACCTGCTTGTCGACGTTCGTCATGGTGTCCCCCCGTCCGTCCTCATCGTCCTCTGCGGCCCGGCATCCCCGGCCCTCGTCGACTCGACAACGGAGAGCGCCTCCCCGTCGGCGAAACGTGTCGTGATCCGCCCCCCGGGGGCGAGCGCCGCCGCGCTGCGCACCGGCCGCCCGGAGGCGTCGCCCGTCAGCGTCCAGCCCCGCTCGAGCTGGCGCTGCGGGTCAAAGGCCCGCAGCACTTGCTGCCGGCGGGCGAGCTCGTGCTGGTGGGACGCGAACGACCGGCGCGTCACAGAGCCGAGCAGGCCGGCCCGACCGGAGAGCTCGCCGACCTCGCGACGCAGCCGCGCCGTCACGACCCTGGTGAGCGCGAGCCCGGCCGCCCCGAGCTCGATCGACCGCCTCTCGAACTGATGACGGGCGATGCGCCTCAGTCCCGCGGCACCCGCCGCGAGCGCAAAGGCGGCCGAGTCCAGCCGGGCGCGGGCCAGCCCGGTGAGCGCACCCCCCTTGCGCTCGATCTCGCCGAGGTACTCGGCTACCCGGGCGACGACCGCCTCGCCGCACTGCGTCGGCGTGATCAACGCCCGGTGGGCGACCTCATCGGCGACCGACCGGTCGCTGGTGTGTCCGATCCCCGTCCACACCGGGAACCGGGCCGTCGCGATGGCGCGGGCGACGACTTCGGCGTCGAAAGCGGCGAGGTCACCGCGCGCTCCCCCACCGCGCACGACGACCGCCAGGTCGATCGGGAACGATGCCAGGCGCCCGAGGGCGGCGGCGATTTGTTCGGGGGCCTCAGCGCCCTGGACGAGCGTCGGCTCGAAGTGAACTCGAAAGGCGAAGCCCGAACGGTCGAGCTGACCGACGAAATCCCGGTGCGCCTCAGATCCCGGACTCGTCACGACCCCGACCCGCAACGGCACCAGGGAAAGCTCAAGACGCTGATTGGCGTGGAGCAGGCCCTCTGCCTCGAGGGTGCCGAGCAGCCGTCGGCGCGCCGCCGCGATCCCGCCGAGCATCGCCTCGATGTCGAGCTCGGTGAGCGTGAAGCGCAGCTTGCTCCCGCCCTCCCATATCGAGACGCGGCCGCGCACCCGGACCACGCGGCCGGGCTCGAGGGCGACGCCGGCGGCGTCCAACGCGGCGGCGATTCGCGGCCAGTCCCGCGCCCAGCAGACGACTTCGAGCTGGGCGACACCCGGGCGGTCCGCCTGTTCCCCGGATTCGTCGGCGAGCTCGACGTAGTGATGGCCCCGGCTCTCCCGCAGACCGCGGATCTCGCCCACGACCCACACGTCCTCGGTGAACTCGCGGGCGAGCGCCGCCTTCACCCGTTCGTAGAACTCGGTGACCGAGAGCGCCTCGTCCACGACCGGCGCGCTCGGACCGGCGGAGTCGTCCGCGCCGGCCTCGTCGGGCCGTGCCCGGCCGGCGCCCGGCGCGCGCCGGCGGGGGGCGCGGCTTGGGGCGCCCGTCGCGACGCGGCGCTGCTCGGCCCGCTGGGCTGCGGCAAGAACGTCGTCCATCCGCCGCTTCAGCTCGGCGCCGGTGTCCTCGGCCGGGGCGCCGCCAGGCGCGAAATCGAAGCGCTGCTCCTCCGGCACGCCGTCGGGCACCACACGACGAAGGCTACCCGGGGGCTCGACCGCCAAGGCGGACCGCCGACCTCGTCGCCGCGCCCACGTTCCAGGCGCGACAATGGACCCGACGGCGAGCCGACCGGGTGGCCGCGGACGGGTGCTTGGCATCTCGTCTGAGGAAGGTCGGGACTCCGCAGGGCAGGGTGCTGGCTAACGGCCAGTCGGGGCGACCCGAAGGAAAGTGCAACAGAGAGCAGACCGCCGATGGCCGCGAGGCACAGGCAAGGGTGAAACGGTGCGGCAAGAGCGCACCAGCGACCGGGGTGACCCGGTCGGCTCGGTAAACCCCACCCGGAGCAAGGCCAAGCGTGGGACGGGCTGCCCGTCCGATGTCCCCAGGTAGGCCGCACAGATGGATGGCCACCCCCCGGAACGATCCGTTCCGGGGACAGAATCCCGCCTACAGGTCGGCTCGCCGCCCTCTAAAGGTCTGACCAGGGATTCTTATCCCTGGCCAGCCTCCGGTGTCCGCGATACGTCCGCAAGCCTTTTTCCCGGGACGTTGTCGATCGCCGCTCGGGCGCGGTCGTCGGAATCGGGCCGGAGATGCGCGTAGGTGTTCAGGGTCTCGGTGGCGTCCATGTGGCCGAGCCGTGCCTGCACGGTGGTCACCGACTCGCCGTGACGGATGAGCAGGCTCGCCTAGTGCGCCTCAGCGCACGGAAACCGACGCCTTCGGCGGTGCGCTCCAGGATCGATCCGTTCGCCTCGGTCCATATTGGCGACCTCATCCGTAACCCACCGATGGGCATCGACCTCTTGGCGAAGGTTCAGGCCTGGTCCGCCGGCCGGTTCGGCACGTCCAGTCACTCAGTAGCAGGCGCCGGCCGCGAAGGTCGGATATGCCCACCCGTTGTACTGGAAGTTAGTGGTCGAGAGCGAGGCGTCGTCCTTGGTCAGGCTCCAACCGGTCACGGGCGTACCTTGGGCCCATTGCGTGTACGTCGGGGCCCGATGGAGTCTGCCGCTTTGCATGACCGTGCTGAGGACGCCCCCGAGCTTGGTCGAACCCTTCCATTGCCCGGGCGAGAGAACCCAGGTGTGCTCGCCACCGACGACATCGCCGTTGCTCTCGATGGTGGGCGGCAAGGAGTCGTCGTATACGAAGACCGCGGGGCCACCTGACGTCGCATTGACAAGCGAGAAGGCGAGTCCGCCGAGCTCATTACCCGCACCGCCCAGTTCTGAGAGGACTTCGGCGATGCTCGGGGCGTTGTCGACCATCGTTGCCAGCGCCTTGCCTGCTTCGCTCGACGCGCTGGCGCCCTTGAGGGCGGACAGCGCCGCAAAGAACCCCTCGTAGCCGACAGTCCCCGGCGCCTTGACATCCAGCGTCTGGTAATCCGAAGCGATGGTCAGCTCGCCGGTCCACGCGTTCGCCGCCACGGCCCGCAGCTCCCATGAGCCGGGGACGGTGCCGACCGTCAGCGTGAAGTCGTAGGTGCCGTTCTGGTCCGTCGCGACGTCGATCGACCTGCCGCTGGGCGTCGACAACGAGCCGCTCGGCCAGATCCTCGCTCCCGAATTGCAGACCGCGACCCGCGGGCCCGTGGTGACCGCGGCCTGATACCCCATGCTCGGCTGTGGCTCCAGGAGGACGTGCGCATCGGGAACGGCCTTGCCGTACTCGGTCACGGTCAGCGTTCCCCCCACGACCGTCGTGCCGTCGGCCGGCACCGAAGACCGCGTCAGCTTCAGCTTCACCTTTATGCCCGTGTCAAGCGTGAAGTCTGCCCGTGCGTCCCCGCCGTCCGGCAGCGACACGCTGACGCTGCCAGGCTTGTACTTGGCGTCACCCGCCCCCTTCGGCACCCCTGAGGGGACGACCTTGTGGTCGCCAGCCTTCACATCGAACGCGTAGAAGCCGGTGCCGGCCTGCACCGCGCTCGTGCCGCCCGAGGGGCCGGTAACAGTCACTGACGCCCCAGGCACACCCTGGTGGTTCTCGTCTTGCACGTAGCCGCTGATCGTGCCGCCTGGCTTTTCGGAGTTCCACAGCAAGAAGATCAAGGGCGCATTGTTGTTCTGGCGGTTGATGACGCCCGCCCAGGTCGACCCCCGGGGCCCGACCTTCACATCGCAGCTCGTGGTGTTGGTCCTGCAGCCGGAAACCACCGTGGCGCCCATGACGGTCCAGTCCAAGTGGTTGTAGACGCAGGCCTGGTCACCGCAGGCCACCGACTTCAAGCTCTGCAGCGGCGCCGGACCGGTCAGGTGGAACACACCCTTCTTGTCGGGGTGAGTCAACAGCACGACCGTGCCGCCTCCGGGGATATTCATGTCCTCCGAGCCGGTGTACCAGTACTTCGGTACTGGCGGGGGCTTCACGGTCGTGCCCCGGGGGAAGGGCGCCGCCGCGGCACCTCCCATCATGACTGACGGGACGCTCAGCCCCATCCCGAGAGCGACAGCGACGGCCAGGAGGCCGCACCTCCAACGGGCGCTGGCTCTTGCCGTGCTCGATCCGAAAGAACCTCGTCGAGCAGCAATCATGGAGGCCTCCCTTACGAAGTGCCCACGGGGCAACTGGCGACTGTGCAACCTCGGTGATCTAGGAACAGGGCCAACGTCCTAACGCTGTCCGAGCTTTGACCAGGACTTCTTCCCTCTGTTATTGGGCCCGTTCGACGCTGCCCGAACTTAACATCGGAGGCGAATCCATGTCGTCTGAAACCCGTCATCTCACCTTCGCTCTTGATGCCCGAGGGTGCGCTGACGACGTCGGGGCAGACGGTGAACCGGAACCGGACTCGCGGCAACCTTGCGGTCCGCGTCCGGCTCTCAGGAATGACACAAGGAAGGGAGGGGTCGTGAGACGACCTCGGAAGACGACAGGTGCGATTGTCGGGTGTGCGGCAGTCTTGCTGGGGATGGGATTGTGGGCCCCTCGCGCGCTCGGCGCGGCGCCGCGGACGACTTCCCTGGCGATTCCGCCCGGTGTGTTCTCCGGGACCGTCCGGATGTCGGGCGTGAACAACTGCGTCAGCAAGCGTTGCCTGGAGACTCTCACTGGAACCTGGTCTGTCACGGTCAACGGAGCCGACCAGGTGCGCGGCTCCGAGACGATGGCCGACACCATCCCCTTCACCCCGGGGCCAGGCTGCTCCGTCTGACCTCCCTCGTGGACTCTGAGGTTCAATGCGGTCCTTGGGAAGCTCAACACCAGCCAGAGCGGTTCGGGGGCGCCAGGCTTCGTCCACGGATCCGAGGTGATCGTCTCCGTGAACTCCTCGTACAACAAGTGGACAGGCTGGACGGGCTCGCCCGCCGAATACACGAGGACGTGCGGTTCGTACTCTTCATCGTGGCCCATCGACCAGCAATACGGGTGGCCCGGCGAGGACACTGGGTTGACGTCCGCCTACACGGCACCGCTGCCGATCGGACTATTCAGGACGAGAGGCCACCCTTACATCGTCCCGATCAAGGGCGGCAGTCCGTACCACCACGACACGTTCGAGCAGGTGTACACGCTGACCTCGATCCACCTCTCCTGAGGCCAAGCGTCGTTACCGCGACGGCCCGGCGTCCCGCTCCGTCTGGTGAGCGGGCCTCAGCTGGCGTACCCGGCCGGGCTCGACGCGGGGCGAGCACCTCCGGGCGACCTGCGACCGGGTACGCCACCGGGCAGTCGGCCGCCTGAACCGCCGGGGCCACCGCCCGGGAACCCGCCCCCGGGGCCGAGACCAGATGACGCCATCTGCTGGTAGATGTAGCCGCCCGAGGTGACGAGCGCGGCCACGATGCCGAGCGCGAGCCAGCCGGGAAGGCGCGTCAACAGCCACGCGCCGAGCAGCGCCATGAGGCCAAGTGCGGGTACGTAGAAACGCACGACGTGGACATCCGAGTCAATGCCGCCGACGCCCATGTTCACTGTCCAGGTGTACGCCGCGTACAGGCCTCAGATCCCGAGCCAGCCCGCCACGAGCGACCCCGCGACGTAGGCGTCCCGGCGGCGCAGCGACCGTTCACCCGTCTCGGCACGCCGCGCCGTGACGAGCCGGGCGACGATCCAGATCACCGCGCCAAAGGCGGCCAGCGCGAGCGGCATCGTGCGGAGTAAGTGCATCGGCATGTGCTCGAGGTTCGGCACCAGCGCCGAGGCGGAGAACGTGATCTCACCCGTCGAGTACCCCGTCCGCGTCGCGCCACCGTAGACGAGGGCGTCGAAGACGAGAACAAGTCCCCCGAACACGGCGACCGACGACAACCACCACGCGACGTTCCGCCAGCGCAGCCGGGCGGACCGCGCGAAGACGCACACCGCTGCGACGGCGACGGCGAACTCGACGACGTCGGTGTAGCGGATGAACGTCGCCCCCTCGAGGGCGGCGAAACCCAACAGGCCGACCACGGTGCGCCGGCGGGACGACGCCTCCACGGCGAGCAGGGTCCATACCAGCGCGCCCGCGCCCGCCGCGATGAGCGAGGCGTCGGTGAAGGTCGGCATCGTCGCCCGCCAGGCGAAGACCATTGCCGCCCCCGCCGAGCAGTAAAGGACGACCGCGAAGAGCCCGCCCCGGCGTCCCAGCCAGCGCCGGGCACCGGCGTAGAGGGTGGCGCAGCCGATCGCGCCGTAGAAGAGGGGCGTCACCCGCACGATCCGGAGCCACTGGAACACGACGGCGAAGAACGGGTATCCCGGGTTCTTCTCGCTGATCCAGTGTCCGTTGGCGAGGTGGACCCACTGTTGGATACCGCCGGAGAGGCTCTCGCCCAATACGACGTACTGGGCATTGGTGAGCCAGAAGTGGCCCTGGCTCAAGGCGATGATCGATGCCCGGTAGGCGTAGTCGTCCGGCTCGAGCATCTTCGCCGCCGGGAGAAGGGTGCAGAGGGCGAAGGCGGCGTACAGGGCTGCCGCCCCAAGGCTCTCACCGTGGGCGCCGACGATGGACATCACCCGCGAGAGACGGGGCAGGAGCCGGCGGGAGCACGAGATTCGACCACAGGCAGGGCCGATGTGGTCACGGCGTTGTCGTATTCCACGGATCGGAGAGCTGGTCATGATCCCGCTGTGACACCGGTACAAAGACTGCGGGCCCGCCGGCGACGACCCCCACAGGCCGGCCGACTACCCTTTCGCGGGTCCCGGGCGGAAAATCTCAGGTTACAAACTCGTACTGCGCACCATCGGTCCTCCCTCGCCCAACCGGCCATACCGGCGGCCCCGACGCCCGGCGCGGATGCGGCACCTCACGAGAATCGCCGACCGGAACTGGGTCGCAGTTCTCGGTGGATGGTGACGTTGTGCCCTGGTGCGCAGCGTGTTCGCGAAGGAAGCTGGCGACACCGATCCCGAAAGGACCTCCATGCCCCTGCAAGTGGCAACACTCGATGCGGTCGAAATCCTCGACTCCCGCGCCCGGCCGACGCTCGCGGTGACCGTCACGCTCGCCGACGGCACGAGTGCCCGCGCCGGGGTCCCCTCGGGTGCCTCGACGGGATCGCGTGAGGCCCACGAGCTGCGCGACGGAGACCCCAGCCGCTTCTCGGGCCAGGGCGTCCGCACGGCGGTCGCCAACGTGAAGGGCGAGATCGCCAAGCTGCTCGTCGGGCGATCCTTCGCCGACCTCCCGGAGCTCGACCGAGCGGTCATCGACCTCGACGGGACCGAGACGAAGTCCCGTCTGGGCGCCAACGCCATCGTCGGCGTGTCGATGGCCGTGGCCAGGGCCGGCGCGCAGGCCGCCGGGGAACCCCTCTGGCGTGCGCTCGGGCCCGAGGGTGTCGCGCCCCGCCTCCCCGTTCCCCACTTCAACGTCGTGAACGGCGGCGCGCACGCGGCGAACAACCTCGATTTCCAGGAGTTCATGATCGCGCCCATCGGTGCGCCCACCCTCGCCGAGGCGGTGCGCGCTGGCGCCGAGGTCTACGCCGCCCTCCGGCGCCTGCTCGCCGACAAGGGGTTCGCGACGGGACTTGGCGACGAGGGGGGCTTCGCGCCGGAGATCGACCGGCCCGAGGACGTCCTCGGCGTACTCGTCGCCGCGATCACGGCGGCCGGCTACACGCCCGGCCGCGAGGGCGTCGCTGTCGCCCTCGACCCCGCTTCCAGCGAGTTCTACCGCGACGGCCGCTACCACGTCGCCGGAGAAGCGCTCTCGAGCGACGAGATGATCAACCGCTACGAGGGGATCATCGCGGACTTTCCCGTCTGGAGCATTGAGGACGGGCTCGCCGAGGGGGACTGGGATGGCTGGCAGAAGTTGACGACACACCTCGGCGAGCGCGTCCAGCTCGTCGGCGACGACCTACTCGTGACGAACCCGACAATCATCGCCGAGGCGATCTCCCGCGGCGCGGCGAACGCGGCGCTCATCAAGCTCAACCAGATCGGGTCGGTCACCGAGACGCTCGAGGCGATGCGGCTCTGCCGCGAGGCGGGTTGGTCACAGATGGTCTCACACCGTTCGGGCGAGACCGAGGACAGCTTCATCGCCGACCTCGCCGTCGGCACCGGCTGCGGTCAGATCAAGACCGGCGCGCCCGCCAGAGGCGAGCGTGTCGCCAAGTACAACCGGTTGATCGAGATCGAGGCCGGTGGGGCGCTCCCCTACGGACTGGCCTAACGTCGTGCCCCCGTCCCCGACCGCCTGCCTCGATGCCGAGGCAGCCGGCCGCTACGTCCTCAGCCGGCGCACTCCCCTCGGCGGGTATTCCTTCTACCGGACCCCGGAGTGGGGCGTCGAGGAACCGAACGCTCCCGACACGCTCGCCGCACTCGAATGCCTCCGCCTGCTCGGGATCCCGGTGCCCGAGCCCGAGCAGACCGCGGGCTGGCTGCGTGGCCTGCAGGACCGGGAAGGCGGGTACCCCACCCTCACGATCGGCTGGGCGGCGCTGCGCGCCCTCGCCCTCCTCAGATGCGTACCGGACCGCTCCCCCGCGGCGTGGCTGGCGGAGTGCGAGGCGGCGCTCGCCCGCTCGCACCGGGCCCGCGACTGGCAGGGCACCCTGCGCGGGGCGCTCCACGTCGCCGAGCTGCGCCGGCTCGGAGCCGCGGCCTCGGTCGACGCGGGGGGCGACCCGTTCGACGAGCTCCTCGACGCGACCCGCGACCCGCACGGGGGTTGGGCCCGCCCCGGTCCCGACCTCGAGACCACGGCCGTCGCCGTCCAGCTCGCGGACCCCCGCCGCCTGTCGGCCGAGGCGCGCGCGGCGACCTCCGAATTCGTGCGACACTGCGAGGACCGGGTTCTCGGGATGAGGCTCCAGCCCGACTCCGGCGCGACCTTCGTCGGTGCCCTCTGGGGCGGGCTCGAGCTCGCGCAGGCACTGCGACTCAAGCCGAGCTACCCGGGCGCCGTCGGCGAATGCCTAGGCGACCTGCAACGGGGCGACGGAGGGCTCGGGGCGCGGCACTTCGCGATCTCGACGCTGCGGGACACCTGGCGGGGGCTTGACGCCGCCCAACTGCTCGACCACTTAGAGTTCGATCATCTACAGGAGGACCAGACATGACCGGGTTCAAATACGTCCGCTTTTTCGAGGAGATCGGGATCGAGGACGTGCCCCTCGTCGGTGGCAAGAACGCCTCCCTCGGCGAGATGTACCAGAAACTGTCCCATGAGGGCGTCCGGATCCCCAACGGATTCGCGATCACCGCCGAGGGCTACCGCCACATGCTGAAAGAGGCCGGGGCGCTGGCGCCACTCCACGAGGCGATCGACAAGCTCGACCCCGAGGACGTCGCCGATCTGGCGCGTTGCGGCAAGCGCGCCCGGGAGATCGTCTACGGCGCCGGTCTGCCCAAGGACCTCGCCGAGGAGATCATCGCCGCTTACCGCAAGCTCCAGAAGGAGTACGGGGACTCGGTGAGCCTGGCCGTGCGGTCGTCGGCGACCGCCGAGGACCTGCCGACGGCGAGCTTCGCCGGCCAGCAGGACACCTACCTCAACATCAAGGGCGACGAGAGCCTGCTCGACGCCTGCCGGCGCTGCTTCGCGAGCCTCTTCACCGACCGCGCCATCCACTACCGCGTCGACCAGGGCTTCGACCACTTCGACGTGGCGCTGTCGATCGGCATCATGAAGATGGTGCGCTCCGACCTCGCCTCGTCGGGAGTCATGTTCTCGCTCGACACCGAGTCCGGCTTCCGCGACGTCGTCTTCGTCACCGGCGCCTACGGCCTCGGCGAGAACGTCGTCCAGGGCGCCGTCGACCCCGACGAGTACTACGTCTTCAAGCCCACGTTCGAGGCGGGCCACCGCGCCGTGCTGCGTCGCCTCATCGGCGACAAGGCGATCAAGATGATCTTCGTCGAGGGCGAGACGCGGGTGACCACCCGCAATATCCCGACGCCCAAGGCCGACCGGGAGCGCTTCTGCCTCACCGACGAGGACGTCCTCGAACTCGCCCAGTACGCGATCGCGATCGAGAAGCACTACAACCGGCCGATGGACATGGAATGGGCCAAGGACGGGATCGACGGGCTGCTCTACCTCGTCCAGGCCCGCCCGGAGACGGTCGCCTCGCAGCGCAAGGCGACGAGCCTCGAGACCTACGTCCTCGACGGCACCGGCGAGATCCTCACCACCGGGCGCAGCGTCGGCGAGAAGATCGCCACCGGCAACGCCCGCGTCATCGTCGACGTCTCCCACCTGGCGGACTTCCACGCCGGCGAGGTGCTGATCACCGACATGACGACCCCGGATTGGGAGCCCGTCATGAAGACCGCCGCGGCGATCGTCACGAACCGCGGTGGCCGGACGTGCCACGCCGCCATCATCGCCCGCGAGCTCGGCATCCCGGCCATCATCGGCACGGGCGACTGCACGACGGCAGTGCCGCAGGGCGCCCTCGTCACCGCGTCATGCGCGGAGGGCGACTCCGGGCGCATCTACAAGGGCGAGATCCCGTTCCACGTGGTGCGCACCGAGGTCGAGGGCTTAGAGCGCCCGGAGACCGACATCATGATCAACCTCGGCAACCCGGACCTCGCCTTCAAGACGTCGTTCCTGCCGAACGACGGCGTCGGGCTCGCCCGGATGGAGTTCATCATCTCTGAGTCGATCCGGGCCCACCCCATGGCGCTCCTCCACCCGGAGAAGGTCACGGACCCCGAGGCGACCGCCACGATCGCCCGGCTCACCCGCGGCTACCCGGACGGCGAGACGTTCTTCGTCCAGAAGCTCTCCGAGGGCATCGGGACCATCGCCGCGGCGTTCTGGCCCAAGCCCGTCGTCGTGCGGATGAGCGACTTCAAGACGAACGAGTACGCGAGCCTCGTCGGCGGAGCCCCCTTCGAGCCCGAGGAGAGCAACCCGATGATCGGCTGGCGCGGCGCGTCCCGCTACGCCCACCCGGCCTACGTCGAAGGCTTCGCCCTCGAGTGCAAGGCGATGAAGCGGGTTCGCGAGGACATGGGTCTCACGAACGTCGTCCTCATGATCCCCTTCGTCCGCCGGGTGAAGGAGGCCGAGGGGGTGCTGGCCCAGATGGCCAAGCTCGGACTCGCCCGCGGGGAGAACGGCCTGAAGATCTACGCGATGTGCGAGATCCCGAACAATGTCACGCTCGTCGACAAGTTCGCGCCCCTCTTCGACGGCTACTCGATCGGTTCGAACGACCTCACCCAGCTCTGCCTCGGTGTCGACCGGGACAGCGAGATCGTGGCGTTCGACTACGAAGAGCGCGACGACGGCGTGAAGGAGATGCTGCGCCTCGCCGTCGAGGGCTGCCACCGCAACAAGATCCACTCCGGAATCTGCGGCCAAGCTCCCTCGGACTACCCGGAGATGGCCCAGTACCTGGTCGAGATCGGCATCGACTCGATGAGCCTCAACCCGGACACCGTGCTCAAGACGACCGAAGCCGTCCTCGAGCTGGAGCGCAAGCTCGGCAAGGCCCCGAGCGGTCACAAGGCCGCCCACTAGGGCGCCTCGGCAGCGATCGACCGGCCCGGAGACCCGGGGCCCGAACACCGGGACCCCCTCGCGCGGTCGTTAAGCGACGAGAAACGGTCCGAGCCCCGTGCTCGGACCGTTTCGCGTCCCATCTGGGCCACCCGTTATCCGGTGGCCCGCCACGACGTGATCTGGGTGGCCTGCAGCCCGGGACCGGGCGCGTGCAGCCCCGGGGTGGAGTGCGTCGAAAGCTGGCTGTCAAAGAAGACCACCTGAGCCGTGACGCCCGACCCCGGACCCCCGACGTCGTGAACTGGAGAGTCACCTCCCCGCCGACGTCGAGAGGCACTGACACCCGACGCTGATTGTCGACCCGCCCGCCGCGAGGTCGAACACCACCCCGACCGGCGGTGCGCGAAACTCGTGTCGTGCTTCGCCTGGTGCTCGAGATCATCCTGTCTGGACTCATCGTCGGGGCGCTCGCCCGGCTCATCGTCCCCGGCCCGAACCCCATGGGCATCGGCAAGACGATCCTCGTCGGTATCGCCGGCTCGCTGCTCGGCGGGCTCCTCGGCCGGCTCGTCTTCGGGCTCCGCTACAGCTACTCGTTCGGGCTCGGCCTGGTGCTCGCCGTCGGCTGCACGGCGGTGATCGTCTACGTCATGCAGCACCACGAGCACGACCGCCATCGCGTGACCTGACTGGGACCGGAGAACCTCCGCCGCCGGTGCCGCTCAGGCGACGAGGATCCTCCCGCACTGGGCACAGTGGACGACCTCGCCGGCCGGCGAGTGCCGGATCTGGTCAAGCTCTGCCGCCGAGACCGCCAGGTGGCAGCCGTTGCAGGAGCCGTTGACGAGCCGAGCCGCGCCGACGCCGTCGAGCCGGAGCCGCAGCCTCTCATACTCGTCGAGCAACTCGGTCGGCACCTCGGCGGCAAGGTCCGCCCGGCGGATGGCGATCGTCGCGATCTCCGTGTCGATCGCCGCCTCCTTCGACCCGAGGGCGACGCGCAGGCTCGCCACCTCCCGGGCGACGACAGCCCGCTCGGCGGCGAGACCGTTGAGCTCCCCTTCCAGCTCTTCGATCGCCTCCATCACGACGAGCTGCTCGTCGTCGAGCTCTTCCCGGCGACGCCCGAGGGAGCCCATCTCCGTCGCCATCGCCTCCTGGTCACGGAACGAGGCCACCTCACCGGCGCGCAGGCGGTCGTCGATCCGGGTGCTCCGGCCGACGAGCCCGCTGACCTCCTCCGCCAACTCGGCGAGGCGCGCCTCGAGCGCCCCGCGGGCGCCGTCGAGCTCGGCGGCGGCGGCGGCGTTGCCGGCAAGCCTTTCCTCCAGCCCGGCGAGCGTGGCGATCTCGGGGAGCCGGGCGCGACGGTGACGAAGCTGGTCCGTGGCGGTGTCCACCGTCTGCACCCCGAGCAGGGCCTCAAGAGCTGTCGCGCCGGCAGATTCGCTTCCTGGCAAGACCGCCTCGGTCACCGGTGCAGCCTGCGGTGGGGAGGAACGGACCGTGACGCAACGAGCTCGGCGAGAAGCTCCGGGCTCGCCGCGGCGACCGGGCTGCGACGCGCGGCGTGCTCCCGCACGACGAGATCCCGCCCGGTTGCCTCGCCGACCGCGGCGCCGGCTTCCAGGCAGACGAGCATCCCGCCGAGGTAGTCCCAGACCCCGAGGCCGCGCGGGCTCCACTCGGCGAAGGCGTCGAGGCTGCCGTCGGCGACGGCGCAGAGCTCGAGTGCCGACGCCCCGAGCGACCGCACCTGGCGCCAGCCGAGGTTCCGGGGTGGGTAACCCGAGACGCTGACGACGGCGTCGGCGAGCGAGGTGGTCTTTGCTGGCGAGATCGGACGGCCGTCACGGGTCGCGCCTCGACCGCGCATGGCCTCGTAGCAGGTGTAGCCCGCCTGATTCACGACGAGGGCGGCGAAGGGACCGGCGTCGTCGACGACGCAGATGCTCGTCGCGTACCACCGCAGCCCTCTCGAGGCGTTGGTCGAGCCGTCGATCGGGTCGACCACGGCAAGGTAGCGTCGGTCCCCCTCGGTCAATCCGCTCTCCTCGCTGAGGACGCCGAAGCCGGCACCGAGCAGCACCTCGAGGGCGGCGGCGTCGGCCGCGAGGTCGATGCGGTACTGGCCGGGCCGGTCTCCGGGACGCGTCCAATCCTCCACGCCGGCAACCGCCCGCGCGACCGCGTAAGCGGCGGCCGACAGCGTCGCCAGCATCTCCTCGGCTCGCACGCTCCGCAGGCTACCGGCTCCGACGGGCCCGATCAGGACTCGTCGGGGCCGGGGTGCGGCCCGGCGGCGACCGCGTCAGGGGCGCCGCCTACACTCGCCTACCGATGGCGGTCATCGACGTCGCCGGCTACGTCGCCGAGCTGAAGGACCACGCCGTCGACCACGGTTTCCACGTGCACGACGAGCGCCACTTCGTCGAGACCTACTCGCTGCGCCAGTTCTGGGAGGTCGACCTCCATCCCGAGGAGGGCTGCGGCGGGCCGATCGACCTCCACCTCGCCCTCGAGGTCGACCCGCGCACGCTCCTCGATTTCGAGGACGCCGTCGTGGCGCTGCCCGACGACGCCGAGCCGCCGGACAAGTGGAGCTTTCCGCTGACGTTCACCTGGGGCATTCCCCCGCTGCCGCACGGACCGGACCTCTTGCGGCTGGCGATCGACCTCGCCGGGATCGGCGGCGTGGAGCTGCCGCTCGAGATCTCGGCGACCGATTCCTTCGGCTCGGTGACCGACCCCCCCGTCCGACGCCTGACGATCGTCGCCCACCAGGACGTCTCGCTCGCCAGGGTGCTCGCCGGCGAGGAACTCCTCTGCGACGCCTTCGAGCGCACGCTGGCCGTGAGTCGGTTCCTCCTCGACGCCGCCCCCGCCTGGCTCGCCTCCTAGCGCGGCCCCGACGGTGGCCCTCAACTGCCGATCGACGAGCTGATCTAGATCTCCTCGAGCAAGCGCCCGTCCTCCCAGAGGCGCACGCCGCCGAGGATGCCGGCCAGGTTGTCGACGACCGTGTACGGGTCGCGCACGGCTCCCCGCAGGTGGCGCGAGTTCCCCCCGCCGAGGTAGCAGTGGTCGAAGTTCGTCAGCACCCGGAAGTTCTCCAGCCCGGCGAGGACGCGGCGGCGCCAACGCCGCGGGCCGATCCGGTGGAGCGCGGCCCCACCGAGCTGCTGGTTGTAGGTCTCACCCTTGCGGAACGGCTGGAGGGAGAGTTCAAGGTGCGGCAAGAGCACGCCGTCGTGGAAAAGGGCCGTGCCCACCCCGGTCCCGAAGGTGAGGACGAACTCGAGACCGCGCCCCGCCACGACGGCCAGACCATGCAGGTCGGCGTCGTTCGCGACCCGGGTCGGCTTGCCGAACCGGGCGGTGAGCGCCGCGGCGAGGTCGAACCCGGACCAGGCGGCGACGAGCTTCGGGTCGATCGGCGAGCCGAGCCCCCGTTCCGTCTCGAACTGCGGTTCGGTGCACATCCGGCCCCGGCGCACGACACCCGGCAGTCCGAGGGACACCCGGTCGAAGGCCGGCAGGGGCCGGACGAGATCGGCGAGCGTCGCGACGAACCGCTCCGGCGGCAGCGGGTAGGGCGTCGGAACGCTCACCCGGTCAGCGACGAGGTGCTCGTCGATGTCGAGCACCGACGCCTTCAGCCCGCTCCCCCCGGCGTCGATCGCCAGCGTGTACGGCCGGCACGGGGTCTCGCCCCGGCCCGGCGGCCCTCCCGGCGAGGGCGCCTCACCGGACGGGGGCCCCTGCACGTCCTCCCCGCCCGTCATCGCAGGAGCCCGCACCCTGCCGCGCCCGGTGGCGCGGGGGTGCCGAGCGGCTGATACGTCTCGAGCAGCTCGAGCAGGGTCCGCACCCCGAATCCCGTGCCGCCCTTGCGGACGTAGCCGTCGTTCTCCTCGGCCCTCGCCGGGCCGGCCATGTCGAGGTGGGCCCACGGCGTCGTGCCGACGAACTCGCCGAGGATGAGCCCGGCCACCAGGGTGGCGGCCTCGCCGGGCGTGCCGAGGTTCTTCATGTCGGCCACCTCCGAGTCGTAGCTCGACCGGTAGCCGGCGGGCAGCGGCAGGCGCCAGACCGGCTCGCCGGCGCGGGCGGCCGCCTGCTCCACGGCGGCGACGATGCGGTCGTCGTTGCCCATCAGGCCGGCGATCCTCCGTCCGAGGGCGACAACGACGGCGCCGGTGAGCGTGGCGAGGTCGACGACGGCGTCCGGCGACTCCTCGCCCGCGAGACAGAGGGCGTCGGCGAGGACGAGCCGCCCCTCGCAGTCGGTGTTCAGCACCTCGATCGTCTTGCCGTTGCGGATCCGCACGACGTCGCCCGGCTTGATCGCCCGCCCGCCCGGCATGTTCTCCGTCATCGGCATGAAGCCGACCACCCGCACGCCGACGCCGAGGCGCCGGCACGCACTGAGCGCGGCGAGCACCGCGGCCGCACCGCTCATGTCGTACTTCATCGTCATCATCGACGCGACCGGCTTTAGCGACAGGCCCCCGGAGTCGAAGGTGATCCCCTTGCCGACGAGAGCGACCGCCGGCGCCGCGGGGTCGTCCGGCCGGTACTCGGCGCGCACGAGACGCGGCGGCTCCGCCGAGCCCCGCGCCACACCGAGAAGACCGCCGAGCCGAGCGGCGGCGATCTGCTCCTCGTCCCAGACCTCGACCGACAGTCCCTGTTCGTCCCCCTGCGCGGCGGCGTGCCGGGCGAAGGCGGTCGGCGTCATCTCGTCCGCCGGCGTGTTCACGAGCTCGCGGCACAGGACCACAGCCCCCGCGGTCACGACTCCCGCGGCGATGCCGGCGGCGAGGGCGCCGCCGTCGGCTTCGGCGAGGACGACCCGCCCGAGCGCCGGGGGTTTCGGGTCGCTTCTTCGCGCCGTGAACCGGTACCCGCCGAGAAGCACCCCCTCGGCGACGGCGCGGCCCACCGCCGACGGGCCAAGTGAGGCGCGCGCCACCCCCTTCAGGTCGAAGCCCACCGATGCGCACTGCGCCGCCGCCCCCGCCAGCGCCGCGCCCGCCCGGCGGCACGCCTCGCCGTCGAGACGGCCCGCCTCGCCCAATCCGACGAGGATCTCGAGCGAGCAGTCCTCCCGGGCGAACGACGCCACCTCGCCGAGCGCGCCGGAGAAGCCCTGCATCGCGGCGAGCGGTGCCTCCGCGAGCGCCGACCCGTCGGGCGCGACGAGGCCGGCGAGCACCGGTCGGGCCCGCGCCGCCACGTCGCCGGGAAGCACCCTCGCACCCTCGATCGCCACGGTCATCGCACTCAGTCCTCCTTCCCCTTCTCGCGGGCGGGCCGGAAGCCCTCCTCGGCCTCCCGGGCGAGCGTCCAGCACAGGTCCGAGAGCCGGTTCACGTAGGCGAGGACGTGGCCCGTGCGACCTTCCAGCGCCACGAGACGGCGCTCGGCGCGCCGCACGACCGTGCGGGCGTGGTCGAAGGCGGCGGCGAGGTGGTTCTCGCCCGGCACGGCGAACCCGTCGATCCGCCCGAGTCCGGCCGCGTGGGCGTCGATCGCCGACTCCAGCGCGGCGACCATCTCCGGCGTGACCGCGGCGACCGCCCCCGCGCCTGCCCCTCCGCCGGAAGCGGCCACCTCCCCCATCGCGGCCCACAGGTCCCGCTCCACGGCGACGAGGAGGTTGCCGAGATCGCCTCCCCCTGCCGCGGCGCGCGCCACGCCGAGCGCCGCCTGCGCCTCGTCGAGCGCGCCGAGCGCCTCGATGACGGGATCCGACTTGGCGACCCGAACGCCGCCGCGCAGCGACGTCGTCCCGTCGTCGCCGCGGCGCGTGTAGATCCTCACGGCCGCACCGCGAGCAGCGGCACGAGCACTTCTGCCGGGGTGAGCGAGCCGTGACGCGACAGCAGCCGCCCCTCCCCGGGGCTCGCCGGGTCGGCGAACGAGACGGCGGTCCGGGCGACGAGGGCGACGTCGCCGAGTCGCCGCCGGAAGGCGTCCCGGAGCGGCCCCCCGAACCAGCCGTCCCGGTCGATCTCGTCCGCGGTCCGCACCCAGGCGATCCCGCCGTAGAGGTCGCGGGCCCCGGCCGCGACCCGCTCCGTCGCCCCGTCGCGTACGTGGAGCCAGCGGAACCGCCCCTCGCCCGAGAGGCCGGTCACGTCCTCGAGCAGGCCGGGGTCGATCGCCAGTGACGGCGAGGTCGTCTCGACCTGGCCGTGGTCCGAGGTGACCGCCAGGGCGCACCCCGCCGGCAGCCGTTCGACGAGTTCCCCGACGAGCCGGTCGGTGGCGGCGATCTCGGCCTCGTAGCACGCGCCGAGCCCCTCGGCGTGGGCGACCTTGTCGATCCCGTCGTAGTAGGCGTAGACGAAGGGTGCGCCGGCCGCGAGGGCCTCGGCGACCAGGACGCCGATCGACGAGCTCACCCGCCAGCCGCGCAGTTCCGTGCCTGCCAGGTGCGCCAGCGAGAAGCCCGAGCCGGCGAAGGCGGCTTTGGAGACGACCGGGACGGGGCAGCCGAGGAACGGCTCGATCTGCTGGAACGCCTGCGGGCGGATCGCGGCGCGGGCGTCGCCCCCGCCCGTCGTCCATCGCAGCACGTTCAGCACCTCGTTCCCGGCCCGCACCCGGTAACCGAGCACGCCGTGTTCGGCCGGCGCCCGCCCCGTCGTGAGCGAGGTGAGGGCGGTCGCCGTCGTCGTCGGCGCCACCGAGGTGAGCGTCGCCGAGTCCATCCGCGTCATCGTCGGCGCGACCGCGCGGTGCTCGGCGAGGCTCGCCGCGCCAAGGCCGTCGAGGACGAGCAAGACGACGCTTCGGGCCTCGGCGAGCGGCGCCGGCAACCAGGCCGGGAGGGCGCCACCCGACCGCAGGGCATCGAGTCGGAGCAGCGTCGGGACGACCTCCGTCAGACACGCCCCGCCGTAGTCGGGGCGGAGCGGCTCGTCCGGGTCCCGGTCCACATCCCACGCCGCCGCACCGCCAGCAAGCGACGCCGGCGACCCGTTCACTGGTCAGAGCATACGACGCCCCTCCGAGGCGCCGTACCATGGGCCGAGTGAGGGTTTCGACGCGTGGTGACTACGCCTGTCGGGCGCTGCTGTCACTCGCGTTGCGTGACGACGGCGTCACGCCGACCTCGGTGCGCGACATCGCGGAACGGACGGCACTGCCCCAGCCCTACCTCGAGCAGATCCTCCTGGCGCTGAAGGGCGCCGGCCTCGTGCGATCCAAGCGCGGTGTCGGAGGTGGTTACGTGCTCGCCCGCCCGGCCGACGCGATCACCCTCGGAGCCATCGTCTCGGCGGTCGACGGGCCGATCGCCGTCGGGGACTTCGGCCTGCCGCACGAGAACGGGGCGTGCGACCACGAGGGCCAGTGCGTGCTTCTGGACCTCTGGGCCGACGTCAGCGAGCACATGCGGCGTCATCTCGACTCATACCGCCTGAGCGACATGGTCGCCCGCGCCCGCCACACGGTCCCCTCCGGCGCCGCGCGCGCCTGACCCGGCCCCGCCCGGGCCGCTCCCGAAGACGGCGCCGGGCACCCGATCCGCCTCCCTCGCCTGACCGCTCGCGCCCCGTCTTGGCCTCCAGCGTCACCGTCCGCCGGGCGCCGACACCGGTCCGGCCGATCGCGCTCCCCGGTCCCCCGATGGAATGCGCCCTCCCCCGCGGGCGTTGGACATGGTGCCGGCCGACGAGGGGCCGGGGTGATCAAGGTTCTAGGAACGGAGGCGAAGCCATCACGACAACGTATGCGGACGAGGTGGTCGAGCACGCCAGCGGGGGCCCGGACCTCATGCGGCTCTTCCTTGACGAGATTGGCAGGTACCCGCTGCTCAGTGCCACAGAGCAGGTCGCGCTGGCGCAACGGATCGAACACGGCGACGCCGAGGCGAAGAACCAAATGATCGCCGGCAACCTCCGGCTGGTCGTTCACTGGGCCCGCCGGTACCAGGGGCGGGGGGTCGACCTGACCGACCTCGTCCAGGAGGGCACGTTCGGGCTCATGCGGGCCGTGGAGAAGTTCGACTGGAGGCGGGGCTTCAAGTTCTCGACGTACGCCACGTGGTGGATCCGCCAGTCCCTCCAGCGGGCGGTGCAGTCCAAGGGCCGGGCGATCCGCCTGCCTGAGGACGCCGTCGCCGCCGAGAACGCGGCCGAGCGCGCCGGCGAAGGGCACGAGCGGCACCTGCCCCGCGTCGTCGCCAGCCTCGACCAGCCGGTCGCGGCCGACGCCAACGCGACCCTCGGCGACCTCATCGCCGCCGATGACTCCTCGGTCGCCGACGAAGTCGTCGAGTCCCTCGCCAGCGAGGGTCTCGAGGAGGCCATCAACCGCCTTCCCGAGCTCGAGCGGGAGGTCGTGCGGCTCCGCTTCGGCCTGACCGGTCAGCCCCCCGCGTCGCTCGAGACGACGGCCCGGGCGCTCGGCATCGGCGTGCGCCGGGTCCGCAGCCTCGAGGCATCGGCGCTACGGGCGCTCGCCGCCCAGCCCGAGATCAGCGCCTTCCACACCGCCGCCTGAACGGTTCCTCAGGACAGGCGGCCCAGCACCGCCACCAGGTCCTCGGGCAGCGGGACCTCCCATTCGAGCGTCTCGCCCGTCGCCGGGTGGACGAGCTGCAGCCTCCCGGCGTGCAGGAACGGTCGCGAGATCCCGAGTGCTGCCCGCACCGCCGGGGCCAGGCCCCCGCCGTAACGCCCGTCGCCCGCCACCGGGTGGCCGATCGCCGCGAGGTGGACGCGGATCTGGTGCGTCCGCCCCGACTCCAACGCGACCTCGGCGAGCGTCGCAGCCACCGGCACCGAATAGCGCGACAGCACCCGGTAGCGGGTCCGGGCGGCTCGCCCGCCGACCGTCACCGCCATGCGGGTACGGTCCCGCACGGAACGCCCGATCGGCGCGTCGACCGTGCCCTCGTCGGCGACCAGCCTGCCGAGGAGCAGCGCGGTGTAGCGACGCCCCATCGACCTTGCCGAGAGCTGCGCCGCCAGCGCCCGCCAGGCGGCGGGGTTGCGTGCCACCACGAGCAGGCCCGACGTGTCCTTGTCGAGGCGGTGGACGATCCCCGGGCGCGACGGGTCGCCGGCCCCGTCCCTGGCCGCCTCGACGAGGTCCGGGTACCGCGCGACCAGACCCGCCGCCAACGTCCCGGTGTGGTGACCAGCACCGGGGTGCACGACGACGCCGGACGGCTTCGCCACGACGATGATGTCGGCGTCCTCGTAGACGACGGTGAACGGCACGCTGCCCGGTGCCACCGGCGCGAGCGCCGTGTCGCCACCGGCGGACGTCGTCACGAGCTCGAGAGTCGCCCCGGAGGCGACGCGCACGTGACGGGACGTGACCGGCGCTCCTCCGAGCCGCACGCCCCCCGCGGCGATCAGCTCCGCCACGACGCGGCGCGACCACCCGGTGACGAGGGCCACCGCCCGGTCGACCCGTTCGCCGTCGAGCGCCGCCGGGACCGTCATCGTCGTCGTCAAGTTCCCGCCCCCTCCGGGCGCTTCCGCCCTTGCCGCAGCCAGAACGAGGCGAGAAGCAGGACCGCCCCGCCGACGATGGCGACGTCGGCGAGGTTGAATGTCGGCCAGAAGCCGAGATGGACGAAGTCGACCACCGCGCCGTGGTGGGAGCGGAAGACCCGGTCCGCGAGGTTGCCGAGCGCCCCGCCGAGGACCAGCCCGGTTCCGATCGCGGCCGGGTAGCTCGGCGCGGCGGCGGCGAACCAGACCAGCGCCCCAACGAGGACGACCACGCTCACGATGATCGGCACCGTCAGCCCGACGCCGAGAGAGAAGGCGACCCCCGAGTTGAACGACAGCGTGAGCGACAGCGGCCCGAAAAGGTGGATCGGACCGTTCTGCAGCCGCTGCAGCGCGAAGGTCTTCGCCGTCTGGTCAGCGGCGAGGACGACTGCGGCCGTGACCGCGGCAGCCGGGGCTCGCCGCCGAGTGCGTGACCCGTCGGCCGCGCGCGGCTCCACGGTCAACGCCGCGAGAGCCCTCCGCTCTTGCAGGCCATGCACAGGCGGGCGAAGGGAAGCGCCTCGAGGCGGGGCTTCGGGATGAGTTCGCCGCAGCCCTCGCACACGCCGTACCTGCCGCTCCCGATCTTGGCAAGTGCCGCCTCGATCTCTTCGACCGCCTCGAGGGCCTGGGCCGACAGGGTGAGGTCCCGCTCGCGGTCGACGGCGACCGTCCCGCCCTCACCGGACTCCTCGTCGAACTGGATGTCCCCCGGCTCCATCTCGGCGACCAGCTGGTCCGCCTCGGCCTGCAGGGAGTTCGCCTGCTCGAGGTAGGTGGCCCGCTCCCGTTCGAGGAAGTTCCGCTGGTGGGTAAGGAAGCGCTCCTCCGTGTAGCCCCGGCGCGGGGCACGCGGCGCCACCGGGCGGCTCGGCGCCGGGCGACTGGACGACTCCTTGGCCGGGGCACGGCGCGGCGCCCGCTCGGCCGGCAGCTTCGCCGCCTTGATATTCCGTTTCCCGGCCTGCGCCCGCCCTTTCGCGCCGCCAGTGGCAGGGACGTTCTTGGTCGGCGCTTTCTTCGCCGCCGCGACCTTCGCGGGGACGCCCTTCTTGACGGGGGCTGTCTTGACCGGAGGTTTCTTGGCGGCCAGCCGCTTGACCGCGACGGCCTTTGCGACGGGAGCCTTCCTGGCGGCGGTCTTCACGGGGGCGACCTTCTTGGCCACGGTCGGCCGCGGCGCGGCGCGCGCCTTCGCCACCTTCTTCACCGCCGACGTCTTCGCCGGCGGTGATGGACGCACGGCAGGTTTCCTCGACCCCCGTGGGGCGCCGGTTGGTGCCACGGCATTCCGTCGCGCCGACGATGTGCTCGGCTTGGCGACCTCTCGTTCGGGCCGACCGGCGACCTTGCCGATGGCCTTTCGCGTCTTGGCGACCGCCTTCGTCGCCCGCGCGACGATCGACCGCCGCGATGACGTGGGTTTCGCGTCCGTCAGATCGGCCTTGCGTCTGGACTTCGTGATCTTGCGGGGCATCGTGGACTGGCACACCTCTCCGAACGAGGGGTTGAGGTTACCCGATCGTCGGGGTCACCGTCGCGCCGGCGGCGTCAACGGTTCGCGTGCGCGTTTCTCGGACTGCCGGGGCGGGTCTCGGCTCGCGCGACTGCTTCATCGAGCACCCGCCGCACGTTGCTGACCTCGACACCTCGGATCCGGAGTCGCTTCATCCGGCTCCGCTCGCCGCTCACGAGCTCGACCACCGACGGCGCGACCCCCAGCAGCTCGGCCATGAAATCGACACAGGCGACGTTGGCGCGACCGTCGACCGGCGGGGGAGCGACCCGCACGTGCAGCGCATCACCCCTCGTGCCTGCCACGGCGGGCCTGCCGGCTCCGGGTTGGACGTACAGGCGGAGGAGGATCGTCGACTTGTCGCCGCCCTTTACCGCTTTCGATCCGCCCTCGTTCTCCGCGGGCTCGACCTCGAACAGGTCGTCCGTCATGGGCGCATACTCTAGGGCAATGTCCGAACAGGCGAGGCCGGAGACCTATCCCGAGGTCCCCACCACACCGGACTACCCCGCCCTCGAGGAGGCGACGCTTCGCTGGTGGCATGCCGACGGGACCTTCGCCGCGTCGGTCGCGAGTCGTGACGCCAGCAACGAGTACGTCTTCTACGACGGGCCGCCGTTCGCCAACGGGATGCCCCACTACGGGCACCTGCTGACAGGTTTCGTGAAGGACGCCCTGCCGCGCTACCACACGATGCGCGGCCAGCGCGTCGAGCGCCGTTTCGGCTGGGACTGCCACGGCCTGCCCGCCGAGCACGAGGCCGAACGCGAGCTCGGCGTCTCGGGGCGCGCCCAGATCGCGGCCTACGGGATCGACCGTTTCAACGAGTTCTGCAGGACGTCGGTGCTGCGTTACACGGCGGCTTGGGAACGCTACGTCACGCGTCAGGGGCGCTGGGTCGACTTCGAGAACGACTACAAGACGATGGACACCACCTACATGGAGAGCGTCATCTGGGCCTTCAAGACGCTCTACGAGCGCGGGCTCATCTACGAGGGCCTCCGCGTCCTCCCCTACTGCTGGGAGTGCGAGACGCCGCTGTCGAACTTCGAGACTCGCCAGGACGACGCGTTGCGCGAGCGCGTCGACCCGGCGGTGACGGTCGCGATCACGCTCGATGCGGCCGAGGGTGGGACCGGACCCGCCGCCGGGACACTGCGGGTCCTCACCTGGACGACGACGCCGTGGACCCTACCCTCGAACCTGGCCCTCGCCGTGGGCGAATCGATCACCTACGCGATCTACGCGCGCGACGGCGTGCGCTACCTCGTCGGCGAGTCCCGCGCCGCCGAGTACGGCCCGGAGCTCGACGGCGCGGTGCTCGTCGGCACGGTCGAGGGCCGCGAGCTCGTTGGGCGGACGTATCGCCCGCTTTTCGGCTATTTCGCCGACGAGCCCAACGCCTTCCGCGTGTTGGGCGCTGACTTCGTAACGACCGAGGAGGGGACGGGCATCGTCCACATGGCCCCCGGCTTCGGCGAGGACGACCAACGGCTCTGTGAGTCGTCCGGCATCGCCGTCGTCTGCCCGGTCGACGACCGCGGGCGCTTCGACGACCGCGTTCCCGAGCTCGCCGGCGTGCAGGTCTTCGAGGCGAACGAGCGCGTCATCGCACGACTCGCCGAGGAAGGCACCCTGGTGCGGCGCGAGGAGTACGTCCACAACTACCCGCACTGCTGGCGCAGCGACACCCCGCTCATCTACCGCGCGGTGAGCTCGTTCTTCGTCGAGGTCACGGCGCTCAAAGAGCGGATGGTCGAGCTGAACCGGCGGATCGACTGGGTCCCTGAGCACGTGGGTCCGGGGGCCTTCGGCAACTGGCTCGAGGGGGCGAGGGACTGGTCGATCTCCCGCAACCGCTTCTGGGGGACCCCCATCCCGGTCTGGAAGAGCGACGATCCCGCCCACCCCCGCGTCGACGTCTACGGAAGCCTCGACGAACTGGCCCGTGACTTCGGGGTCCGCCCGGACGACCTCCACCGTCCGGGGATCGACGCCCTTGTGCGGCCGAACCCGGACGACCCGACGGGGCGCTCGACGATGCGGCGCGTCGAGGACGTCCTCGACTGCTGGTTCGAATCAGGCTCGATGCCGTTCGCGCAGCTGCACTACCCGTTCGAGAACACCGCCCGCTTCGAGGGGCACTTCCCGGCCGACCTCATCTGCGAGTACGTCGGCCAGACCCGGGGCTGGTTCTACACGATGCACGTGCTGGCGACGGCGCTCTTCGACCGCCCGGCGTTCTCGCACTGCATCGCCCACGGAATCCTGCTCGGCAACGACGGCCGCAAGCTGTCGAAACGCCTGAAAAACTTCCCCGATCCGGAGGAGTTCTTCGCCACCGACGGCGCCGACACGATGCGCTGGTACCTGCTCTCGTCACCCATCCTGCGGGGGCTCGACGCCGCCATCGAGGAAGGCGTGATGTCCGAGCCGGTCCGCACCGTGCTCAACCCGATATGGAACTCCTGGCACTTCCTCTCCCTCTACGCCCGCAGCGACGGCGTCGTCGGGCGGATCCGGCTCGACCAGACCGGGCTGCTCGACCGTTACATCCTCGCCAAGACCAGGAATTTCCTCGAAGGGGTCACCGCGGCCTTCGACGCCTATGACCTCGCCGGGGCGGCGGCGGCCTACCCCGGGTTCCTCGACGCCCTGACGAACTGGTACATCCGCCGCAGCCGGGACCGGTTCTGGCGTTCCTTCTCGGGCGATGAGGACGCCGACGCCGACAAGCGGGACGCCTACGACACCCTCCACACGGTGCTCGACGTCCTCACCCGGGTCTCCGCGCCGCTCCTGCCCTTCCTCGCCGAGGAGATCTACCGGGCCCTGTCCGGCGCGCGCAGCGTGCACCTCGCCGACTGGCCCGACCCCGAGGAGCTCCCCGCCGACCCCTCACTCGTCGCGTCGATGGACCTCGTCCGCGAGGTGTGCTCGGCGATCCACTCCGTGCGCAAGGCCCGCGGCCTGCGGGCGCGGCTGCCCCTGGCGCGGGCGACCGTCGCCCACCCCGCGGCGGCCAGTCTCCGGCCCTTCGCCGCCCTCATCGCCGAGGAGGTGAACGTGAAGGCGGTCGAGCTCGAGGACTCGCCCGAGGGCTACGCGACGACCTCGCTCGTCGTCGTCCCCGCCGAGATCGGGCCGCGGCTCGGCGCGGCGACCCAGCAGGTGATCGCCGCGGTCCGCCGCGGCGACTGGGAGGCGCGCAGCGACGGCCGGATCGCCACCGCCGGCGCTGTTCTCGAGCCTGGCGAGTTCCAGCTCCGCCACGTCCCGAAAGACCCGGCGGCGGGACGCGTGATCGACGCCGAGTCGGGCGTCGTCGTCCTCGACACCGCTCTCTCCCCCGAGCTCGAGGCCGAGGGCACGGCGCGTGACGTCGTCCGCCTCGTTCAGCAAGCCCGACGCGACGCCGACCTCGTCATCAGCGACCGGATCGACCTCGCCGTCGCCGTGCCCGAGGACGTGGCCGCCGCCCTCGGCGTGTGGGGCGACGAGCTCCGCCACCAGACGCTGGCGGCCTCGCTCGCGATCGTCACCCCCGGCGACCCGGCGCCTCCCGCGCTCGCCGGGCGCCGCGACGCAACCCGCGCGGCCTACGAGCTGCCGGACGGCCGGCAGGTCACGATCCACCTCGCCCGGGCCACCGGGCCCGCCTAGGAAGGGTCGGTCAGGCCGTCCAGCCGCCGTCGCCCCTCGACGAGCGGTGGCTCGGCGCCGGACGCGCCGAAGAGCTGCGGGCCTTGGGCCCGGCGTCGAGATCGGCGCCGCGGGCCCAGCGCTGCCAGAGCGCCTCGTCCGGATCGACACCGTCGGCAGAGTCGACCGCCCGCAAGTTGCGCCCGGCGGGGGGCGGGGGCGGTTCGCCGTCGTCGACGTCGTCGTCCGTCAGCCCGAGTTGGGAGGCGAGGCTCTCACGGTGGGGGTGGCCGTTGGTTCCGGACCGCAGGACGGGCGCCGTGTCGGTCGTGTCCGGCCCGTCGTCCGTGGGGCCGTCCTCGGCGTCCTCGGCGACGTCGTCTGGCTCCTCCAGCACCCCCGTTGCCGGCATCGCCACGCTCTCGTCGAAGGGCCCCTCGGCCGGGCTCGCCTGGCGCACCAGCGGCTCCCGGTCGACGCTCATCATGCCCCCGAGGCTCTCGAGGGCGGCCGAGAGCGCCGCCGAGATCCTTCCCCGTTCGGCGAGGGCGTACCGGCCGAGCTCCTCGATCTCCCCCTCGAGCTGGGCGCGGCGCGCCTCGAGGTCGGTGATCCTCTTGTGGGCATCGAGCTCGGCCTCGGAGCGTAGGCGCCCCGCCGCGCCACGGGCCTCGGTGGTGAGCGTCGCCGCCTCCCGGCGGGCGTCCTCGAGGAGCGCCGCCGCCTCCTCGCGCGCCTCCCGCACGGCGAGATCGGCCGTCCGCTGCGCCAGCACGAGGGTGCGGCGCAGACTCTCGTCGTCGAGCGCCGGGCTCTCCTGCGTCGTCTTCTCGCGACCCGCCGCGAGCTGGGCGATCAGCTCGTCGACGGCGACGGCGACCTTCTCCAGGAACTCGTCAACCTCGTCGGTGTCGTACCCGCGAAGCCGGTCGCGGAACTCGACCTCGCGCAGGATCCGTCCAGATATCTCCATGTCATGATGGTACGCGGCCAATAACCGCAGCTGGTGGATGCCGCGGGGCGGTTCCGGGTTCCGGGCTCTCAGCGGCTGCGGAGCACCGAGACGAGGATCTCGAGGACGACGAGCACGATGATCGGCGAGAGGTCGATCGCCCCTGCGCCCACCCGCAGCGGCGGCAGGATCCGCCGGACGGGGGCGAGGACGGGGTCCGTGACCCTCCCGAGGGCCCGCTCGAACCGACCCATCCCTGACCACGGGTCGGTCGGGAACCAGGTGAGGATGATGCGGACGACCAGCACCAGGATGTAGATCTGGAGCAGGTCGACGACGATACGAAGGATCACCGGCGCGCGCCCGTGCGACCCGGCAGGCGCTTCGGCTCTAGGGCCGGTAGAGGCCGCGTTGCTGCAGGCGCAGCCGCTCCTCGGGCGAGACCTCGACGTTGGGGGGCGCGAGCAGGAACACCTGGTCGTTGACTTTCTCCATCTGGCCGTCGAGGGCGTAGGTGAGCCCGGAGCAGAAGTCGATCATCCGCCGAGACAGGTCCCGCTCGCTCATCTGCAGGTTGACGATCACCGCGCTGCCCTGCTTCATGAGATCGCCGATCTCCTGGGCGTCGCGGAAGTGCGCCGGGCTGACGACGTGAACCTTGTTGGCGGCGAAGGTACCCGCCGCCAGCGGGCGGACCGCGCCCGGGGCGACGCTCGCCGGACGGCGCACGTCGGCGGCGCCGATCGGCCGAACGGTCGTCGTCATGCCCCGTCCCTCGCCCTCACCACCGGGAGATTCGGGGTAGACGGTCCGCTCCAGCGCCGGGGCCGACAGGGCGGCCGACACGTCCTTGTCATAGAACTCCTCCTCGTCCTCCTCGATGTCTTTCAAACCGAGGTAGGCGAGTGCTTTGTTCATGAACGACGACATCGGTCTCCTTCTCGGCCGAGCCTATTCTGGAATCGCAGTGCGCGTCGGGCGTGGACCGAACAACGCCCGGCCGACACGGATCATCGTTGAGCCCTCCGCGACGGCCAGCTCGAAGTCGTCGCTCATTCCCATCGAGGCCTCGCGCAGGCCGAGTTCCGCCACGAGACTAGAGATCCGGGCGAAGCTTCGTCGCGCGCGGTCGTCGTCGCCGGGGGCGGCGACGGTCATCAGCCCCTCCACGTCGAGGCCGAGAGCGGCGAGATCCTCGACGAGGCGCGGGGCCTCGTCGGGCGCCACGCCGCCACGACCCGCCAGGCCCGTCGTGTCGACCTCAACGAGCACGGCGGCGCCCGGCGCGTGCCGGCAGATTGCGACGCCCTCCTCGAGGCGGTCCACGGTCTCGTAGAGCGAGACGAACGGCGCCAACCTGGCGAGGCTGCGCCGCTGGATCCCGCCGATCAGGTGCCAGCGCACGGCAGCGCCGGCGGCCGCCTCCCGCAACCCCGCCGCCTTGGCGACCAGCTCGTCGGCGTAGTTCTCGCCGAGCTCGCGACACCCCGCCGCCACGGCCGCCGCCGCGGCGGCCCCCGGGAGGCCCTTCGTCACGGCGACGACCCGCACGCTCGACGGATCCCCCCCGACGGCGGCGATGCGCTGCCGCACCTCGCCAAGGCGCGCCGCCACGTCACCGAAGGCCGTCCCACCCTCGGCGCTCACCACGGCTCCCGCCACACGCCGAGCAGCTGTCGCGCCGTGTCCTGACGGGAGCGGTAGCTGAAGTACTCCCCCGAGCAGGCGGTGCAGACCCCCACCTCCGCCGCGAGCTCGACACCCGCGTCCGCCAGGCGGCCCCGCACGGCGGCGGGGAGGTCGAGGGCGGGCGAGCCGTCGGCGGCGGAGGCGACCACCTCGTCGCCGAGGGCGGTGGCGAGCTGGGCGAGATCGGCCGCACCGAACGGGTAGCACTCGGCGTGGACACACGCCGAGAGGACCGCCTCGATCGTCGAGGCCCCCCCTTTGCGCATCGCCGCCGCCGCCGCGGCAACGACCCCGGCCGCGAGCCCCCGCCAACCGGCGTGGGCGACGCCGATCACTCCCTCCGGGCTCGCCAGGCCGATTAGCGCGCAGTCGGCGCCGAGCACGCCGAGCGCGGTCGCGTCCGAGCTCGTGACGATGGCGTCCGCCGCGACGGGCTCTGCCAGCGGACCGTCGACGACGAGCACACCCGCCCCGTGCACCTGACGGACGAAGGTCCACGGCAGCTCGACGAGCGCCGTCGCCACGGAGTCACCCCCGCCGCCCAGGCGCGCCGGCCGGGCGTCTCCGTCGGCGGCCGACGTCGTCGTGCAGATGCCACCCCCGGCGAGCTCGAAACGCGTGGTCGGACCGGCCCTTCAGCGCAGGAACGACGGCACGTCGAACTCGTCGTCGCCGAGATCGAGGTCGTCGTCGCCGACGGAGAAGGACTCCACCGGGTGGTAGCCCTCGGCGCGCCGTCCGTACGGCGCGCCGTAGGCGGGGGCCTCCTCGGCCTCCCGCCCCAGCGGGCCGTAGTCACCCTCGTCGAAGGTGTCGAAACCCGCCGCGATCACCGTCACGCGTACGGCGTCACCAAGCTCGTCGTCGATCACGCTCCCGAAGATGATGTTGGCGTCCGGGTGGGCGATGGCGTGGATCGCCTCGGCCGCCTCGTTCACCTCGAAAAGCCCGAGACTGCTGCCACCGGCGATGTTCAGCACGATCCCGCGCGCCCCGTCAATCGAGGCCGAGGAGAGCAGCGGGCTCGTGATGGCGTGGTGCGCCGCCGTCAGCGCCCGACCCTCGCCCGAGGCGACGCCGACACCCATGATCGCCGAACCGGCGTCGTGCATGATCGTGCGCACGTCGGCGAAGTCCGTATTGATGAGACCGGGCATGTTGATGAGGTCAGTGATGCCCTTCACGCCCTGCAACAGGATGTTGTCCGCCATCTTGAAGGCTTCCACCATCGTCGTGTTCGAGTCGGCGAGCGTCAGCAGCCGCTCGTTCGGGATGACGATCAGCGTGTCGACCTGCTCGCGCAGCCGCTCGATCCCCTTCTCGGCCTGCATCGCCCGCCGGCGCCCTTCGAAGGCGAAGGGCTTCGTGACGATCGCCACCGTGAGGGCGCCGAGATCGCGCGCCACCTCGGCGACGACCGGGGCTCCGCCGGTGCCGGTGCCGCCCCCTTCCCCTGCGGCAATGAACACCATGTCCGCACCCTTCAAGGCCTCGCCGATCTCCTCGGTGTGGTCGAGGGCGGCGGCGCGGCCGATCTCCGGATCACTGCCGGCGCCGAGCCCGCGGGTCAGCTGGCGGCCGATGTCGAGCTTCAGGTCGGCCTCGCTGAGCAGGAGCGCCTGCGCGTCCGTGTTGACGGCGACGAACTCCACCCCGCGCAGCTCAGAGTCGATCATGCGGTTCACCGCGTTGACACCGCCGCCGCCGATCCCGATCACCTTGATCACGGCGATGAAACTCTGAGCTGCCTCGGCCATCTGTGACGCTGCCTTCCTGCCACGAACCACGCCCGAGTCAGAGGCTACGCCCCCGGCGACGACTCAGAGGTCCCGAATCCCGTCTTGTGTGGTCCCCCGACAAACGCTGCGGCGACGATCCTCCGCCACTGCCCCCCAGTCGACCACCGGCGGACCCCACGGGGGCCACTCGAGCGTCCCAGGCTTGCGAGAGCCAGGCCGACCATAGGACTGGCGTCTCATGGGGTCAAGACCGGATCAGACGGTGCACGCAGGTCGATTGTGGCAACACCTTGTAGGGAAACCTCGGAAAGCACCGTCGACAGGGCGACCATCTTCTCGGCAAGATCCGTCGCCGGACCCACGATCACCCGCGGCGCCCCCTCGAGCACGGCGACGACCCCGAGCCCCGGCGCCACCCTCAGCGTCACGACCCTGCTGGCGAGGCCCGCCGGCAGCGCCGCCCCCGTGGCGAGGAGCGCCGCCGCCCCCCGCACCCTGCCTCCCGGGGCCGGCGGATCCGCCAGCCCGGCGAGTAGCGCCAGACCGCCGGGCCGCCGGGGCACGTCGGCGAGCACCCGCCCGGTCACGTCGACGAGCGCGAAGCCGCCCGAGCCGAGCCGCACCGCCGCCACGGGTCGGCGCTCGGTGACGACGACAGCGGCCCCCGAGGGGAACGAGACGCTCACCGACGCCCGCGCGATCCAGGGCAGCCGCTCGATGGCGTGGGCGTCGGCGAGCGTGTTGACGTCGATGAGTGGTGGGTCGTCACCGAGCCCGCCCGCGACGAGGATCTCGGCCCGGGTTGTGTGCACCGCGCCCGAGACGGTCACGTGGCGCGCCGAGACGAGCGGCGAGTGCGCCAGGGCGAACAACCCGGCGGCGACGGCCACCACGACGGCGACCGTCACGACACCGCGCAGGCGGCGCCGGCCGGCCTGCCGGGCGACGACCACGCGCCGCTCGACGATCCGCGGATCGGCCCTCGTCACTCGCTCCTCCCCGCGGGAAGGCTCCGGTGACCGGTGTCGCGGCGGGTTCGTCACGGCCCGAACCCCACGAGGCAGATCTCCGGCTGGAGCTCGACCCCCAGCCGCTCGGTGACGAGCCGGTGCACCTCGCAGATGAGCCCGTAGACGTCGTCGGCCGAGGCGCCCGGGTTCGCCTGGATGAAGTTGGCGTGCACGGCCGAGACCCGCGCGCCGCCGATCCGCAGCCCCTTCAGACCCGCCAGCTCGATGAGCCGACCCGCGGAGTCGCCCGGCGGGTTCTGGAAGACCGAGCCGGCGTTGCGCCCGCCCGGCTGGTTCTGCCGGCGCCAGGCGACGATCCCGGCGATCGTCGCTGCCGGCCCAGCCCGGTCGCCCGGATCGAGGGCGAAGCTCGCCGAGACCACCAGCTCCTCGCCCTTCACGGCCGAATGCCGGTAGGCAAAACCGAGCTCGCCCGCGGCGACCGTCCGGTCCGCCCCGGTCCGGAGGTCAACGAGCCGGGCCGCGACGAGACGGTCCGCCGTCTGCGAACCGTGGCCGCCGGCGTTCATCCGGACCGCCCCCCCGACGGACCCGGGGATGCCGACCGCCCACTCCATGCCCGTCAGCCCCGCCTGGGCCGTCGCCCGGGCGAGCGCCGGGTAGGCGACCGCGGCTCCGGCCACGACGGTCCCTTCGTCGGCCACCCGCGTCGCCTCGTAACCGTGGCCGAGCACGACGCACAACCCCGGGAACCCCGCCTCGGCGACGAGCAGGTTGGACCCCCGCCCGAGGACCAGGACGCCGACACCGCTCTCCGAGACGGCGGCGACCACGGCGCCGAGATCGTCCTCGTCCTCGATCACCGAGAGCAGCGCCGCCGGGCCGCCGAGTCGGTAGGTCGTGCGGGCGCCGAGGGGGGCGTCCCGCACGGCCCGCGCCCCGAGTTGGGCGGCGGCAGCCTCGACGGCCGGGTCGGTGGCGCGCGCCACCGGCACGCCTAGCCTGCCGACCCGGCGACGAGCTCGCCGGCGAGGCTCGTCAGGTCACCGGCGCCGAGCGTCAGACAGCAGTCCCCCGCCCGCAGGGTCTGCCGCAGGCGCGCGACGACGTCAGCCCGCTGGGGAAGGTAGCTGACGGCGGCGCCCGGGTGGGCGGCGAGGACGGCGTCGGCGACGAGCTTGCCGGAGATCCCCGGACGCGGCACCTCGCCCGCCCCGTAGATGTCGGTGACGATGAGCTCGTCGGCGTCGGCGAAGGCGTCGGCGAATTCGCCCGCCAAGGCGGCGATGCGGGAGTAGCGGTGCGGCTGGAAGACGCACACGACCCGGCGCCATCCTCCGCGCCTCGCCGTGGCGAGCGCCGCTGCGACCTCGCTCGGCAGGTGGGCGTAGTCGTCGACGAGCGTCGCGCCTTGCGCCTCGCCGCGGAACTCGAACCGGCGGGCGACGCCGCCGAAGCGCGCCAGCGCCCGCCGCACTGCCTCGAGGTCGGCCCCGGCGGCCACGGCCGCCGCCGCCGCGCCGGTCGCGTTCAGGGCGTTGTGCCGCCCCGGCACCGGCAGCGAGAGAGGCGTCGTCGTCCCGGGCCCTTCCAGCACGAAGCTCACGTCGGAGCGGCCACCGGCGAACTCCGTGATCCGCCACGACGACCCGGCGCCGAACCCGTAGGTCATGGCGCCCGGCGGCGCCAGCTGCGCCACGCGCGGGTCGTCCCCGAAGACGACCGCCCGCGACGCCGCACCGAGGAAGCGCCCGAAGGCCGCGACGAGGCTCTCGAAGTTCCCGTAGTGGTCGAGGTGGTCGGGCTCGACGCTCGTCACGACGGCGATCTCCGCCGCCAGCTCGAGGAAGGTCCCGTCGCTCTCGTCGGCCTCGACGACGAGCCACTGGCCCTCGTCCCACACCGCCCCCGAGCCGATCTCGTTGATCTCCCCGCCGATGATGAACGAGGGCGACAGGCCCGCCTCGACGAGGATGAGCGCCAGCATCGAGCTTGTCGTCGTCTTGCCGTGGGTCCCCGAGACGGAGATCGTGCGCTTGTGCCGGGTGATCGCCGCGAGCAGCTCTGCCCGCCGGTGCACGACCGTTCCGCGGCGCGCGGCCTCCGCCACCTCGACGTTCGTCGCCGCCACCGCCGACGAGATCGCCAGGAAGTCCGCCGCCCCGATGTTCGCTCGGTCGTGGCCGATCGCGACCCGCACCCCCAGCGCCCGCAGCCGCTCCAGCGCCACGCCGTCTTTCAGGTCGCTGCCGCTCACCTCGTGTCCCATCGCGACAAGCACCGTGGCGATCGCGCTCATCCCGGCACCGCCGATGCCGACGATGTGCACCCGCCGGGGACGGGATAGATCCGGTTCGCTCACTGGCCCTCCTCGCTCGGTGACCGACCCATCGGGGCGATCGTGTCGTGCGCGACCGGGTTCCCCGTCGCGACCTCGGCGATGAGAGACGCCACGGCGGCGGCGGCGTCACGCCGGCCGACGCGGCGCGCGGCCCGTCCCATCGCCTCGAGGCGCGCCGGCGCGTCCAGTAGCGCCGTCACCTCGGCGAACAACCGCTCACCCGTCACCGCCTCATCATCGACGAGCAGCGCCCCACCGGCGTTGACGAGAAAGGCGGCGTTGCTGCGCTGGTGGTCCGACGGCGCCCCCGGGAGCGGCACGAGGATGCTCGGTGTCCCGATCACCGACAGCTCGGCGACCGTCGAGGCGCCGGCCCGCGCGACGACGAGGTCGGCGGCTGCGAACAGGTCGGCCAGGCGGTCCTCGTACGGAACGACCCGGTACTCGAGGCCGGCGAGACCGGCGAGGCCGGCCGTGGCGGCGGCGGATCGCACCTCCTCGAGTGCCCGCGCCCCACAGACGTGGAACACGACGGCGTCGCCCCGCACGGCCAGCCGCCCGGCGAGGCCGATCGCCGCCTCGTTGAGTCGTCGCGCCCCGAGAGATCCCCCGACGATCCCGACGAGTGCGCCCCGGCCGGCGATGCCGAGGGCGGCCCGCGACCTCGCCCGCCCACCCGGTGTCCGGTCGACGGCGAGCACCTCCGGCCGCACCGGGGCGCCGGTCACGACCGCCCGCGGCAGCGCCGTCCCGGGGAAGGCGACAGCGCAGGCCTTGGCGAACCGGCCGATCATCCGGTTCGCCGCCCCCGGGACCGAGTCGACGTTCACGACGACGACCGGGATGCGCCACACGACGGCGGCGAGCGAGCAGCCCACGGCCCCGAACCCGCCGACGGCGACGACGACCCGCGGACGGCGGCGGCCCAGCCGGACGAGGGCAACACCGAAGGCGGCGGCGATGCCGGCGACGGCCGCCACGTTGCGCGGGCTCGGATGGCGCACGACCCCCCGTCCGGGCAGCAACGTCACGGAGAATCCCGCCTCGGGTACGAGCCGCCGTTCCATGCCGCGACGCGCCCCCACGAACTCGATCGCCCCGGCCTCGTACCCGGCGGCGACGAGGGCCCGGGCGACGGCGATCGCCGGCAGGACGTGGCCCGCGGTCCCGCCCCCGGTGATCACCACCTCGGCTCGGGCCGTCGTCACCGCTCCGGTTGCGGCCTGCGCTGCGCGCGTCCCGCGGCGATGGTCGAGCGGGTCGTCTCCTCCGGCTGGCGGGCGATCCGCACGACCAGCCCGGTGGCGGCGAGCAGGACGACGAGCGACGAGCCGCCCGCCGACACGAACGGGAGCGGGATGCCCGTCTCCGGCAGGACACCGACCACCCCGCCGATGTTGACGAACGCTTGGACGACGATCCAGGTCGTGACGCCGATGGCGACGAGCGAGGCGAAGCGGTCCTTGCTGCGCCGCGCGATCCTCAGGCCGAGCCAGCCGATGACGCAGAAGGCGCCCACGACGGCGACCGCCCCGACGAGACCGAAGTTGTTGCCGATGATGGCGAAGATGAAGTCGGAGTTGGCGTTCGGCAGGTAGCCCCACGCCGCCGGCGACCCGCCGATACCAGTGCCGAACATGTGCCCGGATCCGAGCGTCATGAGCGACTGGACGGCCTGGTAACCCGTCGTCGAGGCGTGGGCGGACGGGTTCAGCCACGCCGCGAGACGCGCCCTGCCGTACGGCTCGATGAGGAGGAAGGCGCCGGCTGTGGCGGCGAACAGCCCCACGATCGCGCCCACCTTGCGGAACGGCTCCCCTGCCGCGCAGAGCAGCACGGCGCCGACGGCGACGATGACCGCCGCCGTGCCGAGGTCCGGCTGGTGCACGATGAGGATCCCGAAGACGCCGAGCACGATCAGCACGGGGCGCACGACCTGGGAGCGCGGCCCCGTCCGGCCGGCACGCCGGGCGAGCAGGTCGGCGATGAAAAGCACCACGGCGAACTTGGCGAACTCGGACGGCTGGAGCCGCAACGGCCCAAGATCGATCCAGCGGGCCGATCCCGCCGTGACCGTGCCGATGCCCCGCACGAGCACTGCCAGCAGCATCCCCCCCGTGGCGAGGAGGAACGGCACCGCCACCCGCCGCCAAAGCTCCACGCTGCAGTGCGATGCCACGACGAACGTGACGGCGCCGCAGCCCATCCACAGCCCCTGGTGCTCGACCACCGACCAAGGCGAGCCCGTCGTGGCGATGGACTCGACCGACGAGGACGAGAGCACCATCACGAGGCCGAGGACGCAGAAACTGACGATGAGGGCCGTGAGCGCGGCCGCGTCGCGACGGGCGGCCGTCAGCGTCGCCGCGCGCGTTCGCGCCGCCGCGGCCGGTGCCCGACGACCGGTCTCCTGGTCGGCGACAAGGCGCAGCCGGACCGGCTCCCCGAGGGCGCGGCGCCGAGCTGGCGAGCTGGCGCGGCGCTCGATGACCCCGGTCGCCACGGTCAGGCCCCCCCGCGTCCGGCGCCGTCGGTGACGGCGAGCCTGCGCACCTCGGCCGCGAAGTCGTCGCCCCGGGTCGCGTAGGACTCGTACCAGTCGAACGAGGCGCACGCCGGCGACAGCAGCACCGTGTCGCCGGGTCTTGCCAGCCCCGCCGCCGCCGCGACCGCCTCGCCCATCGAGGAGGCGGTGATGACCCCGTAGTCGGGGGCGAACGCCGCGGCCACGTCGGCGCCCGCTTCGCCGATGGCGACGACGCCGCGCACGACGAGCGCGGCCTGGTCGTCGACGGCGCGGCGCACCGCCGAGAGGTCGAGACCCTTGTTCCTCCCCCCGAGAATGAGGACAACCGACTCGAACCCTCGTATTGCCGCCGCCACCGCGGCCGGCGTCGTCGCCTTGGAATCGTCGTAGTACTCGACGCCGTCGACGGTGGCGACATGCGTCAGACGGTGGGCCGGTGGCTCCGTCACCCGCAGGGCGGCACGGCAGCCGTCCGGAGTGCCGCCCGCCTCGATGGCCGTCGCCAGGGCGGCAAGGGCGTTCAGGCGATCATGGGGCAGGTCGCGGGCGAGATCGGCGCTCGTGGCCAGCAAGCCCCCGCCCGGGGCGAGGAAACTCCCGCCCTCGAGGCGATAGCCGTCCCCGGTGGTGCCGAACGTGACGAGGCGCCCCGCCGACCGCCTCGCGGCGACGATGACGACCGGGTCGTCGCAGTTCGCCACGGCGACGTCCCCGTCGCGCTGGTTGGCCCAGATTCTCTCCTTGGCAGCCACGTAGTCGTGGTAGGTACGGTGCCAATCGAGATGGTTCTCCGCCACGTTGAGCCAGGCCGCGACGCGCGGGCGGAACGACGTGCTGAGGGCGAGCTGAAACGAGGAGACCTCCGCCACCGCCACGTCTGCCTCGCCGCCCGTCACTGTCGAGATGAGCGGCGCGCCGATGTTTCCCGAGGCCTCGGCCCGCACCCCCGAGGCGACGAGCATCGCCGTCACGAGGATCGTCACCGTCGTCTTGCCGTTGGTCCCCGTCACCGCCACGATCGGGATGGGCGACAGGCGGTAGGCGAGCTCGATCTCCGAGACGAGCCGGCTCGGCGGAACGAGCGAGAACACGGGATGGCGCGGCGTGACGCCGGGGCTGACGACCACGAGCTCGCAGCGCCCAACGACGGCGGCGAGCCGGTCGCCGTCCGGTGACGTGACGAGCTCGACGCCGAGCGAGCGCGCCGCCGCCTCGTGCTCGGCGGTCGGCGCGTCCTCGACGGCGACCACCTGGGTACCTGCCGCGCGCAGCGCGCGCGCCACCGCCTGCCCGGTGACGGCGAAGCCGACGACGGCCACCGGGCCGGTGACCGACGACGGGACCTTCGCCGGCCCGGTCACAGCAGTGCCTTCACGCCGAGGAAATCGGCGTAGAAGATACCGAGCCCGAGGATCGTGCAGAGCGCGGAGAAGATCCAGAAGCGCACGATGACCGTCGTCTCCGGCCATCCGGCGAGCTCGAAATGGTGGTGGATCGGCGCCATCCGGAACACCCGGGTGTGGAAGACGCGGAAGCTGATCACCTGGATCACGACCGACATCGTCACGACGACGAACAGGCCGCCGAGGACCGGCAGGAGCAGCTGCATGTTCATCTCGATCGCGAGGCACGCCAGCGCGGCCCCGATCGCCAGCGATCCCGTGTCACCCATGAAGATGCGCGCCGGAGCGGCGTTCCACCACAAAAAGCCCACGCAGGCGCCGGCCATGGCGACCGCCACGAGGGCGAGGTCGAGCGCGGCGTGCACGTGGTAGATCTGCACGTGCCGGTACTCCCAGTAGCCGATGAGCGTCAGCCCGGCGAACGTGAAGGCGCACGCACCGGCGGCGAGCCCATCGAGACCGTCCGTCAGGTTGACGGCGTTCGCCCCCGCCACGACGACGAAGGTCGCCCAGACAACCCACAGACCCGTGCTGAGCGCCACGCCGGGCACGCTCGCCCGGGTGAACGAGATCATCGTGCTGGCCTGGGCCCAGTGCTGGATGGCGAGCGCGAAGCCGACGCCGACGAGGAGCTGCAGGGCGCTCTTGGCGCGCTTGTTCAGCCCGAGGCTGCGCTGGCGCCGCACCTTCAGCCAGTCGTCGGCCAGGCCGATCGCCCCGGCGGCGACGATCGCGCACATGGCAAAGCCCCCCGCCCAGGTGAACGAGGTGCTGTTGTCGAGGTGCCCGATGAAGTACCCAGCGGTCGCGGCAAAGACGATGGCGAGCCCGCCCATCGTCGGCGTGCCCTCCTTCACGATGTGGATCGCCGGACCGTCACGGCGGATCTGCTGGCCGATGCGACGGTCGGCGAGCGACTGCAGCAGGATCGGCGTGCCGAATCCCGAGATCACCAGGGCGACCGTGCCCGCCATGAAGATCGCGATCATCGGGGGGCCCCGTCCGCCCCGGCATGACCGTTTCCCGCCGTACGCCGCTGCGACCGCTCGATCCATTCCAGCTCGGCCCGCACGACCTCGCGGTCGTCGAAGTGCAGTGTCACGTCGGCGAACTGCTGCGTCGTCTCGTGGCCCTTGCCCGCCACCACCACGACGTCGCCCGGCCGGGCGGCACGCAGCGCCCCGGCGATCGCCGTCCTGCGGTTCAGCTCGACGACCAGCCTGGCCGGCCCGGACATCCCGGCGCGGATCTCCTCGATGATCGTCTCCGGGTCCTCGCGGCGCGGGTTGTCCGTCGTCAGCACGACGACGTCGGCGAGTCGCGACGCGACAGCGCCCATCACGGGCCGCTTGCCGCGGTCGCGATCCCCGCCGCAGCCGAAGACGACGATCACGGCCGGCTTGTGCGGCACGTCGGCCCCGACACGCTCGGCCCGCACGGCGGTGAGCACCTCCTCGAGGCCGACCGGGGTGTGGGCGTAGTCGACAATCGCGAGGACCCCGCCGGCGCCCTCGATGGCCTCGAACCGGCCCGGAACCCCCTCCACCTGGTCGAGACCGTCGACGATGGCGTCGGGCTCGACCCCGAGCGCCCGGGCGGCACTCGCCGCGGCGAGGGCGTTCGAGACGTTGAACTCACCGCCGAGGTGGAGCTGGACCGTCCGATTGCCGAGTCGGAAGCGGCCCGAGCTCAGGCCGAGCTCCAGGTCACGCACGTCCTCGAGCGAGAACGAGACGGTCGGGATCTCGGCGCGATCGAGCAGGCGCCGACCGAATTCGTCGTCGCGGTTGACGACGGCGAAACGGGCGCGTTCGGGCGTGAACAACTTCGCTTTCGCCGCGAAGTACGCCTCGAGGGTCTCGTGGTAGTCGAGGTGGTCCCGCGACAGGTTCGTGAACACGGCGACGTCGAACCGGATTCCGTCGACCCGGTGCTGCACGAGGGCGTGCGAGCTCACCTCGATCGCCGCCGCGACAACCCCGGCGCCGCGCATTTCGGCGAGCGCCCGCTGCAGATGCGGCGACTCGGGCGTCGTGCGCGCCCCGTCGAGCGTCCCGATGACTCCCGTCGGCCAACCGGCCCGCTCGAGGATCGCCCGCAGAAGGTACGTCGTCGTCGTCTTGCCGTTCGTGCCGGTGATACCGACGGTGTGGAGCGCCGTCGCCGGATCCCCGTAGTAGGCGCAGGCGGCCCTCGCCATCGCGATCCGCGCCGTGCCCGGCGGCACCACGAGCTGGAGGGCGTCGCCGACCTCGGCACCGAGGGTGTGCTCGCAGATGAATGCGGTGGCGCCCGCCGCGGCGGCGACGCCGGCAAATTCGTGGCCGTCGCGGTGGCTGCCGGGCAGGCAGCAGAACAGCGACCCGGGGACAACTTCGCGGTCGTCGAAGACGACGCCAGACAGCTCGACACCCCGTCGGCCGCCGAGCTCGGCGAGCGGCGCGACCCGCTCGACGATCCGCGCGACCACGAGGTCGGCGTCCACGTCCTGCATCGCCGCGCTCGTCACCGCCTCCGGGCCCGTCTCACGCCTGCCGGGGCTGCGGCCGGCGAGGGAGGGATGTCGAATCGCCGGAGCGCGTAGCGCATGATCTGGGAGAAGACCGGGGCTGACACGAGTCCACCGTAGATCGGCGTCGGGTCGTTCAGTACGACGATCCCCGACAGTTGCGGGTCCTTCGCCGGCACGAAACCGACGAACGTCGCGTTCCAGTCACCGGGGACGTAGCCGCGTCCGGTCGTCTCCGGGACCTGGGCGGTGCCGGTCTTGCCGGCGACCCTGTACCCGGGGACGCTGGCGAGCACGGCCGTCCCGTCCTGCACGACCCCCTCCAGCATCGGCACGAGCTCGGCGGCCGTCGCGGCGGGGACCTCCCGCGCCCCGCGCGCCAGCGGCGCGACGTGCTCGGTCCCGTCGGCTCCCACGGTGTCGGCCACGAGGTGCGGTACGACGGCCACGCCACCGTCGGCGATCGTGTTGTAGGCGTCGAGCACCTGGAGCGGCGTCACCGCGATGCCGGTCCCGATCGGCACTGCCGCCGCGGCCGAGCCGAACCACGTCGCCGGCGATCCGACGATCCCGGCCGACTCCCCGGGCCAGTCGAGGCCGCTCAGATGACCGAAGCCGAGGGCCGAGAGCCCGGCGGCGAGGCGTACCAGCCCCAGCCGCTGCGCGATCTCGATCGTGCCGACGTTCGAGGAACGGGCGAGGATCTGCCGCACCGTGAGCAGCTCCGTCGGGTGGACCTCGGCGTCGGCGAACTGGTACCCGCCGACATCGATCGAGTCGGGGACCGTGAGCACCGTGGAGGGCGTGATCAGCCCGGCTCGCAGCGCGGCCATCACCGTGGCGAGCTTCATCACGGATCCCGGCTGGTACACGGCCGTCGCGGCGAGGTTCGAGGCCGCCGGCCCGACGCTGCCGTGCGGTCCGGCGACGAGATCGACCATGGCGAGGATCGCCCCCGTGTGGACGTCCATCACGACGGCGATTCCGGACCTGGCCCGGGTGGCGTCGATCTGGGCGGCGAGATCCTTCTCCACCTCGACCTGCAGCGGCTCGTCGATCGTGACGACGATCCCGGTCCCTGGCCTCGCCTGGACCACATCGGTCGGTCCGGCGGGGAGCGCGTACCGCCCCGGGCCGAGGTCGATGCGCTCGTGACCGGGCCTCCCGGCGAGCAGCGTGTTCTCCGCCTCCTCGACCCCCGCGTAACCGACGCCGGCCGTGTTCACCCTGCCGACCAGCGGTTGGAAGACGTCCCCGCCTGTCGTCACGCGCACGCTGTCAGCGACGAAAGAGAGTCCCGCGAGGTCACGGGGCTCGATCTGGGCCACCGTCGAGCTGCGCAGATCGGTGGCGAGGATGACGTGGCCGTCTCGCTGGTCGAGCTCGGAAACGAGTCGGCGGACGGGCAGGCCGAGCAGGGGTGCGAGCGTTCTCGCCTCCTTCACGGGCGCCGTGATCTGGAAGTCGTCGGCGAGGATGGTCGTGCGCGGGACCGAGACGGCGAGGACGTCCCCGGTGCTGTCGTAGATCGAACCCCGCGCCGCGGGGAGCTGGATCGTCTGGGCGACCTCGTTCCGCTCGGCGGCGGTGTAGCGGGCGGCGTCGACGACCTGGACGACGCTCAGACGGACGACGAGACCCGCCGCGGCGAGCGACATCAGCGCGGCGAGGAGGCGCAGGCGTCCCCGGCGAACGGGCACCTTCGCCACGGAACCGTCGGCGCCCCCCCGGACCTGCCCTGTCACGTCCCGGTCCTTGACTCCGTGGGCGCGCCGGACCGGTAAGGATCGACGGGGACGAGGTAGGTCACGTGCTTCGGCACGACCATGCCGAGCTCGCGCTCGGCAAGCGTGAGGATGCGCGTCGGCGAGGCGAGTTGCGCCCTGGTGAGCTGGAGATTCTCGTTCCTGGCGACCGCGGTGGCGAGGCTGCGATCGAGCCGGTCGAGGTGGACCTGCTGCGCGGCGACGATGGCCTGGCCGGCCGCGACAACGATGAGCGCGGCGGCAACGACGAGCGCCGCCGCGGCGCGGAGCATCCGTGCCCGCCGACGCAGCCGGCGTTGCTCGAGTTCGGCACGACCGAGGACGGTCAGCCCGGCGTAACCGGCATGACGGCGCCCGGCGAGGACCTCCTCATCGGGGGCCGGCGTGACCAACCGGGTGGCCTGGGCCTGCGCCGTCATCGGACCGACTCCGATCCCCCGTCGTCGAGCCGCTCGACTGCCCGCAGGCGGGCCGCGGCAGCGCGGGCGTTGCGGGCGACCTCCTCCGCCGACGGGCGCCAGGCTCCCCGCGTGACAAGCCGAGCGACGGGTCGCGCCCCGCAGATGCAGGGAAGACCCGGCGGGCACGTGCAGCCCCCGGTCGCCCAGGTCCGGAAACGCTCCTTCACGAGGCGGTCCTCGCCGGAGTGGTAGGCGAGGGTGACGACGCGGCCCCGGGCCCGAAGGGCGGCGAACGCCCGGTCGAGGGCGGGGGGTAGCACGTCGAGCTCCTCGTTGACGGCGACCCGCAGCGCCTGGAAGACGCGGGCGGCGGGGTGGCCCCGACGCCTCGCCGCCGGTGGCACGGCCCCTGTGACGACGTCGGCGAGGGCGCTCGTCGTCTCGATCGGGCGGCCACGAGCGATCGCACGCGCGATCCGACGGGCGAAGCGCTCCTCGCCGTGGGCGGCGAACAGCCGGGCGAGGTCGTCCTCGGTGAGCGTGTTCACGAGGTCCCGGGCGCTGCGCGCGAGATCGCGGTCCATACGCATGTCGAGGGGCGCATCGACCCGATAGGAGAACCCCCGCGCCGCGTCGTCGAGCTGGTGCGAGCTCACGCCGAGGTCGAAGAGCACCGCCGACACCCCGCCCGCGGACGCGATCCGGTCGGGAACCGACTCGGCGAGCACGTCGCCGAGCGCGTCGAACCGGGCGTGGTGCACCTGCGCCCGGTCTCCGAATCTGGCGAGCCGGGTCGCCGCCTCGGCGACGGCGTCGCGGTCACGATCGATCCCGACGAGCACGAGGTCCGGGCGGCTCTCGAGGATGGCGGCGGCGTGGCCCCCGCCACCGATCGTCGCGTCGACGACGACGCCCGGCGGCACGGCGGCGAGGAGCTCGACGACCTCGTCCTTCATGACCGGGATGTGGAACGTCCCCTGGCTCATCCGCAGCTCCCCGACCTCTGGCCGGGCGAGGGTCGCCCTGCAGAACGGATGGAGATCGGCGGAGAGGGGTTGATGCTGGCCATCCTTGGCCGCAGCCGAGGAGCTGCGGATGGACCAGGGGACGTTGCTCGGGGGGTGAGAAGGGTGGATGCGACGCGCCCCGAACCCGGGGCGAGGCTGCAGGCGGACACGGTCGGCCACCGGCACGATCATGCGCCGGTCGTGGCACTCGCGCCCGTGGGCACGAGCTCCTTGGCGTTCCACTTCGACGGGGACCACAGCTCGACGTGGTCCATGACGCCGACGATGAGGACCTCACGTTCGAGGCCGGCGTAGTTGCGCAGATCGGCGGCGACAAGGATCCGCCCCTGGCTGTCGATCTCGATCTCGTCGATCGCCGAGCACCACTCGCGCACCTGATTGCGCGAAATTGTGTCGATGGCGGACTGCTCCCGGGTGTCGATCTCGGCCTGGAACGTCTCGGGGGTCCAGATCGCGACGCAACCCTCGAGGTGCGGCGTGAGGAAGCAGCGGGAGCCGAGACGGGCGCGGATGCGTGCAGGGAGGATCAGTCGACCCTTGGAGTCGAGAGAGTGGTCAAACCTCCCAAAAAAGCTGTTCTCGGGGCCCAACGCGGGCATCCTTCCTTGTGATCACCAGGCGTCGCCAATGAGCTAACGCCTCTCCCCTGCCCTCCACTTCGCGCCACTCTACGTGTCAATCCCCCCACCGTCAACCACATCTCGTACCCTTTCCTTCCCGGGCTGCTCCCACGCGCCACCGCTCTCCCCGGCCGCGACCCGCGGACGACCGGCCGTCGACGGGCCGGGTGATCACCGGCGCGAGCGGGGCGGGAAACGTCCTGGCCATTGCCGGCGGCCACGCATACGTGACGCTTCGCGCCATCAACGGCACCAGGTCCTCGACGAGGGCCACGAGGCTCGATGCGCCTTCGTTGCGGGCTGCGGCCCCGTCGGTGTTCCCGGCGCCGTCATCGGGGTCGTCCCCGACCCTTCCGAGACCGCGATCTCGACCCTGCTGAGATCGGGCGCGCTCGAGGAGACGCCCATTCCTCGGGAACGCCGTTCGCCGCCTTCCCGACGGGGAACTCGGGCGGGGCGGACGCCGGACGCGATCGACCCCTCGGTCATCACCACGGGACTGAGGTCGTCGACCGGGTGGTCTTCGCCGCCCTTGACACCGTCGAACTCGCGGCCCCGCCGGACAGCCGGGTCTTCTACGACTGCGTCGGAACGCCGCAATGCGTCAACATCGAGGAGTTCTCCCTGACGAGATCGGGCGACTGACCGCCGACGCATCCACGCCGGTCCCGCCGCCGGGCTCGCGCCGCCGCGCGACGGTGAGGATCAGTCCTGGCCAGCGCCCGTTGTGCCGGCGCCGGCCGCCGATGCGCGGCGTCCCGGTCCGGCGGGAGGAGGGTCTCCCCCGCCGGCGCCGTGACGGTCAGGAACCGTGCGGGTCAGTCCACTCCGACGAGGGTCTTCACCGCCGCCGTGATCGCCCGCAGGCCGACCTGCGCGTCGGCGAAGAACATGCCGGTCTTCGGGTCCGCGTAGAGCTCGTTGTCGATGCCGGCGTAGCCGTGGCCCATCGAACGTTTGATGACGATGATGCTCTTCGCCTTGTCGACGTCGAGGATCGGCATGCCCGAGACGGCGTTGCCCGGCCGGCGGGCGGCCGGGTTCGTCACGTCGTTCGCCCCGATCACCAGGGCGACGTCGGCGCGGGGAAATTCGGGGTTGATCTCCTCCATCGTCTTCAGCTCCTGGTAGGGCACCTCGGCCTCGGCGAGGAGCACGTTCATGTGCCCCGGCATGCGCCCGGCGACCGGGTGGATGGCGTAGGACACCTCGACCCCCCGCTTCTCCAGCAGGTCCGCCAGCTCCTTCACCGAGTGCTGAGCGTGGGCGGCGGCCAGCCCGTAGCCCGGGACGATGATCACCTTCTGGGCGTAGGCGAGCTGGATGGCGACGTCGTCGGCCCCGACGGAGCGCACCTGGCCCGTGGCGCCGGCGCCGATCACGCTCGCCGTGTCGCCCGTGCCGAACCCGCCGGCCACGATGTTGAGGATCGAGCGGTTCATCGCGTCGGCCATCAACTTCGTGAGGATGGAGCCGGAGGCGCCGACGAGGGCGCCGGCGATGATCAGCCCGAGACTGTTGATGACGAACCCCGCCATCGCCACCGCCGTGCCCGTGAAGGCGTTGAGGAGCGAGATCACGACCGGCATGTCCGCCCCGCCGATCGGCATGACCATGATCACGCCCATGACGAGCGAGGCGATGGCGATCCCGATCAGCGTGAGGTCACTGTTCGCCCCCGACAGGATGTACCCAGTCCCCGCGCAGACGCCGAGGCCGAGCACCACGTTGAGGTAGCGGCCCCCGGGGATGACAACCGGGTTCGACGAGATCATTCCCTGCAGCTTGCCCGCGGCGACGATCGAACCCGACAGTGTCACGGCGCCGATCACGACGTCGAGGACACTCGTCACCGAGATGCGGGCGGCGATCGTCGGCTCGTGGGTGATCCCGGCGAGGCGCACGAAGTCGGCGATCGCGACGAGCGCCGCCGCCCCACCGCCGACGGCGTTGAACAGGCTCACGAGCTGCGGCATCGCCGTCATCTCGACGGACCGGGCGAGGTACAGCCCGATGCCGGAGCCGAGGACGCCGCCCACGGCGAGCATGAGCCAGCCCGTCGTTGTGATCGTCCCGTCATGGGCGATCAACGCGATGGTCGACGCGACGGCGACGGTCATGCCGAGCGCCGACAGCCGGTTGCCCGTGTCCGCCGTCGGCGGCGCGTTCATCAGGTGGAGCCCGAGGACGAAGCACGTCGCGGCGAGCAGCAGGATGAGGGTGATGGCGTCGTCGAAGGCGTACGACGGGGACACGAGGTTCCCCAGCACGGAAGCGGTGAGGGGGGCCATCAGGAGTGGCTCCCGTCGGTGCTCGCGTCCTTGGGCGCCGGGGCCGGGCGGTGCTGGAACATCTGGAGCATCCGGTCCGTGACCGTGTAGCCGCCGACGACGTTCATGCCCGCGAACACCGCCGCGATGAAGGCGAGCACGTAGCCGACCGCGTCGTGCGCCGTCGAGGCGATGAGGAATGCTCCGACGATCACGACGCCGTGGATGGAGTTCGCGGCCGACATCAGCGGCGTGTGGAGCGTCTGGGGGACCTTCGAGATCACCTCGAACCCCACGAGAAGACTGAGCACGAAGATCGTGACATCAGTGATGAGACTCGTATCCATCGACTCAGGCTCCGTTCGCTAGTTGTTTGCCGGTGCCCGACCCCACCAGTTCCGCCGTAGCGGGGTTGACCACCTTTCCTCCGTGGGTGATGACCACACCGGCCTGGATCTCGTCGGTGAGGTCGATCGCCACCTTCCCGTCCTTGGCAAGATGGGCGACAAGTGCGCAGATGTTGTGCGAGTACGCCGTCGACGCCGAGGCCGCCATCGTCGAGGGAAGGCTGCCGGCGCCGATGATCGTCACACCGTGGTCCGTCACGACCGTCTCCTCGGGACGGGACCCCTCGACGTTCCCCCCGAGCGAGCTCGCCGCCATGTCGACGATCACGGAGCCGGCGCGCATCGCCCGGACCGCCTCGGCCGTGACGAGCAGCGGCGGGCGCCGCCCGGGCACCTGCGCTGTCGTTATGACGACGTCCTGCCGGGCGATGTGCCCGTTCAGCTCCTCCTGCTGCGCCTTCGTCTCCTCGGCGGTGAGGGCGCGGGCGTAGCCGCCCTCGCCGACCGCCTCGGTCACCGACTTCAGCTCGACGAAGCGGCCGCCGAGCGACTCGACCTGCTCCTTCGCCTCGGGCCGGACGTCGTAGCCCCGGACGATGGCACCGAGCCGGTGGCAGGTGGCGATCGCCTGGAGCCCCGCCACCCCGGCGCCGAGGACGAGCACCTCGGCCGGCCGGGCGGTCCCCGCCGCCGTCATGAGAAGCGGGAAGTAACGGCCGTAGGCCGCGGCGCCGACGAGCGCCGCCTTGTAGCCGGCGATGTTCGCCTGCGAGCTCAGCGCGTCCATCGACTGGGCGCGGCTGAGGGTACGCGGCAGCGTGTCGAGGCTCACGGCGGTGACACCACGCCCGGCGAGCCCGGCGGCGAACCCCGGATCGACGAGCGGGGCGAGCATGCCGATAACGACTTGACCCGACTTCAGCTTCTTCAGGTCTGCATCCGTCGGCCGGCCGACGTAGAGCACGACGTCGGAATCCGCCAGGCACCTCGCCCGGTCGGCGACGGTCGCGCCCGCCTGAGCGTAGGCGTCGTCGTAGAACCACGCCTGCTCGCCCGCCTGCTCCTCGACGAGAACGGCGAAGCCGGCGGCGCCGAGCTTGCCGACGTCGTCAGGCACGAGCGCCACGCGCCGCTCGCCCCCGGCGACCTCGCGCACGACGGCCACCGACTGCCCGGCGAGCGTGGCGGGGCTCCTCTCTGACACCTTTGACGCCGCGGACGGTTCCGCCCGATCTGCCATCATCTCCCTCCCTGGGTCGCCCGGGTCACCGCGGCACCCACCAGTCGGGCCGGAGGCGCACCGTGCGCCCCGGCCCCCGTCTTTCGATCAAGAGCGGCCGATCGCGCCGCCGCCGACACGCGGCTCAGATCAGCTCCGGCACCATGACAATCGCACCGCACGGGCACTCGGCCACGCAGATGCCACAGCCCTTGCAGTAGTCGTAGTCGAAGGCGTACCGCTCGCCGGGCCCGAGCTTAGACACCGCGTTGTCGGGGCAGACGCCGTAGCAGTTGTCGCACTCGAAGCAGTTGCCGCAGGACAGGCACCGGCGCGCCTCGTAGAGCGCGTTCGACCCGTCGAGCCCGCCGACGACCTCCTCGAAGCCGGTCTGGCGCCGCACGGCCTCGAGCTCGGGCTGGACCGTGCGCGGGGCGTCCGCGTAGTACCACGTGTTCAGCTTGTCGAAGGCGGCGAGATTGTGGCGGGGCGCCGCCGCCTCCGGGGCGCCAGCGAGCCAACGGTCGATGTTGCGGGCGGCCCGCTTGCCGTGCCCTATGGCGACGGTCACCGTGCGGTCCGCCGGCACCATGTCGCCCCCGGCGAAGACGCCCGGCCGCCCGGTCATCAGGTGGGCATCGACCACGACCGCGCCGTCGCGCACCTCGACGTCCTCGAGCGCCGCGAGCGGCGCGAGGTCGGCGTCCTGCCCGAGGGCGAGGATGACGCAGTCGGCGCCGAGCTCAGTGAACTCGCCGGTCGGCTGCGGGAACCCCGCCGTGTCGAGCTCCATCTTCTCGATCACGATCCGGTCCCGGTTGACCCGGGCGATCGTCGAGAGCCAGCGCACCGTCACACCCTCGGCGAGGGCCTCCTCCACCTCGACGGGATGGGCCGGCATCCGCTCCCGGTTGCGGCGGTAGACGATCACCGCCTCGGTGGCCCCCAGCCGCTTGGCGCTGCGGGCCGCGTCCATCGCCGTGTCGCCGCCCCCGTAGACGACGACCCTGCGGCCGATCGCCGGCGGCTCGGCCGCCTCGGTGCCCGCCAGGAAAGCGAGGGCGTCGAGAACCCGGGCCGAGTCGGCGGCGGGGATCTGCACCCGGTGCGAGAGCTGCGCACCGAAGGCGAGGTACGCCGCGTCGAAGCCGCCCTCCTCCATCGAACCGGCGATGTCGGTCACCGCGAGACCGCACCTGATCACGACCCCGAGGTTGCCGATCTTGGCCACCTCGGCGTCGATCACCTCCCGGGGCAGGCGGTACTTGGGGATTCCGTAGCGCAGCATCCCGCCCGGCCTGGGCGCAGCCTCGCGGATCTCCACCTCGTGTCCGAGGCGGGTGAGGTGGTAGGCGACGGAGAGGCCCGAGGGCCCGGCGCCCACGACGAGGACCCGGCGGCCCGAGGGGGCGGCGGGCGCGGGCAAGCGCCAGCCCTGGGCGATCGCCGCGTCGCCGAGGAACCGCTCGACGGCGTGGATCCCGACCGCCTCGTCGAGCTTGCCGCGGTTGCAGGCTGCCTCGCAGGGGTGGAAGCAGACCCGCCCGCAGATCGCCGGAAGGGGGTTGTCCTCGACGAGCGTGCGCCAGGCCGCCTCGTAGGAGCCGGCCTCGGCGTCGTACAACCAGTGCTGGATGTTCTCGCCGGCCGGGCAGGCGTCGTTGCAGGGCGGCAGGCGGTCGACGTAGACGGGCCGCTCAACCCGCCACGTCCCGGTGTGGTTCGCCCGGCTCGACCCGGCGTCGAGCGTGACCGCGAAGGGGAGCTCGCTCATCTTCCCTCCTCCGGGGGCAGGCCGAGCAGACCGAAGCGGCGAATGTTGCGATCGGCGATCGCCTGGATGCGGGCGATGTCGTCGGTGCGTGGCGGCTCGGCAAAGAGGTGGGCGAACCGCCGCTGGGGCCGCAGGTACGCCTCGACCCGGACCGGACGGCGGATCGGCGTCGTGGCCAGGATCTCCCCGTGGGCCGCCTCGAACAGCGGGAAGAGTCCCGTCTCGCAGGCGAGGCGGGCGAGGCGGATGGTGTCCCGGGAGGCTGATCCCCAGCCGAGCGGGCACGGGACGAGGACGTGCAGGTAGCGCGCGCCGCGCAGCCCCATCGCCCGTTCGACCTTGGCCTCGAGGTCGTGGAGGTCGGCGACGGAGGCCGTGGCGACGTAGGGGATCTCGTGCGCCATCGCGAGCAGCGGGAGGTTCTTGCCCTGGCCAAAGGCGTTGCCCGGCTCGCGTCCAATCGCCTCGGTCGTCGCGGTGCGTGCTGCGGCGGGAGTCGCGCCCGAGCGCTGCACGCCAGTGTTCATGTACGCCTGGTTGTCGTAGCAGACGAACAGGACGTCGTCGTTGCGCTCGAACATGCCCGAGAGACAGCCGAAGCCGATGTCGGCGGCTCCCCCGTCGCCCGCCTGGGCGATGACGCGGGTCGCCGTTTCGCCGCGCACCTTCAAGGCCGCGGCGACCCCCGTCGCGACTGCGGCCGCGTTGCCGAACAGCGAGTGCATCCAGGCGACCTGCCAGGAGGTCTCGGGATACGGCGTCGAGAAGACCTCCAGGCAACCCGTGGCGTTGACGACGACAAGTTTCCGGTCCGTCGCGGCGAGTGCGGCGTCGAGGACGTAGCGGGCGCCGAGCGCCTCGCCGCACCCCTGGCAGGCCCGGTGGCCCGACGTGAGGGCGTTCGGGCGCACGCGGTCGGACTGCACGGTGCGCAGGTGCGGGTCGACGAGGCGGTTTCCGACGGCGAAACTGCCGACTTGGTAGAACTTGATCGTCTGCTCGGTCACAGGCTCTCCCTAGACGATCCGCGCCGCCGACTCGCGCACGTCGCGCAGCACCCGCTCGACGCTCGGAGCCGTGCGGGGATCCTGCGCCATCCGGGCGAGCTCCCGGTCGACGACCCCCCGGTCGAGGTCGAGGAAGCTCACCCGGTCGAGCTCACCGCGGATCGCCTCGCCAAAGACCCGGCGCAGCGCGGCCTCGGTGATCGCCCGGCCGCCGAGCCCGGCGACGACCGTGTAGGTCCTCGTCCCTCGGTCCGAGACGAGGGCGTCCACGTCGGCGCCGAGGATGCCCCGGCCGCCGATGGCGAAGGCCTTCTCCACGACGACAACGCGGTGGGCGTCCTCGAGCGCCTCGGCGAGCGCCTGCTCCGGGTACGGCCGGAACGTCGTCAGGCTGACGACACCGATCTTGGTGCCCTGCTCGCGCATCTGGTCGACGACGTCCTTGATGGTCCCGACGATCGAGCCCAGCGCGACGACGGTCGTCTCGGCATCCTCGTTGCGGTAGGCCGAGACGAGGCCGCCGCTCGGGCGCCCGAGGACGCGCTCGAACTCGGAGGCGAGCTCCGGGATGCGGTCGAGCGCCTCGAGCTGGCGGGCCTGGGCGAGGTAGCGGACCTCGGTGAAGGCCTCCGGCCCGACCATCGCGCCGATCGAGACCGGCGCGGCGGGATCGAGGACCTGCTGGGGCGCGAACGGCGGCAGGAACCGGTCAACCTGCTCCTGGGTGGGGATCTCGACGCGTTCCACGGCGTGGGTGAGGATGAAGCCGTCCATGCAGACCATCACCGGCGCGCTGAGCTCCTCGGCGAGGCGGAAGGCTTGGATGTGCAGGTCGACCGCTTCCTGGTTCGTCTCGGCGAAGAGCTGGATCCACCCCGAGTCCCGCAGCGCCATCGCGTCGGAGTGGTCGTTCCAGATGTTGATCGGTGCGCCCACGGCCCGGTTCGCCACGGTCATCACGATCGGCAGCCCGAGACCGGAGGCGTTGAAGACCGCCTCCGCCATGTAGAGCAGCCCCTGGCTCGACGTCGCCGTGTAGGCCCGGACCCCCGCCGCCGAGGCGCCAATCGAGACCGACATCGCGGCGAACTCTGACTCGACGTTGATGAACTCGCACGACCGCAGCCGCCCCGACTTCACGAGCGCCCCGACGCCCTCGATGATGTGGGTCTGCGGCGAGATCGGGTAGGCGCAGACCACCCTCGGCCGGCACAGCGCCACCGACTCGCCGACGGCCCGCGACCCTTCAATCTGGCGCAGCACCGACGGACCTCCTCTCCAGCGTCGCGGCGCCCTCCAGCTCGGCGCGTGTCTGATTGAACGCCTCTGTCACGGCCGTGACGTTGCCTTCTCGCATCGGCCCCGAGAAGCGGTCCTCGATCGCGGTGACGACCGCCGCGAGCGAGACCGCGCCGGTGAGCGCGGCGAAGCCGCCGAGCAGCACGGCGTTGGGCAACGGCCGGCCGAGGTGCTGCAGGGCGATCTCCGTCGCCCGCAGCGTGAGCACGTGACCCTTGGGCAGTTCGGCGACGAAGCCGGCGACCCCGATCTCCGCGAGGGACTTCTTCGTGTTGACGAGCACGTAGCCCTGGGGTCTCAGTCCGGAGAACAGACCCACCTGATGGAGCAGCGTCGCATCCTGAATCACGAGCGCGTCGGGCTCGTCGATCGGCGACCTCGTCCTGATCTCCCGTTCGCTAATGCGGCAGAACGACACGACCGGGGCGCCGGTGCGCTCGGAGCCGAAACTCGGGAAGGCCTGGGCGTGGCGACCGTCGTTGAAGGCCGCCACGGCGAGCAGCTCCGCCGCGGTGACCACGCCCTGTCCGCCCCGCCCGTGGATCCGAACCTGGAACATCCGCAGCCTCGCTGTCCGTCGGCGGGATACCTCACCCCGGGACCGCCATCGGCCCTTCCGCTCGTTTCGACCCGATGCTCGCGTCGGACCGCCGCGCCAACCAGGGTCGATTGTCACAAGGCCCCCGGGCTTTGGCCCACAGCTCGGGGGCGAGGAATGGGTCCATTGGTCCTTCCGTCCGGGTGGACGGGGCCCTAACGTGACGGCGTGCCCTCCCCCGACGCAGTCATCATCGACGCGAACGGGGTCGACTCGCTCATCACGTCCCTAGGGTCCCAGGGCTATCGCGTCATGGGCCCGGTCGTCGTCAACGGTGCCATCGTCCATCGCGAGGTCCAGTCGGCCGAGGAAATCCCGGTCGGCTGGCACGACTCGCAGCAGCCGGGTTCCTACCGGCTGAAGAGGACGGACGACGACGAGGCGTTCGGGTGGGCGGTCGGTCCCGAGTCGTTCAAGCAGTCCGTCTTCCCCTCGAGCGCGGTCCTCTGGCGGGCCCGGCGCGACGGTCAGGACGTCACCGTCGAGCCGGCCGTCGACGACGCCCGACCCGAGGCCTTCTTCGGCGCCCGGCCCTGTGAGGTCGCGGCGCTCGATGTCCTCGGCGGCGTGCTCGCCGGGGCATCCCGGCCGGATCCGCTGTTCACGCGGAGGCGCGGGGCGGCCTTCGTCGTCGCCGTGGAGTGCGGGCGCCCCGCCGCGACGTGCTTTTGTGCCTCGATGGGCAGCGGTCCCGGGGCCGCGTCGGGCTTCGACCTGGCCCTGACGGAGCTCGCCGGCCGTGACCACCGCTTCCTCGTCCGGGTGGGCTCCGAGCGTGGCGCCGCTGTGCTGGCGGGGGTCGCCTCCCGTCCCGCCGGCGCCGAGGATCTCCGCGGCCGCGAGGAGGTCCTCGCCCGCGCCGCCGCGGCGATCACGCGGACGCTCGACGCCGACGCCGCGCCCGCTCTGCTCGCCCGCAACCTCGAGCACCCCCGCTGGGAGGACGTCGCCACCCGCTGCCTCGCCTGCGGCAACTGCACCCTCGTGTGCCCGACCTGCTTCTGCGCCGCCGTCGAGGAGAAGACCGACCTCGCCGGTGCCGTCGAGCAGACCCGGCGCTGGGATTCGTGCTTCGACCTCGCCCACTCCTACCTCCACGGCGGCTCCGTACGCGTCTCCACTCGCTCCCGGTACCGCCAGTGGATGACCCACAAGCTTTCGACCTGGGTCGACCAGTTCGGGAACTCGGGCTGCGTCGGCTGCGGCCGCTGCATCACCTGGTGCCCGGTGGGCATCGACATCACCGAGGAGCTCGCGGCGATCGCCTCGAGCGACAGCGCGACCAAGACGGACGAACCCACCGCGGTTCGAGACAGGTAGGCACGATGGAAGAGATGAGAGATCTCATCGCCAACAACTCGCTTTTCGCCGGACTCCCCGACTCGACGGTCGAACTCGCCGTCGGTTGCGCGCAGAACGTCGCCTTCGAACCCGGCGCCCGCATCCTCGTGGAGGGCGAGCCGGCCGACACGCTGTACCTCCTGCGCCGTGGGCGGGTCTCCCTCCAGGTGCAACGCCCCTCGGGCAAGCCGCTCGTCATCGAGACCATCGGCCCCAACAGCGTCCTCGGCTGGTCCTGGCTCGTGCCGCCTTACCGCTGGCAGTTCGACGGTGTGGCGATCGACCCGGTCGGTGCCGTCGCGATCGACGGCACGTGCCTGCGGGCCAAGGCCGACGCCGATCCCGTCTTCGGCTACGCGTTGTTGCAGCGCATCAGCGGCGTGCTCCTCAGCCGGTTGCAGGCGACCCGCGTCCGGCTCCTCGACCTCTACGGGCACAGCCTTGATGACTGAGACGCGGCCAGCCGTGCCGGGACCCTTCGTACCGTCCCCCTACCGGGTCGTCGATCGCAGGACCGAGACCTCGGACGTCACAACCTTGTGGCTCGAGCCGGTCGACCAGCCGATCGCGCCGTTCAGGGCGGGACAGTTCAACATGCTGACGGCCTTCGGCATCGGCGAGGTCGCCATTTCGATCAGCTCGGCCCCCGGCGCACCCGGTGCCATCGAGCACACGGTCCGCGACGTGGGCGCAGTGAGCCACGCGCTCGCCTCCTCGGAGGTGGGCACCGTCGTCGGGGTTCGCGGCCCGTTCGGCACGGACTGGGGACTCGAGAGCCTCGAGGGAGTCGACGTCATGGTCGTGGTCGGCGGCATCGGCCTCGCGCCGCTGCGCGGCGCGATGCGCTACCTGGCGGAGAACCCGTCGCCGGGGCGCAAGGTCGCCCTGCGCGTCGGGGCGCGCCTTCCGGACCAGATCGTGTTCCCCGAGGAGATGGAGCGCTGGGGCCAGATGGGCGTCGACGTCGAGGTGACGGTCGACGTCGCCGACACCGGGTGGACCGGCAACGTCGGCGTCGTCACCCAGATCCTGAAAGAGCTCCCCTTCGACGGTGCCGGCGCCGTCGCCCTCGTCTGCGGGCCCGAGATCATGATGCGCTTCAGCGCGCGCTCGCTCATCGACCTTGGCGTCAAGCCGGAGAACATCAGGGTCTCGCTCGAGCGCAACATGCAGTGCGGCATCGCGCTCTGCGGGCACTGCCAACTCGGACCGTACCTGCTCTGCCGGGACGGGCCCGTCGTGCCCTACGCGCCGCTGGCGGCGGAGCTGATCACGGAGATCGAGAGATGACCAACCGACCGACACTCGCCGTTTGGAAGTTCGCCTCGTGCGACGGCTGCCAACTCGGCATCCTCGACCTCGAGGACGAGCTGCTCGCCCTGGTGGGCGCCGTCCAGGTCGCCAGTTTCACCGAGATGACGAGCGCCGTGATCGACGGGCCCTACGACGTCTCACTCGTCGAGGGCTCGATCACCACCGCCGACGACGCCGACCGGATCCTCGCCGTGCGCGAGGCATCGGGACTGCTCGTCACGATCGGGGCGTGCGCGACGGCGGGCGGCATCCAGGCGCTCCGCAACTACGCCGATGTCGGCCAGTACACCTCGACCGTCTACGCCCATCCGGAGTACATCTCGACGCTCGCCGAGAGCAGCCCGATCTCGGCGTACGTGAAGGTCGACCTGGAGCTACGCGGCTGCCCGATCAACCGCTACCAGCTCGTCGAGGTCGTCACGGCGCTGCTCGCCGGGCGCCGCCCGGTGATCCCCGGCTACAGCGTGTGCGAGGAGTGCAAGACGGCCGGCAACCTCTGCGTCCTCGTCGCCCACGGCACACCGTGTCTCGGGCCGGTGACACGCGCCGGTTGCGGGGCGCTGTGCCCCGCGGTCAACCGCGGCTGCTACGGCTGCTTCGGGCCGGCGAACACCACGAACACCGGGTCGCTCGCTGGGCGGCTCGCCGATCTGGGCACGTCCGAGCGGGGGATTTCGCGGCTGTTCCGGACGTTCAACTCCGCCGCAACCGAGTTCTCAAAGGAGAGTCTCGAGCATGACGCCTAGCGGAGACAACGCGAACCGGACGATCGACGTCCACGGGCTCGCCCGCGTCGAAGGCGAGGGATCGCTCCACGTCGCGATCCGAGACGGCGTCCTCGAGCGCGTCGAGCTCGAGATCTTCGAGCCGCCGCGCTTTTTCGAGGCCTTCCTCGTCGGCCGCGGCCACGAGGAACCACCGGACATCACGGCGAGGATCTGCGGGATCTGCCCCGTCGCCTACCAGATGTCCGCCTGTGCGGCGATCGAGGACGCCTGCGGCGTCGTCGTCCCCGAGGTGATCGGCAAACTGCGACGCCTCCTGTACTGCGGCGAATGGATCCAGAGCCACGCCCTCCACATCTACCTGCTGCACGCCCCCGACTTCTTCGGCTGCCGGGACGCCGTCGAGCTCGCCGGGCTCAACCCGGCCGCCGTCGAGCGGGGCCTGCGGATCAAGAAGGTCGGGAACCACCTCATGGAGGCGGTGGGCGGCCGGGCGATCCACCCCGTCAACGTGCGCCTCGGCGGCTTCTACCGGGCGCCGAGCCGCGAGGAGATCACCGCCCTCATCGAGCCGCTGAAGAAGGCCCGCGAGGAGTCGCTCGAAACGATCCAGTTCGTCGCCGGGTTCGACTTCCCGGACATCGAGCCGGACTACCGCTTCGTCGCGCTTTCGCACCCGGACCACTACGCCATCGAGGCGGGCCGTGTCGTGTCCTCCGACGGGATCGACGCCACGCCGGCGGAATTCGCCGCGATCTCCGTCGAGGAGCACGTCGCGCGTTCGTCGGCCCTGCACGCGCGTCTCCGTGGCCAGGATCCCTACCTCACCGGGCCGCTCGCCCGCTACGCCCTCAACCAGGCGAAGCTGCCGGCGGCGGCGCGCGAGGCGGCGGCGGCGGCGGGACTCGGTCCCGTGTGCCGGAACCCGTTCAAGAGCGTGATCGTGCGGGCCGTCGAGCTCTTCTTCGCCTGCGACGAGGCCCTCCGGCTCGCAACGGAGTATGAGCCGTTCGAACCGGCGGCGGTTCCCGTCCCGCCGAGGGCCCGGATCGGTGCCGGGGCGACCGAGGCCCCGCGGGGCATGCTCCTGCAGCGCTACGAGCTCGACGCGGACGGGACGATCAGGTCGGCGCGCATCATGCCGCCCACCTCGCAGAACCAGCTCTCGATCGAGTCCGACGTCCGCCAGGTCGTCGAGTCGGGCCTGGACCTGAGCGACGCCGAGCTGACCGCGCGTTGCGAACTCGCCGTTCGCAACCACGACCCGTGCATCTCGTGCGCGGCGCACTTCCTCGACGTGTCGATCGACCGTTCGTGACCGCGACCGTCGTCGTGGCCGGGATCGGCAACGATTTTCGCCATGATGACGGTGCGGGGCCGGCGGTCGCCCGGCTCGTCGCCGCCTCGACCCGGGCGGTCGACATCGGCCCGATCGGCGAGCCCCTCGACCTCCTCGGCCGCTGGGAGGCCGCCTCGCTCGCCGTGCTCGTCGACGCGACCCGCTCCGGCGCCCCGGCGGGCACGGTGCGCCTCGTCGACCTGGCGGGATCCGAGCGCGCCCCGAGCCCGAGCACGCACGCCATCGGCCTCGACCGCGTGGTGAGGCTCGCCCAGGTGCTCGAGCGCGCACCGGACCGAGTCGTCGTCGTCGGGATCGAGGGTGAGGACTTCTCCGACGGGACGGGGCTCTCCCCCGCCGTCGAGGACGCCATCCCCCGCGCGGCGCGGGCCATCGCCGACCTCATCGCCGCAGAGACATGAGGGGCGACTGACATGTGCATGAGCCGGCTGCACCGGGTCGTCTCGACGGCCGACGACGCAACGGTCATCGCCGCCGACATCGACGGCTCGACGCACCGCCTGTCGTTGCTCGCCTACGAGGGTGACCCCCCGCGGCCCGGCGACTGGGTCGTCGCCCACAGCGGCTACGCCCTCGACCCCGCCGACCGGGCGGAGGCGGAGGCGGTTCTCGCCGAGTACCGGGCTGGCATCGCCACCGGTCTCGACGACACACCCGGCTAGGAGCAGCAATGGCCACTTCCTCGGCGACAGCGGGTGCAACCCGCCTCCCGGGTCGCTGCATCGCCGGCACGACGGCGATCATCAGCGGCATCTCCGTCTTCGTCAACAGCTACGGCGTGAGAAGCGTCACCTCGGCTGCCGTCTCCACGACCGCAAAGAACATCGTCGCGGCGGTCATGCGGACATGGCTCCGAGTCGCCCGGGCGTAACCGCGGGGCCGGTGCTATTCGCCCGGTACGCCTACCCGCCGAACGCCCTCGGCTACTGCGGGCCGGCGGACCACGGCGCCCTGCTCGGCGCCTCGGTCGAAGGGGGTGACGCCGCCGAGCTTGCCCACCTGGCCGCGCGCTTCGAGGGCGCCTGGCCCTATCTCGAGCTCATCGCCGGATGCAACGGGATCACCGACCCGCTCGACGAGGCCGTGGTCGAGGCGTACTGGGTCGGCAACGCGTTGCTCGACGGCGTGCCGCCCGCGGCGCTCGTCGCCTCGCTCGACGAGCGCTTCGCCCGACGAGCGGGGCGCGACTTCGGGCCGATCGCCCGCGCCGTCCCCCTCGGGGGGGTCGCCCACCACAGCTTCCACGTCTTCGCGGTCTATCCCTGGTTGGGTCTGCTGCGCGCCGGCACCAAGGGTCCGGCGTTGACCGTCCTCGACCGCTGCCGCATCCGCTGGGGTCGCGTGCAAGCGCTCGACGGCGACGAGGTCGTCGTCGCGAACCGCACGCTCGCGTTCCGTGGCAACCGGCTCGAGCTCGGCGACATGCAAGTCGAGCGCGCCCGCCGCGGGACCGACGGCCTCGGAATTCTCGGCGACCTCGCCGTCGGCGAGCACGTCTCCCTCCACTGGGACTGGGTCTGCGAGCGGCTGTCGCCCGCCAGGCTCGCCCGGTTGCGCGCCGTGACAGCGCGCAACCTCACCGCCGTGAACGCCCTGCCGGCGCCGGGCCCCGCCGTCGCCGCCGACTCCTGGGGCGACTAGGAGTTCCCGCGGTCCCGAGTCGGCAGGCTGATTGCCCAGGTGAATGGTGGTATCCGCCAGGTCGGCAGGCACTGCCTGGCTCAGCGGGTCGGTGCGTAGGTGTCAAATCCGAACAGGTCGTCGAGGCGGCGCTGGAGTAAGTCCATGTCGGTGAGCCTGAGACGGGCGCGTGAGCGCACTGGCTCGCCGGCACAGAGAGGACGGTCTCCCGGGTCCCGCCGAGATGGCCAGGAGACTCCCGCTGGGTCGCAGCCCGCACGCCCCCGGTCGCCGCGGGCCCGCGCCGTCAGCGCAGCAGACGGCGCCGGGCTCGGCGCGGGACGAAGCGCTCCAACACCAGCAGCACCGGCAGCGCGCGCGGGACCCACACGACCGATTGGCGCGTCCCGAGGGCGCGCACCACCGCCGTGGCGACATCGTCGGCGCTCGTCGCGAACGGCATCGCCCGCCGGAGAGCTCTCATCTTCGTGGGCACGAACCCCGGCCGGACGACGATCACGTCGACGCCCTCCGGGTGGAGGATCTCGCCGAGCCCCCGGGCGAAGGCGTCGAGCCCCGCCATGGCGGCGCCGTAGACGAAATCGGCGCGCCGCACGCGCAGGGCCGCCGAGGACGAGAAGACGACCATGGAGCCGCGCCCCTGCCGGCGCAGCACCCGTGCGAACGCCACCATCGCCGCCGCCGGGCCGCTGAAGTTCGCCGAGATCTCCCCCGCGACGCCACCCGCCGAGCGTTCCTCAACCCCGTCGGCGCCGGGCGCCCCGGCGGCGACGATCACGAGGTCGATCGCCCCCACCCGACGGGCGGCCTCGTCGGCGAAGGCCTCGTGCGAGTCCACGTCGCTCGCGTCGAAGGTCGCCGTCTCGACGTCGTCCACGCCGAGTGCGCCGAGCTCCTTCGCCACCACGTCGAGGGCGTCCCCGTGCCGTCCGGCGAGGAGCACGGTGGTGAGGCGACGCCGCGCGAGCTCGCGCAGGACGGCACAGGCGAGGTCGGAGCTCCCTCCGAGCACGACCACCGTCTTCGGCATCGCGGCCATCTCCACCCCTCCCGGTACCCGACGTCGCGTCCGGGTCCCCCACGTGGGTCCGTCGCGGCCAGGATCATCGCGCGCCACGGTCGGGCCGCAACGGGAACGCCGAAATGCGAAACGAACTCGCAACGTTCTCCCCGCCAGCGGCGGGCCCGGCAGCCGGACAGGTGAGCGGGCACAATGCCGGAGTGCGCCGGCGCCTCACGCTCGTCGGGCTGGGGATCGCCCTAGCGGTGACGGCGAGCTTCACCACCGCCTTCACGACCGGCTCCGAGGCCGTCACCGCCGTGCCGTTCGGGCTGTTCGTCGCCGCCGGGGTCGTCGCGGCCGTCAGGCGCGCCGCCGTTCCCGGCCGCGCGACGCCGCCGCGGCACGGGCCGGGCGCCGCCGCCTGGGGAACGCTCGGCGTGATGGCGTTCGCCTTCGAGCTGACCAACTACTTCCTGGCGCCGCGTGCCGCCCACCCGACGGTCAGCTACTTCCTCACGGCGATCGCCGGCCAACCCTGGTCGCGCGGCGCCCTCTTCGCCGCCTGGCTCGCCCTCGGCGCCTGGCTCCTCGGCCGATGAGCGACCGGCTCGCGACCATCGTCGTCTGGATCGCCCTCGCCGTGGCCGCCGCCGGCCTCGAGACGCTGGCGCGCATCGGGCGTCGCCGCCTCGCGGGGCTCGGCGAGGCCCTCGGCAGGTTCGCCTTCCTGCCCGCCGGACGCCTCGCGCTAGCCCTCGGATGGATGTGGCTCGGCTGGCACGTCTTCGCCCGCTGACCATGCCCCGCCGAGGGCGTCGGCGAGCGCCTGCTCGAGGGACCCGGCCGGGCAGCCCGCCGCGGCCGTCCCGGCGCGCAGCGACGCCTCGAGCTCGCCCGCCTCGCCCTCGCCCGCCGCGAGGAGCCGGGCCAGCCGGTGCTGCTCGGGCCGCAGGAGCGCCATCGTCGTGAACCAGGCCCCGGCGCGATCCCGGCGCTGGGCGAGCCCCGTCACCTTGGCGCCGTCTCGCGTCACCTCCCCCGGACCGAGGCCCGAGAAGCAGACGCGGCGCGACCACGGCGTGGTGACGAGACGGCCGGCGTGGACGGCGAGTCCCTCCCCACCGCCGCACGCGGCGCCGAGCACCTCCCGCCACAGCGCGCCGACGAAGGACGACGAGGTGATCACGTCGCCGACGAAGAGCGGGTCGCCTGCGGGCACGTAGAGGTCCAGCCAGACCTGCGCCCCCGGGGAGACGAGGACCGCGCCGCCCCCGCTGCGGCGGCGCACGAGCCCGAGTCCTTTCGCCGCGCACCTGGCCGCGTCGAAGTCCCGCGCCGGCTGCGCGCTCCCGAGCACGACGGCCGACGCGGTCGGGTGCGAGAGCCGCGCCAGCCGCCCTCCGCCCGCAAGGGGGACGACGAGCAGCGCCACCGGGCCGCGCCGCTCGACGAGCCGCCACCCGCCGCGCCAGGGCGGCACGGGCTGCGGCATGCTCCTCGGTCTAGACGGCCGCGCGCGCGAGGAGCGGCGCCACGTAAGGCTCCCACTCCGCCGCCACCTCGCCGCTGGCGGCGAGCAACCAGACACGCGAGCGCGGGGCGTGCGGCGGGCGGCGCAACGTGAAGCCCGTCTCCTCGAGCAGGCGGTCCTCTTTCAGTGAGTTGCAGCGTCGGCATGCCGCGACGACGTTTTCCCAGGCGTGCGCCCCGCCGCGGCTGCGCGGCGTGACATGGTCGATGTTCTCGGCCTGGCCGCCGCAGTACTGGCAGCGGTGGCCGTCACGGGCGAAGACGCTGCGCCGGGTGATGGCGATCCGCGCCGTGTACGGCACGCGCACGTAGTGCGCGAGCCGCACGACCGACGGTTCGGGGAAGACGACCCGCTCGGAGCGGTAGTGACGGCCGGTGTCGTGCACGAGCTCGGCCTTCTCCTCGATCACGAGGACGAGGGCCCGTCTCGAGGACACGACGCAGATCGGCTCGGATGTCGCGTTGAGGACGAGTGACCTGCCGTTCACGTCAAGCCCGATCGCTCCCGGATTGCCCGCATGCCGCCATCTCCGGCGAGGCTAGCGCGCGGCCCTCCGCCCCAGGCGCCACGTCTTCGAGAGCATTCGCATCTGGCGGGTCCATTCCAGGTAATCGGCGAGGTCCTCGGCCGGGGGGATGGCGCCGGCATCGCCGTAGGCGACCTCCATGCGGAAGGCGAGCCAGTCCGGATCCGGCAGCGGGAGGAACGGGCGGCGGCGCCACCATCGCCGTGGCACGAGGTTCACGCCGAGGCGCACCGCCGCCGGCACGAGGTGCGGCCTTTTCGCGAGCACGACGCCCATGGTCCGGCCCTGCCGCCACATTGCGGCGACCCCGGCCCTATTCAGGGCGCTCAGCGCTCCCGTCCGAACCGGGAGCGCAGGCGACGGCCGATCATCGACAGCTCCTCCGAGATCGGCCGCGGGCGGGCCCTCGATCTCGCCGGGGCGGCATCGCCACCTCCGAAGGCCTGGCGGGCGCTGCGCTCGAAGAGCAGCGCCGCCGCAAGCATGAGCAGGAAACCGAACGTCGCGATGAGGGTGGAGGAACGGAACGCGACGAGCAGGACGGCGAAGCCGATCACGAAGACGACGGCGGACCAGCGCATCGAACGATTGGCCAGCGTGCGGGGCGCCTTCGGCCGGGTCCGGCTCGCGAAGCCGCGGTCGTGCGCGAACAGCTTCTCTTCCATTTCGTGGAGAATGCGCTGCTCGTCCTCGGAAAGCGGCACCTTCTCCCCCCTTCCCGTCACACCGCTCGGAGACATGCGCGGACCACCGACTCGGCGTCGCCTCTACGCTAATCCCCCGGACGGTCGCCGCCGCGCGCGGCTCGGCCCCGGCCGGCTGGCCGACGGAGACGTCCTCTAGCGGCCCGCGCGACCAGGCTGGCGACGGGCGCGCGCCGCTCGGCGCCCGGCGGCCGCCACCGAGGTGATCGCGTCGGGCCCGAACCGGCGCCGGATCTGGTCCGCCGCCGCCTCCACCTCGTCGGCCTGCGCCTCCGGCGAGGGCGCGTCATCCTGCTCGTGGGCGAAAAGGCCCAGCTGGACGGCCCCGTCGCCGTCCGCCTCGGCGAGGTGCGAGACGGAGACGCCGAGCAGGCGCACCCCGCGGGCGAGATCCACCGCCGCGAGGAGGTCGACGGCGACCTCGGCGATCTCCGCCGCCGTGGCGACCGGGCGGTCGAGCGAACGCGAGCGGTCGATCGTCTCGAAATCGGCGAAGCGCACCTTCACGGAGATCGTCCGGGCGGCGACACCGCGGGCCCGGCACCGCGCCGCCACGGAGACGGCGAGCTCACGGGCCTTGCTCTCGAGCGAGGCCAGGTCGTGATCGTCGAAATCGAAGGTCTGTTCACGGCCGATCGAGCGGACGACGCGCTCAGTCACGACCCGCCGGTCGTCCCGTCCGGCGGCGAGGTCGGCGAGCGTCCCGCCGTGCGCCTCACCGAACATCGCGATGAGCCGTTTTCGGCCGACGAGCCCGAGGTCCCCGACAGTCGTCACGCCGATGCGCCGCAGGCGCTCCGCGGTGGCCGGTCCGACGCCCGGGACCGCGCGGACCGGATGCGCCCGCAGGAAGGCGGGTTCGTCGGCCACTGTGACAAGGACCACCCCGGCTCCCGGTTCGAACCCGTCCGGCCGCACCCGTGGCTTGGCGGCCTTCGAGGCGAGCTTGGCGACGAGCTTCGTCCGCCCGATTCCGATCGCGCAGGCGAGGCCGAGCTCCTCGAGGACCCTCTGGCGCAGGTTCGTCGCGATCGTCCAGCTGTCGCCGAACAGCTGGTGGGCGCCCGACACGTCGAGGAACGCCTCGTCGATGGAGATCGGCTCGACGACGGGCGTCACCGCGCGGCAGATCCCGATCAGGCGCTCGCTCGTCGCCTCGTACTCGGGGTGGTTCCCGGCGACAATGACGAGCCCCGGACAGCGCCGGCGCGCCTCGGCCATCGGCATCGCTGAGACGACCCCGAAGACCCGCGCCTCGTATGAGGCGGAAGCGACGACCGAGCGCGGCCCCGTCCCGCCGACGACCACCGGCCGCCCCGCCAGCGACGGGTCGTCGCGCACCTCGACCGCGGCGAAGAACGAGTCCATGTCGAGATGCAGCACGTCGGTCGCGTCGACCGCCGGACCCGGGAGGACCGAGGCGGGATTCGGTCTGGGATCGTCCATGCGCTGGGCCCTCAGGGCCCGAGCCAGACCCGGCGGAACGCCTCGGCGTACTGGACTCCCGCCGCCCGGCCCGCTTCGGCGGCGCGCTCCTCCATCACCGGACGGAAGGCCTCACCCCCGTCGCCGAGCTGGCTGGCGTGACAGCAGACGGCGTCGGCCTTGCGGGTGACGGTCGCCGTCACCTCGACGTAGACATTCGGTTCGAGCGAGCCCGACAACAGGGCGAACCCGACAGCGTGCGGGGACCCGGCGTCCGGGAAGTACAGGGGCGACGCCGCCGCCGGTGCGACGGCGTCGAGGGCGGCGTAGCCGACAACCCGGTGGTCGCGGTGGTTGTAGTAGTGCTCGCCGAAGAACACCGCCAGCGGGTCCGGGCAGACCAGCACCTCCGGTCGCAGCTCCCTGAGGAGTACGACGAGCTCGCGGCGCAGCACGGCGTCGTTCTCGAACTCCCCGTCGGGGTGCCCGAGCCGGTGAACGCCCGACAGCCCGAGGACGGAAGCCGCCGCCTCGATCTCGGCGGCACGCGTCGCCACGAGCGACCCGGCTGCCGCGGGGTCGCGCGTGCCCTTGTCCCCCGCGGCACAGACGATGAGGTCGACGACCGTCCCGGCGTCCGCCCAGCGCGCCAGCGTCCCCCCGCACGAGACGTCGGAGTCGTCGGGGTGGGCGTAGACGGCGACGGCCCGCCGCGGCGCCGCGCTGAGGAGCTCGACCGGCACGGTCGCTCAGCCCGGCGTGCGCTGCCCGGCGCGGGCGACCGACGCGGACTCGGCGGCGCCGTGCTGCTTGGGCGAGGTGACCTTCGTCAACAGCCCCGCCTCCCGCTCGAAGTCCCCGGGACTCTCGAAACCCTTGTACACGCTGGCGAAGCGGATGTAGGCGACATCGTCGAGCTCCCGCAGGCGGTCGAGCACTGCGACCCCGATCTGCACCGTCGTCACGTCTCGCCCGCCGCGGGCGAGCTCCGTCTCCACGGCGAGGGCGAGCGCGTCGATCTGGTCGTCGTCGACCGGCCGGTTCTTGCAGGCGGCCCGCACCCCGGCGACGATCTTCTCCCGGCGGAACGGCTCACGCTCGGCGGAGCGCTTCACGACGAAAGTGACCGCTCCGCCGATCCGCTCGAAGGTCGTGTAGCGGTGGCCGCAATGGCGGCACTCGCGTCGCCGGCGGATCGATTCGCCCCGGTCGACCTCGCGCGAGTCGACGACATGGTCATCGCAGGCCGAGCACCTTGGACAGCGCACCGCCGGAGAGTAGCGCCCCGAGAAGAACGGCCCCGGTGGGTCGGGCTCTCCGCCCGTCAGGACGCCGGGATGGTGAGGACCGCCCCCGGCCGCAACGGCGCCCCGTGGAGCTCGGCGGCGAGCACCGCGACGACCTGCTCCGGGTCGGCCGCCGGGTCGAGCCTGGTGGCGATGGCCCACAGGGTGTCACGGGGCCGGACGACGTAGACGACGGCGTGACCGGCGGCGCCCGCCGGGGCGTCCTGGGTCGCCCGCAGCGCTCCGGCGCCCGCCCAGAGCCCGGCGAGCGCGACGAGCGTGGCGACCAGCCCGGCGGCACGGCGACGAGCCGCCGACCGCGCACCCGGGAGCCGAGACCGGCCGGCGGTGTGGACGCTCGGTCCGTCCTCGCCGGCGACGAGCCGCAGCGGCGCCCGCCCGGGCCGGGCCACGAAGCGGAACCCCGTCTCTCCGGCCGAACCGGCTACTGCCGCCATGCTCGCCTCCGCTGGACGTATTCCCACAGGGCTCCCGCACATACGTTCGCCCTTGCGGATGTCATCGTCGCACGAACACCTGTTCGGTGTCAACGATCGGGCGAACGGGTGTTCCACGAACGGATGTTTGCATTCGGCTGTGACACGGATGTAACTTCGCGGCCAGGACGTGGCCGCAGGTCGTTCGCGAAAGGCGGGGCAGATGGCCGACACGCAGCTCTCCGGCAAGCGCCGTCAGATCCTCGAGTGCATCGAGCGGCAGGTTCGCGAACGCGGCTACCCGCCGTCGGTGCGCGAGATCGGCGAGGCGGTGGGCCTCACCTCCTCTTCGACGGTCCACACCCACCTGCAGATCCTCCAGCGCCAGGGTTACCTGCGTCGCGACCCGACCAAGCCGCGGGCGATCGAGGTCTCCTTCGAACCCTCGTCGGGTGCCGCCATCGGCGTGCGGCCCGTCGCCCACGTGCCACTCGTCGGCGACGTCGCCGCCGGCGTCGGCGTGCTGGCCGAGGAGAACGTCGAGGAGGTCCTGCCGGTGCCCGAGGACCTCACCGGGCCCGGAGAGCTGTTCATGCTGCGGGTGCGCGGCGACTCGATGACCGGCGCGGGGATCCTCGACGGCGACCTCGTCGTCGTCCGCCACCAGCCCGACGCCGATCCCGGCGACGTCGTCGTCGCCGGGATCCCCGACGGCGAGGCGACGGTGAAGACGTTCCGGCTGCGTCGCGGCCACGTGGTCCTCGTCCCGGCGAACCCGGACTTTTCAGAGATCGAGCTGGCGCCTGACGAGGTCACGATCTACGGCAAGGTCGTGACCGTCCTGCGCCGCCTCTGACCCCTCAACCTCCCCCGAGCAGCGTGGCGAGCGTGGCGTAGGTGGCGTCGAGCTCGCCCCGGCTGATGTGCTCGTCGGGGTGGTGGCACAGATCCTGGTCGCCTGGGCCGAAGTTCGTCGCCGGAACCCCCCACTGGGCGAAGCGCGAGACGTCGGTCCAGCCGAGCTTGGCCCGCGCCGGCGCGCCGCTCGCCGCGACGAGGGCGGCGAGGACCGGGTGGCCGAGACTCGGCGGCGCCGGCGCGGCAATCTCCTCGACCTCGATCGTGTCACCGGCCCGGCGCTCGAGCGCCGGGCCGAACAGCTCCTCGATGGCGGCGAGCGCCGCCTCGCCGTCGCGGTCGGGGGCGAAGCGGTAGCTGAAGAGCACCGAGGCCCGGTCGGGCATGACGTTGGCTCGGTCGCGGGACCCGCCTTCGGCCCACACCGCCTGGAGTGATTCCCGGTACTCACAGCCGTCGAGCACGGGACGTCGGTCGGCGAACCCGGCGGCCGCCGTCAGCACCGCACCCAGGCGGTGGAGCGCGTTGTCGCCCATCCACGGGTAGGCGACGTGGGCGGCGGTGCCCCGCGTCGCGACGAAGAACCGCATCACCCCCTGGCACCCGGCCTGCACGACCCCCCCGGTCGGTTCGAGCAACAGCGCGGCGTCGGCGGCGAGCAGGTCGGGACGCGCGTCGCGGAGGAGCTCGAGCCCCGAGAAGCGGTGCTCGACCTCCTCGCAGACGTAGAACACGTAGGTGAGGTCGTAGACCGGCTCGACGAGCTCGCCGGCGAGCGCCAGGAGCACGGCGACGCCACCTTTCATGTCGACGCTCCCCAGCCCGTGGCAGACGTCGCCCTCGATGACGGCCCGCTCGTTGCCAGCCGGGGGGACCGTGTCGAGGTGCCCGGCGAGCACGACCCGCTCGGCTCGGCCGAGCTTGGTACGGGCGACGACGTTGTCGCCGACACGCTCGACCTCGAGACCCGTTGCGCGGCGCAGCCTCGACTCGACCGACGCGGCGAGCGCCGCCTCGTCGTGGCTCACCGAGGGGATCTCGACGAGCTCGGCGACGAGTGCCAGTAGGTCGGTCACCGCCGCACCCTAGGGGGCGACGCCGGACGCGCGCAGGATCTGGTTCAGCTGCGCCTTGTCGTGACGCTCCCCCGCCGCGAGGTGCCGCAGCACGAGGACGCACGGCAAGAAGAACTCCCCGCCGGGGAACTCGCGGCGCCGGCTGGCGCCGACTGCGACCGACCACGCGGGCACCCGGCCGCGGCTGATCTCCTCGCCGGTCGCCGCCTCGATGACGGGCATCGAGCCCGTGAGGATCGTGCCCGCGCCGAGCACCGCGCCCTGGCCGACCCTGGCGCCTTCGGTCAGCATCGAGCGGCTGCCGACAAGTGCGTCGTCCTCCACGACGACGGGGACGGCGTTCGGCGGTTCCAGCACCCCGCCGACGCCGACTCCCCCCGAGAGGTGGACCCGCGCCCCGACCTGAGCGCAGGAGCCGACGGTCGCCCAGGTGTCGATGAGCGTGTCGGCGCCGACGCGCGCGCCAATGTTCACGTAGCTCGGCATGAGGATGGCGCCGCGGTCGACGAACGCCCCCCAGCGCGCCGAGGCGCCAGGGACGACGCGGACACCCTTGGCGGCCCAGTCCTTCTTCAGCGGGATCTTGTCAGCGAACTCGAACGGTCCGAGCTCGGTCGTCGTGACCCGCGAGACCAGGAACAGCAGGAGGATCGCCTCGCGCAACCACTCGTGGACGACGACCTCGCCCTCCTCGTCGACCTCGGCGACCCGTTCCGCCCCCGAGTCGAGAAGCTCGATCGCGGCGGTGACCGTGGCGCGGGCCCCGGAGTCGCCGGCCGACAACTCACCTCTTCGCTGCCACAACTCGTGGATCGACGACTCGAGACTGTCCATCGCTACTCCCCGGCCGAGGCTAACGCGACCGGCCGCCGCGGCTCCGAACCCTCAGCCCCGATCGGGATCACGCCTCGTCCGCGCCCTCGGCGCCGTCGGGGTCGAGCAAGGCAGGCGACCCGGTGGCGAACTGCGCGAACCGGAGCCGCGCGGCCTCGTCGAGCCGGACCCGCACCGAGAGCCCCGAACCGGTGTCGGACTGTCTGAGGACCTCGCCGCTGCGGTGCAGGGCGGCGACGACATCGCCCCGGTCGTAGGGGACGGTGAGCTCGACCGTGCGATCGTTGGCCCGCAGCGTGTCGCCCACCGCCCGCAACACCTGATCGAGACCCTCCCCCGTCACCGCCGAGCAGACGACCGAGTCGGGGTGCAGCCGGTGCAGCCTTCCGGCAGCGGTGACAGCCCGGTCGCACTTGTTGAAGGCGAGGATCTCGGGCACCGACTGCGCTCCGATCTCGGCGAGGACGGCCCGCACGGCGTCGATCTGGCCGTCGGGGTCGGCCGCCGAGGCGTCGACGACGTGGACGAGCAGGTCCGAGTCGGCGACGGTCTCGAGCGTCGAGTGGAAGGCGGTGACGAGCTGGTGTGGCAGCTTGCGCACGAAGCCGACCGTGTCCGAACACAGCACGGTCTCGCCGCCGGGCAGTGCCAGCCGACGCGTCCTCGGGTCGAGCGTGGCGAAGAGCCGGTTCTCGACCAGCACGTCGGCGTCCGTCAGGGCGTTCAGCAACGTCGACTTGCCGGTGTTCGTGTAGCCAACGAGCGAGACGGTGCGACGCGCCCCCCGTCGCCGGCGGCGGCGCTGGGTCTGCCGGGTCGACTCCAAGTCGGCGAGCACGACCTCCAGCCGCTTGATCCGCCGCATGATCCGTCGCCGGTCGACCTCCAGCTGGGTCTCGCCGGGACCGCGGGTCCCGATGCCGCCGGCCTGCTGCGAAAGGGCCGTCCCCCTGCCGCGCAGCCGCGGCAGGCGGTACTGCAACAGCGCCAGCTCGACCTGGGCGCGGCCCTCCTCCGTCCTGGCGTTCTGGGCGAAGATGTCGAGGATCACCGCCGTCCGGTCGATCGCCGTGCGACCGAGGATCACTTCAAGGTTGCGCTGCTGGGCCGGGTTGAGCTCCTCATCGAACACGACCGTGTCGGCGTCGACCGATTCGCACAGCACGTGGAGCTGCTCGGCCTTGCCGCGTCCGATGTAGGTCGCCGGATCGGTGGCGTCGCGCGCCTGCACGACCCGTGCCACCTCGTCGGCGCCCGCCGTGTCGATGAGCAGGCTCAGCTCGTCGAGGCTCGCCTCGACTTCGGCGAGCCTTCGCGGCCGCGTCACCACCCCCACGAGCACGATCCGCTCTCGAAACCGGCGCTCGATGAGCGTCACGCGGGCCGCACCTTCTCAGCCGGCGTCGCCGGACGGCGTGACGAGAACCCGGGCGACGAATCGGGCCGACCCGACGAGCGTGGCCTCGACGGCCGTGCCGCCGGAGACGAGCTCGACGACGAGATCACCGCCCGGGTTGTGCACGACGACGACGGGGCCGACGAGCCCGGCCGCGTTGGCCGCGGCCGCGGCGGCGGCGCTGCCCGATCCGCACGCCAGTGTCAGGCCGGCACCGCGTTCCCACACGACGAGGTCAAGCTCGTCGGTCCCGGCGCGGGCCGCCACCACCTCGACGTTCTGACCCCCGGGGATGGCCGCTTCGAGCGACGGTCCGAGGACCGCGAGGTCCACTTCGACGGGTGCGTCGCCGATCAGCACGAGGTGGGGGTTGCCGACGTCGACGCGCCAGGCCCGCCGGCCCTCGACCGGCGTCGCCGTCAGCGCCTCGACGCGGACGGCGCCGATCCCGACGCGGATGCTGACGGGGTGGTCCCCGTCCGCAGCTGCGAGGACGGCCGCGGCGGGACCCGCCCCGGTCTCGACGACGAGGCGGTCGGCCGAGACGAGTTCCGTCTCGCGGGCGCAGAGCACCGCGCAGCGCAGGCCGTTGCCGCTCGTCTCCGCCGCCGACCCGTCGGCGTTCAGAAGGTCCATCCGCATGTCCCCGCCGGCGGAGGGAGCCGACAGCCGGATCAGCCCGTCGGCCCCGACACCCCGGTGGCGATCGCAGAGCGCCCGGGCGAGCTGGGCGTCGAAGCGGCCCGCGCGTCCCCAGTCGACGAGGAAGAGGAAGTCGTTCCCCAACGCTTCGTACTTGGCGAGTTCCAGCTGCGCCACGACGTCAGTCTCGCGCCCGCACCCCGGCGCGGCCCACCGCGCCGACGGCCTCGTCGAGCGCCACGTCGAGGTCGGGACGCGTGCCGTCAAGCCAGGTGATTCGGGGGTCACGGCGGAACCACGACTCCTGGCGCCGCGCGAAGGCCCGCGTACGGCGCAGGATCGCGCTGCGGGCCTCCGCGAGCGTCGTGCGCCCCTCGACGTGCTCGATGAGCTCCCGGTAGCCGAGGGCCTGCCGCGCCGTGCGCGACAGACCGGACGGGCGGCCGAGGAGCGCCGCGACCTCGTCGACGAACCCGGCGGCGAGCTGGGACTCGAGCCGCGCCGCGATCCGCCGGTCGAGCTCGTCGCGCGCGAGCCACAAACCGACGAGGGAGAAGCCCGTCGGCCCGTAGTGGCTGAGACCCGGCCCCGAGGCGCTGAAGGGCCGGCCCGAGCCGATGACGACCTCGAGCGCCCGGATCAGCCGGCGGCGGTTCGTCGGCGCGATACGCGTCGCCGCCACGGGGTCGAGCGCGGCGAGCCGGGCGTGGAGCGCGCCGAGCCCCTCCCGCCCGTCGGCCTCGGCCTCGAGGGCCGCCGCCACCTCCGGGTAGCGCCCGGGCAGATCGAGACCGTCGATAACGGCGCGGTGGTAGAGGCCCGTCCCGCCGACCAGGACGGCCCGGTGACGGCGGTTCTCGATTCCGGCGACGGCGGCGCGCCCCGACGCCTGGAAGCGGGCGACCGAGAACTCCTCGGAGGGATCGCAGACGTCGAGGAGATGCCAGGCGACGCCGCGGCGTTCGGCGGGCGAAGGCTTGGCGGTGCCGATGTCCAGGCCCCGGTACACGGCGATGGCGTCGACCGAAACGAGCTCGACACCGGCGTGGCGGCGGGCGAAGCGAACCGCCGCCGCCGTCTTGCCCGTCGCCGTCGCGCCGACGAGTGAGACGTGGGCGGGTCCGGGGGGCAGGTCGGCGTCCTCGGTCAGCCGGGAGCGGCTGACCTGGTCTTTGACCCCACACCCGCCCGCGGAGGAGGTGACGTCCCGGATGGCGGTGGCCGGTCGGGACCGGCCCGGCGCCATCTTGTACGGCACGCTTCGCTCCTTCTCCACGCGGCACCGGATGGCGCCGCGTGGGCGGGGCTTACCTCTAAGCCGCACCATGCTCAGCAACCACAGGTTGCCTTACGTGGGTCGTTTCGCCTGCGGCTGGCATCGACTTGCAACCACAGACCCGCTCCCGGCCTCGGCCGAGTCTAGGACCCGGGCCAAGTCGGCCGCGGTCCTGTGGCCGGGACGGATGTCGGGTGATCGTGCCGAGGTCCTCTCCCCCACGGCCCCTTGCACCGTCACGACGACCGTCGCGCAAACTCGATGACCCGGCGCCTCCAAAAGCCGCTCACCCACCACGGGCAGCGACCGGTCACGGTGGTGCCGCGCGGCCGGTCAGGTCCCCGAGGTCCAGGAGCTGAGGTAGATGCGCTGGGCCTCGGTGAGGACATCGACCTCGACCCCCATCGAGGCGAGCTTCAGACGGGCGATCTCCTCGTCGATCTCGGCCGGCACGTCGTAGACGCGCGGCTCGAGCTCGCCCCGGTGCCGGAGCACCCATTCGAGGGTAAGCGACTGGTTGGCGAACGACATGTCCATCACCGCTGCGGGGTGGCCCTCGGCCCCGCCGAGGTTGACGAGCCGGCCCTCGGCGATGACGAGGATCCGCTTGGTCCCGCCGCCGGCCGCGGGGATGGCGAACTCCTCGACGTTCGGACGGACCTCGCGGCGCCGTCCGTCGGCGAGCTTGGCGAGCGCGACGAGATCGATCTCGACGTCGAAATGGCCAGAGTTGGCGACGATCGCGCCGTCGGGCATGAGAGCGAAATGCTCGGCGCGCAGCACGTCGCGGTCGCCGGTGACGGTGATGAAGATCTCTCCGTCTTGTGCCGCGACCCCCATCGGCGCGACCCGGAAGCCGTCCATCACGGCCTCCAACGCGCGCAGCGGGTTGATCTCGGTGACCGTGACGATCGCGCCGAGGCCCCGCGCCCGCGAGGCGACGCCCTTGCCGCAATAGCCGTAGCCAGCGACGACGACCCGGGAGCCCGCGAACAACACGTTCGTCGAGCGGATGATGCCGTCGAGCGTCGACTGTCCGGTGCCGTAGCGGTTGTCGAACATGTGCTTCGTGTCGGCGTCGTTGACGGCAATGATCGGGTAGCCAAGCGCCCCATCCCTCTCCATCGCGCGCAGCCGGATCACGCCGGTCGTCGTCTCTTCGGTCCCGGCGATGACCTCGCCGACCTGTGCCGGGCGCGTCTGGTGCAGGCGCGAGACAAGGTCGCACCCGTCGTCCATCGTGATCGTCGGGTGGCGGTCGAGCGCGGCGTCGATGTGCGCGTAGTAGCTGCCCGAATCCTCGCCGCGCACGGCGTAGGTCTCGATCCCCTCGTCGAGCACGAGCGAGGCGGCGACGTCGTCCTGGGTCGACAGCGGGTTCGAAGCGCAGGCGACGACCTCCGCCCCACCGGCCCGGAGCGTCCGCAGCAGGTTCCCCGTCTCGGTCGTGATGTGCAGACATGCCGCGATCGTCGCCCCGGCGAGCGGTTGCTCGGCGGCGAAACGCTTGGCGATCGACTCGAGGACGGGCATATTCGCGCCCGCCCAGGCGATCCGCCGCCGACCGAGCTCGGCGAGCGAGGCGTCGGCAAAATCACCGGGAGTCGCGTGTTCTGGAGTCGTGTCGTCAGCCACGTTCCACCCTTTCCGTCGTCAGGTCCGCAAGCAGGGCGCGCCGGAGCCGCTTCGCACCTTGCTCGTGCCGACCATGCTCGCCCATCCGGGCGGACTTGTCACCTCAGGCCCCGGCCCCGGCGGCGCCGTCGTCGACCGCCGGGGCCGGGCCGGGGTCGATCCCCGCCGCGTCGGCTAGGCGCAGCGAAACGAACTCTCCCAGCACGATGAGGTCGACGAGCTGGGCGAGCGGCGTCGGCCCCTCGGCGCGCACGACGAGCCGGTCGGCGACGACCTCGCCGACCAGTTCGTCGACCCTCGCGAACGCCGCGCCCGCCCCCGGCGGCTCGTGGTCCGATCGCAGCTCCACGAGCGTGAGGATCTGCCGTGTCACGTCGCCACCCTGGCCGAAGGCGGCAATCGCGTCCCACAGCAGTCCCGGCGCGACGAGCACGACTGAGGGCGTCCGGGCGTTGACCGCGATCTCGGACTGCCACCACCGGGCCGCGGCAGCACCCAGGCCCGCCCCGCCGACGAGCAGCGGGAACGTCCTTCCGATCCGCCGCACGAGCTCGGCGGCACTCCCGCCTCCCGCCACGACAAGCGAGTCCCGGCGGCGCGCCGCCTGGCGGCGGGCGTCGTCGAGGAGGACGCCCGCCTCGGACACCAGGCCGGCTCGCCCAAGGCCGGCGACGAGCGCGGCGAGCATCGCGAGAAGGGCGCCCCGGGCTCGCGGCGCCGCCGGCAGCGCGACCGAGGGCGCACCCCGTCGGGCGGCGAAGCGGGCGAGCGCACCTTGCGGAGTGACAGCGATGAGGCGCGCGCCCTGGCGCAGTGCCGTCTTCGCGGCAGCGATGCCGCCCGGGTCGTCACCGGCGAACGACGTGACGATCACGAGCGCGGTCGGGCCGACGAAGGCGGGGACGGCGCCGGCCGGCAGCCGGACGACCGGGGCCCTTGCCGTCGAGTCGAGGATGGCGGCGGCCATCTCGGCCGCGATCCCCGCCGGACCGTCGCCGACGAGGACCACCAGTTCGGGTGGCGGACCCGCGAACAGCGGCAGCCGCGCCGCTTCCTCGATCGATGCGGCAAGCGATTCCGGCAGTGCCGCCGCGGCACCGCACATCCCGAGCGAGTCGAGGAGCGGCGGCCCGGGGGGCGCGCCCATCACCCGCTGATCTCGTCCGCCGCGCCCGGGGTGTCGGCGGGTCCCGTCCCGGTGACGACGGCGGAGGCCTCACGCGCCGCGAACCGCGCCGCCTCGGCGTCGTCCACGCTCTCCGCCTCCGTGACGAGGAGCACCGGTATCCCGTCGCGGACGGCGTAACGACGTCGCAGACGCGGGTTGTACAGCGCCGACTCGTCGGCGAAGTACCAGAGCGGGCCCTTGTCCTCCGGGTCGACGAGAATCGACAAGAGGAACGCCTCGAGGCTCACGGCGACCCCCCCTCCCCCTGCTCGGCCCGTCGGATGAGTTGGCGGACCTCGGCGACGTGCGTGGCACACGACCCGGCGTCGGCGGCCTCGACGTTGAGCCGCAGCAGCGGCTCGGTGTTGGACGGCCGCAAGTTGAACCACCAGTCGCCGCAGTCGACCGTCAATCCGTCGAGCTTGTCGACGGACTGGCCGAGCGCCGCGTAATGCTTGGCGATCGCGGCGATCACGGCCGCGGTGTCACCCACACCGGAGTTCAGCTCACCCGAGTCGGCGTAACGCTCGAAGGGGCGGCGCAGCTCGGAAAGGGCCACGCCCGCGTTGCTCAGCGCGCCCATGACGACGACGGCGGCGATGATCCCCGAGTCCGCCCGGTAGTTCTCCCGGAAGTAGTAGTGGCCGGAGTGCTCGCCGGCGAAGACGGCCCCCGTCTCGGCCATCCGGGCCTTGATGAACGAATGTCCGACCCGTGTGCGCACCGCCACCCCCCCGCACTCGGCGATCACCTCGCGGACCGTCTTCGAGCAGATCAGGTTGTAAAGGACCGTCTCCCCGGGGTGTTTGACGAGCATCGCCCGGGCGACGATCGCCGCGGTCATCGAACCCGAGAGCGGCTCGCCCCGCTCGTCGACGAGGAAGACACGGTCGGCGTCGCCGTCGAAGGCGAGCCCCAGGTCGGCCCCCGTGGCGAGGATCCGCTGCTGCAGGTCGACCAGGTTGGCGGGTTCGAGCGGGTTGGCCGGATGGTTGGGGAAGGTGCCGTCGAGCTCGCCGTAGAGCAGGTCGAGGGTGCAGGGCAACCCCTCGAAGACCCGGGGCGCGATGAGGCCGCCCATCCCGTTGGCGGCGTCGGCCACGACCCGCAGCGGCAGGAGGCCAGCCGGATCGATGAAGGAACGCACGTGGCGGGCGAACTCGCCCGGCCAGTCGCGGCCGTCGACGGCCGCGCGCGGGGCCGGGAGCTCCTCGGGTAGGTCCCCGAGCTTCGCCTCGGCGTAGGAGCGGATGTCGGCCAGACCGGTGTCCTGCCCGACGGGCCGGGCACCGGCGAGGCAGAACTTGATCCCGTTGTGCTCGGGCGGGTTGTGCGACGCCGTGAGCATCGCGACCGGCACGCCGAGCACCCCCGAGACGAAGTAGGCGAGGTCGGTCGAGGCCAGCCCGACGAGCACGACCTCGGCGTCCTCGGACTCGGCTCCGGCCGTGAAGGCCCGAGCGAGCTCGACGCCCGAGGTGCGCATGTCGCGGGCGACGCCGATCCGGCGCGCACCCTCAGCCCCCCGGCAGAAACGGGCGAACCCGGCCCCGACGGCGAACGCGCGCCGCGGGTCGAACTCCCGGGGCACGACACCCCGGACGTCGTAGGCCTTGAAGATCGCGCCGAGCCCGCCGGAATCCGCCACGACCACCGACATTACCCGGGGCGCCACCGCCGCCCCCGGCGATTCCCCCTAGAAGTGCACCGTCGCGAGCGTGAAGAACGCCGTGACGTTGAACGTGACATGGGCGCAGATCCCGGCCCCCAGCCGCCCAGTACGCGTCGCGAGGACCCCGAGCACGACACCGAACCCCGCGAGGGCGGGGAAATCCAGCGCCTCGAAGTGGACGAGGCCGAAGACGAGGCCGACGATGACGACCGCCAGGGGAACCGCGACGCGGGCCCGCCACCTCGCCAGCCCGCCGATCAGCGCGCGCAGCAACAACCCCCGGAAGAACAGCTCCTCGACGAGCGGGCTGCCGACACAGACGAAGAGCCCGAGCACGATGAGACCGGGGCCGTGGACGTGGGCGACGAGGTTTTCGGCCGGCATGCTGATCCGGTGGAAAAGGTGCGGCACGAACGGTGCGAGCGGCGCCTCGAGCACCCACACGAGGAGGTACTGCGCCCCCACGCCGGCGGCGATCCCGAGCGGCACGTCCGGCCAGAGCCGCAGTGAGAACCCGTAGTTCTCGGCGAGCGCCTTCGGCAGGCGGAATCGGCCGGACCGCGGCCGGGACCACACGGCGAGAACCGCGGCCCCCGCCAAGCCGAGCCAAAGCGCTCCGAAACCGACGAGCTCGCCGCCGAATCCCCCCGTCCCGTGGTGGAGCCCCCGGGCCCCCATGTAGGCGGCGATGGCGACGCCGGAGCAGACGAAGCCCGCGGCGAGGCCCCCGAGCGCCCAGCTAAGTCCCCATGGGTTCGCCCCGGCGGCGCCGCGGCGCGCGACCTCACCCGCCGCGCCCGACTCGGTCACCTCCACACCCCGAGCGTCGCCTGCCAGCGACAGGCGGTCAACTCGCCCATCGCGCCGACCGGCCGTCCGGGTCGGGCGCCTACGATGTCCCTGATGGGCAGACCGCCAGACGACATGCGTCCCCCGGGCGCGCCCGGCCCCGGCGGCCAGGCGAGCCCCGACACGAACATTCGCTGGATCATCGCCGGGCTCGTCCTCGTGCTCGTGCTCGTCGTCCTGGGGTCGTCGTTCCTCGGGCACTCGAACGCGAAGGCCATCGGCTGGAGCTCGTTCCAGCACGACCTCGTCAACCACGAGTTCAAGACGGTGACCGTCAACAACTCCTCCGGCGCGATCACTGGCGCTTTCAAGAAGGGCGTTCACGACGGTTCCGACTTCGCGACGACCGGACCGCTGGCGCTCTCGGCCCAGGAAATCACGAAACTCGCTGCGTCCGGCGCGACGGTGAAGTTCGAGACGCCCAGCACCAGCATCCTCCCGGACCTCCTCATCTACCTCCTGCCGGTCGTCCTCATCGTCGGCTTCATCATCTGGCTGCAACGTCGCGCCCAGTCGCAGATGACCGGGATCATGTCGATCGGGCGCTCGCGGGCCAGGGTCTACTCGACCGAGCGCCCGCGCACGACCTTTGCCGACGTCGCCGGGTACACGGGCGTGAAGGCGGAGATCAGCGAGATCGTCGAGTTCCTCAAGTCCCCCGGGCGGTTCCGAGAGATCGGGGCACGCATCCCCAAGGGCGTCCTCCTCGTCGGACCCCCCGGAACCGGCAAGACGCTGCTCGCCAGGGCGGTCGCCGGCGAGGCGGGCGTGCCGTTCTTGTCGGTGAGCGGCTCGGACTTCATGGAGATGTTCGTCGGAGTCGGCGCCAGCCGGGTGCGTGACCTGTTCCAGAACGCGCGCAAACAGGCCCCCGCGATCATCTTCGTCGACGAGATCGACTCGATCGGCCGCAAGCGCGGCGCCGGGCTCGGCGGCGGGCACGACGAACGTGAGCAAACGCTCAACCAGATGCTCAACGAGATGGACGGTTTCGACTCCTCCGAGGGCGTCGTCATGATGGCGGCGACGAACCGGCCGGACATCCTCGACCCGGCGCTCCTGCGCCCGGGGCGGTTCGACCGGGAAATCATCGTGCCCCTCCCGGACCTGTCGGAGCGGAAGCCGATCCTCAAGGTGCACTGCCGCGACAAGCGGATCGGGCCCGACGTCGACCTCGATGTGATCGCCCGCGGCACCCCGGGCATGAGCGGCGCCGACCTCGCCAACCTCGTGAACGAGTCCGCGCTCCACGCCGTCCGCCGCGGCAGCCAGATCATCGAGATGTCGGACTTCGACGCGGCGCGCGACCGGGTCCTCATGGGCCAGCAACGCGACTCGCTCGTGCTCTCCGACGCTGAGAAGTCACGTGTCGCCTACCACGAGACCGGTCACGCCATCCTCTCCTACGTCCTGCCCTTCGCCGACCCGCTGCTGAAGGTGAGCATCATCCCGACGGGCCTCGCCCTCGGGGTCACGTGGCAGCTTCCCGTCGAGGAGAAGCACATCTACCGGCGCGAGTTCATCGAGGACTCCCTGTGCGTGCGGATGGGCGGCCGCGTCGCCGAGCTGATCGTCTACGGCGACCTGTCGACGGGGGCGAGCGACGACCTCCAGCGCAACACCGAGCTCGCCCGCAAGATGGTCCGCGAGTGGGGCATGTCCGACCGCGTCGGCCCGATGGCGTGGGGCTCACAGGGAACGGTCTTCCTCGGTGAGGATCTCATGCACACCCGCGACTACTCCGAGGACACGAGCCGCGTCGTCGACGAGGAGATCGCCCGGATCCTGCGCGACCAGGAAGAACGGGCGCGGCGCATCCTCGAGGAGCACCGCGCCGGACTCGAGGCCGTCGCCAAGGCCCTCCTCGAAGCCGAGTCGATCGACGGGGCCGAGGTCGCCCGCCTCATCGACACCGCCTACGGCCGGCCCGTCCACGGCGAGCAGCCGGACGTCGCTCACGTCGTCGGGGGGATGACCGGCCGGGCGCCCGAGCCCGTCCCGGCGGGCGCCGGCGCGGGAGTCGACGGCGAGTCCGCCGCCGCTCAGCCGACCGGGAACGCCGCCAGCGCCGCCAATCCGGGCGAGGTCAACGCCACCCTCGAGTAGAGCTCCCCGCCGACGTAGACGGGCTCGTCCGCCATGACCCGTAGCGGCAGCCGACCCGAGGCGCTGGCGAGATCGGCGAGGTCGACGACGACCGAGCCCCCTGCGGGGACGGTGAACAGGCCGAGACCGGCGAGCGGGCCGGAGAGCGAGCGGACCCCGACCGAAACCGGCCGTGGGGACGGATTCGACACCGTGACGAGCTCCGAGAGGCGCGGCCCGCTCTCCCCGCCGGCCACGATCCAGCTCTTCGCCGGTCCCGTGGCCCCCGGGTCGACCGTGAACCCGACGGGGAACGATGGCAGGCTCCACAGCGCGCGCGACCGGCGCACCGCCGCGCTCCTTCCCCGGGGGGCCGCGACGCGGAGGACCGACGGGACCGCAAGCTCGCGCGCGGCGACGATCGGCTCACCGTTCATCGAGGTCACGCTCGCCCAGCGCACCGCCGCCTTCGACTCGTCGGCGGCCGGCGAATAGCGCGTCGTCGCGCCGGGACCGAGCGGCAGCGTGATCTCGCCGACGCCGCTCGGCCCCCCGAGGCGGATCTCGATCTCGGCCGTGCGCCGCCCGGGGTTCTCGAGATCGAAGGTCTGCTCCACCGGGGCGCCCGCCGGGGCCGCGGCGAAGAACCACCGGTCGGCGGCCGCGTCGACCGGGCCCTCGAGGGCGTCAAAGTTGGCCGACCGGTCCCCCACGATGTCGAGCGCCCCCGCCGCGACGGCGCCTCCCGACGACGTGACCGTCACCGAGACGAACTGCCGGAACGGGAGCGCGTGGGCGATGGACAGCGCGACGACGCGTCCGACGGGGACGAGCACCCCCTGGAGGGCCGGGGGCGTCTGCGGCCCGGTCGGGGTCGCGAACGACATGCTGGCCACCGCGGGCGTCGCACCCGGGTCGTAGAGGGCGATGGCGAGGTCGTTCCCGGCCCGCGTGCCTCCCGTGGCGAGGTACTGGGTCTTCGTCGCCCGTGCTGCGCACGGCGCCACCTCCAGTCCCGCCGCGCCCTCGACGCGCTCGACGACCTCGGCACCCCCTCCCTCGACGACGACGCGCGCCGCGGCGAACGAGGTCTGCCGGAAGCGGGCGAACCCGAGGACCGACTCGGACCGGGCGGGGACGGCGACCTTGCTCGTCGTCACGGCGCCCGAGACCGGGATGATCGTGACGGCCGCCCTGAGGGTCGTCGCGCCGGGGTTCACGATCACGAGCGACGAGGCTTCGCCAGGTGTCCCCGTCGGCAGGGGCCCGGCGCAGAACCACGCCGAGGAGACCGCCCCGGGCAGCCCGTCCACCATCGCCGCGAGCCGCCCCGAGGGCGACGGCGTCGCCGTCGGGTGGACGCGCACGCTGGCCACCCCCACCAGGGCGAGGGCGATGAGCACCGCCGCGACAACCATCGGGCGCCGGCGCTCGACCAGCACCGCGGTGCCGTTGGCGACCGTCATGACGACGCTCCGACCGCCGGCTCCGGCGCGGCCTCGGCGCCCGCCGCGGCGGCCCGGCGCGCCCGGCGGGCCCGGCGCCGCCGGGTGACGGCGGCGTAGGCGATGGCGAGCCAGGCGGCGAGCGCCACCGCGACGCCGAGGACGCGCCACGGCGCCGGGGTCCCCCCGCCCGGAACGGCCGGCACCGGCAGTCCTGACCCGTGCCAGGCCGTGTTCCGGAAGAAGTACACCCCTCCCTCGCTCGGCAGCTCCCGCAGGTCGAGCTGTTTGGACAGGGCGGCGATGAGGTCGGCCGGCGGGGCCGCCTCCGGGGCCTTCTGCACACCGGCGAGCTCCGGCGCGAACGCCGTCGGGACGACGATCACCCCGACCCCGCTCGGAACGAGCAGCTTGCCGAGCTCGACCGTCCTCCCGAGCTCGGCGTCGCTCACGGCGGCCGCGACGTTCGCCACCGTGCCGGGGTTGGCGTCCGGCCAGAGCGCGGTGGCGTCCGGCAGGCCGTTCGGCGTGAGGGCCTCGGCGAGTCCGGGACGGATCTGCCAGCCGGCGGGCGGCAGGGCGAGCGGCGCGCCGAGCCAGAGCTCGCGGCCCGCGGATCCGGCGCCCCTCTGGCCCGCCGTCGCCGAGATGACCGAGTCGTAGCCGATCTCCGGCAGGTCCCAACGCCCGCCCCAGACGGCGCCGAGCACCGGGAGCAGGCCAGCGAGCGCCACGACGGCGAAGCCGACAGTCGCCGTTTGCCGCCAGCCGAGTCGTGAGCCCGACACCTCCCGGGCCATCGAGGACACACCCAGACCGACGAGCACGGCGACGCACGACGCCGCCGGGACGATCAGCTGGCGCGCCGCGCCGCCGCCCTCGCCGAGCCAGCCCTCACCGGCAGCCCAGGTGACCGCGACCGTCGCCAGCAACGCTCCCCAATAGCGCGCGGCCCAGGCGAACCGCTCAGCCGTGCCAACGACAAGGACGAACAGCGCCGCCGCCACGAAGGCATAGCTGAGCGGGCCGCCACCGATCGGCCCGAGGTCGAAGCGCAGCAGCGCGGCGAGGTTCGGCACTGCGGCGCCCGTCGTCGTCACACCCACCACGGCGCTGAGGCGCGCCCCCGTCTGGACGAACGTGAGCGACCACGGGAAGCACAGCACGAAGGCGACGACGACGGCGCCGCCGGCGACGACGAGCCCCCGCAACGACTGCAGCCCGCGGGCGACCCCTCGGACGAGGAACGTGACGCCGACCTGGGCGACCGCCACGACGGCGAGGTCGATGACCGCCGCCGGCGCGAACGAGGCCACGATCGCGACCACCACGCCGAGGCTGAGACACTCCTCGGCGGTCACCCACGAGAGAATCGCCGCCGGCGACTCGGCGTACGGCGGGAGCCGGGTCGCCCGGGCGACCCGGCCGAGCATCCAGGGCATGCCGCCGTAGAGGACGAGGGCCGGCAGATCCCCCCGGGCGAGGTCGTCCCAGACGAGCGGCAGGAAGAGGTAGGTGATCCCGGCGGCGAATGACGCCGGGCCGGGGCCGAGCGGCCGGACGAGCCGCACGACGCCCCACACGCCGGCCACGACAGCCAGCACCAGGCCGACCTTCAGGACGACCCCCATCGAGCCGGCCGCCACGACGCCGGCGAGGCCGAGGATGGCGAAGGCCGGCGAGGCCGGACCCGTCGGCTGGGTCCCGCTCGACGTCGTCCCGCCGAGGTAGGTCGCGATGAGGTGGAACGGCTCCGGGATCGGCAGGTAGCCGCCGACGAGCGGCACGTGCCCGACGAGCAGAAGGCGCGAGCCGACAAGGACGACCAGGCCGGCGAGCAGGCCGCAGACGGTCATCCACCTCGGGCGGCGCCCGGTTTGGGACGGGTCCGCGGCGAGGACCCCCTCGGTGTCGTGCCGACGCGTCCAGCGCAGGACCGCGGACTCGAGACGCGAGCGCACCGCCCGCACGAGGCGCGACGAACGACGCGCCGCGAGGCGCAGCACCACCCGGTCGGGCACCCGCCGGGTCGCGCCCACGGCGGCCCGCGCCCCGTCGAGGTCGCGGGCCGGGGCGAGGTTCCAGCGCCAGGCGTCGATCACCTCACGGGCCCGCCGTCGCCGGCCGATGACGGCGAAGTAGACGATCTCGAGGGCGCTCAGGCCCGCGAGCTGGACCACGATGCGGGTCCGGCGGGATGGCCCGTAGTTCTTCAGCGTGGCGCGCAGCATGTGCCGCCACTGCAGGGCTCGGGCCTCCGGCAGCGGCCGGCGCCGCGCGGCCGTGGCCTCGAGGTGGCGGACGGTCGCGAGCGGCGTCACGAAGACCCGGGCACCGGCGATGCGGGCCCGCCAGGACAGGTCGATGTCCTCGCCGAACATCGAGATCTCCGGGTCGAACCCGCCGACCGCGGCAAACAGGTCGGCCCGCACGAGCATGCAGCCACCCGGCACGGCGAAGACCTCGCGCGGCTCGTCGTGCTGGGCCTGGTCTAACTCCCGACGCTTGACGCGGCGCACCGGCGCCCCGAAGCGGTCCATGCTGAGACCGAACTGCAGGATGCGGTCCGGTTCGTCGGCGTCGACGAGCTTCGGCCCGACGATGCCGGCGTTCGAGCGGAGCGCCTCGTCGACCATCGCCCGGAGGGCGTCGGGATCGAGGACGACGTCGTCGTGGCAGAAGAGGTAGTAGGTCGCGCCGAGCACGACGTCGCGCGTCGCGTTGGCGCTTGGTCCGAAACCGTCGTTGTGCTCGAGCCGGGAGACGTAGAACCCGGGCGTGACCGCCGCGACCCGGCTCGCGAGCGGCTCGCTGCTGGCGGCGTCGACCACCAGCGTCGTCAGGTTCGGGTAGTCCTGCGCCGCGAGCGCGGCGAGGCTCCTCTCGAACCACGGTCCAGAGTCAGAGGCGACGACGACGGCGACGACCGGTGGCGCGTGATCCTCCGGCATCGGAAGCATCAGGCTAGCCGGGCCGGCACCCCGCCGCTCGGGAGGGGGATGGCCCCCGCTACGCGCGCTCGCGGGCCGCCGCGAGCACGTCGACGAGCGTGTCGTGCAGGGGGATCTCCGGCCTCCAGCCGGTGAGAGCAGCCAGGCGGCCGGCGTCGCCGACGAGGACCGGCAGGTCGACCGGCCGCAAGAGCGCCGCGTCCGCGGCCGGGGTGACCGGCCGGCGGGCGAGGGCGACAATCTCGGCGAGCACCGTGGCGATCGGGACCGCCACCCCCGAGCAGACGTTGTAGACGTCGCCGGGGACGCCCGCCTCGGCGAGCAGCCGGTAGGCGCGCACGACGTCGCGCACGTCGGTGAAGTCCCGCGCCGGGGTGAGGTCGCCGACCCGGATCTCGTCGGCGCCGGCGCGTTCGGCCTCGACGACCCGGGCGGCCAGCGCCGCCACGACGAAGGAACCGGCCTGGCCCGGCCCGACGTGGTTGAAGGGCCGGACCCGGACGACTTCGAGCCCGTGGCCGAGGAACGCCTGGAGCCCGGCGTACTCCGCCGCGACCTTGCTCGCCGCGTACGGCGTCACGGGCCGCAGCGGCGCCGTCTCCGTGACCGGCGCAGAGTCGGCGATCCCGTAGACCTCGGCCGAGCTCACGAGGATGACCCGGGGGGCCGGCACGAGTTTGCGGGCGACCTCGAGGAGGACGACGGTGCCGAGGGCGTTCACCCGGAAGGTCTCCGCCGGAATCTCCCAGGACCTCGACACGTCCGCCAGGCCGGCGAGATGGTAGATGACCTGCGGAGCGGCTATGGCCGCCTCGCGGGCGACGGCCGCCTCGTCGGCGATGTCGAACTCGTCGCGCAGTGGGTAGACCGTGTCGCCGCAGGCCTCGAGGTGGCGGGTGAGCCACGTCCCGACGAAGCCGGATGCACCGGTGACGAACGTGCGCACGCCGCCTCCTTCCCCGGGTCACGCTACCTGTCGGGGCCGGCCTCAGTCCCGCCCGAGCGCCGCCCGGAACGCCGCCGCGTGCCCGGCCGCCGAGAGTTCCCAGCTGTATCGCCGCGCCCGGTCGATCCCCGCGGCGCGGCGCGCGGCTGTCCCCGGGCCCCCGGAGAGCGCCTCAGAGAGGGCGGCAACGAGCTCGCCCGGATCCTCCGGGTCGACAGTGCGCGCGGCGGGTCCGGCGAGCTCGGCCATCACCGTGCCCCGCGAGGTGACGAGCGGCGCGCCGCAGGCGAGCGCCTCCAGTGCGGGCAGGCCGAACCCCTCGTAGAACGACGGGTACGCCACGGCGGCCGCCCGGCGCAGGAGCGCCGGGACCAGGGTCGCGTCGACGTAGCCGAGACGCACGACCCGGTCCCGGTGCCGGGCCGCGCCGATGGCGTCCTCCAGCTCCCGCGTCCCCCAACCCGGTGGCCCGGCGAGCACGAGCCGGAGCCCGGGGTCGTCGCCCGCCAGGGAGTCGAAGGCGGCGACGAGGGCCGGCACGTTCTTGCGGGGCTCGATCGTCCCGAGGTGCAGCAGGTAGCTGCCCCCGACGCCGAGCCGCGCAAGCACGGCCGCATCGGCGCCCGGTGCCGGCTCGGCGGGGGTGAAGACGTCGTGATCGATGCCGTGCGGCACGACGTGGACGGCGCCCCGGGGTTCGTAGAGAGCCCGCAGGCGCCGCGCGGTAATCTCGCTAACGCAGACGATCCCAGCGGCCGACCGGGCGGCGCGGCGCAGCGCCCGGCGGAAAAAGACCACCTTCGTCCGCTCGTGCCACTCTGGGTGGTCGATCATCGAAAGGTCGTGGACCGTCACCACGGCGGGCAGGGCGAGCCCGGCCGGCATCGAGTAGTGCGGCCCGAAGAAGACCTCGGCCCCCGGGCACCGCCGGCGCAGCGCCGCCCGCAGGGCGAGCTCGCCGTAGACGACGCGCCACAGGCGCGCATCCGGCGCCGTGTCGACGACGGCGCATCCCGGGGCGAGGGCGCGCCAGCGGTCACTGTCGCCGCGCCGGGTGACGATGTCGAGGGTGACCTCGTCCCCCCGCGCCAGCGCCGCCACGACTGCGACGGTGTACCGGCCGGCACCGACGGGGGCGACCGGCACCGCCGTTGCGTCGACGGCGACGCCGATCCGTCCGCGTGCCGCGCCCGGCCCGTTCACGGGCCCGCCCCGGTGAGCCGGCGCCACACCGCGACGTGGGCCGCGGCGGTCGCCCGCCAGGTGAGCCGCTCGACGCGGGCGCGGCCTTGCGCCACGAGCTGCGCCCGCAGGGCCTCGTCGGCTGCGACCCGGGCCAGCCCCGCGGCGATCGCCTCGACGTCGAGGGCGTCGACCTCGTAGGCGGCTCCTCCCGCGGCCGGCACGGCCGCCGCCACCACCGGGGCGCCGGCCCGCATCGCCTCGACGACGGGGAGTCCGAACCCCTCGACGAGCGGCACGTAGGCGACGAGACGCGCACGCGCGTACAGGCCGGCGAGCGCCGGGGGGGCGACCCTCCCGGCGAAGACGACCCCCTCCGGCGGCGCCGAGGCCGCCTCCCCCCACCCCGCCGGTCCGACGACGACGAGCGCGAGCGGCTCGGCGCCCCGCCGTCGGGCGAGGTCGTAGGCCGCGAACAGGCGGGCGAGGTTCTTGCGCGGCTCGCGCGTCCCCACCGCGAGCAGGTACCCGCCGGTCACTCCGAGGCCCGCGAGCACCGCCTCCGCCGCGGCGGGATCGGCCGGCGGGAGGTGGTCCGAGCCCTCCTCCACCACGACGATGCGGTCGTCTCCGACGCCGACGTCCGCTTCCCGCAGCGCCCGGGCGGTCGCCTCCGACGGGACGATCGCGCACGCCGTCTCGCGCGCGACGCGCGCCAACGCCCGCTCGTGCCAGCGCCGGCCCCGCGCCGGGAAGGTCCCGGGCACGGTCCGCCAGGCGAGGTCGTGGATCGTGACGACGAGCGGGACCGCGCTCGGCGGGGCCGCCAGGGAGACGGCGTGGACAAGCGAGGCGTCCCGTCCGATCCGCCCGAACCCGGCGGCCCAGGCGCGCACGAGCGCCCCCGCCGGCAGGGCCGAATTCTCGAGGGGGAACCCGAGCGAGCCGAGCGGGTCCTGGCCGGCGGGCGGACGGGAAGCGTAGAGGCGACACGGCGGCCGCTCCGAGTCGGCGAGCGCCGCCAGACCGCCCAGCAGACCGCGCGCGTAGGTGCCGATGCCGCCGGGTACCGTCCGCCGGAGCTGCTCGACGACGAGGATGACCCCCCGGTCGAGCCGGGCCCCCGCGCCCCGGTCGGCGTGCCCACTCACCGGAAGAGGTCCTCGCCGTACGGGCGGACGATCTCCGCGGCGACCGACGATTCCCGCAGCCAGGACCGGTCGACGCCGCGCACGATCGCCACCGGAACGTGGGCCGCCTTGCCCATCACCAGCTCGGCCGCGGCGGCGATCTCGTCGGCGACGCACATCTCGGTCGCGGCGAGCATCCGCCCCGAGCCGTCGAGCGTGCCGCGCAGGTCGACGACGGCGGCGATGCCGGCGCAGCCGATCGCGACATCGACGAGGCCCCGCCGCCAGGCCCGTCCGAACGTGTCCGAGATGACGACGCCGATCTCGAGGCCCCGGATCGCCCGCACTGCGTCGCGGATGCCCCGCGCCGAGCGGTCGGGGTCGACCGGCAGGAGCACGGCGGAACCCTCGGCGACGTTCGAAAGGTCGACTCCAGAGTTGGCGCAGACGAAGCCGTGGCGTGTCTCGGTGATGACGAGCTCGCCCCGGCGCCGCAGGACCCGGACGGCCTCAGACTCGGCGAGCCGCCGCTTGGCATCGGGATCGGCTGGGTCGACGGTCACGACACGGCCCTCGGCCTTGGAGACGATCTTCTGGGTGACGACGACGACGTCGCTCTGTTCGACGGGTGCCCGGTCGGCGAGGAGGGCGCCGAGGCTTGAGCCCGGGACGATCTCGGGGAGCCCCTCCACGCCGAGCACGGTGAGCGACGCCGGTGCCATCACCGCGCCTTGCCAACGGCGGCGAGGGTCACCCGGGCGAGCTCCGCCGCGACGCCGGGGGTGCGCATCACCGTGTCGGTGACGATGGGGCGCACGCCGAGGGCTGAGACCGCGCCCGCGAGACCGGCGTCTGCCGTGTCGAGCACGAGCACGCTCGCGTAGGGGCCCAAAAGCCGCGCCACGCCGGCAGCCGACGACTCGTGGCCGAGCTCGACGAGAAGTTGGTCGGCGGGGCCCTTCAGCGCCCGGCCGGCGACGATCGGCGAGATGGCGACGACCCGGTCCCGCCGGCGCGCCACGGCTTCGCCGATCCCCGGGACGGCGAGGATGGGAGCGATCGAGAGCAGCGGGTTCGAGGGTGCGAGCACGATCAGCTCGGCTGAGGCGAGGGCCGCCTCGACCCCCGGCGCCGGCCGCGCCGACCCGGCGCGGGCGTAGTCGATCGACTCGACGGCGACACCGTGGCGGAGGTGGACGAAGTACTCCTGGAAGTCGACCTCCCGGCCGTCGGCGAGCCGGAGGCGGGTCCGCACGTCGTCGTCGGTCATCGGCAGGAGCGCGATCTTCAGCCCCCATGCCGCGACGATCTCGGCGGTCACCTCCGACAGGGTCGCGCCGGCCCCGAGCCGCTGGGTCCGGTAGAGGTGCGTCGCCAGGTCACGGTCGCCCAGCCGGAACCAGGTTGCGACGCCGAATCGGTCGAGGGCGTCCATCGCGCCAAACGAGTCCCCGGCCAGGCCCCAGCCCGTCTCGGGGTTCACCGCCCCGGCGAGCGTGTAAGTCACGGTGTCGAGGTCCGGGCAGACGTGCAGCCCGTGCAACACGGCGTCGTCGCCGGTGTTGCCGATCACGGTGACCTCCGACCCGGCGACCACGCCGACGAGCCCGGAAAGGAAGCGCGCCGCGCCGACCCCGCCGGCGAGGACGGCGATCACTGGCGTGCCCCGCGGTGGGCGCGGCCGGCGGCGAAGGCGAGGGTGGCCGCGACGCCGTCCTCCAGCGGGGTCCACGGCGCCCAGCCGAGGTGGAGCCTGGCCCGCGAGGTGTCGAGCGCGTTCGCCCGCACGTCGCCGGGACGGACCGGACCGTACTGCGGAGCGAGCAGCGATCCCGCCTGCGACGCCATCGTCGCGTAGAGCCGCGCCACCGACGTCTGCACCCCCGTGCCGACGTTGATGAGGAGACCGCCGCCGCGCTCGACGGCACGGGTGAAGGCGTCGACCGCGTCGTCGACGAACAGGAAGTCCCGGGTCTGCAGACCGTCGCCGTCGAGCGTCGAGGCCCGGCCGGCGACAAGGTCGGCCGCGAAGCGGGCGACGACCCCGGCCTCTCCAGTCGAGTCCTGGCGCGGCCCGTAGACGTTGGCGAGCGCGAGGGCCGTGTACTCCAGCCCGTACAGGTCACGGAAGGCCCGGAGGTAGTCGAGCGCGAGCTTCTTCGAGATCCCGTAGGGCGAGGACGGCCGGAACGGGTGCGTCTCGTCGACCGGGAGCTCGCGAGCCTCGAGAGCGCCGTACAGGGTGCCCCCGCTGGCGGCGAAGACGACCTTGCGCACGCCGGCACGGCGGGCGCCGTCGAGGACGCGGGCCGTCCCGCCGACGTTCACGGCCGCGTCGAAGCCCGGGTCCCGCTCGGAGGCGGCGACGCTCGGCTGCCCGGCGAGGTGGAAGACGATCTCCGGCCGGCGCCGTTCGAGCAGCGCCACGACACCCGCATCGGTCACGTCGATCTGGTGGAAGCGGAACTCCCCACCGCGGACCCTCGCCTCGGCGAGGTTGGCGAGCGACCCGGTCGACAGGTCATCGGCGACGTCGACCGCGTGCCCCTCGGCAAGCAGTCGGTCGACGAGGTTCGATCCGATGAACCCCGCCCCACCGGTGACCAAGGCGCGCATGGGAGGCGTCAGTCGGGACGGCGCGCGCCGACGAGGGTGTCGCCGTCGTCGACGACGAAGCCCGCGCCGATGACCGTCGACGCCGACAGCCACGCCCCCGGGCCGACCACTGCCCCCGGGCCGATGATCGAAGCCTCGACCGTCGCCTTGGAGGAGATGCGGCAGCCGGCGAGGAGGATCGAGCCCCGCACCGTCGCCCCCGAGGCGACGTGCGCCCTCGGGCCGACCACCGCGTCCTCGACGAGCGCGCCCGGCGAGATCACGGCGCCGGCACCGAGGAAGGCACAACCCTGAACCTCGCCCGCGACGACGGCCCCCGGTGCGACGAAGACACCCGGGGCGCGCACCTCGGACTCCGGAAGGACGACGTTCGGGCGGAGGCCGGCGAGCACGTCGAGCTGCGCCCTCACGTACCGTTCCGGCGTCCCGGTGTCGATCCAGTAGGCGTCGGAGTCGTAGGCGTAGACCTCGCGCCGCCCGACGAAGAGCGGCAGGATCTCGCGTTCGACCGACACGGTGCGGCCATGGGCGATCGAGGCGAGCACCCGCGGCTCGAAGACGTAGGCCCCGGCGCTGATGAGGTTCGAGGGCGCCTCGTTTCGCGGTGGCTTCTCGACGAAGGCGAGCACGCGCTTGTCGTCATCGAGCGCCACGACCCCGTAGGGGGAAGGGTCCTCGACCGGGGTGAGCGCGATCGTGATCGCTGCGCCACGGTCCTCGTGCAGGGCCACGAGCTCGCCCAGATCGAGATCGGTGAGGACGTCACCGTTGAAGACGAGCACCGGCTCGTCCGTCATCCCGGCCGCCTCGGCGGCGAAGAGCACCGCCCCCGCCGTGTCGAGCCGATGCGGTTCGACCGCGTAGCAGATCTGCACACCGGCCCACGTCTCACCGGGGAAGGCCGCAAAGAAGGGTTCCGGCTGGTAGCCGAGCGAGAGCACGACGCGGTTCACGCCGTAGAGCCCGAGCCACTCGACGACCCTGGCGATGATCGGCCGCTCGACGATCGGCAACATCGGCTTGGGCACGTCGTAGGTGAGCGGACGAAGCCTCGTCCCCTCACCGCCGACGAGAACGATCCCCTGCACCGTCAGTTGCTCCCTGTCGGGTCCCCGATCACACCTACTTCTTCTTCGTGCCCGGCGTCGTCGTCGTGGTCACCGCCGACGTGGTCGTCGTCGTGCTCCCCTTCGGCAGCGTGGTCGTGGTCGAGGTCGGCACGGTCGACGTCGTCGGCAGCCCCTGCCCCGTGATGAGGTCCTCGAGATCGCTCACCGCCCGCGAGGGTGGCGCGGGGATCGGGGTGCCCGCGGGCATGAAGGCGACCGTGATCATCTCGCCGTTCGAGATGTGGATCTCGGCGGGGGTGGAGCTGATCCGCGACGACACCGCCGTCGGTGAGTTCCAGATCTTGGCGACGAGCTCACCCTTGCCCTTGACGGGACCGGTGCAGCTCTCCCCGTCGGTCCATGTCCGCCGGCCCTTGCCCGGGTAGCGCAGCTCGTGGTTCGTGAGCCTCAGCCCGGAGTAGGCGTAGCCCTTGGCGAACAGTCCGAGCGTCGCCTTCGGGCCCTCGTAGGCGGCGGCTCCGGCTCCGGCGAGAGACGGACGGGCGTTGATTAGACCGGACCCGACGCTGCCGATCCCGACCGGGTTGGTGGCGGTGTTCGCGCTCGCCGGCAGCCCCGGCTCGACCTTGCCGCAGATGTCGATCGAGAGCGCCGCGTACCAGTTGGACTTCGCCGTGGGGCCTTCTGGGACGCGGAGCACCTCGTCCCGGCTGTACACGATGAGACCGATCCCGACGACGACGATGACGGTCATGAGGAAGTACCACGCCATGGGACGACGCGCCCGGTAACTCTTGCTGCCTCCGCTCGAGGCGGCGCGCGCGACTGTCCTTCCAAACGAACCTCGTGCCATGGCGCGCCGAGTTTAGTCAAGCCCCGACGGGCGAGAACCCCGTCGGCTCGAGAAGAACTGACGCGACCAGGCGAGGCCGAGGCGCAGGATCAGGCCTCCTGCCACGGGAACGAGGAGCACCGATCGCACGCCGACCAACGACTTGCGGGCGAACCGCCAAGTCGAGCGGTGGTGCGCGGCGAGCATGCGGTACGGGTGGGCCGCCGTCGACAGCCCCTGGTGGTGGACGGCGGCGGCGGCCGGCTCGTAGAGGACCCGCCACCCCGCCCGGCGCAGCCGCCAGCACAGATCGAGGTCCTCGACGTACATGAAGTAGCCCTCGTCGAATCCGCCGACGGATTCGAACGCCTCCCGCCGAACGAGGCAGCAGGCCCCCGAGACCCAGTCCGCCTCGCGGACGCCGGCCGGCGCGTCGGGCGGGCTCCCCCGGTACCGCCTCGTCCAGCGGTTGTCCGGCCAAATGAGACCCACGAAGGCGTGCCCCGCCCCGACCGTGAAGCTCGGGAACGAGCGGGCCGACGGGTACGGCTCGCCTGCCACGTCGCGGATCGCCGGTCCGACGACGGCGACGTCCGGCTCGGCGTCGAGCGCCTTTCCCAACGCGTCGACGGCACCGGGGTCGATCACGATGTCGGGGTTGACGACGAGGACGTACGGCGTCGTGAGCAGCGCGGCGCCCCGGTTTACCGCCGTCCCGTAGCCGAGGTTCCTCCCCGTCCGCTCGACCCGCACCGAGGTGTCGTCAGCGTCGAGCGTCGCTAGCGACCCGTCGACCGAGCCGTTGTCGACGACCACGATCTCGGCCACCCCCGCCGCCCGCAGGCTGGCGACACAGGCCGCAAGCGCCAAACCCGTGTTGTAGTTGACGACCGCGGCGCCGGTGCGGCCGGCGGGCCCCGACGATCCAGCCACGGCTAGGCGCGCGCCGCGGCGTCGCTCAAGCGACGAGCTCCGCGACGAGCGCCGCGACGGACGTCCGCCAGTCCGGCAGCAGCGCCATCCCGGACAGTCGCAGGGCGGCGTTGTCGAGCACGGAGTTCTGCGGGCGCGGGGCGGGGCGCGGGGGGACGAGCTCGTCGGTCGAGATCGGTTCGACGCGGGAGGCGTCGCCTCCGGCCGCCTCAACCACGGCGCAGGCGAAGCCGAACCACGACGTCGTCCCCTGGTTCGTCACGTGAAACAGCCCGCTGCGGCGCTCGAGCGACAGCGACACGAGCGTGCGGGCGAGATCGTGGGCGACCGTCGGGCTCCCGCGCTGGTCGGCGACGAAGCGCAGCGGCCCTTCGCCGTCCATGAGCTTGAGCACGGTCTTCACCATGTTCGCCCCGTTCCGCCCGACTAGCCACGAGGTGCGCACGACGAGCCCGTCCGGCCCGATCTCGCGTTCGCCAGCGAGCTTCGAGCGTCCGTAGAACGAGAGGGGGTTCGGCTCGTCCCACTCCGTGTAGGGGCGGTCGAGCGTCCCGTCAAAGACGTAGTCGGTCGAGATGTAGGTCACGTGGGCGCCGACCAGACGCGCTGCCTCGACGACGTGGCGCGTCCCAAGGGCGTTCACCGACCAGGCCCGGTCGCGCTCGGTCTCGCAGGCGTCGACGGCCGTGTAGGCGGCAAGGTGGAGCACGAGGGAGGGTTCGTAGGCGGCGAATGCCGTCATCACTGTGTCGCGATCGGTGATGTCGAGCTCGGGCACGTCCGAGGCGATGACCTCAAAACCGCGGTTCCGCGTCCGCTCCGCCGACCGGCGCTCCAGCTCGGCGACGACCTCCGTCCCGAGCTGGCCGCGTGCCCCGGTGACGAGGACGCGCATCATCGTCTCAGCCCTTCCCCGGGGGATCCGCCGGGGCACGCGACGCAGTCGGGGCGGCCCCCCAGGACCCCTCGACGACCGGCGAACGGCCGATGAGCGGCCGCCACCACGCCTCGTTGGCCCGGTACCAGCCGACCGTCGCGGCGAGCCCCGCGGCGAACTCGACCGACGTCGTCCAACCGAGCTCGGCACGGACCTTCGAAGAGTCGAGCAGGTAGCGCCGGTCGTGACCGGGACGGTCGGGAACGATCGTCTTCAGCGACGCCGGGGCACCGACCTCCGCGAGCACACCGTCGGCGATCTCCTCGATCGAGGCCTCGAAGCCCGAGCCCACGTTGTAGGTCTCGCCCACCCTTCCCCGCCGCAGGACGGCGTCGATCGCCCGGCAGTGGTCGTCGACGTGCAGCCACTCACGCCGGTTCGCCACGGAGGCATAGAGCGGCAGGGACTGGCCCTTTATCGCCCGGGTCGCGAAGAGCGGGATCACCTTCTCCGGGAACTGGTACGGCCCGTAGTTGTTGCAGCAATTAGTGATCGTCACGGGAAGCCCGAACGTCTCGCCGTAGCAGCGCACGACGTGGTCGGACCCGGCCTTCGAGGCGTTGTACGGCGTCCTCGGCCGGTACGGCGACAGCTCGCTGAACGACTCGTCGCTGTCGAGGGCGAGGTCGCCGTAGACCTCGCAGGTCGAGATGTGGTGGAGCCGGTCGACGCCGACGCGGCGGGCAGCGTCGCACAGCGCCTGGGTGCCGAGCACGTTCGTCCGGAAAAAGCGCGCCGGGTCGAGGACTGCCAGGCTGTTGTGCGATTCGGCCGCGAAGTTCACGATCGTCGTGACCCGCTCGGCGCGCAGCACGTCCTCGACGAGCCGCTGGTCGGCGATGTCGCCCTCGACGAAGCCGACGCCGGCCGTCTCCTCGAGCGGCTCGAGGCTCGAGCGGTTTCCGGCGTAGGTCAGCGCGTCGAGGACGACGACGGCGTCGTCGGGGTGCTCCGTCGTCCAGTAGCGCACGAAGTTCGAGCCGATGAAGCCCGCACCGCCGGTGACGAGGAGTCGCATGGACCGCAAGGGTAGCGACCGTTTCACCCCCGCGGACTCCGACCGCGCGCCTACCCCGCCGCGGGGTCGTCGCGGAGATGGACGACGTCGGCGGAGGTGAGGACGACCCGGCCGCCTCCCACCCCGAGGACGAGCCGGCCGGCGTCGTCGACGGCGAGGACGGTGCCGGTGAGGGTTCCCTGCGCCATCACGACCCGCACCCGGCGGCCGATCGTCGCACACCTCCGCCGGTACTCCTCCATCGTCGATCGGGCGGGGATCCCCCCCGCTCCGTACCGGCGCCGCAGGGAGCCGAGCAGCGCCGTGAGCACCTCGTCACGGTCGACGGCGCGACCGGCGAGCTCGGCGAGCCCCGTGACCGCGACGGCACCGACCCCCGGCCCGGTGCCGGCGAGCCGGGCCCGCACACCCGACGCCTCGAGGTTCAGGCCCACGCCGACGACGAGCGCCGCGCGTTCCCCCGGAGGGTCGCTCACGACGACCTCGGCGAGGATCCCGCCCAGCTTCTCGTCCCCCGCGACGAGGTCGTTGGGCCACTTCAGGGCGACCGCCACCCCGCCCACCTCTCCGGCGGCGTCGGCGGCGGCGAGGGCGACGACCGTCGGCACGAGGTGCAGGTCGCCGGGGGCGAGGCGTGGGCGAAGCAGGATCGAGCAGAGGAGCGCCGCCCCGCGCGGGGCGACCCAGGTGCGCCCGAGCCGGCCCCGGCCCGCCGTCTGCTCCTCCGCCACGACGACGAGTCCTTCCGACGCGCCGGCGCGCGCGGCGTCGGCGGCGTAGCGGTTGGTCGAGTCGACCACGTCGAGCCGAACGACGTTCGTGAAGTCCGGCGGGGCCGAACTAGCCTCGTCGCCTGGACGAGCACGGGAGCCGCCAACCCCGTCAGGGGACCGTCGCTCCCGCACAGCTGCACGATACGCACGGAGTGGGAGCGTGTTCGACAAGGTCCTCATCGCGAACCGGGGCGAGATCGCCGTACGCGTCGCGCGCACGTGCCGGGAGCTCGGCGTCCTGACGGCCACCGTCTACTCAGAGGCGGACCGCGACTCCCTGCACGTGCGGATCGCGGACGAGGCCTACTCGCTCGGACGCGGCGGACCGGCCGACACCTACCTCGACATCGACGCGATCGTCGAGGCCCTGCACCGCTCGGGCGCCGACGCCGTCCACCCCGGCTACGGCTTCCTCGCCGAGAACGCCGACTTCGCCCGCGCCGTCGCCGCGGCGGGCGCCACCTTCATCGGGCCTCCCCCGGCCGCGATCGAGACCATGGGCTCCAAGGTCAGCGCCCGCGAGGCGGCCGCCCGCGTCGGGGTCGCCAGCGTGCCCGGCCGCAACGAGCCGGTGCACTCCGTCGGCGACGTCCTCGGCTTCGCCGCCGAGTTCGGCTACCCGGTGGCGATCAAGGCCTCCTACGGGGGCGGGGGCCGAGGCATGAAGATCGTCGCCGGGCCCGAAGAAGTCGAACTGGCGCTCGGCTCGGCCCGTCGGGAGGCCGAGGCCTACTTCGGACGCGGCGACGTCTACCTCGAGCGCTACCTGTCGGCCTCGCGCCACGTCGAGATGCAGATCGTCACCGACCGCTTCGGCGACACCGTCTGGCTCGGCGAACGCGACTGCTCGAGCCAGCGGCGCCACCAGAAGCTCGTCGAGGAGACCCCGGCACCAGGGATCAACGACGAGGTGCGCGAGGCGATGGGCGACGCCGCCGCCCGGGTCGCCGGCGCCTGCGGCTACCAGGGCGCCGGCACCGTGGAGTTCCTCTACGAGGAAGGGGCCTTCTACTTCCTCGAGATGAACACCCGCCTGCAGGTCGAGCACCCCGTGACCGAGTTCGTCACCGGCATCGACCTCGTCGCCCTCCAGCTGCGCGTCGCGGCGGGAGAGCCGCTCGGCTTTTCCCAGGGCGACATCGTCCGTCGGGGCAACGCGATCGAGTGCCGCATCAACGCCGAGGATCCCGCCGGTGGGAGATTCCTCCCGAGCCCCGGCCGGATCACCCGCTTCCGCTTCGCCAACGGCTTCGGCGTCCGGACCGACACCGGCTACGAACAGGGCGACACGGTGGGGCCCGAGTTCGACAACCTCGTCGCCAAGCTCGTCGTCTGGGGAGTCGACCGGGAGGACGCCCGGCGGAGGATGATCCGTGCCCTCGACGAGACGATCATCGAGGGCATCGCGACCACGATCCCGGCGGTGCGCGCGGTCCTCACCCACGAAGACTTCGTCAACGCGACGCACACGACCCATTTCGTCGAGGACCGCCTCGACTTCTCGGCGCTTCCGCCGAACTTCGTCGCCGACGGCAGGACCGACGACGACGATCGCGTGCTGCGCACGGTCGACGCCGAGGTCGACGGACGCCGCTACGCGGTGCGCCTGTTCGTCCCCGGCCCGGCCGGGGCCTCGCGTGCCGCCCGCACGAGGCGACGTCACCGGCGCGAGGCGAGCGCACCCTCGGACGGGACCGTCACCGTGCCGATGCAGGGGACGATCGCGCAGATCCTCGTCGCCACCGGCGACGAGGTCCAGGTCGGGGACGTCCTGTGCGTGCTCGAGGCGATGAAGATGGAGAACCCGATCCGAGCCACGGTCGCGGGTCGCGTGCGCGAGATCCGGGTCAACGAAGGCGACTCGGTCGGCTTCGGCGACGTCGTCGCGGTGATCGAATGAGCGCCCCCGGGGGCGGGCCGCCGCCGGAGAAGCGGCAGGCACAGGTGACCGTCGCGGCCGAGACGAACCGCCTCCTCGAACTCTCGCACCAGATCCACGCCCACCCGGAACCCGGCTTCGAGGAGGTCCGGGCCGCGGCGTGGTGCGCCGAGGCGCTCGCGGCCGGCGGCTTCTACGTGCACGCCGGCGTCGGCGGCCTCGCCACGGCCTTCGACGCGACGATCGGCTCGGGTCCGCTCGAGATCGGGATCTGCTGTGAGTACGACGCCCTCCCGGAGATCGGCCACGCATGCGGTCACAACGTCATCGCCGCCGCCGGTGTCGGCGCGGGGTTGGCGCTCGCGCCGCTCGCCGACGCCCTCGGCTGCACGATCCACGTGCTCGGCACGCCCGCCGAGGAGGGCGGGGGCGGCAAGATCCTCATGCTCGAGGCCGGGGCGTTCGACGGGCTGTGCGCCGCGATGATGGTCCACCCGGCGCCTGACGAGCTCGTCCAGATGCCCTGCCTGGCGATCGCCCATTTCGACGTGCGTTTCCTCGGTAAGGAGGCGCACGCTTCGGCTTTTCCCGAGCTCGGGGTGAACGCCGCCGACGCCGTCACGATCGCTCAGGTCAGCGTCGGGCTGCTGCGTCAGCACGCCAAGCCCGGCGACCAGGTCCACGGCATCGTGACGAACGGCGGCGCGGCGCCGAACATCGTGCCGGGTCTCGCCGAGGCGAAGTACTACGTCCGCTCGGCGACGCTGGATGGGCTGACCGCGTGGGAGAACCGCGTCCGGCGCTGTTTCGAGGCCGGGGCGCTCGCCACCGGCTGCTCGGTCGAGTTCACCACGCGCTGCCCGGCGTACTCGGAGTTCCGGGCCGACACTGCGATCGGCGAGTGCTACCGCGCCAACGCCGAGTCGCTCGGTCGCGTCTTCCCACCGCCACCGGCGCGCCCGCTGACAGCGTCGACCGACATGGCGAACATCTCTCTCGCCATCCCGGCAATCCACCCGACCCTCGACATCGGGTCGGCACCGGCGGTCAACCACCAGCCGGAATTCGCCGCGCACTGCGTGACCCCCGCGGCCGACCGGGCGGTCCTCGACGGCGCGACGGCGATGGCATGGACGGTGATCGATCTCGCCCTCGACAGGGACGAGCGGGAGCGGTTACTCCGCTCGGCGCTGCGGCGGAGCTGAATCCGCAGGCCCTCAGGTTCCGGCATCGCCCGGGCGGCCGAGGCCACGCCCGAGAGACTCTCGGCGATTCCTCAGCGCGTGTCGGGCGCCGACAACGAGTGCGGCTGGCAGAACTGGTCGTACTCGGCGATCACGATCTCGCCGGCGTTCTCGCCGCACGCCGGGCAGGCAGGGTCACGACGGAACGAAAAGCTGCGGAACTCCCCGGCGAGCGCATCGTAGGCGAGCAGTCGGCCGACGAGCGGCTCGCCCAGGCCGAGAAGCAACTTGATCGCCTCGACTGCCTGGATCGAGCCGATGATCCCGGGGAGGACGCCGAGCACGCCGGCCTCGGCGCACGAAGGGGCGAACTCGGCGGGTGGCGGCTCCGGGAACAGGCACCGGTAGCACGGGCCGACGTACGGCTGGAACACCGTCGCCTGGCCCTCGAAACGGAAGATCGAACCGTGCACGATCGGCGTCTTCGTGAGTAGCGAGGCGTCGTTCACGAGGTAGCGCGTCGGGAAGTTGTCGGTCGCGTCGACGACGAGGTCGTAGCCGGAGAGGAGCTCGACGACGTTGTCGGACCCGAGCCGCACGTCGTGCGTAATCACCTTGACGTCCGGGTTCAGCGCCGTCAGCGTCTTTCTCGCCGAGTCAACCTTGCGCTCGCCGATCCTGTCGCTGTTGTGGAGGATCTGGCGCTGGAGGTTCGACCAGTCGACCACGTCCATGTCGAGGATCCCGATCGTCCCGACCCCTGCGGCCGCGAGGTAGATCGACGCCGGCGAGCCGAGCCCCCCGGCGCCGAGGACCAGGACCTTGGAAGCGAGCAGCTTCTGCTGCCCCGCCGGTCCGATCTCGGGCAGGAGCAGGTGGCGCTGGTAGCGGTTGCGCTGCTCGGCGCTCAGGACCTGCGGCATCAACCAGGGACGGCCCTCGTCCTTCCAGCGGTTGAACCCGCCCGCCATCGAGGCGACGTTCGTATAGCCGAGCTCCGCGAGCGTCTTCGCGGCGAAGACCGACCGCACGCCTCCGGCGCAGTAGACGACGACGGGCGCGTCCTTGTCCGGGAGGTGCGCCTCGACCTCGAGCTCGAGCGAGCCCCGTGGCACGTGAACGGCGCTACCGATGGCGCCCTGGGAGTACTCCTCCGCCTCGCGCACGTCGAGGAGCACGGCCCCGCCGGCCTGCTCCTGGACTTGGGCGGGTTCGACCTCGCGGACATGCCGCTTCGCCTCGGCCAGAAGATCGTTCATCGATGACAAGCGCGCACCTCGACTTCCAGTATGTCCGGGGGTCCGCCTCGCAGGCCAGATCGCCCGGGCACTCCGGCTCCCCCCCCCCCAAGACACTACCTGCGGGTCCGACATTCCTCAGCGGTCGTAAGGCTGACGCGCCGGCCCGGTAGCCTGCCCGACGTGGAGTTCTTCGACGTCGCCCGGCAACGTCGGATGACTCGGCGCTTCGCTCCCCGACCTGTTGCCCGCGACGTGCTCGACCGTATCGTCGCGGCCGCGACGAGCGCGCCCACGGCCGGCAAGACAGGCGGCGTCGAGCTCCTCGTTCTCGATTCCGCCGAGCGGCGCGCCCTTTTCTGGGAGCTCGCCTCGGACCGCGCCTGGCGCGAGAACGGCCGCGAGTCAGTCGGCCTGATGGCAGCCCCGGTGCTCATCGTGCCGGTTGCCGATCCCGACGCCTACATCGCGCGCTACGGGCGCCCCGACAAGGAGGGAACGGCGCTGCACGGGCTGGCGGCCGCCGACTGGCCGGTCCCCTATTGGATCGTCGACGCCTCGTTCGCGGCCATGCTCACGCTGCTCGCGGCCGCCGACGCCGGACTTGGCGCGCTCTTCTTCCAGCTGCACGCGCCCGCCGAGACCGTGCTCGCCGGCCTCGGCCTACCGCCGACGCGGGTCCTCATCGGCGCCCTCGCGATCGGCCACCCGGCGTTGGACCCACCGACGATCTGAACCGGCGCCGGCTGGCACCGAAACGGTGCCTGCCGGTCCCCCACGGGATCAGAAGCTCGGCCTTTTCGACCCGAGCAGCGAGAGGTTGACCGAGCCGTGCTCGCACACCGGCGTCGGGGGCCGGATCGACCCGACGACCTTGTCATCCCGGGGCGGCACGGCGACCGAGACCTTGTACGAGGTCGGCTCGCACTGACCTGTCGAGGTCTCACCGAGTCCGGGGACATCGGGCGAGAAGCGGCCGTCGGCCCACGCCGAGACCCCCGGCTTCAACGTCACGATCACCGCCGTCACCCCCGGATTGGCATCCGTCACATGGGTCGGATTCCTCCGGCCTGCCCTGCCGAGCAGCTGCAAGCCGGCAAGTCCGCTCACGGAACACGTCATGGCTGAGACATTCCTCACCCGTAAGGCGTAGGAGACGTTGCCCGCCCCGGCGCTCCCGGGCACGACCGCGAAAGAGACGGCGAGCTGCGTCCCCCTGCAGGACGGCACCGCGGCGCCCGCGGGGGTGGTCGCTGCCACCGCCATCGGAGCGAGGATTGCCGCGCCACCGATCATCGCCGCCAGGATGAGGCTCCGAGTTGTTCTCATCGCGCCAATGTAACGACGCCGCTTCGCGAGAAGGTGTCGCCCGACGGGCGCGTGGCGAGTTCGCGCCGCCGGAATTGGGTCGGCCGCGGCACGGCCAGGCCGCCTGCGCTTGTCGGCACCAACTCCCGGTGACAGGGTTGACGCCGTGCCCCGCCCGATCGTCTTTTCAGCGGCCCTTTCCCAACGGGCTCGGGCGAGCGGAGCTGACCCTTCATGATGGGGCCAGGTCGCTCCGCCCCGCTCACCGCCGGTTACGCCAGCGAGCCCTACTGGTGGGACGGGGTCGAGTTCCCCGACACCGCTCCAGACCGGCCGCCGACGGAAGCGGACATCGTCGTCGTCGGCGCGGGCTACACCGGTCTCGCCGTCGCGGCCGAGGCGGCCGGGCTGGGTCGTTCCGTCGTCGTCATAGACCGCGACGATCCCGTTCGGGGCGCGAGCAGCCGCAGCGGCGGGATGGTGCTTCCCGGGTTGAAGCACGACCTGGCGACGACGCTCGCGATGGAGAACGGGAGGGCGCTCTGGGACGGGACGGTCGCGGCGGTCGAGGACCTCGCGGCGCTCATCAAACAGCACCATGTCGAGTGCGATTGGCGGAGATCCGGACACGTCGAACTGGTGCACCACCCTCGGATGGCACGCCGCTACCAGGAGGTGGCCCGGTCGTTCGAATCCATCGGTGAGGGTGCCCGGTTCCTCGGGAGGGACGAGCTCGGCGCCGAGGTCGGGTCGGAACGGTTCCACGGCGCGCTCGTCGTCGACCGGAGCGCCTCGCTCCACCCGGCGAAGTGGGCCGTCGCGCTGCAGTCAATGGCGACTGCGGCGGGTGCTTCGGTCGTCGGGCGTTGCGCCGCTCGCCGCATCGAAAAGGCGGCTGTCGGCTACCGCGTCGACACGGAGCGCGGACCGATCCGGGCGCGCGACGTCGTCATCGCGACGAACGCCACGACCGACACGACGCTCTCGCCCTGGCTCGGCCGCCGGATCCTGAAGATTGGCAGTTACATCATCGCGACCGAACCGCTCGACCCGGATGTCGCCACCTCACTCATCCCCCGGGGGAGGATGCTCTTCGACTCTCGCAACTTCCTCAGCTACTGGCGGCTCTCGCCCGACGGCCGCCGAATGCTTTTCGGTGGCCGGACGTCGTTCGCCCCGACCACCGTCGAGCGGGCCCGAGACCGGCTCTACGAAGTGATGACCGCGGTGCACCCGCAGCTGGCGGGTGTCGCCGTCGACCGCGCATGGGGCGGCGACGTCGCCCTCACCTACGACCGGATGCCGCACATCGGCCGCCACCCGGTGACCGGCGTCGTCTACGCCATGGGCTATTGCGGCAGCGGGGTCGCGCTGTCAACGCGCTTCGGTCGCGTCGTCGCCCGCCATCTGGCCGGCGGCAGGGACCTCGGGCCCTTCGCCAGGTTGCGATGGCCCGCCGTTCCCCCGCCGGCCCGGGTGCCAGGCCTGCTCCCGTTCGCGGGTCTGTGGTACCTCACGCGCGACGCGTTCGGGATCTGACAACGTCCGGCGCCAGCCGTGCGGGACGGTGCCGGCGCGCCGCGGCGCCACGGAAGATCGACGAAGGACGCGGCACGATGGCTCCCGCGCGCTGCACAAGCGGTGTCCTTGCGGCACTCACGGCCAACTCCTTCGACCGCAGGGTTCTCCGCTTCGCCGGCTGGAGCGCAACAACGAACGGCCCGGGCACCGCATGCGCCACCGCCGAGCGCCTCAGCACCTGGCTCGAACGTGTGATACTTGCCTCGTGAGGAGCTGGCGCTTCGGCCCGGCCGCGATCAGCGTTGCGGTCTGCCTGACGATGTGCGCTTGGCTCCCCTCCACGTCGGCTGGAGAATCGGCCATCTCCCCGTCGACAAGGACGGCACCGTTGGCGACGATGGGCGTCGTGGCCCCAGCCGCGGCCATTCCCTGGCGGAAAGTCGGGCCCGGGTGGTTCGTCGCCATCTGGGTGCCTCACGCCGCCTTCCAGGGCGCCCCACCACCGAAGAACTGGGACAAGCAGCCCTCGACGCTTTACCTCGTGGACCCGCTCGGCGGCCGCTACCCGATCGCCACGATGCCTGCCCCTTCGTACTACGGTCTCCTCGACTGGTCCGGCGACGGACGACGCGTCCTCATTTCGACGCCGAGCACGCCAGCCCAGCAGTCGCAGATCGAGAACGTCGACCTCGCGACGGGCAAGGTCCTCGAGCACTTCACGGGCCCAGAGTCCGCCGACGCCTCGTACCAGTACACGCGGCCGAACGGACTGGCGATCCTGCGGTTCACCCCGGCGATCGGTAAGAAGGGCGTGGCGTCGATCGACCGCCTCAGCCTGTCGGGCGCCGTGCTTTTCCGGTACCCGACAAACTTCCCCGGCACTGGACCCCTGACCGGATTCGACTTGCCGGCCCTGCTGCCCAGCCTCGACGGAACCCAACTCATCGTGGAAGCGAAGAACGGGATGTCGCTGATCGACAACGACGGCCGCTTCGTGAGGAACGTCGGTCCCGCCGGCGAAACGTGTGCTCCGGTGCGGTGGTGGGATGCCACGGACTTCGTTGCCTCCTGCGAAGATTTCGCTCACGGCGCGGCGCCGGGGCCCGCGTTGTGGCTCGTACCGACGATCGGGAAGGCTGCGACCCGGCTGACATCCCCGGTTCCACCGGACCTCGGTGACGTCGACGGATGGAAGATTGGCGCCTCCGTGTATCTCCAGGCAGAGGGCGCCTGCGGGTCGCAGTTCCTGGCACGCCGCCTCGCGGACGGCAGGACCGCGAGGGTCAACGTCCCCAAGACCGGAAACGACGTCGAGATCGTCGGGGCGGACAATGCCCGGCTGGCACTCCTGGGCATCCTGGGATGCGGTGCCGGCCGATCCCTTTTCTGGTTCAACCCCGCCAGTGCAGGAGAAGTCCCGCTGCTAGGTCCCCCGCTGAACGCCGGCAGCGTCCTGATCGCGCTCCCCTTCCCCGGGCTCGAACCCTGACCGAACGGGAGCGCCCGATCCCAGCCCGCCGGGCGACCGGTTGGCACCGTCCCGGCTCGCCGAATGAGAGCCGGCACGGTCAGCCGAGCTCTCGATGATCAGCGGCTACCCCGACGCGCGGTGAGACACGCGCGAAGGACCCACGAATGGCATCGTCCAAGTTGGGATGACCTGCCGCACCGAGGCGATCCGTCGCGCTCTCCGGGGCGATCGAGTTCGAATCGCTCAGCTTCCACTCCGGGCGATGGGAGGCGTTCCGGCGCCCGACCAACAGGTCGTGGCGTCGCCACCGCCCGCGGCGCTCCGGTGTGCGTTTACGATCTCGGTGGCCACCCGATAGGCGGAAATGGCAGCTGCGCCGTCGACGACCACGGTCAACCCGGGAAGTGTCGCGCGCGCAGCACCCGCCACGATCCCCTCGCACCTCTCTAGAGTTGGTCGCGGTGCCGGCGCTCCTCGAACCCATGAGAAGCCGCTCTTTCCGCTGGCTTGAGAGCACCGCGGTGTTCGCCAACGTCGGCGTCTGGATGATCGCCCTCTTCGGCGGCTACATCATGGAACGCCTGACGACCTCACCGGTGCTCGTCGCCCTCGCGACGGACACGAGCCCGTTCGCCGGGATCATCGCCGTGGTCTTCGCCGGTGCCGTCGCCGACTCTCGAGACCGCCGCGTCGTGCTGCTCTTCTCGAAGGTCCTGCTCGCCAGCTCGGTCGTCTTCCTCGTCATCGTGTCCGCGGCGCACGCCCTCACCCCGACGACATTGCTCGTCGGGTTGGCCTTCACGGGCATCGCCAACGGCTCGTCCTCGCCGTCGTGGTGGACGACAGTTGGGAACCTCGTGCGACCAGAGCTCGTCCCGGTCGCCATGAGCATCGACACCTTCCAGTGGAACATCGGCCAGGTCGTCGGACCGGTCCTTGGCGGTGCGATCATCCGCGACGCCGGCAACACCGCCCTGTTCGCGGTGTGCGGCGCCGTCATGCTCCCCCTCATTTGCTTCCTCTACCTCTGGCGCGGCCGGGTGAATCTCCGTCTCTCCACTCCGGGGGGGACGGCCGTCGAGAGCTTCCTCGGCTCCGTGTCTTCCGGGTGGCGGTTCTTCCTCAACACGCCGGGGCTGCGGGCGGTCGCCGCTCGCACCGCCGCCTACGTGGCACCGGCCTCCGCGCTCGGGGCCCTGCTGCCGCTCTTCGCCGCCCGCTACCTGCACACCTCCGGCTTCGAATACGGGCTGTTCCTGGCTCTGAGCGGCGTGGGGGCGGTGACCGGGGCCGGCCTCCTCCCCCGCCTCCAGGGTCGGATCCCACTCGACGCCTTGGTGGCGGGAGCCGCCCTCGCCAACGCGATCGCCCTCGTCGTCCTGGTCGCCTGGCCGACGCGTTGGGTGGCGGCTCCAGTGCTCGTCATCACGGGGGCGAGCTGGGCCCTGTCGGCAACCACCTTCATCATCGCCGCCCGCCAGGCCGTCCCGCAGTGGGTCCAGGTCCGTGCACTGTCGATCTACTACATCGTCCTCAACGGGCCCTTCGTGCTGGGAGGGATCGCCTTCGGCATCATCGACACGTTCCTCCCGCTGCGCACCACGCTCTTGATCGCGGCCCTCGCCCTCGTGCCGGGGATCCTCCTCATCCCGCGCTTCAGGCTGCCCGTCGTGAACCGGGAGGCCCTCGAGCTCGTCAGCAGCCCGTCCCTCAGCGTCGGTGAGCACATCCACCCGGACGACGGCCCCGTCCTCCTCACCGTCGAGTACCGCATCGCAGAGGAGGACGTGGACGACTTCCTGGCCGCCATGGCCGAACTACGCATCGTCCGGCGGCGCCTCGGGGGAACGCGTTGGGGCGTCTTCGAGGACGTCACCGAACACGGGAGGTTCCTCGAGACATTCCTTCTCGCCTCGTGGCAGGGCTACCTCCTCCAGCGGGACCACTACACGATGGGCGACAGGGCCGTCGAGGCGCGGGCCTCCGCCTTCCACCAGGGTCCCGGCCAGCCCACCTTCACCCGGCTCGTGCACCCCGACAGCGTCGAGGCGGCCCGGACCCGGTCCGCCTGGCGGCGGGAAATGCTCCGCCTCGTCGGTGACCGTCCCGACGGCACGATTCGATCGCCCGATGCGTGAGCCGTGACCGGAACGGCACGCCGACGGGCTCGACGCGTGGGCGTGCCGGCGGACCGGCGCCGAGGTGCGGTCAGATGTTCGTTTCCTCGGCCGGGATGTCCGGCAGGCATGGGGAGCCGCCGCCGCCGCCAGCCGCCAGCTCCCCGCTACCGAACGTGTAGGCGGTCATCGAGAGCGAGCCCATCGCAAAGCCGTCGATGAGGACGCGCGCCGTCTCGCCAGCCGCCGCAACGAGGCCCGCGAGGTACAGAAGGGGGATGAAGTGATCGGGGGTGGGGGCCGCCAGGCTGAAGTCCTCGTGGCCCTGGAGCCGGACGAGCTCCCCGGGGTCCCTCGTCATGACGTCTGCCACGGCGTCGTCGAAATCCCTCGCCCACGCGAACCCGGAGTCGGGCTGGCTCCGGTCGATCCGCCTCAGGTTGTGCACGACGTTGCCACTCCCGACGATCAGCACGCCGCGCTCGCGCAGCGGCGCCAGCCGGGTCCCGAGTTCATAGTGGTCGTCGAGGGACTTGGTCGCGTTGATGGACAGCTGCACGACCGGGACGTCCGCTGCGGGGAAGGCGTGGACGAGGACGGACCAGGTGCCGTGGTCGAGCCCCCAGCTGTCCGTGTCGAGACCGATCTCCGCGGGCTGCACGAGGTCGGCAATCTCCTCAGCGAGCAGCGGGTCGCCCCGGGCCGGGTACTGCACGTCGAACAGCTCGCGCGGGAATCCGTAGAAGTCGTGGATCGTCCTCGGATACGCCATCGCCGTGACGGCCGAGGCGTTGGTGTACCAGTGCGCCGAGACGACGAGGATCGCGCGGGGACGGGGAACGGCCGCGCCGAACGCCCGCCACGCCTCCGTGTAGCGGTTGTGGTCGAGGGCGTTCATCGGCGTGCCGTGACCGAGGAAGGCGGCCGGCATCGGGTCCGCCGACGCCATCGCACGTGCCCCGAACGGAGACATTGCCGTGACGGTCATGGACCCCCTCGTCGCGCTCCCGATCAGACCCTCGTTCGGCCGCGTTCGTCGCCGGGCACTGACACCACCCGCCTATCGGGGGTTGACGGCGGCGCAGAACTCGGCGAAGACCTCGATGAACCGGTCGATGTGACGCTCGTCGTGCCGCACCGAGATGGTCCACTGCTCCTCGTTGCCCGGCGTCATGAAGATGCCGCGGTTGACGAGCCAGGCCCAGGAGGCATTGAAGAGATCAGCGTTCGTCTCGAGGAAACTCCGGTAGTCGACGAGCGGCTCCGGTCGGTACGAGACGCAGCCTTTGCAACCCAGGTCGACGACGTGGGCCGGGATGGAGTGCTCGGCGATCGCCTTGCGGCAACCTTCGGCAAGACGCGCCCCCATCTTCTTGAAGTGGTCGTAGGCGTCGGGGGTCAGCACCTCGGTGAGGGCCGCCAGCCCCGCCGCGACGACGAGCGGGTTCCCGTTGAAGGTCCCCTGCTGGGCGATCCCCGAACCGATCTCGTCCATGAGATCGGCGCGTCCGCCGAACGCGCCCGCCGGCGTGCCGCCGAAGACGGACTTGGCGAAGCACGCCAAGTCGGGCTGCACTCCAAAGAGCTCGATCGCCCCGCCGGCGGCAATCGTCGCGCCGCACTTCACCTCGTCGAAGATGAGCACGATACCGTGCCGGGTGCACAGCTCGCGCAGCCCCTCGAGGTAGCCGGGACGCGGGAGCACAATCCCGATGTTCATCATCACCGGCTCGATGATGAGGCAGGCGATCTCCGAGCCCCGCTCAGAGAAGAGCTTCTCGGTCGCGGCGAGGTCGTTGTACGGCACGGCGAGCGTCCACTTGCCCATCTCGGCCGGAATGCCCCGCGAGGCCGGTGGTTGGGTCGCCTCACTCTCGCTCGCCTCCAGCAGCATGAGGCTCGGCGTGACCGAGAACATCACGGAGTCGTGATGACCGTGGTAGGAACCCTCGATCTTGCAGATCGTGTCGCGACCGGTCGCGCCGCGCGCGACGCGGATCGCGTCCATCGTCGCCTCCGTGCCCGAGTTCACGAAACGGACACGTTCCATCCGGAACCGTCGGCAGAGTTCCTCGGCGAGGCGCACCGTTTGCTCGGTCGTCACCGCGAAGTGCGTGCCGGTGCGGGCGGCGCGCTCGATCGCCGCCGCGACGGCGGGGTGGGCGTGACCGACCGCCACCGCGCCGAAACCGTTGTGATAGTCGATGTAGCGGTGGCCGTCGACGTCGACGACTTCGGCACCGTCGCCGCTCTCGAGGTAGATCGGGTAGGGCTTGGCCGCCTGGAAGGACGAGGCGACGCCGAGCGGCATCTTCCGCCGGGCCCTCTCGTAGAGGTCGCGCGACCGCGGTGTGGCGTCGACGAGCCTTCCGAGTTCGGACTCGAACAGTTGCACCGCCCGGGCGGTCAACTCGCCGGATCCCGCATTCGGCGATCCGCTGGTTCCTCTGGTTGCACTCATCGTCTCACGTCCGTTTGACGCCTCGTCCGTGCGACCTGTCCGGGTCGCGCGCGGGTGCGGGGATGCACCTTTGTGCACAATTCTCCCATCGCGGCGACGCGCCTGCAAAGGGTCGCGAGACGCGAAGCAGCCTGCGGTGCGGCGCGTCGACAACCGAAGGAACCGGGGTTAACGTCTCGCAGACGGTCTCGGCACGCCGGGGGGTGGCCGATGGTGACGACGGCTGGCCTTATCGGGGCGGAGGCGCCGAGTCGGGACCTCCCTCCCAGCAAAGGGCTGAAGAGCGGCGCGCTCGGGCTGCTGGCGAGCCTCGTCATCGGCGTCGCCTCGACCGCCCCCGCCTACAGCCTCGCCGCGTCGCTCGGGTTCGTCACCGCCGCCGTCGGGCTGCTCGCCCCGTCGGTGATGGTGCTCGCCTTCGTCCCGATGCTGTTCATCGCCGCGGCGTACTTCTACCTCAACCGGGTGGACCCGGACTGCGGCACGACGTTCACCTGGGTCACGCGCGCGGTCGGCCCGAAGACCGGTTGGATCGCCGGGTGGGGGATCCTCGTCACCGACCTCGTCGTGATGCCGAGCCTCGGCCAGATCGCCGGCCAGTACACCTTCCTCCTGTTCGGCGCCAACGGCCTCGCCAACAACCGTTTCTGGGTCGGTTTCCTGGGCGTCGTCTGGATCATCGTCATGACGGCGATCTGCGTCATCGGGATCGAGCTCTCTGCCCGCACCCAGGTGCTCCTGCTGGGCGCCGAGATCGTCATCCTCGCCATCTTCGCCGCCGTCGCCCTCACAAAAGTCTACGCCTCGCACGTCGTCGGGAGCCTCCACCCGACGCTCGGGTGGCTCAACCCGTTCCACATCTCGTCGACCGGCGCGCTGGCGGGGGCGATCCTCACCGCCGTCTTCATCTACTGGGGGTGGGACACCGCTGTCACGGTGAACGAGGAGGCCAAGGATACGAAGCGCACGCCCGGCGTCGCCGCCGTGCTCTCGACCCTCGTGCTCGTCGGGATCTACGTCGTCGTCTCGATCGCCGCCCAGGCGTTCCACGGAGCCGGCTTCCTCACCGCCAACAGCAACGACGTGCTCAATGCGCTGGGGCGGGACGTCTTCGGTAACGGTTGGGACAAGTTCCTGATCGTCGCTGTCCTCTCCTCGGCCTCGGCGTCGACACAGACGACCATCCTTCCCGCCGCGCGCTCGGCGCTGTCGATGTCGGTGCACAAGGCCATTCCCCTGCGGTTCGGCGCGATCCACCCGCGCTATCTCACGCCCGCCTACGCGACGGTGTGGTTCGGCGCCCTCTCGATCGTCTGGTTCATCGGCCTTTCGATCATCAGCAACGAGGTGCTTCTCGACTCCATCCTCGCCTTGGGCTTTGGCATCGCCTTCTACTACGCGATGACCGGATACGCCTGTGTCATCTACTACCGCCGCCTGCTGCTTCGGAGCGTGAAGAACTTCGTCTTCGTCGGCCTTGCCCCGCTCGTCGGCGCGTTGATCCTCACGTGGGCCTTCGTCGACTCGATCTTCGTGTACTCGAACCCGGCGAACGCCGCGGGTCAACAGGTCTGGTTCCGATTCGTGAGGTTCAACGTCCATTTCCTCGGCATCCACCTCTACGCCAGCGGACTCGGCCCGCCCCTCATCATCGGGCTCGGCCTGCTGATCGTCGGACTGCCGCTTATGTTGGTGTGGATGATCGGACACCGGGAGTTCTTCCGCCACACCGCCGAGCACGCCGATTCGCTCCACAATCAGGCGCCGCCGCTCACTCCGGGCGCGGCCGCGCCGCCGGACTGATGGCCGGCGACATCGTCCTCGGCTACGACGGCACGGACGGCGCGCGGTCGGCGCTTGGTGTCGCCGTCGCCCTCGCTCGGGCCTTCGACGCTCGGCTCTCGATCGTCTTCGGCTATGAGCCGAACCCGATGGGTGGCGAGACCTCCGACTATCAAGGTCGGCTGAAGCAACTCGGCGAGGGATTCGTCGCCGCGGCCGCCGCCGAGGCCCGTGAGATCGACCCCAGTGTCGCCGTCGAGCCCCTGGTCGTCGGGCTTCGCCCGGTCGACGCCCTCATCGAGATGGCAACGGAACGCGCCGCCCGTCTGATCGTCGTCGGTTCGATGGGCGAGATCCCGATCCTCGGCGCCATCCTCGGGTCCGTGCCTCACAAGCTCCTCCACCGCTCGCGGATCCCGGTCCTCGTCGTCCCCCACCCCAACTGATGAACCGGCGGGTCGCTGCCCGCTCACCGGTAGCCCGGCGGGTAGCCGCCGCCGGCACGCTCGTGCCAACGCTCCGCGAGGTCGGGTCCTGACCGATCTGGAGCCCGGAGGGAGGCCACGAGGTGGCGGATCTTCCCGAGACCATCGCGTTCGGACGGTGGGTTCGCGTCTCGCGCTGGGTCGACCCGGCGACCGACGAGGTGGGCCATGACGCCCGTTCGGAGTACGTCGAGCGTTTCTGGCTGCCCGTCCTCGGCCCGTCGACGACGTGCCTATTGCGCCTCCTCGCCTCCCGCCTCTCGCGCTCACCGGCGGGGTGCGTGCTCGACGTCACCGAGACGGCCCGCGCCCTTGGCCTCGGCGAGCGGCCCGGGCGGCACGCGCCGTTCCTGCGCACGATCGCCCGGGCGGTCGATTTCCAGATGATCCGGGTCGAGCAGCGCGACCTCGTCGCAGCCCGTGTCCGGCTCCCGTCGCTCCCGGAACGCCACCTCGCCCGGCTCCCGGTGTCGCTGCGCGCCGCTCACCGCCTCGCCGACTCGCCGCCGACCGCCGACCAGGCCGAGCGCCTGCGCAACCAGGGCAAGCAGCTCGCCCTGAGCCTCGCCTCGATCGGGGCGGCCCGCGAGGAGATCGAGCACCAACTCCTCTCGTGGCGCTTCGACCGCTCGCTCGCCGAGGCCTGCGCCTCGTGGGCTTCGGCAGAAGTGGTGCGGCACGGCGCCGCAGAAGTTCCGATTCCTTGAACCTGAGAGGACGCGATCGCGCGTCTGCGCAACTCACTGATCCCGTGCCCCACGGTCCGGACTCGCTTTCGTACGACTGTTGGAAACGGGACATGGGACGCGGTCATCGCTAAGGCCGGAAGCGGTGATCTCGTCAAGGCGACGGGACTCGGGAAGGACCACCTCGGATCACCGGTGTTCGAGGCGGTGCCCTTTCCACGGCAAGGCGTCGTCTGGGAACTGAACCAACGGGGCGATCTCACCTCGCTGAGGATCGCGAGCGGCCAGCCCGACGACTGAGGCGTCGTCCCACACGACGGGTGATCGCTCTTCTGCCATAGATATGCAGTGGCCTTCGCTGCGGTTCTCGGTCACCGCGATGACGCTGACCTTGGCGTGATGTTCACCGTCCGGGCCGAAGCGGCTCGAAATCACGGATGCTCTATGGCTGCGACGCACCTCGACGTCCCTCGTCCCACCTTCAGTGGACGCTCGGGGACGTTGTCATTGGTCTGGGATGCCCGCGGGTCCGCCTGTACCGAGTGAGATCGTTTATGGGTCGGCCGCTCAGGAGTCCCGCCCGGACTATGGCCCCGTATAGCTCACTAAGAAACCGTCAGTCCCTGGTGCAGACGGTGTCGAAAGGGCCACTCCGTTCTGCACCATCTCCCACCTCTGGCTCGATGCCAGGGACCATGACGCCAGGCCGCCGACCAGCAGGTCTGAGAACCTCACCGTCCCGTAGTTCGCGAAGGCCGCCCGAGCGCCGTTCGGCGCTTGGTAGTTGAGAAGGTAGTCCTCGACGACCCACTCGGCACTGGTCGCTCCGGGATACGTGACATCTGCTGTCGTCCCCTGGTCGGGGAACGTGGCGCTGGAGATCGACGCCACTCCCCACCCCTCTCCGGTGACCATGAAGCCGGCGAGGCCAGTAGTCAGGTCCTCGACCTTGGTCTCCCACTGCCCACAATTCGTCGTGCAGTCACTGGATATCTTGTACACGAACGCCTCAATCGAGTCGCCCGGCGACACTGAGAAATCGCTGAAGAAGGTGTCGGGAAACTCCGGGTACTCTTCCCACCAACCGAATTCCTGCTGCACACCGTTGACGCAAGTGTCTTGGATGCCCGTCTGGAGAAGGTCACCTGAGTATCCCCCGGATGGCCATCCCGCGCCCCCGGTGCCGACCCACGTATCTTCCCCCGCATCTGGCGTGTCAGCGCAGTTGAGCCTCGGAACAGTCCATCTGCCGCTGACATCAGTCACGACGGCACCAGCGGTCGGAACGACATAGCCCGACCACGATCTTGATGTCACGAGCTCTGGCGCCGGTCGTGACGGCGACGCATTGACATGCACGCTCCCCAGCGAACTCGAGTCGATCTCGCCTCTTCGCCGAAGATAGACACGGACGGCAAAGCTCCGGGCGCCTTGACCGGAGTTCACGCCGAAAGTCACTGACTCCGTGAAGACGCCGCCTGAGCAAGAAAGCCACGCCCGGGCATACGTCACGGCGACAGCAGCGTGGCCGGTGACCTTGAGGCTGCATTCGCTCGTCTTCCGTACCCTGACCGTGAAAGTGACCGTTCCCCCCGAAGCGGGAACCGACCGCGCGCTGACTCTGTAGCTAACGACGCTTGGTCGGGCCGCCGCCTTTGCCGATGCGAAAGCGGGCGGAGCAACGGTGACAACTGCTGTGACGCCAGCCACGAGAACGGCGATGGTCGTCATTCTCCCACGCGGCACGGAGCGAGGGGCCATGCTCACGGCGCAAGAATATAGCTGAAGTGCTCATTTTCTCGGGATGCATGTGACGACGCTCGGACGTCGAGCGGAGGGCGCGACGTGCGTCGAGCCTCGTACGGGTGGGTTCCGTGCGGACTTCTCCGTCTCGCCTCGCTACCTGAAGCCTGACGCCGACACCGACCGGAGAGCTGGCAGGCGCCAATTGCGGCGCGAGTCTGACACCTCGCAAGCATCCAGCGCATGCCTCGGTGAGATCCACCGTGAGTTGAGTGATGTGTCGACCGACTGTGCTCCTCGACGTGGCTCCTGCTGTATTGGGGAGCTGGTCGACCATATGACGAATTGGAGTATCGACCATGGCTCATGTTGACCATCTTCTTCAGGTCATCTGTGTCTGAATCGATCTCATGCCACCAATCCACGCGTAGCTTCTGTCGGTAGCAAAGGTGGGCCAAGGAACATGATCTTCTTTAGGAGGTCCGTGATGAGGAACCTCTCTCGTCGGCACCCGTGGCGCCTCGTCGGTGCCGTTTCGTTGGTTGTCTGTCTCGGTGGGTCACTGCTCTCCGTTGCGGCGGGCGCGTCCGCGGTGCCGGCACGCTTGGCAACCGCGAGCGCGGCGAGCCAGTTGAACGGGACCTGGACGGCGACGTTTACCGTCTCAACCTCGAGCGTCCCAATCGCCCAGCCCGGGCAGCAGTTGACCGGCCTCACCTTCACCGTCGAAGGGTCGCATATCACAGGGGACCTCGATGGAACGATCGACCTGAACCTTCAGACCCTTCCGACCCTGTCTGAGCCGGTTTACGTCGCACAGGTCACTTCAAGCGCGATCGGCTCAGGCGTCTCCTGCCAAGGTGAGATCTACTTCAATTCCCAAGGGTTTTCTTATGTTGGCACTGAATACGAAGACAGCATCAGCTGCAACGGGGGTGCAATCACCGGTTCGCTCGACGGCTATCGCGTGTCAGGCCCGACGCCTGGAACCTCGACCACGACGACCACTACGCCAACGCCGACCTGTGGCGTTCCGACTGCTTCGTTCCCGGCAACGGGGGTCTTCGTGACGGTGACGGTAGTCGACAACGCGGGCAGGAGCGTCGTCGTCTACGACACTGCACCGGTCGGCGGTGCGAACCGACGCTCGTCTCTCGACAACGGCCAGTCCTTCGGCTACGACGAGGAAACCAACGACTACCTCTTCGTCACGTCAGAATCCACCGGAAAATGCCTCGGTCACTGGAAGATCGAGAGCAATGAGACGATCACGTTCTCGAAGACCGGCAGCCCCACCGTCACGAAGGGATCGAGCTCCCCCACGACGACCACTATCCCCAAGACGCCCTGTCTCGAGACGGCGACGTGCGTGGTTCCGCTCCTCAGAGACCCGACCGTCTCGCACGGCAGCGCGACCGTTGTCGATGCCAAGACGGGCGTGAGCGAGTCACTCGTCGGCGTTCGATCGCTCCTGCCCTACGACTCGGTGCGCACCTCCTCGACCGGCGTCGCTCGCCTGGCGGTGACCGCCGGGGCGGTGACCGCAGGTGCGTCGGTCGCGCTCGTGATTGGCGCGGGATCGGTATGGGCGCTTCCCGCGCTCCCAATCGTGGTGCTGTCGGGAACTGTCTTTCAGTTCGCTTCCTTGCAAACCCTTGGCGATGTCCTCTACGACGTCAGCGGTCGCTCTCTTCAGCCGGAGGTGCGGACGTCAGAGATGATCACCCGGGTCAATTACGCCGCCTGTGGCAAGTGCGCTCCCGCGGGTCCGATTCCGCACGCCGTGCAGAGTCCGAACGCGAGCTTCAGCGTCGAGATCACCCGGACCTACTCCCAGGTGCGCGTCTATGCGGGAGCGGTCACAGTGCGGAATCTGCATGGAGTGAAGTCGACCGTGACTGTTCGAGCCGGCTTCCAAAGCAACGTGGGACGTACTGGTCCGCCGACCACCCCGGTCAGATTTGCAGTGCCGAAGGTCCCATTCTGGCAATAAGCAGTCTCGCTCGTTGACGATTGCACAGCGCCTCGTGTTGGCGACACTGGGCGTGGTGGGCCCGACCCGGCCAAGTATCCCGTCTGATCCCCAGGGAACCTGACCCGTTCCTCCGGGCAGTTTCGGTTCGTCGAGCGTGCCGCGATAACTATGGCGGCGTGCCCCACTAGGAATGAAGTGACGAAAGTGCGATGGCCCCTTTCGGTGCTTTCGGCCACTTGAAGCTGTTCCAACCGCTGAATTTCAGACTGCCACCCCCGCTGCCCTGTTTGACCTCGAGGATGGGGTAGGGCGTGCCCGTGGCGGCGATCCAGAGCACGGACCCACCGGTGCACTTGACACCCACGGCGGCATGCCCGTCCACTTTCTTGTGTCCGACGATCGACACTCCGGCGTCTGTCTTCATGCTGGAAGCGAGTGACGAGAACCCCAGGCTGCTTCCGAAACCGTCGGGACCAGAGTTCGGGAAGCTGATCCAATCGGAGGCGATGCTCTTGGCCAAGTTGAGCGAAAGATGACCGACCTTCTGCCAGTACGCCGCCGACGCCTGAAAGTAGTCGGTACCGTTAACGACCACGACGTGCAGGAGGTTTCCTTCACCCGTGAGGTTGCCCTCGACGTCGTTGTTCGAGAAGAGCACGAGATCAACGCTGCTGGACCCTCCTGACGCCGCGAGGGTCCCGGACATGCGGAATGATCTCGCTGAAGTGAGTGCCTGGGCTGCTGCCTTAACGAACTGGTTTGCGGATTCGCTCTGACCAGTCACGGCTCCGCCACCAGACTCCGCGAGCAGTATTCCCAGCGGCACAAGCAAGACAAGCAACAGTCGACGAATCATCCAGTCCCCCTGTTCCTTGCAACGACGTGTTCCGATCGGCATGCTATGCGACCGCGGCGCGTACCGCTCGAGACCGAGCACGTTTGGGACTGCTCCCAGTTCGGTCGACACCGGTGGTGTGCGCTCACGCGGCTTGACCGACGCGAGCGGTGAACGACCAATTCTTGGCAACGATCAGCCTCTCTCGTCGACAATCGGACTGGGCCCATGTTGGCCACTCCGGGTTGCGGCCCGGCGCCGCATCGCGCCCGCGGAGGCGGTTCGGTAGCGTCGCTTCCATGGCACGAGACCGCCGGTCATGTCACCGCGTGCGCGTCGCCCTCGCCGCCTGCAGGCGCGTCCCGGACCTCGGCGAGGACGGGCCGGCGATCCTCGCCGCGCTCGACGCCCGCGGCATCGCGGCGACACCTCTCGTCTGGGACGAGCCCGCCATCGACTGGTCACGATTCGACCTCGTCGTCCTGCGCACGACCTGGGACTACACGGAACGGCGCGGGGCCTTCCTCGACTGGGCGCGCTCAATCCCGCGCCTTGCCAACCCATACCGGGTGGTCGAGTGGAACACCGACAAGAACTACCTCGCCGACCTCGCCGCCTCGGGGGTCGCGACCATCCCGACGACCTGGTGCCGACCGGGCGAGCCAGTCGAACTTCCCCCCGGCGAGCTGGTCGTCAAGCCCTCGGTGGGTGCGGGCGCGCGGCATGCCGGGCGCTACGGACCCAGGGATAAGGCCGCGGCACGGGATCACGTCGCGCGGCTGCTGGCGGAGGGCCGCACAGTGATGGTTCAGCCCTACCTCGCCCAGATCCAGGGTCCGGGCGAACGCGGGCTCGTCTACCTCGGCGACTGTTACAGCCACACGATCACCAAGCCCGCCATCCTGGCAACCCGTGGGCCGTACGCCGAGGGAAGGCTCGACTGGAATGCCGCCGTCGCCACAGCCAGGCCGACCGAGCAGGAACGGGCCTTCGCCGAAGCGGTGCTCGACGCGGTGCCGGCCGGGCGGGAGAACCTGCTTTACGCGCGGGTCGACATCGTCCCGGACGAGGCGGGGAACCCGCTCCTCATCGAGCTCGAGGCGACCGAACCGGCGCTCTACCTCGGACATGCGCCCGGGAGCGCGGCCAAGTTCGCCAACGCAATAGTGGCCTGGCTCCGGCGGGCCTGACCGCGTCCGCGTCCCTCCGCGTCAGCGAGGCCCACCGCGGCACGAAGGGGGGCCCGGCCGCCCGGTAGCCTGGAAGAACCGTGAAGGGCTACCTCGACCTGCTCGCCGAGCGCGTTGTCATCTTCGACGGCGCGACCGGCACAAACCTGCAGCTGCGTGGGCTCGGTCCGGACGACTTCGGCGGGCCGGCACTCGAAGGGTGCAACGAGGTGCTGGTCGTCACGCGCCCCGACGTCGTCCAGGACCTCCACCGTTCGTTCCTCGACGTCGGCGTCGACGTCGTCGAGACCAACTCGTTCGGCGCCTTCCCGGTCGTGCTCGCCGAGTATCAGATCGCTGAACGTGCCGCCGAGCTCGCCCGCCGCTCGGCGGAGCTCGCCCGGGAGGTCGCCAACGGTTACTCGACACCGGACCACCCCCGCTTCGTCGCCGGGAGCATGGGACCGGGGACGAAGTTCCCGTCCCTCGGCCAGATTCCCTTCGCCGCGTTGCGCGACGCCTACGAGGTCGAGGCGGTGGCACTCCTCGAGGGCGGCGTCCACCTGCTCCTCGTCGAGACCGCCTTCGACCTTCTCGGTGCCAAGGCTGGCCTCGCCGCCTGCCGGCGCGCGATGGCGACGACCGGAATCGCCGTGCCCCTGCAGGTCCAGGTGACGATCGAGTTGACCGGCCGAATGCTCCCCGGGACCGAGATCGCCGCCGCCCTCTGCGCCCTCGAGGCGATGCGCCCCGACGTGATCGGACTCAACTGCGCCACGGGGCCGGTCGAGATGTACGAGCCGCTCCGCTACCTGACCGGCCACTCACGCGTTCCGGTGTCCGCGCTACCCAACGCCGGGCTGCCCACGGTCGTCGAGGGCAAGATGCGCTACGACCTCACGCCGGACGAGCTCGCCGAGCATCTCCACCACTTCGCCACCGAGCTCGGGGTGTCCGTGATCGGCGGATGCTGCGGTACGACGCCGGCACACCTCGACGCCGTGGTTCGGCGGTGCGGCGGGCTCGCTCCCGTGCGGCGGGCGGTCGAACACGAGGCGGGGGCGGCATCCCTCTACAGCTTCGTGCCTTTCGAACAGGAGGCCTCGTTCCTCGTCATCGGCGAGCGCACCAACGCCAACGGCTCGAAGCGCTTCCGCGAGGCGATGCTGGCCGGCGACTTCGACACGACGTCCGCCATGGCGCGCGACCAGGTTCGGGAAGGTGCGCACCTGATCGATGTCTGCGTCGACTACACGGGCGCCGACGGCGTCGCCGACATGCGCGAGGTGATGGGCCGGATCTCGACGCAGTCGACGGCACCGGTCGTCATCGACTCGACCGAGACGGCCGTCGTGCGCACGGCGCTCGAGCTCGTCGGGGGCCGAGCCGTCATCAACTCGGTGAACCTCGAGGACGGCGACGGCGAGGGCACGCGGCTCGACTCGTTCCTCACGCTCGCGGCCGAGCATGGCGCCGCCGTGATCTGCACCTGCATCGACGAGAAGGGCCAGGCCCGCACCGCCGAATGGAAGCTCGCCGCGGCCCGCGCCATCCACGACCTCGCCGTCGGGCGGTACGGGCTCCAGCCCGAAGACCTCTTCTTCGACGCCCTGGCGCTGCCGCTGTCGACGGGGATGGAGGAGAGCCGCCGCGACGGCATCGAGACGATCGAGGCGATCAGCGCCATCAAGCGGGAGATCCCGGGGGCACACACCGTGCTCGGCATCTCGAACGTCTCGTTCGGCCTCGCCCCCTCGTCCCGCCGGGTGCTGAACGCCGTCTTCCTCCACGAATGCGTCGCCGCCGGCCTCGACGCCGCGATCGTCCACGCCGGCAGGATCGCGCCGCTGCACAAGATCGACCCCGCCCTCCGGGAGATCTGCCTCGACCTCGTCTACGACCGCCGGCGAGAGGACTACGACCCGCTCGCCGCCCTCATCGCGGCGTTCGCCGGTGACGTGCCGAACGACGACGTCACCGAGGACCGCCGCGACTGGTCAGTCGAGCGGCGCCTCGCCCAGCGCATCGTCGACGGTGACCGGATCGGGCTCGAGGCGGACCTCGACGAGGCGCTGTCCGGCCTAGGCGCCCTCGAGATCGTGAACGGCATGCTGCTGCCGGGGATGAAGACCGTCGGTGACCTCTTCGCCTCGGGCGAGATGCAGCTGCCCTTTGTCCTGCAGTCGGCGGAGACGATGAAGACCGCTGTGTCGTACCTCGAGCCGCACATGGAGCAACGTGGTTCCGGCGGGCGCGGCGCCGTCGTGCTGGCGACCGTGAAGGGCGACGTCCACGACATCGGCAAGAACCTCGTCGACATCATCCTCACGAACAACGGCTACGAGGTCCACAACCTCGGCATCAAGGTCCCCATCAACGAGATCCTCGAGAAGGCCGACGAGGTGGGGGCCGACGCCATCGGGATGAGCGGGCTGCTCGTGCGCTCGACGCTCATCATGCGCGAGAACCTCGAGGAGATGAACCGCCGGGAGCGGACGGCGACACCGATCCTGCTCGGCGGGGCCGCCCTCACGCGCAGCTACGTCGAGCGCGACCTGCGCGAGGTCTACGCGGGCAGGGTCTTCTACGGCAAGGACGCCTTCGAGGGACTGCGCACCCTCGACCGGCTGATGGCGGAGAAGGCGAGCGGCGAGATCGACCCGGACTTCGGCACCGTGCCGACGGGACGCAAGCTCCCGCCCCGGAAGCACGCCACCTTGGCCGGGGTCAACCCGGCGACGCTGCCCGCCCGCTCGCCGGAGCTCGCCCGGGACAACCCCGTCTTCCCACCGCCTTTCCTCGGCACGCGGGTCGCCAAGGGAATCCCCCTCGACGACGTGCGCGCCTACCTCAACGAGACGGCACTGTTCCGCAACCAGTGGGGATACCGGCCGAACCCGGGCGAGAGCGACGAGGAGTTCAAGTCCCGCGTGCGCGCCGAGCTGCGCCTGCGGCTCGACGAGGCCAAAGCCGCCGGTGTGCTCGTCCCCGGGGTCGTCTGGGGCTACTTCGCCGTCGGTTCCGAGGGCAACGACCTCGTCTTTTTCGCCAACGCAAGCCGCTCCGCCGAGCTCGCCCGTTTCACGTTCCCCCGCCAGCGCGAGCACCCCTACCTGTGCATCGCCGATTTCTTCCGTCCCGCCGACTGCGCCGAGATCGACTACGCCGCCTTGTTCGTCGCCTCGATCGGCGATGCCGCCTCGCGTAGGGCGCGCGAGCTGTTCGCTGCCGACCGCTATCTCGACTACGTGGCCCTCCACGGGCTCTCGGTTGAGATGACCGAGGCGCTCGCCGAGTGCTGGCACCGGCGCATCCGCGAGGAATGGGGATTCGCCGACGAGGACGGCCCGAACCTCACGGGGCTGTTCCGCCAGAAGTACCGGGGTGGCCGCTACTCGTGGGGCTACCCCGCCTGCCCGGACCTCGAGGACAACGCCAAGGTCGTCGCACTGCTCGACGCCGCGCGGATCGGCGTCACCGTCACCGAGAACTTCCAACTCGAACCGGAACAGACCACCCTCGCCCTCGTCTGCCACCACCCCCAGGCGAAGTACTTCGTCGCCTGATCCCTCGCCGGGGCCGGGGGTGCCATCCGGTAGCGTCGCAGCGTGACCCGAGAAGTGACCGATGCCACCTTCCAGGCCGACGTGATCGACCGCTCGGAGGACGTCCCCGTCGTCGTCGACCTCTGGGCGCCCTGGTGCGAGCCGTGCCGGACGCTTGGACCGACACTCGAGAAGGTCGTCGCCGAGACCGAGGGCGCGGTCGAGCTCGTCAAGGTGAACGTCGACGAGAACCCGCACGTCGCCACCGCCTTCCAGGTCCAGTCCATCCCGGCCGTCTACGCGGTGCGCGCGGGCAAGGTCGTCGACGGCTTCGTCGGGGCCGTGGCCGAGCCCGCGGTACGGGAGTTCGTCGCCCGGCTCGCACCGGAGCCTTCGGAAGCGGACCGCCTCGCCGGCCGGGGCGACGAAGACTCGCTCCGGGCGGCGCTCGAGCTGCAGCCCGATCACCCCGGGGCCGTGGCCGCCCTCGCCGAGCTGCTCGTCGGGCGCGGTGAGACCGAGGAGGCACTCGAACTCCTCGGGCGGGTCCCCGAGACCGACCGCACCCGCCGCCTCGCGGCCGAGGCACGCCTCGCGGGCCGCGACGACCGCTCCGGGGACTCGCTCGAAGCGCGCCTCGACGGCCTGCTCACCCGGGTGCGCGCCGACGAGGGCGCCCGCCAGGAGTTCCTCGACCTGCTGGAGACGATGGACCCGGGGGACCCGCGTCGGCTGGACTACCGGCGGGCGCTCGCCTCGCAGCTCTTCTGAGGGTCGTGGGCGAGTTGCCGGGCAGGCCCGCCGTGGTGCGGCCGGTCTCGCCCGCCGTCGTCGAGCTCGGTCGCCGGCGCTACGACGTGACGACGCGCGTGCTCGTCATGGGGATCGTCAACCGCACCCCGGACTCCTTCTACGACCACGGCGCCACCTTCGACCTCGGCCGCGCGCTCGCCCGCGCCGAGCGGCTCGTCGCCGACGGCGCCGACATCATCGACGTCGGCGGCGTGAAGGCCGGTGCCGGCGACCCCGTCGGCGTGGCCGAGGAGCTCGACCGGGTCGTTCCGACGATCGAGGCGATCGCCGCGCGCTTCGACGTCGCCCTCTCGGTCGACACGTGGCGCGCCGAGGTCGCCGAGGCGGCCTACGGTGCGGGGGCGGTGCTCGGCAACGACATCAGCGGTTTTGGCGACCCGCGCTACCTCGCCGTCGCGGCCGCGGCGGGCGCCTCGGTCGTCGCGACCCACATCCGCCTGCGCCCCCGCTTCGACGACCCCGATCCCCACTACCCGGACGACGACGTCGTCGCCGCCGTCAGGTTCTTCCTCGCCGACCGCCTCGAGATGGCGCTGGTGGCGGGGATCCCGGCCCAGCGAGTGCTCTTCGACGTCGGCCTCGACCTCGGCAAGACGACGCCGCAGTCGCTCCAGTTGCTGCGGGCGACCGACCGCTTCGCCGCGATGGGCCAGACGATGCTGCTCTCGGCTTCGAACAAGGGCTTCCTCGGTGACCTGCTCGGACTGCCCATCGACGCCCGCGAGAACGCCTCGCTCGCCGCCGTCGCCCTCGGCGTGGCGGGCGGCTGCCGAGTCGTGAGGGTCCACGACGTCGCCCGGGCGAGACGGGCCGTCGACGTGCTCTCGGCGGTGCTCGCGGCGTGACACCGAGCCATCTCGCCGCCGACAGCTCCCCCCACGCCGCCTACCTCGTCCAGGGTGAGGACCCGGGGCTCGTCAGCCAGGCCCTCTCGGCGCTCCTTTCGGAGCTCGAGGCCCTCGACGGTGCCGGCGGAGTGCCGATCGAGGAGTACGGCGAGGCCACCCGCCCGGAAGCGGGGCAGGCCGATCCCTTCGGGCTCGGTCCCGTCCTCGACGCCTGCCGCACACCGCCGTTCCTCGCCCCGCGCCGGGTCGTCGTCGTGCGTGATGCCGCCGCGCTCGACACGGGGCAGGTCCGCGAGCTCGTCGGCTACCTCGGCGACCCCCTTGCGACGACGGTCCTCGTCGTCGTGTACACGGGGAGGCGGGCGCCCGCCGCCCTCGACAAGGCGATCCGCGCCGCCGGCCTCGTCGTCGACGTCGGACCCGCGCCCACGGCCCGGGCCCGGGCGCAGTGGATCGCCGAGCGGCTCCGCCGGGCGCCGGTCCACCTCGACCCCGAAGCGGTCGAGCTCCTCGAGGAGCACCTCGGCGAGGATCTCGCCCGACTCGACGGGCTCCTTGCGACGCTCGAGTCCGCCTTCGGCGCGGGCGCGCCGATCGGGGCGGCCGATCTCTCCCCCTTCCTCGGTTCGGCCGGCGGAGTGGCGCCCTGGGACCTCACCGACGCCATCGATTCCGGCGATGTCCCCGCCGCCATCACCGCCCTCGGGCGACTGATGGGGCCCGGCGAACGGAACGCCTTCCAGGTGGTCGCCCTGCTCCACCGCCATTTCGGCGCGATGCTGCGGCTCGACGGCTCGGGGATATCCGACGAGACCTCCGCCGCCGCGGCGACCGGCATGAAGCCGTTCCCCGCAAAGAAGGCGCTCGACTCCTCGCGCCGTCTCGGCCACGCCGGTATCGTGCTGGCCATCACCCTGCTCGCCGATGCCGACATCGCCCTGCGCGGGGAGGCCGGCTGGAGCGACGAGCTCGTGCTCGAGGTGCTCGTCGCCCGGCTAGCCCGATCCCCCGCCGGACGGTCACGGGCCCGGCCCGCCCTCCGCCGGGCACGGGCCCGATGACGGGCGGAACGACCGGTCCCGAACCGTCTGACCTCGCCGAGCTGGCAGCGCGTCTCGCTCGCGAGGCCGGCCACCTCCTCATCGAGGCGGGAAGGCACAGCCACGACCGGGCGGCACTCGCCGACTCGGCGAGCCGCAAGTCCTCGGCGACCGACCTCGCCACCGAGGCCGACCGCGCCAGCGAGCGGCTCATCGTCGGCGGGATCAGCCGAGCCCGCCCCGACGACGCCGTGCTCGGCGAGGAGGGCGGCGAGCATGCCGGCTCCTCGGGCCTCACCTGGATCATCGACCCGATCGACGGCACGACCAACTTCGTCTACGGCTTCGGCTCCTGGGCTGTCTCCATCGGCGTCGCCGACGAAGCCGGCCCGCTCGCCGGCGCCGTCTACGACCCCCTGCGGGACGAGATGTTCACGGCCGCCCGGGGCTGCGCCGCCCGCCTGGGAGACCGGGTGCTCGGCCCGCTCGCCGCGCCGCCGCTCGCGGAGTCGCTCGTCGGCACCGGCTTCAGCTACGCCGAGGAGAACCGCCGGGGCCAGGCTCGCCTCCTCCCGGTGGTCCTGCCCCGGGTGCGCGACATCCGCCGGGCGGGCGCCGCCTCACTCGACCTGTGCTACGTGGCCGCCGGGAGGCTGAACGCCTTCTACGAAGCGGGGCTCCACCCCTGGGACCGCGCCGCCGGGCTGCTCGTCGCCACCGAGGCCGGTGCCGACTACCGCGACGTCGACGGGCTTGACCCGGGGCGGTCGACCCTCGTCGTCGCCCCACCCGGGCTCCTCGACGAACTCCTCGCACTCCTTGTCGAGGCGGCGGCCCGTCCCTGAGTACCATGCCTGTGCCGCGCTGATCGGCCCGCCCACAAGCGAGTGAGCGGCGACACGCGGCCGCCGACAACGGAGGAAGAGAAAGATGATCCCAATCCTCGCCAGCGAGGGCAGCTACCAGGCGTTCACTCTGGGATCGGCGGAGCGGTTGTGGCTGTACTTCGCCCTCGCAGCTGGTGTCGTCGCCCTCCTCGCCGCCGGCGGCCTGATGCGCCAGGTGCTCGCCGCCGAGCAGGGCACCTCGCTCATGCGCGAGATCGCCTCCGCGATCCAGGAAGGGGCTGTGGCGTTCCTCAAACGGCAGTTCCGCGCCGTCGGCATCGTCGTCTTGCCGCTCGCCGTGCTCGTCTTCTTCACCGCCACCAAGGTGGTGAACTCGACGAACGGGCACGTGGCTCTCAGCTTCGGGCAGTCGGGGCTCTATCGCGCCATCGCCTTCCTCCTCGGCGCCACCTTCTCCGGGCTCACCGGGATCATCGGCATGAACCTGTCGGTGCGCGGCAACGTCCGCACCGCGGCGGCGGCCCGCGACGGCCAGCTGCCGAAGGCGCTGCGCGTCGCCTTCCGCACCGGCGGTGTCACGGGCCTCTTCTGCGTCGGACTGGGGCTCATCGGCGCCGCCGGCCTGACGCTCATCTTCCAGAACACGGCGACGGCAGTGCTGATCGGCTTCGGGTTCGGCGGCTCGCTGATCGCCCTTTTCATGCGAGTCGGGGGCGGCATCTTCACCAAGGCGGCCGACGTCGGCGCCGACCTCGTCGGCAAGGTCGAGGCCGGGATCCCTGAGGACGACCCCCGCAACGCGGCGACGATCGCCGACAACGTGGGCGACAACGTCGGCGACTGCGCCGGGATGGCGGCCGACCTGTTCGAGTCGTACGCGATCATGATCATCGCCTCGATCATCCTCGGCTACTCGGCCTTCCACTCGATCGGCATCGACCCGGCCAAGGGCGTCGTCTACCCCCTGATCATCGCCGGGTTCGGGATCATCGCCTCGATCGGGGCGATCCTGTCGGTGCGGGCCCGCCCGCGCGACAAGACGGCGATGAGCGCCATCAACCGCGGCTACCGCCTCGCCGGGCTCGCCGTGCTGGTGGCCTCATTCCTCGTCGCCGAGTTCTACATCAAGGACCTCAAGGTCTTCTGGGCGGTGCTGATCGGCGTCGTCCTCGGCCAGGTGGCGAGCCTCATCACCGAGTACTACACCTCGACCGAGCGCGCCCCGGTGCGCGAGATCGCCGAGGCGGCCCGCACCGGGCCCGCCACGACCGTCCTCGCCGGGCTCTCCTCGGGGCTCGAGTCCTCGGTCGTCGCCATCGTCGCCATCGCCACCGCGATCGGGCTCTCGATCATTATCTCGTTCGCCACGGCGCACGGGAACATCGAGCTCACCCTCTATCTCGTGGCGCTGACGGGCATGGGGCTGCTCTCGACGACGGGCATGGTCGTGTCGGAGGACAGCTTCGGGCCGGTGTCGGACAACGCCGCCGGCATCGCCGAGATGGCGGGCGAGTTCGGCGGCGACGCCGAGCGGGTCATGGTGAGCCTCGACGCCGTCGGCAACACGACGAAGGCGATCACCAAGGGGGTCGCCATCGCCTCGGCCGTCCTCGCCACGGTGGCGCTGTTCGCCTCGTTCATCGAGACGATCGGCAACCAGCTGAACCTGCGGGCGACGGGATCGGCCCTCTTCCACGAGGCCGCCACCCAGATCAACGTCGCCAGCCCGTCGACCTTCATCGGCGTGCTGATCGGCGGCTCGATCGCCTTCCTTTTCTCCGGTCTCGCCATCCGTGCCGTCGGCCGCTCCGCCGGCACGGTCGTCCAGGAGGTGCGCCGCCAGTTCCGCGAGCACCCCGGGATCATGGACGGCACGGAGAAGCCCGAATACGGCCGGGTCATCAGCATCTGCACGCTCGCCGCCCAGCGGGAGCTCGTCACGCCGGCGCTGCTCGCCGTCCTCGCCCCGGTGATCATCGGCTTCGGGATCAACTACCTCGCCCTCGGCGCCTTCCTCGTCGCCGCCATCCTCACCGGCCAGCTGATGGCCGTCTTCCTTTCCAACTCGGGAGGCGCCTGGGACAATGCCAAGAAGTACATCGAGGACGGCCACGAGGGTGGCAAGGGCTCGGACGCCCACAAGGCCGCCGTCATCGGCGACACCGTCGGCGACCCGTTCAAGGACACCGCCGGCCCGGCGCTCAACCCGCTCATCAAGGTGATGAACCTCGTCTCGCTGCTCATCCTGCCGGCCGTCATCACCTACCACTACCACCCGGCGATCCGCTTCCCGATCGCCGGCGTCGCCCTGGTGATCCTGCTCTCGGCCATCGCCTTCTCCAAGCGCCGGACGGAGTCCTTCGCCGAGGCGCCCGCCGCCGGCGCCGCCTCGGGCCCGTCGAGCGTGCCCGCCGCCCGGCCGGTGGCCTGAGCCCTCGGCCGGGAACCACCGCCCGCCACAGCCCGCCCCGCAACCGCCCGCTGCGGGGCGCTGGCGCGACCTTCCCTCGGCGGGCCACGGCCGCGGGCAGGACGACCGCACGACCGGCCGGGTCCGAAGCTGGAACCGACCGCCAAGGAAGGCGGGCGGATTCCGCGGGGGCTCTCCCCTGCAACGCTCCGCCCACAGAGCTCCCTCCGGGTCCTGGTCGTCGTGGTGATCGCCGGCGAGGTGACCACAGTCGCGCTCGCCACGACGTGCGGACGGCGCCCGCCCGATGGACCGCCTACGTCGTCGACGGGCACGGCGACACCCTGACACCGATCGACCTCGCGCCCGCCACCGTCGCCTCGCCGATACCGGGGCGAACCCGCCCAACGCGACCGCGATCACCCCCTAGGGGCCGGGGCGGTCGCCACCGACCAGTGGACCGGCACCGGCACGGTCATCGATCTCGCGACCCGCGCCCGCAGCTCGGTGGCGTGGGGGTCGATCCCCTCGGGATCGCCCTCGCCGACGCGAAGCTGACCGGGGGATGAGACCATGGGAACGAGGCGCGCGACCGGGACGCGCGCTCATCGCCGGATTGCCGCCGAGCGGACCGCCCCCGAACCGCGGGCGAGTCAGAGCTTGATGTGCCAGATCCCTTCGATCCGGTTGACGACGTAGTCGCCGAGCAGGTCGGTGCCGCCCGGCGGGTCGATGTGGACCCCGTCGGAGTCACGGACCTCGACAAGGTTGCCGTGCGCGTCAGGCAGGAACTCGGAGTACTGGCCGGCCTTGTTGGAGAACAGCTTCCAGGTCGGGACGAAGACGGCACCCGGGTAGTGGGACGCCTGGGCGAGGTAGATCGAGTTGAGGAACGCCAGGTGGGCGCCGAACTCCCGGTCCTGCATGATCGGCAGCCCGACCCAGACCAGGTGGGCCCCCGCCGCCGTTGCCTCGGCCATCATCTCGTCGATCCGCTGGGTGTAGACGGTCACCCAGAGCTTCGTGCCGGTGTAGGCGATCTCACCGCTCGGCAGGGCGAACCCCTGCCAGTCGTTGCCGCCGAGCATCACGACGACGAGCTGCGGGTGGTACCGCTTGAGTTGCTGCGCGAGCACGGCCGGCCAGTTGAAGTAGCCCGCGTTCGAGAGTCCCGTGTCCCCCACGGCGTTCTGCAGCAGGTGGACGCGGGGGTCGCTGCCGAGCTCGTCGCCGAGCCCGAAGCCGAGGTCCTCGCCGATCGAGTCCCCGACCTCGAGGATCGTCATTTTCTTGGCGACCGTCGGCGAGGTGAGGGCGGGGGGACCCTGCGGGTGCTTCGGGCTCGTCTTGTGGTGCCCGCCCTTCGATCCCGAGGGCAGCGTCGTCGAGGGCGTCACGACCCCGCCCGGAGTCAGGTAGTTGATCCGCCCGAGCGCCCGGTTGCCGCCGTTGACGATCCGGTCGGCGCCGAGGACCTCCTCGGCCCGGGCGATCGGGCGGAGGATTGACATCGCCGCGCTGCGCCGCACGCCGAGCGGCGAGACGTTCGCCGAGTTGTAAAGCTGGCGGGCGTCGAAGAACGTCCACAGGGCGAAACAGATCAGGCCCACGGCGAGGGCGTGGCCGACCGGCATGACCCGCCGCCGCCCGCCGGCGCCCGCCCCGGCGAAGGGCGTCGTGACGGTCCGATGTGGCGCGAGGAACTCAGCGTTCGCCATGTTCGTCTGCACCCCGTCCGGCCCGCATCGCCGCACAGTCAAGCATCCCCACCGACAGCCGAGGTGTCACCCCCGCAACCTTTTCCACGGCGACCGTCGTCCTAGAACCGGTAGTAGATGAAGGGCGCGACACCCGGAGGGCCGAGCGTCGTGATGACCAGCAGGCAGCCCGCGAGGACGGCGCCCTTGGCCACGAGACCGAGGCGGGCGAAGGCCTCCTGGGCGCGGGCCGGGAGGTCGCGGGGCAGGTACTGCATCGCCAGCGCGGCCAGCACGGCCAGCACGACCGGCCACCGCACCAGCGGCGACGCCTGGCCCCAGGTCGTGGACAGCCGACCGACGATGGTGAGGGCGTCGTTGAAGGTGTTCGCCCGGAAGAAGATCCAGGCGAAGCACACGACCTGGAAGGTGGCGAAGCGCTGCCAGGCGACGGCGAGCGGGCCGCTGCGCTGCGGTGGCAGCCCGGCGGCCTCGCGGCGCGAGCGCCGGAAGTGCCCGACCGACTGCCCGAGCCCGTGGATCCCGCCCCAGATGACGAAGGTCCACGCCGCGCCGTGCCAGAGCCCGCCGAGCAGCATCGTGATCATGATGTTGCGGTACATCTGGGTGCGCGAGCCGCGGTTCCCGCCCAACGGGATGTAGAGGTAGTCGCGCAGCCACGAGCTGAGCGTCATGTGCCACCGTCGCCAGAAGTCCTGCAGCGACGTCGCCGTGTACGGGGCGTTGAAGTTCTGCGGGAAACGGAAGCCGAGCAGCAGGGCGCAGCCGATGGCGATGTCCGTGTAGCCCGAGAAGTCGCAGTAGATCTGGACGGCGAAGCCGTACGTCGCGAGCAGGAGCTCCGGGGCCGAGTGAGCCGAGGGGTTGTTGTAGACGGGGGTGACGATCGCCGAGGAGACGTAGCTCGAGATGACGACCTTCTTGAAAAGTCCCCCGAAGATCAGGTAGGCGGCCTCGGGGAACTCCAACTGACGCGGGTCCCGCCGCTCGGCCGACTCCACCTGGGGAAGGAGGTCGGCGCCGCGCACGATCGGCCCGGCGACGAGGTGCGGGAAGAAGGCGACGAAGACGGCGACGTCGAGGAAGCGCGCCCGCCGCAGCTTTCGGCGGTAGATGTCGAACACGTACGACAGGCCCATGAAGGTGAAAAACGAGATCCCGACCGGGAGCGTGACCGACAACAGCGGCAGGGCCGTGCCGTGGAAGCCGAGCTTGTGCAGCCCGTTGTCGACCGAGACTGAGAAGAACCCGTAGTACTTGAACCAGCCGAGCAGGCCCAGCTCGGCGACGAGCGTCGCGATCAGCCCGGCACGCCGGCCGGACTCGGTCGAGGCCTTGTCGACCAGATACCCGCCCGTCGCCGTGCAGAGCGTCGAGACGGCAAGCAGGAAGACGAACCGCCAGTCCCACCAGGAGTAGAAGACGTAGCTGGCGAGGAGGATGAAGATCTTCCAGGCCGTCTTGTACGGCCTGAGCAGCCAGTTCCCGAGGAACACGATCCCGAAAAAGATCGCGAAATCCGTGGTCGGGAACAGCACGTCGACGCCTTTCCGGGTCCCACCCTGCTCGTGGTTGCACGCAGGATACTGGCCCGTGATGGCAGGACTAGGGCGCTCCGGGTGGGAAAACGAGCCTGATTGCCTGCTCCCCGGCGGGGACCGGCTGGGCGCGATTATGGCGAGACCCTTGCCGCGCGGCCCGGACCCGCATACGATCGTCGCTGCCGACCAGGACGCGATCGGCCCACTTTTCAGCTCACGGGACGAGCGCGCCGAACGGTCGTCCTTACTTGTGAATGAGTGCACGAATACGGAGAGCCGGATGCTGACGGAGAGTCGCCGGGGAGGGAGCGTGGCCCTCACCTGGAACAGGACCATCGAGTGGGACTGCGCCGAGTGGCGCACCCGGGCGGCCTGCCGTGACACCGACCCGGACCTCTTCTTCCCCGTCGGCACCACGGGACAGGCGGTCGACCAGATCGAAGCCGCGAAATCTGTCTGCGCCGAGTGCTCGGCGCGGCCCGAATGCCTGGAGTTCGCGCTGGCGACGAACCAGGAGTCCGGGGTCTGGGGCGGCGCCTCCGAGGAGGAACGCCGCAAGCTGCGCAAGGCCTGGCTCGCCGAGCGGCGCCGGGCCTCCTAGCCGCTAGGGCGCACCGTCCGCCTGACCGGCGGCCTCCTCGCCTGACAACGGGACGGTGAGGCGCACCACGGCGCCGCCGTCGTTGGCGACCGACATCGAGCCCCCGAGCTGCGAGCGGACGAGATCACGCACGATCGACAGACCGAGCCCCGTCGTCTTGTCGATGTCGAACCCCGGCGGGAACCCTCGCCCGTCGTCACGGACCTCGACGATGAGCCCCCGGGGCCCCGCGTCGAACGACAGGTCGACGAGCAAGGAGCCGGGGGCGTCGCCGACCCGGGCGTGCTCGACGGCGTTCTGCAGCAGCTCGGCGATCACGAGCGACAGCGGCGTGGCGACGTCGGCGTTGAGGTCCCCGGCGTCACCGCTCACCCGGATCGACACCTCCGTCGCGTCGACGACGGAGTCCCGGGCGAGGGCGACGAGCGAGGGCACGATCTCGCCGAAGGGCACCTGCGCCGAGGGCTCGCGGGCGAGCACCTCGTGGACAACGGCGATGGCGCGCACCCGGCGCTCCGCCTCGACGAGGGCGTCCTGGCCCGGTCCCGCGCCCATCCGGCGCGACTGCAGGCGCAGAAGCGACGAGATCGTCTGCAGGTTGTTCTTCACCCGGTGGTGCACCTCCCGGATCGCGGCGTCCTTCGAGAGCAGCAACCGGTCCCGCCGCCGCAGGTCCGTCACGTCCCGCAGGAGGAGCGCCGCGCCGATGACGGCGTCGGCTTCGATGAGCGGGATGCAGTGGATCAGCACGACGACCTCGGGGCGCCGTTCGACCTCCTCGATCACGGGGCGCCGTTGGGTGAAGGCGGTCGTGATGGCGTCGGTCTCCGCGCCCAGCGATTCCAGCCCCGAGCCGACGATCGCCGAGACGATCCCCATCCGGTGCAGGGCGTTGACGGCGTTCGGCGAGGCGAAGGTCACCCGGCGGTTCTCGTCGAGCACGATCACGCCGTCGCCGACCCGCGGGGCGTCCTCGACGGCGGCGGGACCGCGGTGGAACGGGAAGAGCCCCGCCGCCACCATCGAGGCGAGCCGCTCGAAGATCCGCCGGTAGACGCGCTCGAGCCCGCCGGTGCGCCTCCCGGTGCGCGGCGACCAGACCCGGACGAGCACGGCGACGACCTCGTCCCGCCAGCGCACGGGAATGCACTCGCAGCGCACGGGGCCCGTCTCGCCGCTGTAGGGGCAGTCGCCCACGAGGATCTGCCCGCTGCGCCAGGACTGGCCGATTAACACACCCTCCGCCGCCTCGTCGGCGAGCTCGCCCACGAGGTCGAGGGCGAAAAGCGTCTGGCTCGTCGCCGGGCGCATCTGGCCGAGGGCGACGAACCGCTCGCGCGGCTCTCCGCCGAGGCACACGTAGAGCAAGAGGTCCGAGAACGACAGGTCGGCGAGCATCCCCCACGACCCCATGAGCTGCTCGAGGTGGTCGCGGACGGCCCTGGGAAACTGCTCGAGCCGACGGGCGAGCTCCGACGAGGTCACCTCGTCGCCCCGCTCCCGGCGCCGAGGGCCACGTCACGGCCGACCCGGGCGCGAAAGGCGCGCAGCCGCGTGTAGCCGGCCGCCGCGGCGAGGCGGCCGAGCTCGGCGGCGCGCTCGCCGACGTGGTCCGGCCCGTGCGAGTCCGAGGCGGTGGTGACCGGCACCCCGCGGGCGGCGAAACGCGCGAGCAGTCCCGTCGCCGGGAACTGCTCCTCGGCGGGGGAACGGAAGCCCGCCGAGGAGATTTCCGCCGCCATCCCCGAGGCGGCAGCGGCCTCCGCCATCCGGTCGTGGCACTCGTCGAGCGTCGCCGCCGAGGGCCGGCGTCCGGCGAGCTTCACGAAGTCCGGGTGGGCCAGCACGTCGCAGGTCCGCGTGGTGGCCAGCTCCTCGAGCGCCTCGGTGTAACGGCGCCAGACCTCCTCGACGCTGCGGCGGTCCCATTCGGCAAGGCTCGCCTCGTCGTGGAGCAGGTCGAACTGCCACGTGCCGAGCCAGTGCACGGACCCGAGCAGCACGTCGAAGGGATAGCCGGCGAGCAGGCGCGCGACGGCCTCCATCCTCCCGGGGTAGTAGTCGACCTCGAGGCCGACGACGACGGGGAGACCGGCCTCCCGGGCCTCGCAGGCGGCCGTCACGTAGGCGTCGAGGTCGGCTGTCGCGTGATGGTCGAAGTAGGCGCCCATCGTGGCGGCGAACGGCAGGCCCGGCTCGTCGAGCCAGAAATCCCCCACCGCCGCCCGGCCCTGGGTGAAACGAAAGAAGTGCTCCGTGAGGGCGATCTCGCCGACACCCTCGGCGGCGGCCTGCTCGCAGTAGACGGCGAGCCGCTCGAGGCGCTGCTCGGAGGCCTCGGCCCGCTGGGCGTGCGGCCAGAGGTGGACGTGGTAGTCGATCACGGCGTCATGGTAGGCCCGGGGGCGGAATCGACCTCCCGGGAACCGCGCCCGCGGCGCGCCCGCAACAGGGTGCCGGCCCGGACCGCTTCCCGGCTCAGGGCGCCCCGAAACCGACCCGCCGGTCCTCGGCGGTGCCACCGACCTCGACGTAGGCGACCTTGGCGGTCGGCACGCCGACACGCCGGCCCCGCCGGTCCGTCAGCCACAGCACGCCGTTCGCGTCGGCGAGCGCCGTCTCGATCGCGGCGAGAACCGCCTCGCGGGTGACGTCGTCACCGACTTCGACGTCGAGTTCCTTCGTCGACTGGATAATCCCGATACGAACGTCCACGCCCTGGCTCCTGGTCGAGGTTCTCCCCATCGTAAGGGGGATGCGGCGGAAGTCCGCGGCGCAGTTCCCGCCACTCCCAGGGTACGCTCAAGGTAAGGACCTGCGCGCACCGCGCGCTCCGGGTCCCGGACGGCCGACTTGGCCGTCGCTGGAGGGAGGACCGATGTGGATCGTCGCCGGAGTGCTCCTCGGGCTCGTCGTGTTCTCCTCGATCTTCGGCTTCCACTTCGGGCCGCACGCCCATGCCGTCGCGGCCGCCGCGGGGATCGCCGCAGCGGGGTTCCTCATCGCGATCGCGGTGACGGGTGACACCCGGTCGTTGGTCTTCCTCCTGCTCAGCGCTGACGTCGTCGTCTCGGCTGGGGTCGGGACGATCGCCTGGAAGGGCCTCACCGACCCACGGATGCGCGGGGCACACGCGATCCACTCGCTGGTCTCCCACGAGGGCGTGGCCGTGAGCGACCTCGAGCCGGCGGGCATCGTCCGAGTCGGCGGCGAGAACTGGTCGGCGACGTCGCTCAACGGCCGCATCCCGGCCGGCGCGAGGATTCAGGTCATCCAGACCGACGGCGTCCGCCTGTCGGTCTGGGGAGACAACGGACTTCCCCGGGAGACTGGCGGCCAGGCGGCGCTCGATGGGCGCTCACCTTCCGTCGACACCTCCGGGCCTTCAGAAGGGACTGACCACCAGTGATCATCGGCATCGTCGTTGCGGCAGCGGTCGTCGTGGTCATCATCGCCACGCGCTCGGTGAAGATCATCCGCGAGTACCAGCGGATCGTGCTGTTCCGTCTCGGCCGGGCGATCGGCCTGCGCGGCCCGGGCATCGTCTTCATCAACCCCGTCACCGACCGCACGACGCTCGTCGACCTGCGGGAGCAGTACCTCGAGATTCCCCACCAGACGGCGATCACGAAGGACAACGCGCCGATCTCGATCGACTTCATCATCTTTTACAAGGTCGTCGACCCCTCGATGTCGGTCCTTACAGTGCAGAACTTCGCGGGCGCGGCCCTCAACCTCGCCGCCACGACGCTGCGCAGCGTCGTCGGCGACATGCCGCTCGACGACGTCCTTTCCAAGCGCGAGGACATGAACGCCTCGTTGCGCATCCGGCTCGACGACGTCACCGAGCGGTGGGGCGTCAAGGTGACCAGCGTCGAGGTCCGCGAGGTGAACCCGCCGCCCGGCGTCCTCGAGGCGATGACCCGCCAGATGTCCGCCGAGCGCACCCGGCGCGCCCAGGTCACCGAGGCAGAGGGCCAGAAGTCGGCGGCGATCCTGTCGGCCGAGGGCGAGGCCCAGGCGGCGATCAACCTCGCCGAGGGCCGCCAGAAGGCGACGATCCTCGCCGCCGAGGGCGAGCGCCAGTCAGCGATCCTGCGCGCCGAGGGCTACGCCAAGGGGCTCGAGAAGGTCCTCGTCGTCGCCCAGACGCTCGATCAGAAGACGATGGTGCTGCAGTACCTCGACACCCTGAAGCAGGTCGGCACGTCGGCCTCGACGAAGATCGTCGTGCCGATGGAGATCCTCGACGGCCTGCGCAACCTGCTGCCCGGCACCGAGGTGACGACCGGCACCAAGCGCTCCTAGCCAGGAGGGTGTTGATTTAGAGGCCGCGCGGATAGGCGATTGAAAGGGACCATCCACCGGTCGCCGTGAAGGCCCAACTGGACTGTCGGGTGCTTACCCCACCCGACGACCAGCGGAGGTCTCCACCATCATGCGCGCGCT